>Ga0193725_1000551_pt1 | contig 10938 bp, 5 predicted proteins | sample H2a2metaG_FD_143058 | JGI IMG/M metagenome (GOLD analysis project Ga0193725, IMG submission 143058) | Soil microbial communities from a riparian zone of the East river system, Colorado, United States - H2a2 | ecosystem: Environmental > Terrestrial > Soil > Riparian zone | place: USA: East River...
GAAGCGATCACCCAGGTGATTCGCCTGATAATATCCTGATCTTTGCTGGCAGCGCCGCCCGAACTCCCGCGTAGCGCCGGACCCGGGGGGCCTACGCTGCTCTTGTTTGCTCCCATAGCCCATCTTGATCGAATTCTTTTTCGAAACAAGCAAAAAAGATCGGTGACTGACTCAAGGATCCAGCCCCCGCGTCGGCAGATCCGGACCAATCCGTGGAGGCGTCGTTGCAGAAAAGATACGTCGAGTCAGTATATATGAGTTGATAAACTATTTTGATTATAAGAGTCATACATGCATATTCGCCAAAACGGCTTGGGGGGTCCTGGATCGTCCCGTTAAGTGGCTCGCTCATCGTTCAACACCGCCGGTGTTCAGGATCAGCCCGCTTGGAACGGCGATCCTGGTCAGGTGAATCGTTACCGGGACTATTTCTCCACCCGATCTCGTTTGGCGCTGACCGTCGATACCCGCACCGCCACCGAATACGGCGTGGTTCGTACCTTCGGCCAGGCTGATTTTCAGTTTGATACACTGGGCGGCGCAACGTTCGACAACCTTTCCACCCAACTCGGCAACAACGGAAACCTGCTGAACAGTGCCGGCGGCGGCTATACGGCGGCGCAGGATCGAATGCCTACGCTGGCGTGCATTCTCCGGATATCGTCGGCAACATCCGTATCGATCAGGCTTGGGGTCTGTTCCAGGTTTCAGCCGCGGCGCATGAGGTTAATGCTTCCTACAACGTTCTCGGTGCAAGTAGCGCTCCGACTGCGGCGTCGGAGATCAGCGGCCACCCTGATACCAAGTGGGGCGGTTCGGTGATGGCTGCCTTGAATATCAAGAACATCCCGACCGGTGCTGGCGACGACATCAAGATCGACGCGACCTACGCAAAGGGCGACACGAAGAACGTGATCTCCACCAGCGGAGCCTCGCCGAACTTTGCGATGTTCAGCGGCAGCGGCAACGGTGCCTATCAGAGCATTGGCTTCGGCGCGACGACTGACGGCGTCTATCTGCCAGGCAGTACTGATGGTATCAAGCTGACCGAAGCCTATGGCGTCCGTGGTGCGTTCAACACAACTGGGATCCGTACTGGTCGTCCAGCCTGTTCGGCAGCTACTCTGCCGTGCGGTATGGTGGCAACTCGGCCGACATCACCACTGCCAAGGGTGCTTATTGCGCTGCCTACGTCGCCAACAATGCCGGTGCGAAGTCTCCGGATTTCTCCTGCAATCCGGACTTCAACGTATCGCAGCTCGGTGTGGTTACGCGCTGGACTCCCGTCAAGAACCTGACGTTCTCGGCTGAAGTCATGTGGTTCCATCTCGACCAGAAGTCCACGGGAACATCCGTATTGGGTCCGTCCGCTCCGAAGCCGGCGGCCGTCTACGAGTTCAAAGACCAGGACACCGTGTCCTTCAACGTTCGCGCTCAGCGTAACTTCTGATCCCGATCGTCTGACGACAGGAAAACCCCGGACGGAACGGTCCGGGGTTTTTCATGGGCGCGCAATCCGCATCGCGATTTAGAACACAGCTACTTACTAAAAAAGCTTATTTACTTAAGTAATTTTGCTATATATGCTGCACCGCAAGTAGCCGGCCAAGGATGGTTTGGCGCCTTGTCTCGAGGAGACGATACCTACTTCACAATGAACCTCCAGAACCACCGGCAAAGTAGCGGCGATGCTTCGATCGCTTGCCGGTTCCAGGAGTAGCGGCGATGCTTCGATCGCTTGCCGGCGAAGGACCGGACTGGATTCCTGACAGGTTCCCGACACCATCCCACGTCAATTATTTTTCATTTTTTTCCGTCGTCTTCACGTCCTCCAAACGTTTTGCGCTGCAAAATGTCGCTATGGCTTCGCTTCCTCGCGCCAGCGGGTCGTTTGGCCTCAATTTCGCTTCGCCGCCGGTTGTTCATCTTCCTTTCAGGAACAAAAGCGCTTCTGCTAAAGGGAAGGTGGCTGTCTCCGGAGGCGGAGTTCGCCCCTTGGCGGCCGAAAACGTCGAATTGGCGCTCTGAACCTCTGGAGCGGGGTGGGATTTTTGCCTTTCCGCTCCGCGCTCCGTCTGGCACGCGATACGGAGGCGAGGGCAAGTTGCGTGTCGGTCTGGTCACCGTAGGCTGGCGGGAAGGTAACAAAAATCGATGCTTGATCTTGCAATCGTTGGCGGCGGCCCTGGCGGCCTGATGAGCGCCTGGTATCTCAAGAAGAAATTGGGCGAGCTTTGCCGCGTCACGATTTACGAGGCGTCCGACCGCGTCGGCGGCAAGATTCTCACGCGCAAATTCGATTCGGCGCCTGCGATGTACGAAGCCGGCGTCGCCGAGATTTACGATTACTCGATGACCGGCCCGGATCCGCTGCGCGAGCTGATCCAGCATTTCGGTCTGCAGACCATTCCGATGGATGCCGAGCAGGTCCAGCTCGATGGCGAGCTGTTGAATGACGTGCCGGGCATGCGTCGCAAATACGGCGCCAAGACCGCGGACGCGATCGAAGCGTTCCGCAAACGCTGCACCGAGATGGTGTCTCCGATCGAATATTATGAAGGCGTCGGCGCGCACGACAACGAGCATCCATGGGCGTACATCACCTGCGAGGAGTTGCTCGACAAGGAAGTGGACGATCCCACCGCCAAACGCTTCCTCAAGGTGATGGCGCGGTCCGATCTCGCCACCGAGAGCCACAACACCAACGGGCTGAATGCGCTGAAGAACTTCGTGATGGATGTGGATGGCTATATCGGCCTGTATTCGATCCAGAACGGCAACGAACAGCTGATCGAATGCCTGCAGTCGGAGGTCGACGCCGATATCCAGCTCAATCACCGGGTTCTCAAGGTCGGCAAGACCGCGGCTGGCCGCTATCAGCTCAACATGATGAACGGCAAGGGACCGGAGACCAGGGATTTCGATCTCGTGGTGATGTGCCTGCCGCACTCCTGGCTCGCGACCATGCGATGGGACGGCGAACAGCTGCGCAAGTCGATGGTCAAGCATGTGGCTTATTTCGACCGCCCGGCGCATTATTTGCGGGTCTCGATCCTGTTCGATGAGCCGTTCTGGGGAGAGAAAATCGCCGGCGCATGGTTCATGTCGGAAGCGTTCGGCGGCTGCTGCGTTTACAACGAAGGCGCCCGTCACGACGTCGGCAAGCACGGTGTCTTGAACTGGCTGATCGCCGGCTCCGACGCGCTGGCTTTCGCCAATCTCAGCGATCAGGAGCTGATCGACGCCGCACTGAAGTCACTGCCGGCCTCGCTCGGCGACGCGCGCGCGCATCTCATGGAGGGCAAGATCCATCGCTGGCTCTCGTCGGTAAATGCGTTGCCGGGCGGCATGCCGGCGCGCGACGTCATGACCAATCACCGGCCCGATCCCAAACAGCATCCCGGCCTGGTCGTGGTCGGCGACTATCTGTTCGACTCGACGCTGAACGGACTGCTCGATTCCTCCGATGCCGCCACCGACATCATTCTCACCGAGATGATGCGGCTGCGCCGCGCGCTCAGCGAGGGCGCCGAGTCTGCATCCGACCGGATCGATCGGGATTATTTCGAGAATTATCGGGGGCTCGGTCCCTATCGTGAGGTCTGGAGCCAGTTTACCGATCCCGCATATCTGACGGACCTCATCAAGATCGTCTGGAACAGAGCCAGGGGTTACAAGCTGCTGGTGGCCGGGTCCGCCAGCGGAGAACTGGTGGGCGCGCTGCGCGCTCGTGGAATAGATGCATGGGGCATCGAGAACAACCGTGCGATCCATGCTCACACGCCGAAGGCACTGAAGAAGTTCAACAAGCTCGGATCGATCGTCGATATGCCGTTCAAGGACGGAGAATTCGATTTCGTGTTCGAGACAAGTCTGTGCCATGTCGCAGAAAAGCAGGTGCCGCGCGCCGTTCGTGAATTGAACCGCGTCGTCAAGACCGGCCTGGTGTTCGGATCGGTGACATCGGATATGGCGCCGGCGCTGATCGATCGATACGACCTGCTGCGCGGGGTCAGGAAGCTCGGCACCTGGTGGGAATGGTCGGAACTGTTTTTCAGCAACGGGTTCGACCTGTCGATGCACCGTCGCGACTGCACGGACGCGCTCTGGGCCGCAACCCTGGCTGCCAACAAGGGTCCGGGTCGGTGGTATGCGGATTCCGACAGCCTGCGCTACTCGTTCTTTGACAAGGTCGCAGTCGACGACTGAGCCGGCTGGCACGTCGTTCTGGTAACCGAGCGCAAGCCGGGATTGCAGCGTGAGCGCTATCGCGCTGATGGCGACGCCGTGTCATCTCCATTCTGCACTGAAGAGACACTTTTGGGGTTCCGGCGTTGGCCTGGACCGCCCGCGGAAAGTTGTTGGCAGTTGCTTTGCCGAGCGCGTAGAACGGCGGGGGTCGATTTTGCGGTCATGCCGGCCGTGCAGCATCGGTTGGTTTCATGGCGTCCAAGCCTCCATCGTCCAAGCCTCCATCGTCCAAGCCTCCATCGTCCAGGCCTCCGTCGTCCAAGCCTCCATCGCCGGATGATCAGATACCCGCTTCCGCCGACGATCCGATTGCGGCAGAGCTCGACCAGAAGCTTTCCGCGGACGCTGTCGCCCCGGATCGCATCGTCGGCGGCAAGCCAACCGCGTCGTCTCCGCCCGATGAGGACGAAGATGACGACGAGCTTGATGTTGACGATGACGAGGACGATGAGGATCTCGTCGTCTTTACCGCGAAGGAAGCCGCCGGCGCGCTGGCGACGATCTATGCGTTCGTCAAACCATTCCTGAAGAACTACAAGACAATACTGACATTCGTCGGCCTCGGCGTTCTGGTCGAGACGCTGTTCAATGTCATCATGCCGCTGAGCCTGAAGTTCCTGATCGACGATGCGCTCGGGGAAGAAGATTTCCAGGCGCTCTATACGATCCTCGGTGTGCTCGCGGCGGCCGGCATCATCACCTCGATCGTGGCGGTCTGGTACGAGCGGTGGGACGCCAAGCTCGCCGCTTCGCTGATTTCGGATGTGCGGTCACGGCTGTTCGAGCACGTCCAGAACCTGCCGTCGGCCTATTTCGCGCGCACCAAGCGCGGCGAGATTCTCTCGCGCTTCTCCATCGATATGTCGGCCTTCGAAGGTTCGATCAAGAGCTTTGCCAACAGCGCGGCGTTGCCCTTCCTGGAATTGATCGCGGGCATCGTCCTGATGTTGTTCCTGAACTGGCAGCTCGCCGCGGTGGCGCTGCTGGTGTTTCCGATCACGCTGATCGGCCCGCGGATTCTGACGCCGAAGGCGGTGCAGGCGAATTACGAGCAGAAGCTCAATGAATCGGCGCTTCTCGGCATGGTGCAGGAAAACGTCGCGGCGCAGGCGGTGGTCAAGGCGTTCAGCCTGCAGCGCCGGACGCTCGGCTGGTTCACGATGCGCAACAACGACGCGCGCCGCAAAATTGCTTCGGCGGCGTTCCTGTCGACCATGGTCGAGCGCACGGTTACGATTTCGGTACTGTTGCTGCACCTCGTGGTGCTCGCGATCGGCGCCTATCTGGCCACCAAGGGCCAGATCACCATCGGGACCTTCGTGACGTTCGAGAGCGCGTTCTGGGAGGTGTCCTACAACATCGCCCATCTGATGCATTTCATTCCGGTGTCGATCCAGTCGGCGGCGGCAGTGCGCCACATTCAGGAACTGCTCGACGAACCGACCCGCGGCGCCGACCGCCCGGGTGCGCCCGATTTGCCGCGCATCACCAACGACATCACCTTCGACCGCGTGACCTTCCAGTATGAAGGCAGCCAAACGCCGGTTCTCGACAATCTCAGTCTCAAGCTCAAGGTCGGCAAGAGCATCGCCATCGTCGGTCCGAGCGGCTCCGGCAAGAGCACGCTGCTCAATTTGATCCTTCGCCTTTATGTGCCGGATGAAGGGCGCGTGACCATCGACGGCGTCGATATCCGCAAGGTGACGCGCGAATCCCTGCGCAAGAGCATGGCGGTGGTGTTCCAGGAAAACATGCTGTTCAACATGTCGATCCGGGAAAACATCCGCCTCGGCAAGGAAGGCGCGACCGACGAAGAAGTCGAGCAGGCCGCGCGCAAGGCCGAAATCCATCGCTACATCATGAGTCTTCCGCAGAAATACGACACCTCGGTCGGGGAACGCGGCGATACGCTGTCGGGCGGGCAGCGCCAGCGCATCGCGATTGCCCGCGCCATCGTCCGCAACCCGTCGATCCTGCTGCTCGATGAGGCGACCTCGGCACTCGACCAGACCACCGAAGCCGCGATCAATCGCACGCTTCTCAAGGTGGCGAAGGACCGCACCATGATCTTCTCGACCCACCGCCTGACGTCGGTGGTCGATATGGATGAGATCATCGTGATATCAGGCGGCAAGGCGATCGAGCGCGGCTCGCACGCGAAGCTGCTCGCCGCCAACGGCGTGTATCGAAGGCTGTGGGACGATCAGAGCCACACACCGCATCAAGCGGCCGACCAGGCTGGCGACGACAGCGACGACGATGATGACGATGACGAGGATTGAGCGGGGGAGGGCTGCGTTCTCTGACCGGGTGGTTCCGGACCCGCCTTCGGCGCCGTCACCTCGGGAACCGGGCGCCGGCATCGCCCAATAAGCGCCTGATGGATATATATTACCCGGGTAATATTTTTATTCGGCTGATCCTACGCCTGCGGCTCGAAAGCAAGCGGAGCAGGACGGTGTACCAGGCGCGCAGGATTCGTTGCTTTCCGTGCACCAGAGCGTCTGCCAGCGAAAGCCTGCCCCGGACTTGATCCGGGGTGGAAACCGGTTCACGTCAAGAAAACCCGTCAAATCAGGAATCTGGAGCCCCGTTTCGATTCGATCGAAACGGAAAAGGCTCCAGGGGGTCATCGGGCATGCTTTGAAATTCATGTGCGTGCCGATTCTGCAGGCGGCAGAGGCGCTTCTTGCATTGTCGTTTCGCCTTGACTTGGCTAACCACCGCCGATAAAACCCGCGCACTTAACGACAGGCGGTGAGCGACGCCAGAGTCGGAACGGATCACCCTTTCAATCCCCTGGGTCATTTCTGCGGGATCGGGACGGGCACCAACCTCGACGAATGCCGCTCAAACGCTGTCGAATATAGCTAGGCAATGCCAGGACGATCTTGGTTCTCTCGAGCAAGTCCTCTTGAGATTGATTTCGGATGCATGACCTCGGTACTTGACTGAGCAGCGCAGGCTGATCGGTTACGACTGCGGTCCTCTGTGGCGTCGAAGCGCTTTCCGCTCAGCAATGAGCGGTTGGCGCGATTTCGCTTTGCGCGGTTCAATTCGCGTGGGGTGACCGGATGGGACCGGTGGTCCCGATTGAGAATTTGCGCAGCCGCTTCCCGGTTTCGCACGAATAAAGGGTGAAGGCTGACATGCCGACGATCAACCAGCTGATCGCAAGTCCGCGCGTCGTACAAAAGTCGCGCAAGAAGGTGCCGGCGCTGCAGCAGTCGCCGCAGAAGCGCGGCGTTTGCACGCGCGTCTACACCACGACCCCGAAGAAGCCGAACTCGGCGCTTCGCAAGGTCGCAAAGGTGCGCCTGACCAATGGCTTCGAGGTGATCGGCTACATTCCCGGTGAAGGCCATAACCTTCAGGAACATTCCGTGGTCATGATCCGCGGCGGCCGCGTCAAGGATTTGCCCGGCGTGCGTTACCACATTCTCCGCGGCGTCCTCGATACCCAGGGCGTCAAGAACCGTAAGCAGCGCCGTTCGAAGTACGGCGCGAAGCGTCCGAAATAATCGGGAACAGACAAGATGTCTCGCCGCCATTCTGCTGAAAAGCGTGAAGTGCTTCCGGATCCGAAGTTCGGAAACATCATCATTACGAAATTCATGAACTCGGTGATGTACGCCGGGAAGAAGTCGGTCGCCGAAGGCATCGTCTACGGTGCGCTCGGCATGATCGAGACCAAGACCAAGCAGAGCCCGCTGCCGATTTTCGAGCAGGCGCTGGAAAACGTGATGCCGACGATCGAAGTTCGGTCGCGCCGCGTCGGCGGCGCCACCTATCAGGTTCCGGTCGAAGTACGCTCGGTGCGCCGGCAGGCGCTCGGGATCCGCTGGCTGATTTCGGCGGCGCGCGACCGCAATGAGAAGACGATGACGGAGCGGCTCTCAGCCGAACTGCTCGACGCATCGAATGGCAGGGGAAACGCCGTGAAGAAGCGTGAAGACGTGCACCGGATGGCGGAAGCCAACCGCGCCTTCTCGCACTATCGCTGGTAACGGCGAAACAACGGATTTTAAGGAACAACCCATGCCCCGCGTTCATGCCATAGAGGACTACCGCAACTTCGGTATCATGGCGCATATCGATGCCGGCAAGACCACGACTACCGAGCGCATCCTTTATTATACCGGCAAGAGCCACAAGATCGGCGAAGTGCACGAAGGTGCAGCGACGATGGACTGGATGGAGCAGGAACAGGAGCGCGGCATCACGATCACGTCCGCCGCGACCACCGCGTTCTGGAGCGGCAAGCGCCTGAACATCATCGACACCCCCGGCCACGTCGACTTCACCATTGAAGTCGAGCGTTCGCTGCGCGTGCTCGACGGCGCGGTGTGCGTGCTCGATTCCAACCAGGGCGTTGAGCCGCAGACCGAGACGGTCTGGCGCCAAGGCGACAAGTACCGGGTTCCGCGCATCGTGTTCGCCAACAAGATGGATAAGACCGGCGCCGATTTCTACAAATGCATGCAGGATATTGTCGATCGCCTCGGCGCCAAGCCGATCGCGATCCAGCTTCCGATCGGATCCGAGAATAATTTCAAGGGTCTGATCGATCTCGTCCGCATGAAGGGCGTGATCTGGGAAGAAGAGAAGCTCGACGCCGCTTTCAGGGACATCGATATTCCCGAAGATATGGTCGAGAAGGCCAAGGAATATCGCGAGAAGCTGCTGGAGGCCGCGGTCGAACTCGACGACGAGGTTCTCGCCGCTTATCTCGACGGCAACGAGCCCGACGAACCGACGCTCAAGCGCATGATCCGCAAGGCCGTGCTGACCGGCGCGTTCTTTCCGGTGCTGTGCGGCTCGGCCTTCAAGAACAAGGGCGTGCAGCCGCTGCTCGACGCGGTCGTGGATTATCTGCCGTCGCCGGTCGACGTGCCCGCCATCAAGGGCGTCGATGAAGACGGCAACGAAATCATTCGGCTTCCGAATGACAAGGAGCCGCTGGCGCTGCTTGCGTTCAAGATCATGGACGACCCCTTCGTCGGCACCATCACCTTTTGCCGCATTTACTCCGGCACGCTTTTGTCGGGCACCGGCGTCATCAATTCGACCCGCGACCGCAAGGAGCGCATCGGCCGCATGCTGCTGATGCACGCCAACAACCGCGAAGACATCAAGGAAGCTTTCGCCGGCGACATTGTCGCGCTGGCAGGCCTGAAGGAAGCCCGCACCGGCGACACGCTGTGCGATGCGAACAAGCCGGTGATTCTGGAAAAGATGGAATTCCCGGAGCCGGTGATCGAGATCGCGATCGAGCCGAAGTCGAAGGCCGACCAGGAAAAGCTCGGCGTCGCCTTGGCGAAGCTTGCCGCGGAGGATCCGTCGTTCCGGGTCTCGACCGACCTGGAATCCGGCCAGACCATTCTCAAGGGCATGGGCGAACTCCATCTCGACATCAAGGTCGACATCCTGCGCCGGACCTACAAGGTCGACGCCAATATCGGCGCGCCGCAGGTGGCGTTCCGTGAGCGTGTTACCAAGCGCGCGGAAGTCGATTACACCCACAAGAAGCAGACCGGCGGTACCGGGCAGTTCGCGCGGGTGAAATTCATCGTCGAGCCGAACGAACCCGGCAAGGGCTTTGAGTTCGAGTCCAAGGTCGTCGGCGGCGCGGTGCCGAAGGAATACATCCCCGGCGTCGAAAAGGGCCTCAACAGCGTGCTGGGCTCCGGTGTGGTCGCGGGCTTCCCGGTGGTGGACGTGAAGGTCCAGTTGGTGGACGGCGCCTATCACGACGTCGACTCCTCGGCGCTGGCGTTCGAGATCGCATCGCGCGCGGCGTTCCGTGAAGCGCTGCAGAAGGGCAAGTCTGTCCTGCTCGAGCCGATCATGAAGGTCGAATGCGTGACTCCGGAAGACTACACCGGGTCCGTGATCGGCGATCTGAATTCGCGGCGCGGCCAGATCCAGGGCCAGGACATGCGCGGCAATGCCAACGTCATCAATGCGATGGTGCCGCTCATGAACATGTTTGGTTACGTGAATAACCTGCGCTCGATGAGCCAGGGTCGCGCGACCTTCACGATGCAGTTCGATCACTACGCAGAAGCGCCGGCGAACGTGTCGGCGGAAGTCCAAAAGAAGTTTGCCTGATTGTCGTTGGCGGCAGTTAACGACTGAACGGAGAGAGTCATGGCCAAAGCAAAGTTTGAACGCAATAAACCGCATTGCAACATCGGAACGATCGGTCACGTCGACCACGGCAAGACGTCGCTGACAGCGGCGATCACCAAGGTGCTGGCGGAGAGCGGCGGTGCGACGTTCACGGCGTACGACCAGATCGACAAGGCGCCGGAAGAAAAGGCGCGCGGCATCACGATCTCGACCGCTCACGTTGAATACGAGACTGCGAACCGGCACTACGCCCACGTCGATTGTCCTGGCCACGCCGACTATGTGAAGAACATGATCACCGGTGCTGCGCAGATGGACGGCGGCATTCTGGTGGTTTCGGCGGCCGATGGCCCGATGCCGCAGACCCGCGAGCACATCCTGTTGGCACGTCAGGTCGGCGTTCCCGCGCTGGTGGTGTTCCTGAACAAGTGCGACATGGTCGACGATCCGGAACTGCTCGAACTCGTCGAACTCGAAGTCCGCGAATTGCTCTCGAAGTACGAATTCCCGGGCGACAAGATCCCGATCATCAAGGGCTCGGCGCTGGCGGCACTT
>Ga0193725_1000553_pt1 | contig 10894 bp, 12 predicted proteins | sample H2a2metaG_FD_143058 | JGI IMG/M metagenome (GOLD analysis project Ga0193725, IMG submission 143058) | Soil microbial communities from a riparian zone of the East river system, Colorado, United States - H2a2 | ecosystem: Environmental > Terrestrial > Soil > Riparian zone | place: USA: East River...
GCAGGCGGTGGAGATGAAAGTGCTGGAGGTGGACCCGATCCATCATCGGATCGTGCTGGCCGCCACGGGCTTCCCGGCGGGCGACATCGTACCGCCGCCCACTCCGGCACCGGTACCGCAGGACGAGGCGCAGCTAGACGCCTAGACGCCGAGACGGCTAGCGGGTGATAGGCGTGAGGGGGCAGGGTTATCCTGCCCCCTTTTCGCGTCTAGATTCCGGCCATGAGCATGCGAGAGAAGCTGGAGCTGCTGCAACAGAAGCGCGCCGAGTCTGAGCAGGGCGGCGGCGCCGAGCGTATCGCCACGCAGCATCAGAAGGGCAAGATGACGGCGCGCGAGCGGCTCGACGTGCTGCTCGATCCCGGGTCGTTCGTCGAGCTGGACCGCTTCGTCACCCATCGGGCCACCGACTTCGGGCTCGCCGACCAGAAAGTGTTGGGAGACGGCGTCGTCACCGGGTGGGGACGGATCGACGGGCGACTCGTCTACGCCTATTCGCAGGACTTCACCGTGTTCGGCGGGTCGCTCTCCGAGGCCCACGCGGAGAAGATCTGCAAAGTGATGGACCTGGCGGTGCAGAACGGCGCGCCGATCGTGGGGCTCAACGACTCGGGCGGCGCCCGCATTCAGGAAGGCGTCGTGTCGCTCGGCGGCTACGCCGACATCTTCCTGCGCAACACGCTCGCGTCGGGCGTCGTGCCGCAAATCAGCGCCATCCTCGGCCCCTGCGCCGGTGGCGCCGTGTATAGCCCCGCGATCACCGACTTTGTGTTCATGGTGCGCGGCATCTCGTACATGTTCGTCACCGGACCGAGCGTCGTGAAGACGGTGACGCACGAGGAAGTCGACTTCGAGCGCCTCGGCGGTGCCGACGTGCACGGGGGCACTTCGGGCGTCGCGCACTTCGTCCACGACTCCGAGCTCGAATCGCTGACGGCGGTCCGCACCCTGCTGTCGTTCCTACCTTCGAACAATCTCGACAGTCCCCCTATCCGCCCGTCCGACGATCCGTCCGACCGCCGCGACGAGGAGCTGCTCGACATCGTGCCCGACGAGCCGAGCAAGCCGTACGACATGCACGACGTGATCCGGCGCGTCGTCGATGGCGGGACCTTCTTCGAGGTCCAGCGGGACTACGCCGGCAACTTGCTGACGGGCTTCGCTCGGCTCGGCGGCCGGCCCGTCGGGATCGTCGCCAATCAGCCCTCGAACCTGGCGGGCGTGTTGGATATCGCCGCGTCGCTCAAGGGTGCGCGCTTCATCCGGTTCTGCGATGCCTTCAACGTCCCGCTCGTGACATTCGAGGATGTCCCGGGGTTCCTTCCGGGCGTGGCGCAGGAGCACGGCGGCATCATCAAGCACGGCGCCAAGCTGCTCTACGCGTACTGCGAGGCCACCGTGCCGAAGCTCACGGTGATCACCCGCAAGGCGTACGGCGGCGCCTATGACGTGATGAACTCGAAGCACGTGCGCGGCGACTACAACGTCGCCTGGCCCACCGCGGAAATCGCCGTCATGGGGCCCAAAGGAGCGGTCGAGATCCTCTATAAGGATGAAGCGACCGAGGAGAAGGCGAATGAGTACCGAGACAAGTTCGCCCATCCCTACCAGGCGGCCGCGCGCGGGTACTTGGACGACATCATCGACCCGCGTGATACGCGGCCGCGGTTGATCGAGGCGCTCACCACCCTGGCGACGAAGCGCGATCGGAACCCACCCAAGAAGCATGGCAACATTCCTCTATAGCTTGGGCGTAGCCTCGCTGGCGCTGCAGGCGCCGGCTCTGCCCGCGGATTCGACCGACGGCCCCGCGTGGCTCGAGTTCGGACGCGCGTACGTGCAGCTCGTGGCCGCCTACCACGCGCATCGTGTACCCGCCGATCCCGCGTGGGCGCGGGCCGCTCTCGACACCGCCGAGCTGGCGTTTGCCCGAGCGTCCGGGTACGGACGCGGCACCCGCACCGCGGACTCGGCGCAGGTGTTCCGCGTGTACTTGTGGGGACAAAAGGCGCTGCTCGCGTGGGAGGCCGGCGGCACCGAGGCGGCGACCACGGCGTGGCTCGGGCTCCCCGAAACGCTGCGGCTGCCCCCCGTCTTGGAAGAGTTGGGCGAGAACCTGCTCCGCGCCTGCCCGCGCCACGGCATCCTGCTCACTGCCGGCGACGCCGACACCTATGCCGCGTGGTACATGCGCTTTGCGCGCGGCTTGCGACCCGATCTGTTGGTCTTGCCCCTCGCCGCGTGGACCGGCGATTCGATCCTGCGCGGGCGCGTCTTGCGCGAGGCACGACAGCGGGGCTCGGGCCTCCAGGCGTTGGCCGACCGGCGCAAGGGGCCGCTGTGCGCCAGCATGGGATTCGACCGGCCGCCGGAGCTGCGGCCCCGCGTCAGTTGGAAGTCTCATCCCCTCGTTTGGGTGGCGGGGACGGAGGCGAAGGGTGACCGCGTGCCCGCGGAGGACTTCGCGTTCGCCGCGCTGAAACTCGCCATCGACCAACACGAGGCGTGGAGCGCGCCGGCCGTCGCGATCTACCGGCAAGCCGCCGACGTGACCTCCGCCTTGTGCCGGCCGCTCGCGACGTTCGGGATCAAGGCCGAGGTTGGGTGCTGAAACGCGTCTTGGTGGCCAACCGGGGCGAGATCGCCCTCCGCATCATTCGCGCGTGCCACGAAGAAGGTCTCGAGGCCGTCGCCGTCTACTCCGAAGCCGACCGGCTCTCACCACACGTGCGCGCCGCCAATACCGCGGTACTGCTCGGCCCCGCGCCGGCGGCCGAGTCCTACCTCAACATCCCGAAGCTGATCGCGGCCGCGAAGGACAGCGCCTGCCAGGCGGTGCACCCCGGGTACGGATTCCTGTCCGAGCGAGCCGCCTTCGCCGACGCGTGCGCCCAAGCGGGCCTCGTGTTCGTCGGTCCGCCCGCGGCCGCCATCCGCGCGATGGGCGACAAGACCGAAGCCCGGCGCCGGATGCAGGCGGCGGGGGTGCCGGTCGTTCCTGGGACCGCGGTGCCGCTGCGCGACGCCAACGATGCGCGGCGCGAGGCGCAGCGGCTCGGCTATCCAGTGTTGCTCAAGGCGGCCGCGGGGGGTGGGGGCAAAGGGATGCGGCTCGTGAAGGCCGAGACCGAAGTGGAATCGGCGTTTCAAGGCGCCCGCAGCGAGGCGCAGAAGGCGTTCGGCGACGGCAGTGTGTACGTGGAGAAATACCTCGAGCGGCCGCGCCACATCGAGATCCAAGTGCTCGCCGACCGGCACGGCCGCGTGGTGGCGCTGGGAGAGCGCGAGTGCAGCATCCAGCGCCGTCACCAGAAGTTGATCGAAGAGGCGCCCTCGCCCGTCGTGTCTCCCGCGCTGAGACGCCGTTTGTCCGAGGCCGCGACGGCGGCCGCCGGGGCCGTGGGGTACACGGGGGCCGGTACGATCGAATTCCTCCTCGCGCCGACCGGCGAGTTCTACTTCCTCGAGATGAACACGCGCATTCAAGTCGAACACCCCGTGACGGAGCTCGTGTACGGGGTGGACTTGGTGCGGGAGCAACTACGCATCGCGGCGGGCCATCCGATGCGCGTACACGCCGGCCTGCTGCACCCCCGTGGACACGCGATCGAATGCCGCATCACCGCCGAGGATCCCTTCAACGATTTCCTGCCGGCCACCGGCGTGCTGCAGTACCTGCGGGTGCCGTCGGGACCCGGGATCCGCTGGGACGGCGGCGTCGAGGCGGGGAACGAAGTCACGCTCTTCTACGATCCCCTGATCGCAAAGCTCATCGCGTGGGGCGAGACCCGCGACGTGGCGATCCAGCGGATGCGCCGCGCGCTGCGCGAGCTGGTGATCGTCGGTCTGCCGACCGCCCAGCCGTTTCACCTCCGCGTGATGGACGATCCCGAGTTTCGCCGCGGGGAGTTGGACATCACGTATCTGGAGCGGGTGGGCGCGCGCGTGCTCGCCGCCCCGCCGCAAGACGGGCTCGAGCGAGCCGTCGCAGTAACGGCGGCGCTGTTGGCTGACGAGCGGCGCAATGTGGCACAGCCCGCTGCAACGGTCCGACTGTCCGACCGGCCAACTGCCTGGGCGGACGAGGGGAGGAGGGAAGGCCTCCGTGAGTGACCTCGTGACGATCACCGGGATCGCGGCGGGGGGGGACGGCGTCGGCCGGCTCTCGGATGGACGCGCGGTGTTCGTGCCGCGGACCGCGCCGGGCGACCGTATTAAGCTGAAGGACGGGAGCCTCAAGTTGTCGCGCAACTTCGGGCGGGCGGCAGTGGGCGAAGTGGCCGGGGCGGGGCCGGGGCGCGTGGCGCCCCCCTGTCCGCACTACACGCACGATCATTGTGGCGGCTGCCAGCTCCAGCATCTCGAGTACGACGCGCAGCTCGCGGCCAAGCGCGCCATCGTCGGCGACGCGTTGCGCCGCATCGGCAAACTCGACGTTCGAGACCCCGAGATCGTCGAGGCGGTCGAAGAGTGGCGCTACCGCGCCAAGATCTCGATGGAAGTGAAGGCGGGAACGGCGGGCTTTCACCCGCACGATCGGGCGAATTTCGTGTTTCCCCTCGCCGATTGCCACATCGCGGACTTTCGGTTGATGGCGCTGTGGCGCGAGGTTCGGGCGCACCTCGACAAGCTCCCGCCGGGGCTCACGCGCCTCACCCTCCGGCTCGACCGCGAGGGGCGGCGCCACGTGATTGCCGAGGCGACAGGAGAGCCGTGGCTCGACGCCGAGCGGTTGCGCCGGGCGCTGGCGAACGGGGACGAGGTGATCTGTTGGTGGCGTCCGGTGGATGGCGCCGCCCGCGTGATGGCCGGGCCCGCGACGGGGTTTCCCGCGACGGCGTTCGAGCAGGTGAATCCCGAGATGGGAATCCTGGCGCGCCGGTGGGCGGTGGAGCAGTTGGGCGAGGTGCGGGGCCGCACCGTGTGGGATTTGTACGGCGGCATCGGCGATACCGCCGCGCTCCTCGCCGAACGGGGCGCGAACGTGGTCAGCGTGGACGCCGATGAAGCGGCGATCGGCTGGGCGCGGACGCGCCCGACGGTGGAGTCGCCCGTGCGGTTCATCGCCGGCCGCGCCGAGGATGTGCTGCCGAGCCTCCCGGTGCCCCACGCGGTGGTCGTGAACCCGCCGCGCGCCGGCCTGCATTGGGACGTGACGCTGCGCCTGACGGCCGAGCCCGTGGACCGGCTCGTGTACGTGTCGTGCGACCCAGCGACGCTGGCGCGCGACCTGCACCGCTTGAACGTGAACTATCAGATCGCGGGGCTCAGAGCCTTCGATCTGTTTCCGCAGACGGCGCACGTGGAGACCGTAGTGGTCTTGGAGGCCGCGTAATCCGGTGAAGTATTTCGTCACTCTCCGCTCTCGCACCTACGAGATCGACGTCGGTGGCGGTCGCGTGACCGTGGACGGCGAGCCGTTCGAGGCGCACCTGGCGGCCGTGCCCGGGACGCCGCTCTACCACCTCTTGCTCGCGGGCCATTCGTGGACGGTCGCCGCGCAGAGCCTCGAGGGGACGGCGCCGCTGCGCTGGGCCCTGGGCGCCGTCGGGGAGCGGTTCGAGGTCGAGGCGGTGGACGATCGGACGCGCCAGATCCAGGCCCTGACGGGCCGCACCAAGGCGCCCGGCGGGGGAGGGGTCGTGAAAGCGCCGATGCCGGGGCTCGTCGTCCGGGTCGAGGTGACCCAGGGGCAGGTTGTGAAGGTCGGCGAGGGTCTGGTGGTTGTCGAGGCGATGAAGATGGAGAACGAGCTGCGCGCCACCCGTCCGGGCGTCGTTCAGACCATCCACGTCGCCGCCGGCCAGACCGTCGCCAAGGGCGCGTCGCTCGTCACACTCGGACCTGTACCAAACGCGGAACCCTCGGGTTGACAGGCCCTTACGGCCCGGTTAGATATCGCGTCTGTCAAATTCCGGGCGCGAAAAAGGGATGAAGACGTACACGCTGAAGACCGCGGACATCGTGCATAACTGGTGGGTCGTCGACGCGGCAGATCAGCCGCTCGGCCGGCTGGCCAGTCGTATTGCCCAGATCCTGCGCGGCAAGCACAAGCCCACGTTCACGCCGTACGTGAACGGCGGTGACGCGGTCATCGTGATCAATGCCGAGCGCGTGAAGCTGACGGGTCGCAAGCTCGAGCAGAAGCGCTACTTCCGGCACACGGGCTACATGGGCCACGAGCGCTTCACGCCGGTCCAGAACGTGATCAACAAGCACCCGGAGCGGGTGATCGAGAAGGCGGTGTGGGGGATGTTGCCGAAGACGACCCTGTCGCGTCAGCACGTGAAGCAGATGCTGAAGGTGTACGCCGGCCCGACGCACCCGCACGCGGCGCAGCAGCCGACGCCCCTCGTGGCGGTGGAGGCCAAGTGACGGCGATTCAACCGGAGCTGCGTTGGCACGCGATCGGTCGCCGCAAACTCGGCATCGCGCGCGTCTATCTGACGCCGGGGTCGGGGAAGTGGTTCATCAACGGCCGCACGCTGGGTGACTATTTCCCGCGCCCGTCCCTCGTGAGCCACATCCAGCAACCCTTCACGGCGACCGACACGCTTGGCGCTTTCGATGTGAAGGCGCGCGTGAACGGCGGCGGGATGACCGGGCAGGCGGGCGCGCTGCGCCTCGGCATCGCCCGGGCGTTGGTGTTGGCCGACGACCGGCATCGCAAGAAACTGCGGGAGCAGGGGCTCCTGACGCGCGATCCGCGAGCTGTCGAGCGCAAGAAGCCGGGCCGCGCCGGCGCGCGGAAGCGGTTCCAGTTCAGTAAGCGGTAAGACAGAGCGATCAGCCGTCAGCGCTCAGCCGTCAGTACTGAAGGCTGATGGCTGATGGCTGACGGCTCAGACACACGCCGTCCGATCCGTTGGTGGGTCCCTGCGGCGCAGGGTACCAGCGGAGATGAAGACGGCGGACGAGCAAAAAACCCACGAAAGGGAGTGCATGGCCCAGCCTCAGTTGCAAGACTTGTTGGAAGCGGGTGTCCATTTCGGGCACCAGACGCGCCGCTGGAATCCGAAGATGCGCCGGTTTATTTTCGCCGAGCGCTCCGGCATCTACATCATCGACCTCCAAAAGACCCTCCATCAGCTGCACGAGGCGCAGGAATTGTTGCGCGCCGTCGTGTTGAAGGGCGAGGGCGTCCTCTTCGTCTGCACCAAGAAGCAGTTGAAGGGCATTCTCGAGGCCGAAGCGAAGCGCAGCGGGGCGTTCTACGTCACCGAGCGCTGGCTCGGCGGTACGCTCACGAACTTCCAGACGATCAAGAAGCAGATCAAGCGACTGAAGGAGCTGGAGCAGGGCGCCGCCGACGGCGAGTTCGCGAACTACACCAAGAAGGAGCAGCTGCTGTTCGACCGCGAGCGCGTCAAGCTCGACAAGAACCTCGCGGGCATCAAGAACATGGGCCGGCTCCCGGGCGCGCTGTTCATCGTCGACTCGAAGAAGGAACGCATCGCGGTTGCCGAGGCGAACAAGCTGGGGATCCCCGTGGTGGCGATCGTGGATACGAACGCCGACCCGGACCTGATCAACATCCCGATTCCGGGCAACGACGACGCCATTCGCGCCGTCTCGCTCATCACGGGGGCCGTCTCCGACGTGATCGGCGAGGCGCGCCACCAGATGCCGCTGCGCGACAGCGCCGAAGAGGGCGAAGGCACGACCTACTCGACCGAGACGGGCGTCGAGGCGGAAGCAGAAGGTGGGAAGAAGAAGGGGCCGGCGCGGCGCAAGCGGCGGCCCAAGCCGGAGGCGATCGCCGCCCGGCTGCGGACGGAAGAGCCGCCTCCAGCTGAGCCCGTCAGCGGGGGCGAGGCGTAACCGGACCCGTTGGGGGTATTACCGATCGCCGCCCTCCGTCCCAACGGCGCGAGGGCGGCGTTTTTATGAGGAGTGAGGAACAGTGGCAACTGTGAAAGAGATACCGGCAAAGCTCGTGGCTGAGCTGCGCGCCCGGACCGGCGCCGGCATGATGGATTGCAAGAAGGCCCTCGAAGAGGCAGGCGGCGATCTCGAGAAAGCCGTCGACGTCCTCCGCAAGAAAGGCTCGGCCAAGGCCGACAAGCGCGCCGGCCGTGAGGCGTCGGAAGGGTGGATCGGGTCCTACATCCACTTCGACGGCTCCGTCGGCGTGCTGGTCGAGGTGAACTGCGAGACGGACTTCGTGGCCCGCACCGACGACTTCCAGGCGCTCGCCAAGGATATCGCCGTGCACATCGCCGCGACGAGCCCGCTCGCCGTCCGCATCGAGGACCTGCCGGCAGACGTCGTGGAGCGCGAGCGCAAGGTCTACGAGTCGCAGGTGGCCGAGCAGAAGAAGCCCGAGAACATCCGCCCGAAGATCGTGGACGGTATGATGCGGAAGTTCTACGAGGAACGCGTCCTCTTGGAGCAGAAGTTCGTGAAGGACGACAAGCGGACCGTGGGCGAGCTCGTCAAAGAGCTGTCCGGCAAGACGGGCGAAAAGGTAGAGGTCCGCCGCTTCGTACGCTTCGAGCTTGGGGGCAACTAGGTGGCGGTGAAGTTGGCGTACCGGCGCGCGCTCCTCAAAGTTTCGGGGGAGGCGTTTGCCGGTGGCGCCGGCGCCGGCATCGACTTCGGCGTCATCGACCGGGTCTCGGACGAGCTGAAGAGTGTCGCGGCCACCGGTGTGCAGCTGGGCCTGGTCGTGGGCGGCGGCAACATCCTGCGCGGGACGACCGCCAGCAAACAGGGCGTGGATCGCGTGTCAGCCGACTACATGGGCATGCTCGCGACCGTGATCAACGCCCTGGCGCTGCAGGACATCCTGGAGAAAAAGGGCGTCGACACTCGAGTGATGACGGCGATCCGGATGGAAGAGCTGGCCGAGCCCTACATCCGGCGCCGGGCCGTGCGCCACCTGGAGAAGGGCCGTATGGTCATCTTCGCGGGCGGTACGGGAAACCCATACTTTTCGACCGACACCGCGGCCGTGCTGCGCGCCCTGGAAATCGAGGCGCAGGTCATCCTCAAGGCGACGAACGTGGACGGCGTGTTCACGGCGGATCCCAAGAAGGACCCCAAGGCCGAGTTCATTCCAGCGCTGAGCTTCCAGGACGCCATCGTGAAGGGCTACGCTGTGATGGATGCCAATGCCTTCGGGTTGTGCAAGGAGAACAAGCTCCCCATCGTAGTGTTCAACATCAACCAGCCCGGCGCGACGGCCAGAGTGCTGGCCGGAGAGCGCGTCGGCACGATCGTCCAATGACGACCACTCTGGCCGACCAGCTGAAGCACGCGAAGCAGCAGATGGACAAGACGGTCGAAGCGGTGAAGCGCGAGTTCGCCACCGTCCGGACGGGCAAGGCGAGCACGGCGCTGCTCGATCTCGTGCGCGTCGACGCGTATGGGAACGACATGCCCCTGACGCAGGTGGCCAGCGTCGCGGCGCCCGAGCCGAAGCTCCTCACGATCCAGCCGTGGGACAAGACGCTGCTCAAGGCGATCGAGAAGGCGATCCTCGCCTCGGACTTGGGGCTGACCCCCTCCAACGACGGTAACGTCATCCGTATCCCCGTGCCGCCCCTCACGGAGGAGCGGCGCAAGGAGCTGGTGAAGGTCATTCACAAGCTCGCCGAGGAAGGGCGCGTCGCCATTCGTCATGCGCGCACCGAGTCGATCGGGAAGATCAAGAAGACCGAGCACGTCCCGGAAGACGAAATCAAGAAGGCCGAGAAGGACCTCCAGAAGGTCCACGACGAGCACCTGAAGCTCGTGGACGCCGCGGTGAAGGCCAAGGAAGCGGAGATGATGGAGGTCTGATGCTGCCGGGCCCGATTCCCCGCCACGTGGCGATCATCATGGACGGCAATGGGCGCTGGGCGAGCGAGCGCCACTTGCCCCGGCCCTTCGGCCACCGCGCGGGCATGAAGGCTGTGCGCGAGACCGTCGAGGGAGCGATCGAGGCGGGCGTCGAAGTCCTCACGCTGTTCGCCTTCTCCGAGGAGAACTGGAAGCGCCCGCCCACGGAAATCTCCGCGCTGATGAACCTGCTCGAGGAGTACATCGCGCGCGAGGCGGCCGACTTGCGCCAGCAGGGCGTGACCGTACACGTGCTCGGCGACCGCAGTCGGCTGGGTCCGTCGGGGCGCGAGGCGGTCGAGCAAGTCGAGCGCGAAACGGCCACAGGCACCAAGCTCTCGCTCAACCTCTGCATCTCGTACTCGTCGCGCGGCGAGATCGCGCGGGCCGCGCGGTTGCTCGCCGAGGAGGTCCTCAAAGGCACCAAGAAGCTCGAGGACCTGGACGAGGACGCCATCCGCGCCAAGCTCTACACGGCACCGTGGGGTGATCCCGACCTGCTGATTCGCACCTCGGGGGAGCTGCGCCTCTCGAACTTCCTGCTGTGGCAGCTCGCCTACACCGAGCTCTACATGACGCCCGTCCTGTGGCCCGACTTCACCCGCCAGACGCTGTTCGAGGCGATCCTCGACTATCAAAGGCGCGAGCGCCGGTTCGGCAAAGTCACCGTCTGATGGCGAGTAACCTGGCGCAGCGTATCGCCGTCGCAGGCGTTGCCATTCCTTTGGCGGTCGGCGTCCTCTGGCTCGGCGGCTGGCCCCTCGCCGCCGTGCTCGCGGCGCTCGGCGGGCTCGGCACCCGCGAGGTCTATGATCTCGCCCGGCGCCAGGGGATTGACGCGCTCGACCGGACGGGGCTCGTGGCCGCCGCGGCGATCCCGTTGCTCGCCTATTGGGCCAAGGGCTCCGAGACGCACTGGGCGGAGCCGGCGCTGTACCTTGGCGCCCTCTGGCTGATGGTGACGCTCGTGATGGCGATGGCGCGACGCGGCCCCACGGGCCGACCCCTCACTGTGGTGGCTGTGACGCTGTTCGGCTGTCTCTACGCGTCGGCGCTGCTCGCGTTCATCATT
>Ga0193725_1000554_pt1 | contig 10887 bp, 11 predicted proteins | sample H2a2metaG_FD_143058 | JGI IMG/M metagenome (GOLD analysis project Ga0193725, IMG submission 143058) | Soil microbial communities from a riparian zone of the East river system, Colorado, United States - H2a2 | ecosystem: Environmental > Terrestrial > Soil > Riparian zone | place: USA: East River...
CACCCTGCCGACGAGTCGCAGCGGGCTCGAGGCGAGCGGTCTCGCCGTCCTCCAGAACGCGCTCGCCAACGGCGTCCGGATCGACGTCGTCAACCCGATGGTCTTCGACTACTACGATCGCGTGAACGCCGATATGGGCGACTCTGCGATCAGCGCTCTCCGTGGCCTGAACAGCCAGCTGGCCGGACTTTATCCCGGCCGGACGACCGCCCAGCTGTGGACGATGGAAGGCGCGACGATCATGAACGGGCTCGACGACTATCCGCGGCGGACCGAGTCGACGAGCGTGGCCGACGCCCAGCAGCTTTTCGCCTTCGCCAACGCCCCGACGCCGACGTCCGCGGCGACGAAGATGAGCACCCTCTCGATGTGGGCGATCCAGCGCGACAACGGCGGCTGCCCTGGCTCGACCGGCTCGAATGATTGTTCCGGGATCGTCCAGAACACGTGGGACTTCAGCCACGCCCTTGCTCCGTTCACGGGTCCGTAGCCTTCGTCGGTCGAGACACGCCATTCGGGCTTCACAGGCGGCTCAGCAACCCGGAGAATGACGGCAGGCCGCTGGAGGAACGCGATGATTCGGTGGGAGCCGCCCGACGGGGAACCCAGCTGGGCGCGCCTTCGGGTCGGCTCGGCCACGCGACCCGCCGCGATGTGCAGCGGTCCGGGCCACATCGTCGTCTACGGCAATCCGGCGTTTCTCGCGGAATTCGGCGAGGTGGCCATCGGCCTGCCGGCCCGCGAGAGCATGCTCGGGTTGCAGGCTGACGCGTTCGGGCTGCTCGACGCCGTGCTGCGAGAGGGTCGACCGCTCGCTCGTTGGGTGACCCGCGACGACGAGGAGTGGCGCCTGACGGCGGTTCCCCGCCGCGACCCGGGAACTGACGAGATTCATGGCGTGGCGTTTCACCTCCGGGCGCGCTCAGACGTGCCTACTGTCGACGACGGGTAGTGCCGCGCGCCGCGGAGCGCATGGTGATCGTGATCACCGGGCCGATTGCGAGCGGCAAGAGCACCGTTGCCCGAGAGCTTGCTCGCGAACTGGGGCGCGCTGGCGTTGCGGTCGCCGTCATCGATCTCGACGATGTTCACGACACGCTCGCTCGCAAGGGACCGGAGACGGCCGAAGCCACCTGGGTGCTTGCGCGACGTGAAGCGGCGACGCTCACAAACACATTCCTGGCGGAAGGCACGGCCGTCGTCGTCGCCGAGGGCTCGTTCAATACGCCGGGCGATCGGGCTGCATTCGCTCAATACCTGGACGCGAGCGTCGACCCGGTCTACGTGACCCTTCGCGTGTCCTTCGAGGAGGCGCTCCGCCGCGCGCAAGGCGACCCAACCCGAGGTGTGTCGCGCGATCCCGCCTTCCTCGGTCGGTATTTTGCCGGCATCGGTCAGGCGCTCCCGACCCCCGTGACAGATCTCGTCATCGAGACCGAGCGTACGTCTCCGTCATCCGCCGCCCTCTCAATCGCACGCCTCGTGTCGCCCGACTCGTAGACGGCTGTCACCCGGACGGTTCCGACAGGACGACCCGCCCGAACGGCCGAGCCCGGGCATCGTCCAGCCAGACGCCCTCGCGGAGGTAGACGTCGTCACGGACGAGCGCCACGGCCTCCTCTTCGCTCGATGCTCGGACCATCAGCAGCGCCGAGCTGAAGTCGAGGTAGCCACCTGACTCGAGGACGCGGCCATCGGCCATCAACCGGGCGATGCGGCGGAGGTGCTCCGGACGCAGGGCCGGACGCTTCTCTGCAGCGTCGGCCGAATAGCTGATCTCGACCATGAAGACCGTCTCGACGGCGACCCCGTCGGGAATGCCCGTGTCCGTCATCGTTTCCGCTCCTTTCGGGCGCCGCCGTCGTCGGCCGTTCGATCGATCGCCGCCCGGATATCCCGCGCCGTCAGCCCGATCGGGCGATCCTCACCGTCGACGAGCCGCCAGCGCACGCCAAGCTCGTCGTCGCGACCGTCGCCGAGTGCCTCGATGACCCGCCCGATGGCACCCTCGATCGCGGCCGCGTCATTGCCGGCCGACGCGAGAAGATCGGCAAGCCGGGTTGCGAGCGCAAGCCGCGCGACCGTCGGGACGCCGCCGGTCAGGTCCTGACGGACGACGCTCTCGGCGTCACGAACGCCGGCTCCCTCGAGCCGCTCGATCAGCCGTCGGGCCCGGCCGCGGTCGCGCGGACTCAGGTCGGCGATCCAGCGAGGCTCGGGTGGCGGTTCGGGTGGTGCTTCGGGCACACCGAGTCTGGATCGGCCGTGGCCGCCTTCCGACGTGGCAGCCGCTTTGGCCGCCGCCTTCGGGGCCTTCGACGTCCCGGGTGCCGCCGCCGGCGTCTTCGCCGGTCGCGTCCCAGCCTCCTTGACGCGATCGGCAAGCGGCGACTCGGGGGCCGCCGCGCCCCGCGCGCCCTCGACCGCCGCCTTCGCCTCCGTCAGCGAGCGGAACGGGCCACGGACGAGCGGGAGGCCGAGGTCATCGGTCTGCTCGGAATCGACGAGTACCCACGTTCCAGACTGCGGCTCGATCGTGAACCGTTCGTCCCGCGTCTGCCAGCGACCGCCGCCCAGCCGCTTGAGCGAACGATCGTCCTCCGGCTTCTTCGGCGCCATTCGTTCAGGCTAGCCGAACGCCGCGACGGGCGAGGCCCAAACGCCCCACAATCGACCGGATGGCCAGGCCGACCGCCCCTCGCGCCTCGACCCGCGCCGGCATCGGGGCGATTCCGTTCGAAGGGGGCGTCGCTTTCCGGGTGTGGGCGCCGCACGCCGATGCCGTGTCCGTGGTCGGCTCGTTCAACGACTGGGACCCGGCCCGACATCCGATGGCGCCCGAGGACGGCGGGATGTGGTCGGTGGAAGCGCCGGAGGCAACCGAAGGCGACGAATATCGCTTCGCGATCCGGCGCGGCGATCGGGAGCTGTCCCGGATCGACCCGCGGGCGCGGCGGCTGACGAGCTCGGTCGGCAACGCGATCGTCTACGGCGGCGGCGCCTTCGATTGGGGCGATGACGAGTTCCGGACCCCCGATTGGAATGACCTCGTGATCTACGAGCTGCACGTGGGAACTTTCGCGCCCGACGTGGACGGCCGGCCAGGGACCTTCGATGGCGTACGGGACCGGCTCGAATACCTGCGCGATCTCGGGGTCGGCGCGATCCAGCTGATGCCGCCATTCGCGTTCGGCGGCGAGCGGTCGTGGGGCTACAACCCGGCCCACCCATTCGCGGTCGAGTCGAGCTACGGAGCCCCGGACGACCTCAAGGCGCTCGTCCGGTCGGCCCACCAGGCAGGAATCGCGGTCCTGCTCGATGTGGTCTACAACCACCTCGGGCCGTCCGATCTCGATCTCTGGCAGTTCGACGGCTGGGCCGAGGACGGCAAGGGCGGGATCTACTTCTACCAGGATGGCCGGTCGTCGACGCCCTGGGGCGAGACGCGGCCCGACTACGGCCGGCCCGAGGTCCGCTCCTACCTCAGCGACAATGCTGTCCAGTGGCTCGACGAGTTCCGCGTGGACGGGCTTCGCTGGGACGCGACGTCCTATGTCTCGAGCATCGGGGGCGGCGGCTCTCGAGCCCGGGACCGGATCGACGATGGCTGGCGCTTCATGGCGGATGTCAACGCCGAGCTCGCCAATCGGTTCCCGGGCCGGCTGATGATCGCCGAGGACATGCAGTCCGACCGCGCCGTGACGAAGCCACCGCGCGAGAGGGGCGCCGGCTTCGGCGCGCAGTGGGACATTGGCTTTGTCCGCGCCGTGCGTCGCGCGCTCGTCACGAGCTCGGATGCGGACCGCGACGTGGCGGCCGTCGCGCGGGCCCTCGCTGCTGACCGCACGGACGCGTTCAAGCGGGTCGTCTACACGGAGTCCCACGACGAGAACGCGAACGGCGGCTCGCGCGTCCCCGAGGAGGTCTGGCCGGGTTACGCCCACAGCTGGGCGTCGAAGAAGCGGGCCACGCTCGGCAGCGCGCTCGTCCTGACGGCGCCCGGCATCCCGATGCTCTTCCAGGGTCAGGAGCTCGTCGAGGGCTCGTGGTTCAGCGATGAAGACGGCGTCGACTGGAGCCTGCGCCAGCGCAATGCCGGCCTGCTCCAGCTCCATCGCGACCTGATCAGCCTCCGCCGCAACGTCTTTGACGTGAGCCGAGGCCTGCGCGGCCCGAGCATCGCCGTCCACCACGTCAACGAGAAGGAGCGCATCCTCGCCTACCATCGCTGGCAGAACGGCGGGCCGCGTGACGACGTGATCGTCCTGGCGAACTTCTCGGCAACACCCCTGCCCGACTACCGCGTCGGCGTACCGCGGGCCGGTCGGTGGCGGGTCCGGTTCAACTCGGATTGGGATGGCTACGACGTCGAGTTCGAGACCGTGGAGTCGGTGGACGCCAACGCGACGAAGGAGCCGCGGGATGGCCTCAAGTACACGATCGAGGTCGGCCTCGGGCCGTACTCGGTGGTGATCCTGTCGCAGGACGACTGAGGACCGTCGCCGCGGCGCCCGGGCGACCCAGCCGCGTCCAATCTCATGCACCTGACGAGCTCGACGCTGCTCCCACCGGCAAAACGCCGGTTAGGTAATGCTCTGGGTCACGGTTGGGCCGCTGTCGGGCCGACGCGCGTGCGGGGTCACGCTCAACAACTGCTCTTTGGGTGCGACAAGGCTCCGCCTGGCGACCCAGACCGGGACCTGAGCCGAAAAATGCCGGTGGGAGCAGCATTGACGGGCCCTGGCCAGTGTTCGCTCCAGGCCACGCGACTCTACGCCTCGAACGGCAGGAACTCGCCATCGGCGGCGCGCGGCGCCTCGACGACCCGCAGGATCGCCGGCCGCTCGATCGGGCCGAAGACGTGTGGGTAGATGCCACGCTCGTCCTCGATCCGCCACGGGCTGCCAGCGGCATCGAGGTCCACGGTCAGCACGAGAAAGGGGCGAGGGTCCTCGCGATAGTGTCGGTTGGCCGTTGCGACCATCTCGGTCATGCCGTCGGTGCAATGGACGAACCCTTCGACGGCCAGGGAGGCAGCCGAATACGGCCGGCTCGGGTCCGACTCGGTCCAGGTCTCGGCCGGCACGAGGTGATACGTCGGGCGCATCAGGAGCTCGTGTTGATCGCGATGGTTGCGGCCGTGCCTGGCTCCTCGTCCTCCCGTGGCACCAGGAAGACCGCGAAGGCGATGGCCGCGAAGCACGCGACGATGGCCGGCACGATGGCGGTGCCGAGCGAGATTCCGGCCAATGAACCGGCGATGGCCGCGCCGATCGGGAAGCCGACGAAGTTCAGCCCCATCGACACGGCGAATGCCCGGCCGGTCCAGGCTGGATCGGTCCGCCGCTGACGGATCGTGAACAGTGCGATGTCCATCGGGCCATTGGCGAACCCGAGGATGATCGCCCAACCGGCAAGACACGCAAGACCAATGGCCGGATCAATGTCGTCGATGACCGCTGGCGGCAGGAGCAGGGCCACGCCGGGCGGAAAGGCGAGCATCGGCAGGACGAGCAAGCGCCACTCCCGGCCACGCGTATCGAGCCGGCCGAAGGCGAAGGCCGCCCCCATCCCCGCGAGGCCGGACAAGGCGAAGACGATCCCGACGACGGCCTCGCTGTAGCCGAGCCGGTCGATGACGATGAGCGGGAGGACGATCGTCGCGATCCCGCCGGCGAGGTTGAGCGATGAGATCGAGAACGCCAGCCCGCGGATGGTCCGGTTTCGCCAGGCGTAGCGGAGTCCGTCCATCGCGTCTGTCAGGAGCCGGCCGCTCGAATCGACCTCGGTCGGCGGATCCGGGATGCCGGTCATCACCGCGGCGGCAAGGCCGAACGCGACCCCCGTCGCGAGCAGCGCGGCCGGACCGCCGACGATCGTCACGAGACTCGCCGCCAGTGGCGGCCCGATGATCGTGGCGACGACGTAGCCATTTGAGTCGACGGCGTTGACCCGCTCCCACAGCGGCTCCGGGACGATCATCGGGAAGAGGCTGCGCAGGCCCGTTGCGCTCAGGATCCCGGTGAGCGACGAGACCGCCGCGATCGCGATGAGCAGGGGCGCCGGCAGCGCGTCCGCCAGGGCCAGCACGGCGATTAGCACGAGCGCCACGAGGGCAACGACGTAGTCCAGGCGGACGAGCCGCATCCGACCGTGTCGATCGAGAAGGGCCCCGGCGATGGGACTGACGAGGATCCCCGGCAGGACCGAGGCGAGGGTCACGACGCCGGTGATCGCCGGCGAGCCGTACAGCTTGAGGCTGAACAGGACCATCGCGACCGCGACCATCGACTGGGCGATCCGGGCCAGCTGCATCGAGATGAGGATCCGGGGCAGCCACGGGACCGCGAGGAGAGCGCGATACGAGGGGTCCGGCGCGATCGGCGCCGCGTTCACGTGGCCGGTTGGTCGGGCGAGACCCAGGCCCGATCGAGCGCGAGCTGGATGACGGTCGGTCGGTCGACGGCCAGCGCCTGGCGCAGCGCCGGCTCGAAGTCGTCGTCCTTGTCGACCCGGACTCCGCGCGCCCCGCAGGCGCGGGCGATCGCGGCGAAATCGATGGACCCGAGGTCCGTCGCGATGCCCTGACCAGCTCCCCGCCGGTCCTGGTGCATTCGAATCGTTCCGTAGCGCTCGTTGTCGAAGACGACCGCGACGAGCCTGACCTTTTCGCGAACGGCCGTTTCGAGCTCCGCCATCGTCATCGCGAACCCGCCGTCACCGGCTATCGCCACGACGGCCCGATCGCGATGCACGAGGGCAGCCGCGATGGCCGCCGGCAGCCCGTAGCCCATGGCTCCCGACGTCGGGCCGAGGAACGTGCCCGGCCGCCGGAAGCGGAAGTGGCGGGCGACCCACAGGCCGAAGTTGCCGGCATCCGTCGTGACGATTGCGTCGTCCGGCAGGACTCGGCGCAGGGTCGCCACGGTGTGGCCCGGGTGGACCCCCGGGCCGGTCCATGCACCCTCGTCGACGGCGGTCGCCGCCTCCCAGGCCGATCGATCGGCGGCGTTCGTCGCGCGCCGCGCGTCGATGACGGAGGCCTCGATGACGGCGCCGTGGAGCCGGGTCACGGCCGCGCGGACGAAGACGCGGGCATCCGAGCGCACCGTGATGAACGGCTCCGGCAGGTCGTCCCGTGGAGCGATCGGCTCGACGTCGACGAGGGCCCAGCGCTGGCCCGCGACCGGAACGCGATAGCCGAAGCTCGTGATCTCAGACAGCCGGCAGCCGAGGACGAGCAGGGCATCGGCACGTTCGAGGCGCTCGCGGACGACTGTCGGGGCGCCGAAGCCGGCCATCCCCAGGTAAAGCGGGTGGTCGTTCGAAATCACGTCGCCGCGGCGCCAACCGGCGATGACCGGCACATCGAGAAGCTCCGCGAGCCTGATGAGGTCCGAGGACGTGCGGGCCCGGAGGACGCCTCCACCGGCGAGGATGACCGGCCTGTCGGCGGACGCGAGGAAGTGGAGAATGGTCCGGATCTCGTCGGGCTCGGCCCGCGGCGAGGACGGACGAGCCGTGTCGAGGGGCGTGCCGGCGGGCAGCGTCTCGTCGAGGATGTCCTCCGGTATGGAGATCAGCGCCGGGCCGGGCCGCCCGCCGAGGGCTGCGCGGATTGCCTCTCCCACGACGGCCGGCGTATCCGCGGCGTCGCGGATCTCGGCCGCGTACCGGGCGAGACCGCCAAAGGTCGCCGCCTGGTCGATCTCCTGGAACGCCTCGCGACCGAGAAACCGCCGCTCGACCTGGCCGACCAGGGCGAACATCGGGCTCGAGTCCTGGCGGGCGGTGTGAATGCCGATGGCGAGGTTCGCGGCTCCCACCGCCCGCGTGCCGATGCAGATGGCCGGCCTGCCGGTGAGCTGGCCGTGCGCCTCGGCCATGAACGCCGCCGCGCCCTCGTGTCGGGCCGCCACGATCCGGATCCCGGCTTCGTCGAGGCCGTCGAGGAGCCCGAGGAAGCTCTCACCCGGAACGGTGAAGGCATAGCGGACGCCAACGGCGCGGAGGGCGTCGGCGATGTACCGGCCGACGGTCCTGATGGGCTCGGGCTCGGGCTCGACATCGGCGTCGGGCTCGACGTCGGCCTCCTGCTTGAAGTCGGCTTCGTGCTCGGCAGCCGCGGGCTCGGCTTCGGGCTCGGGTTCGGTCGTATCGGTCGCGAGCTCGACGTCGGGGGTGTCGATCGTCTCGCCATCGGCCGCGCCGGTCTCCGGCGCGGTCGGGTCCTCGGAGACCGCCACGGCTTCGGTCGGACCGGCCATCGTATCTGTCGGCCGATCGCCGGTACCTTCCTCGGTCATCGGCCGATCAGCGGCACGGCCATCGTGGACAGGATCAGCCCGACGACCACGATCGCCGCAATGACGACCATGACGACCCGCGAGACATTGCTGCCGGGCATCGGCGGGCTACCGGTAGTTCTCGAACTGGAGCGGAACGGCCTCGTCGAGCCCGCGCAGGCGGCCGATCACGCGCTGCAGATCGTCCTTGTTCTTGCCCGAGACCCGGATCGCCTCGCCCTGGATCTGCGACTTGACCTTCGGGAATTCATCACGGATGAGCTTCGTCAGCTTGCGGGCCATGTCGTCGGGCAGACCGCGCCGCAGGGCGATCGCCTGGCGAACCTTGTTGCCGCCGGCCGGTTCGACCTTGCCCCAATCGAAGATCTTTAGCGACAGGCCGCGCTTGATCGCCTTTGACTCGATCAGATCCTTGACCGCCGTCGCCTTGTGCTCGTCGTCGGTGACGAGCACGATCTCCTCCTTCGCCTGGGTCAGATCGACCGTGACACCCTTGAAGTCGAAGCGCTGCTGGACCTCGCGTCGGACCTGGTCGAGGGCGTTCCGCAGCTCCTGCTCATCGAAGTCGCTTACGACGTCGAACGACACGTCTCCTGCCATCTGTGCCTGCCTAGCCTCCCTGGCCCGCGGCGCCTTCGCGACGTCGGACCCATTGGCGCAACCGGGCGATCCGCCCGTCGCGTATCTCGAGCGTCATGAAGCCGGCGAGCCGGACCGTGGCCCCGTTCTCCCGGGCGACGTAGCTCGCGTGCCAGGCGACGAGGATCGTCGGATCAACGACCCAGTGGCGCTCGGCGGTGAACTCGACCTGCTCCTGGAGCTCGGCCGTTCGGAGCAAGTATGCCCTGACGGCGTTGTGGCCGACGAGCGGCGGTTCGAAGGGGTCCTCGCGGAGCTCGGCGTCGTCGGTGAAGAGATCGGTCCACGCGTCACCATCGAACCTCTGCCAGGCCGCGCCGAAGCGCTCGAGGAGCGTTTCCGCTCCCGCGTGGTCGATCGTCATCGTCGCCCCAGTTCCTCTAGGAGCAGCTCCCCGATCCGGTAGCTTCGACCACCGCCCATGACAAGCACGGCATCCCCGTTGCGGACCTCGCCTGCCAGCCAGGTTGCAGTTGCCTCGACCGAGCCGGGAGCGGCGACCGGGATGTCGGGCGCGCGTTGGGCAACCGCCGCCGCGAGGCCGGCCGCCGACGCGATCGTCGTGTCCGGATCCCGGCCGGCCCAGATGTCGGCGATCGCGACGGCGTCGGCCTCGGCCAGGGCGGCCGCGAAGTCGTCGAGGAGCGCCGCCGTGCGGTGGTACGTGAGCGGCTCGTAGACCGCCCAGACCCGGCGGCCCGGCTCGCGCTGGCGAACGGCCCCGAGTGTCATCCGGATGGCCGTCGGGTGATGGCCGTAATCGTCGTAGATGACGACGCCGCGAGCCTCGCCCTTGCGCTCGAGCCTCCGGCCGACGCCATCGAAGCTCGCGAGGCCCTTGGCGACCGTCTCGGCGTCGATGCCCGCGGCGAGGGCGGTTCCCCCGACACCGAGGGCGTTGGCCGCGTTGTGCCGTCCGGCGAGCGCGAGTCGCGTCGGGACGGTGCCGCCGTGCGGGTCGAGACCGTGGATCTCGAGCTGTGTCGCGCTCGGCGTCGTTGCGGTGATCCGGCCGAGAAGCGCCGTCGCCGGACCGCCGGCCGTGGCGTAGTGCTCGGCAATGCCGCGGGCAACCGTTGGGAGGTCCTGAGTGGGGTCGTCGACCAATGCCGTCGCGACAACCCGGCCGGACCAGTCGGCCAGGCCGGCGACGAGCGCGGCGACACCATCGTCGGCGACGTTGGCGACGAGCACCGGCGACGAACCGTCAGGCGACGGGCGGGCGCGACGGAGCCAGCGGTCGAAGGCAGCGATGACGGCGGCCCGATCGGCGAAGACGTCGGGGTGATCCCATTCGGCCGACGTGACGACGGCGATCGACGGGCGATAGGCATCGAAGTTGCCGGCGTACTCGTCCGCCTCGACGACGAAGGCCGCTCCCCTGCCCCATCGCGCGGTCGCCGCCAATCCGCCGGTCAGCTCCGGGGTCAGCAGCGCCCCAACGAAGGCCGACGGGTCCGCCCCCGCCCGGACGAGGAGGTGGACGAGCCAGCCGGCGGACGTGCTCTTGCCGTGCGTCCCCGCAACGCCAATCAGGGTGCGACCGAAGGCCGCATCGGCGACGACCTGCTGCCACGGCTCGACTGGGATGCCGGCGTGGCGCGCCGCGAGGAGCTCCGGATGGTCCGGCTGGATCGCCGTGAGGGCCTTGGTGACGGCCAGTCGATCCGGGACGGGCGGATCCGTGACATGCGCGGAGGAATGCTCCCAGGCGAGGGGGATACCGGCGGCGACGAGGGGCGCGCTGTAGGGCGATGGGCCGCCGGCGTCGCAGCCGGATGATTCGCCGCCGGCTGCCCGGGCGAGGAGGGCCGCCGCGCTGGCCCCGGCGCCGGCCGCCCCGACGATGTGGATCCGTTCGTCGGGTGTGATCGGGCGGGCCTCCCGGGCGGCGGCCAGCCCGGCCCCGACCGGAGCGCTGCCGGTCATCGCGCCTCGCCCG
>Ga0193725_1000555_pt1 | contig 10880 bp, 7 predicted proteins | sample H2a2metaG_FD_143058 | JGI IMG/M metagenome (GOLD analysis project Ga0193725, IMG submission 143058) | Soil microbial communities from a riparian zone of the East river system, Colorado, United States - H2a2 | ecosystem: Environmental > Terrestrial > Soil > Riparian zone | place: USA: East River...
GGAGACGGAGGCTTCGGGGTCCATCATGTGGCCTTCGGTCAACTGGATGCCGATCTGGTCGGGGTGGAGGACGCGCCAGAGCGTGGATTGATCGGCGAGGTTGGGGCAGGCGGGGTAGCCGAAGGATACGCGGAGGCCCCGGTAATGGGCCTTGAGCTTGTCGCCGATGGCGAGATCCGGCGGGTCGGGGAAGCCCCAGAGCGTGCGCAGGCGGGCGTGGAGCATCTCGGCGAACGCCTCGGCGCACTCGATGGCCAGGGCCTGGAGCGCGTGTGACTTCAGATAGTCGCCGCGGTTCTTGAGCGTCTCGGCGCGATCGCGCACGCCCTCGCCGCACGTCACCGCGAACAGCGCCACGTAATCGTCGACGTCGTCTCGCACGTAGTCCGCCAGGCACAAACGCTCGCCCGCGGCCTGGCGCGGGAACGCGAACGCCGCCAGCGGTGCGCCGTCAGGCGTGAGCAGCTCCACCGTGTCCGTGGTCGCGCGGGCGCGGAACCATCGGTAGATTCCGTTCGCGCGCAGCCAACCGTGCGCCGCCGCCTCGCGCTTCAGATCCTCCACGACCGCGTGCAGCTCGAGCGCCTTGGGATCGCCGTCGGCGAGCAGCCGGCTCACGAGCCCGCGCAGTCCCAGGTGCTTGCCGTACAGCATCTGGAGATTCAGATACGGGTAGACGTGCGAGAGCGGCACGTCGCGCAGGACGTGGGGCTCGAGATCGGGCGGGGGCAGCGGCTCGACGCGCGCGAGATACACGCGAGCCGGGGGCAGTGGCTCGGCGGGCGCCGGCGCTTCCGGGGCGGGGACCGCGGCGGCGAGCGCGGACTGCTCGGCGCGCACGCGCTCGATCAGCTTCTCCCGGGTCGGAGCCGAGAAGAGCTGGTTGGCGAGGTCGAGACCCTCCATCGCGTCCTTGGCGTAGAGGGTGAGCCCGGCGTGCTCGGGGGCGATGCGGGTGGCCGTGAATTTCCTGGTCAGCGCGGCGCCGCCCACGAAGAGCGGCACGTCGACGCCGGCCACGCGCAGGTCCTGCGCGGTGATCACCATCTGCTGGGCCGACTTCACGAGCAGGCCCGAGAGCCCGATGGCGTCGGGCTTGTGCTGCTGCCACGCCGCGATCAGCGTCTCCGGCGGCACCTTGATGCCGAGGTTGATCACCCGGTAGCCGTTGTTGCCGAGGATGATCTCCACCAGGTTCTTGCCGATGTCGTGGACGTCGCCCTTCACCGTGGCCAGCAGGAAGACGCCGCGCGTCGCCGACTCCGACTTCTCCATGAACTGTTCGAGGTGGTTCACCGCGGCCTTCATGGCCTCGGCGGATTGCAGCACCTCGGCCACGATGAGCTGGTTGTCGTTGAACAGGCGCCCGACCTCGTCCATGCCGCGCATCAGCGGCCCATTGATGATCTCCAGCGGAGGCAGCTCGCGGAGCTTCTCGTCGAGGTCGTCGATGAGTCCGTCGCGGCTGCCCTCAACGATGTAGCGGGCCAGCCGCTCGTCGAGCGGGAGCGTGCGCTGCACGGCGACGGCCTTGGTGCGCCCGCGGAAGTGAGCGGCGAAGGCGGCCACCGGATCGTTGCCGCGCCAGAAGATCAGGTCCTCGGCGAGCCGCCGCTCTTCTTCGGAGATCGACGCGTAGCGCTCCAGCCGCTCGGTGTTGACGATCGCGTAGTCGAGCCCGGCCTTGGTGTTCTCGTAGAGGTAGACGGCGTTGAGGACCTCGCGGCCGGCCGGCGGCAGCCCGAACGACACGTTGGAGATCCCGAGGATGGTCTTGCACTCGGGGAAGCGCTTCTTGATCAGCCGCACGCCTTCGATGGTCTCGATGGCCGACCCGATGTAGTTCTGGTCGCCGGTCCCGACTGGAAACACCAGCGGATCGAAGATCAGGTCGCGGGCGGGGATCCCGTAGCGTTCCGTGAGCAGCGCGTGGGAGCGCTCGGCGATGGCGAGCTTGCGCGCGCGGGTGACCGCCATGCCCTGCTGCTTGTCCTCATCGATGCAGCCGACGATAACCGCGGCCCCATAGGTTCGGAGCATCGGGCCGACCTTCTCGAAGCGCTCCTCGCCGTCCTCCAGGTTGATAGAGTTCACCACCGCCTTGCCCTGGCAGTGGCGCAGGGCCAGCTCTAGCACGGAGGCGTCGGTGGAGTCGATCATGAGCGGCACCTTCACCTTGCGGGTGAGGTGCGTCATGAAGCGATTCATGTCGTCGGCCTCGTCGCGGTCAGGGTTGGCGAGGCAGACGTCGAGCACCTGGGCGCCGCCGCGCACCTGGGCGCGGCCGATCTCCGCGGCGTCCTCGAACTGCTCGCCGACGATCAGCTCCTTGAAGCGCCGCGAGCCGATGACGTTGGTCCGCTCGCCCACGAAGACCGCGCGATTGTCCTCGGTGGGATAGAAGACTTCGACGCCGCTGATGCCCTGCGGCTCCCTCGGCGCCGGCACGCGCGGAGCGCGCCCCCGCACCAGGCGCGCGATCTCGCGGATGTGGGCCGGAGTCGTCCCGCAGCAGCCGCCCACGACGTTGATCCAGCCCTCGTCCACGAAGCGCCGCAGCTTGAAGACGAGGCTCTCCGGCGTCTCGCCGTACTGCCCCCGCTCGTCGGGCAGCCCCGCGTTCGGGTAGACGCTGACGAAGCACGTGGCCATGCCGGCCAGCGTGCGCAGGTGATCGGTCATGAATTCCGGGCCGGTGGCGCAGTTGAGCCCGATCGAGAAGAGCCCGAGGTGCTGGAGCGAGACGTAGAGCGCCTCCACGCTCTGACCGGCCAGCATGGTCCCCATCGGCTCGATGGTCGCGCTCACCATCAGGGGCAGCTCGATGCCGTGCTCGGCCATCGCCGCGCGCACGCCGATGGCGGCGGCCTTGAGGTTGAGCGTGTCCTGTCCGGTCTCCAGCAGCAGCGCGTCGACGCCGCCCTCGATCAGCGCGCGCGCCTGCGCCGCGTAGCCCTCGCGCACCTCGTCGAAGGTCACGTTGCGGGTGACCGAGATCGACCGCGTGGACGGACCCATGGCTCCGAGCACGAACCGGTCGCCGGCGGCCCCGCGGCGGTCATCCGCCGCCTCGCGGCGGTCATCCGCCGCCCCGCGCGCGATCCGGGCCGCGGCCAGCGTGATCTCGTGCACGCGGTCGGCGAGCCCGTACTCGGCGAGCACGTACGGCGCGCAGCCAAAGGTGTTGGTGGAGACGAGATCGGCCCCGGCGTCGAAGTAGGCGGCGTGGATCGCGCGGATCACGTCCGGGCGCGTGATGTTCAGGAACTCGTTGCAGCCCTCGTACTCGGCGCCGCCGAAATCGTCGGGCCCCAGGTCCTGGGCCTGGATCATCGTGCCCATGGCCCCGTCGAGGACGAGAATCCGCTGGGAGAGCGCCTCGCGAAGAGTCGTCACCAGGTCATAGTACCGCAGCGGTCCCACCCAGCAGTCTTCGGGGCGCCCCGGCTCCGCCGGGGCGCCCCGAGCGTGGTAGTGCGAGGTGAGCCGCGCTCGGGCGGCGAGCCGAGCCCTTCAATGATCGAAATCGGTTTGGGGGCCATTTCGGGGCCCCCATGTAATCAGTTATCTTAAGCGTCATGCCGAACCGACCGCTCGCCCTCGATGGTGTCCGCGTGCTCGATCTCTCCCGCGTCATCGCCGGCCCCTGGTGCGGCGCGCTGCTCGGCGACATGGGGGCCGACGTCCTCAAGGTCGAGGGCGTCAACGACCTCGACGAGTCGCGCACGTGGCCGCCCCACAAGGACGGCGAGTCCGCCGCCTACCTGCTGTTCAACCGCAACAAGCGCGGGATGACCCTCGATCTCAAGGCCCCCGAGGGCGTGGAGATCGTCAAGAAGCTGGCCGCCCAGTCGGACGTGGTGATCGAGAACTTCCGTACGGGCACCATGGAATCGTTCGGCCTGGGCTGGGACGTGCTGTCCGCGATCAACTCCCGGCTGATCTACTGCTCGATCTCGGCCTTCGGGCGGACGGGGCCCCGCAAGGACGCGGCAGGCTACGAAGCGCTCATGCAGGCGTTCAGCGGGATCATGTCGATCACCGGCGAGCCGGGCGGGGCCCCGGTCCGCGCCGGCGTCTCCTTTCTCGACCTGTCCACGGGACTGTTCACCGCGTTCGGCATCGTCAACGCGCTCCTGCACCGCGAGCGCACCGGGCTGGGCCAGCGCGTGGACGGTTCACTTTTGGAGACGGCGGTGAGCCTGCTCGCGTTCCATGCCGAGGGCTATCTGCTCACCGGCGCGATTCCCAAGGCGCTCGGCTCCGGGCATCCGTCGCTCTCGCCGTACCGGACGTTCCGCTGTCAGGACGGGCAGTGGATCTTCATCGCCGCCGCCAACGATCGCTTCTGGAGCCGCCTGGCACCGGCCCTCGACCTCACCGAGCTGGCCACCGACGAACGGTTCGCCCGCAACGTCGACCGGGTGAAGCACCGCGCCGAGCTGGAGGGCATCCTCGAGAAGACCATCGGGGCGATGGAGCGCGAGCCGCTGCTGAAGGCGCTCGAGGCCGCCGGTGTCCCCGCCACTCCGGTCAACACCGTCGACCAGGTGATGGAGGATCCGCAGACCGCCGCGCGCGGGATGGTCGACCGCGTCCACCATCCGGTGCTCGGCGAGATTCCGGTGGTGAGCACGCCCGTGAAGTTCTCGGCGATGCGCGCCGGGGTCCGCACGGCCGCGCCGGTGCGCAGCCAGCACACCGACGCCGTGCTGACCGACCTCGGCTACAGCGCGGGGGACATCGCGGCCCTCCGCGAGAAGAAAGTCATTCTCTAGGCGTGATGATTCGGCTCGCGGGCGCGCTCTCGCTCCTGGCCACGGCGGCGCTGACGACCTCGGCCGCGGCGGAGCTCTACCAGTGGACGGACGGCGCCGGCGTGCGTCACTACACCAGCGACTCCACGACGATTCCCGAGGCCTACCGCGAGGGCGCGCGTGACATGGGCAGCCCGCGGGTGCGCGAGGTCCCGGCGGGCGAGAGCCGGCGCGGCGCCGACGCCGGGGTCATGCGCTTCACCAGCGGCGCGCCCGTGGTGGCGGCCGTGCTTGTCAACGGGGTCGCGATGCGGTTGATCGTCGACACGGGCGCCGATCGGACCGTGATCTCTCCGGCGGCGGCCGCGCGCACGGGCCTGGCCGTGGACGCCGGCCGTTCCCTGCGCGTCGTCGGGGTCACCGGCGGCACGACCGCGAACGAGACGGTGGTCACGCACATGGACGTGGCGGGAGCCCGCGTGGGACCGTTGCGCGTGATCGTGCTCGACACCCCCTCCGACAGCTTCGACGGCCTCCTCGGGCGCGACGTGCTCGACTTCTTCACGCTGACCGTCGACAGCCGCGCCGGCCGCGCGACGCTCACCCCGCGCTGATGCCCGCGACGCTCGCCGAGCCCCGCATCCAGCGCTTCCTCGGGACCAAGGAAGTGGTCGTCCTCGCCACCGTTCAGCGGGACGGGTCGCCGCTCGCGATGCCGATGTGGTTTCTGCCCGACGCCGAGAGCCTCGTCATGATCAGCGTCGCCGACACCCAGAAGGTCCGCAATCTCCGCCGCGACCCGCGCGTCTGCGTGGTGGCGGAGAGCGTGTCCGCGAGCGGAGCCATCTGCGGCGTGACCGTGCAGGGGCGCGCCGAGTTCCTGGCCGACGGCCCCGCGCGCCGGGCGCTGATCGCGCGGCTCCTGACCAAGTACGATCCGCGCCTCGAGCGCCTCTGGGCCGGCCGCGAGATGCCGCCGAACCGGGTCTTGTTCCGGATCGTCCCCACCGTCGTCCACGATTGGGGCCTCGCGTGAAGCGCCCCGTCCAAGGAAGGAAACGATGAGTTCGTTCAGTGGGTATCGGTTGCCGGACGAGCTTCAGGCGATCTGCGAGCAGGTCAGGCGGTTCATCCGCGACGAGATCATCCCGATCGAGCAGCGGATCGATCCCGACGCGCCGGAGATCCCGGACGAGGACTTCCGCCGGCTCTCGGAGAAGACCAAGGCGGCGGGGCTCTGGTGTCTCGGCGTGCGCGAGGAATACGGAGGCGGCGGCCTCGACACGTTCAGCATGTCGGTGATCCTCGAGGAGATGTGCCAGCACCGCATGGGACTCTACAACCCGGGCTGCGGCGTGTTCGGCCGGCCGCCGGCCGCGTTCATCTTCGGCGGCTCGCGCGAGCAGATCCGGCGCTACGCCGAACCCGCCATCCGCGAGGGCTATCACACGTTCTTCGCGATCACCGAGCCGAGCGGCGGCTCCGATCCCGCCAACGCGATCCAGACGCGTGCGGTGAAGCAGGGCGATCAGTGGGTGCTCAACGGGACCAAGATCTTCATCTCGCGCGCCGATCTCGGCGAATGGGGCGTCGTCTTCGCGCGCACCGACCGCGCTAAGGGGCGGGCCGGGATCAGCGCGTTCATCGTGGAGAAGGGCACCCCGGGGTTCACCGCGCGGCCGATCCGCACGATCCGCACGGCGGCCGTCCCGTGCGAAGTCTCACTGGAGGATTGCCGCGTGCCCGCCGAGAATCTCATCGGCGAAGAGGGGCGCGGGCTCGATCTGGTCCTGGGAGGGCTCGTGAAGCAGCGCTTCCCCTACGCGGCGACCAATCTCGGGGTGGCGCTGGCCGCGCACCGCATGGCCATCGAGCACGCCAAGCATCGCGAGACGTTCGGGGTGCGGCTGAAGGATCGTCAGGCCATCCAGTGGATGCTGGTCGACGGCGAGGTCGAGCTGCGGGCCGCGCGCTGGCTCATCTGGGACGGCGCGTGGAAGGCGGACCGCGGCGAGGACGCTCGCGTCGAGGCCTCGATCGCCAAGCTCTACTCGTCCGAGGTTCTCGGACGCGTGGTCGACTACGCGGTGCAGATCCATGGCGGGTACGGCGTGTCCAAGGAATTTCCGCTCGAGCGCTGGTACCGCGAGGCGCGCGTGCGGCGCATCGGCGAGGGGCCGTCTGAAGTTCAGCGCATGGTCATCGCGCGCTCCCTCTTCCGCTGACCGTTCGCTGGGGCAGGCGCGTGAGGGCCGACGGGCGGGCGGCGTGTGGGGGTGGGGCGCGCGCCCACGATGCTGGGAGTCGCGCATAACCGTGGTAGTACTTCCCAGTCTCGCCCGTGTCGGCCCATATCATCCGCGGCGGGAACGGGTCGTCGCGACCCACCCCCACACGCCACCCGCCCGTCGGCCCTTCGCGGGCACCCGGGGCGTTGACCGTTGGCGCGGTCAACGTCGGCGGCCTCGTTGAGGACGAGACAGACCGTGTGATGGACGGACTGGTTGAGGGCAGGACAGTCTCGGTGAGGAGAGGGCATGCCTGAGCTTCCGGAAGTCGAGGCGGCGAGACTCACGGCGCGTCGGGTCGCGGTGGGGCGGCGGATCGTGGGGGTGTGGTGTGCGGATGATCCGATCGTGTTCGATCGGGTGTCGCCGGGTCGGGTGCGGCGGGCGCTCGTCGACAAGCGCGTGCTCGGCGTTCACCGGCATGGGAAGCACCTGTGGTTCGAGCTGGATCAGCGGCCGTGGCCGTGTTTGCACTTCGGGATGACCGGCGGGTTTCACGTGCCGGGGCGGAAGAGCGTGAAGTTGAAGTCGAGCGGTGAGCGGCAGCCGAAGGCTGGGTGGCCACCGCGGTTCGCGAAGCTGCGGCTCACGTTCGACGACGGGGGCGAGCTGGTGTTTGCGGATGCGCGGCGGCTGGGACGGGTGCGGCTACGTCACGATCCTCGGGCGGAGCCGCCGATCAGTCTGCTCGGGTTCGACGCGCTGGTGGGGATCCCGACCGCGCGTGAGTTCGTCGAGATGATGCGCGCGCGGTCGGCGCCGATCAAGGCCGTGCTGCTCGATCAGTCGGTGGCGGCCGGGGTGGGGAACTGGATCGCTGACGAAGTCCTGTATCAAGCCGGCGTCGATCCCCGCCGTCGCGCGTCCACGCTCACCGATGCCGAGCTACGCCGCGTCCGCGATCGCATCCGCTCGGTGGTCGCCACCGCGGTGCGCTACAACTCCGACAGCGACCGCTTCCCCCGCCGCTGGCTCTTCCACGACCGCTGGGGCAAGAAGGCGATGGCGATGACCTCCCGCGGCCAACCAATCCGCTACGCGACGGTCGGCGGCCGCACCACCGCGTGGGTCCCGATGGTCCAGCGGTGAGACGCTGACGCGGTTCGCGTCGTCGCACTCCGCGGGAAATCCCCCTCGGACGTCGCGCCGGCGAGACGCTCCTGCCGAAGGCGTTCCACGGGCGGCTGTCACTGGCACAGGAAATCGCGGGGCTGCTGAGTGCCTCCCGGCGAAGCGACCGCGCGGTACATCGGAGCCTTGCCCGTCAGGGTGCCGCCGATCACCTTGATGGCTCGGTCGAGGAAGCCGTTGATGTTCATGTCGCTCAGCGAGAGCTTGTCCGGGAACTCGGGGGAGTGGCGGTCGAAGAGCGCCAGGATCTGACGGAACGTCACGTCGGGGCTCGTGCAGCCGCTGAGCGGCGCTCCGGCGATTTGACCGATGACGTCCGGCGGTCCCGAGCAGGGCGTGGCCACGCCGAAGTCGAAGTTGTGCAGCTCGGGCGTGGTCAGGGTGTGCAGGATGGAGGTCCAGCCGTCGTCGTTGTGCTGGACGTCGTCGAGCGTCACCAGGTTCTTGGAGCAGCTCAGGAACCTGCGGTTGAACGGGAGCCTCCGGGGCACGGCGGGAAACATGGTCTCGAAGAGCTTGTCCTTGGCGTACTCGGCGAAGCCTTCGTTGAAGGCGGTGCCGACCAGCTCCCGTTGTTCATGCGTTCCGCCGGGGAGGTTCCAGATCAGGCTGAACTCTCCGCCGGAGAGCGGTTTCGTGTGCTCGAAGGCCCAGATGTGCATGCTCTCGTGGACCACGATTGACTCGCCCCCGCCACCGAAGAGGTCGTCCTTCGGCGGGTTGGCCTGGGGCCGGCGCTGCAGGTAGACGTCGTTGGTGACGACGTCGGCGTGCGTGGGCAGCACGGTGGGGTAGTGGATCTTGAGCCGTCGCGCGCCGAAACCCTGGCCCAGACCGTCGAGCGTCTGCCGCGTCAGCTTCGCGATCACCCAGAGTTGCGCGTGGGCCCGCGCGATCCCGTCGCCTAGATCGTTGGCGGCCCCGGCCCCGAAGCTCAGGGTTCCCAGCGGAACCGACGTCCCGCTCCGGTCGGAGCCGTCCTGGTGGATCTTGAACGAGGGCGAGATCCCGTTGTTGGCGATCATCACGTCCTTGTCCTGGAACTTGATCTCCACGCGGTACCGGTGCTTGGAGCCGCAGTTGCGCCATTGCTCCACGCTGAAGCTGCCGGCGGGTCCGGCCGCGACTGTCCCCCACTCGACGAAGGGGCCGTTGCGCCGGCCGGACACTTTCACCATCGCTCCCGACAGCGCGAAGTCGGTGTTGCGACCCTTGAGCACGGCAAGGCGATCGTCGACGGTGACCCGGACGTTGCCGCTGACGGTGAATCGGCACTGCGCGGCGGCGGCCGAGCTTGGCATGACCAACCACAGTGCGGCGAGAACCAGCGCGAACCCCATGGCCATCGGCGCTCCCTCCCTTGGAAGCGGACGGTTGACGGTTCTCCGCTCGATCAGAGCCGGGGGATCACCCTCTCGGCGAACAACCGCATCGAGCGGGTGACGCGGTCGTTGGGGATCTGGCCGCCGGGGTTCATCCAGCCGGAGAAGCTCGTGAAGCCGAGCGCGTCGCGCAGCTCGATGAGCCGGTCGGCGACGGACTCGGGCGACCCGACGACCGCGTGCTCGACGAGGATCTCCTCGTAGGTCAGCTTGCCGAGGGTCGCGGCGCGACCTTCGCGGGCCTCGTTCGTCCAGGCGGCGGCATCGCTCTTGGCGAGGGCCCGGCCGATCGAGCGGAAGAAGTGCATGGTGCTGTCTTCCGCCTCGTCGCGCGCCTGCCGGTCGGTGTCGGCCACGTAGACGGGCATGCTCACCGAGATGTCGCCGGGGCCCGCGAGGCCGGCCTCGGCGCGGCCCTCGTGATAGCCGGCGAGGAAGCGCTCGAGCTTCGAAACGGCCACGGTGCGCGGAGCGACGAACAGCCGGAAGCCCATGCGGCCGACCAGCGCGTACGTGTCCTGGGTGGTGGCCGCCATCCGGATCGGCGGGTGCGGCTTCTGGTAGGGCTTGGGCATGATGCACACGTCATTGAACTCGAAGTAGCGGCCCTTGTGCGAGAAGCGCTCCTGCGTCCACGCCTTCTTCAAGATCTCGAGTGTCTCGAGAAACCGATCGCGGCTCTCGACGTAGGGGATGTTGAAGCCCTGGTAGTGCGCGGGGAGCCCGCTGCGCCCGATGCCGAATTCGAGCCGGCCCTTCGACAGGTGATCGACCGTGGCGACGTCTTCGGCCAGACGCAACGGGTGGCTCAGCGGCAGCACCTGCACCGCGATGCCGATCTTCACCCGGTGAGTCGCGATGGCCAGCGCGGAGGCGATGACCAGCGGCGAGGCCAGCACCGAGCGGTCCTTCTGGAAGTGCAGCTCGGCCAGCCACACCGCGTCGTAGCCGAGGTCTTCGGCCAACCGCATCTGGGACATCGATTCGTCGAACGCGGCGCTGTCGGTCCGTCCGGCCGGGGCCTGAAACTCCGTGAAGAGCCCGAACTCCATCGTTAGCCCTGGGCCGCGGTGAACTTCTTGTGGAGCTTTTCCACCTGCTGGGGGAACGGAACGCCGGCGCCGCGCACGGTCATCGGGGTCTGCTCGGAGAGCCCGGTGATCAGCTCCAGGAAGATCGGTCCCTCGGACTGGAGGAATCCCGGGAAGCGGCGGCGGAAGTCTTCCAGGTCGTGGATGGTGTGGACCTGGCGATAGCCCGCGCCGCGGGCCATCGTCGCGAAGTCCACGGTGAGCCCGCCCGGGATCTCCTGCGCGCCCGAG
>Ga0193725_1000556_pt1 | contig 10875 bp, 10 predicted proteins | sample H2a2metaG_FD_143058 | JGI IMG/M metagenome (GOLD analysis project Ga0193725, IMG submission 143058) | Soil microbial communities from a riparian zone of the East river system, Colorado, United States - H2a2 | ecosystem: Environmental > Terrestrial > Soil > Riparian zone | place: USA: East River...
CCGCTTAGCAAAGTAATCAAGACTCAAAGCGCTTGGGGCGCGCCCACTGGCATTGAGGCCCTTCAGCTCCTTCGTTTTCGACCAGTAAACGAGCATGAAGGCGTCGCCGCCTACGCCGGTCATCATGGGTTCCGTTACATTGAGCATGGCCGCCATCGCGATCGCCGCATCGACGGCATTGCCGCCGCGTTTGAGAACCTCAAGTCCGACCTGCGAGGCGAGCGGTTGGCTGGTAGCAACCATTGCATGTTGGCTCCGCACAACCGATCGACCCGGCTTGACCTGGGAGAGCCGGTTTTTGGCTTTGGAGCTTTTGTCTTGGGAGCTTTTGTCTTGTGCCGAGGGGTGGATGTTTGTCATTAACATCAGCGCCATTATCGCAGTTGCAGTGAAGATCCGAGCCGCTCGCGGTAGTGAAATGATTGTCGTTCGGGTCGTTCGGGACATGGGCGAACCTCTCCAACCAGCGTCACGCCAGGTTGGTCGACTACTGACGGTTTCAATGCTTGGAAAGAAGTGTCAAATCCGAAACAGCATCAACGCGCCAATTGTAACAAACCAGTCAGTACTTCTGCGCTTCCAGTTTTATACGGATTCCGCATAAAACCGAGAGGCCGAGTCCGGCATTCGACAATTTGTTGATAACCTGACGGAACATAGCGCACGGTTTTATGTGGAAGAGAACTTAGGTCGCCGGATTTATACGGAACCAGATATACATTGTTCGGCGTACACGTTGAAAGTTGTCAGGGCAAATCCAAACCACGAAACAGGAGTTACTATTACAGCCATTCTTCGTCCGATTCGAAACTACCCAATTGTGGCCTTTACCATCCTTGCATGCCTTTTTGGATGGGTGTCTTTTATCGCCTACGCTTTCGGGGCTGCGATTAAGCCTGATGGCATGCCGCTCGGACCAATCGTAGCCGCCTTCATTGTCGCGGCTTGTCTGGGACGAACCGAGTTCAAGGAATGGGGCCGCCGACTCATCACCTTTCGCACTGGAATTGGATGGTATGCGCTCGCCTTCGTTGCCCCGATCGTTATTATCACGATTGTCGCGCTGACCAACTACGCCCTCGGTGCGACGCTTCCTTCCGCATCTCAACTTGCAATATGGACCGAACTTCCAGGCCTCTTTGTTTTCTTCCTGATCTTTGTCGGCATCGGTGAAGAAGCAGGCTGGACAGCCTTCGCCGCGCCCCTGCTTTTGCGTCGCAATACTTTTATCAAAGCGTGGTTGATCTTATCTGCAATCCGCGTTCTATGGCACGTGCCACTGATGATGAGTGGAGACCTGCCCTGGGTGCTTGGCGTCGGAGGCAACATCGCCTTTCAATTTCTCGTGCTATGGCTTTTCCAACGCGCTGACCAACGCTGGTTCCTCGCCGCCATCTGGCATGCGGTTCTCAATACATCTGGCGGTAAATTCTTTTTCCAGTTGGTGCAGGGAAATGATGAGGCGCGACTCGCTCTGCTGATGACTGCAGGATATGTGATTGCGGCGATAGCGGTGTTTCTCTTCGACCGTCGTGGTCTTGAGCCTATAAAAGAAGTCAACCAGCGGGATCGGTAACCGGTCCTGGTAGACACACAAGTGTGTTGGACCCGCGACACACGGACTGGCTGTCCAGTCCTGGTGTGACCTGACCGGTTACGCTTTGCGCTTGCGAATTGTCGCGGGGCTGTGTCCCGTCCACCGTTTGAATGCGTGAGAGAATGCGGCCGGATCTGAAAATCCCACCAAGTAGGCAGTTTCGTTTACCGAAAGCTTTTGGTCGTTCAAATACTTCAAGGCCATCCGGTGACGCAATTCATCGTGCAGCTTTTCAAAAGTGACGCCCTCCACTTTCAACCTGCGAAAAAGTGTTTGCCGGCTCACTCCGAGTTGACGCGCGATTTCATCTGCACTCGCGGCGCCGCTTTGAAGCTTCGCCGTCAATAATTTCTCAACCGCGCCTGTGGTGGTCTTCGAACTCTCCAGATTCTTGAGCAACTCTTCCGCTCGCGCGGTCAAAGCCTTCGACAGATGCGGGTTGGCGCGGGGCAGACTCATTTTCATGAACCCTTCATCCAACAACAATGCGTTCATGTTGCTGCCGAAGAAAAGTGGCACCCCAAAAATCCGATCATATTCGGCGCGATAGCTGGGTTCTTCATGTGTGAAGCGAATCGCCTTGGGGAACGGCATTGTCGCGAGGCCAGGTTTTGACGACCACATTGCTCGCACGGTGGTCACGTTGCGGGCGAAGGCAGACTCGGTGAGCAGCGGGTTATCGATATAGGCTTCAATCGTGGATTTCAACCAGAGATCGCCACCTTCGCGGACCAGCTCAATTGCGTCTGCGTTTCCACCATCATCAGGATCGAGCGCCAGGCGCGCGTACCGATTCGTCATCGCCTGCCCCGACTGAATGTCACTCACTGTCTCGCCGAGAAATCCTATGATCGAGATGTCCTGAAGTTTGACCGCCTCGCCGAACAACAGGGCGAGAGCAGGCTCCTTACACAATTCAACCCCGGCTTTCATTAGGCCGATGTACGCCGTCAGGGGGATTCGACCGTCTGAATTCTCAATATCGTCGAGAGATAAATGGGATCGTTCGAGGAGCATCGCGCGATCAGTGCCTTTCGACACTGCAAACTCGAGGAACGCGTTGGAATAGCCGGCGGCAATGGTCGGATTAGGCATTTGCTACTGACTCCTTGCAACATCCAAACATGCTTTTGATACGTGAAAGCATGGGCATTGGTTTCGGTCACAGATACGCTGCGCGTATTAGTTAATATTAAGGAGAACCAATGCGAAAACTTTCGATTCTAATCATACTTTGTGCCGCAGCCACCCTCGTGTCGGCGCAAGAGATGTCGATACCGATGCCGAAAACGGCCGGCTCACAGTCCGATGCACAAAAGGCGTTTGAGAAACTGAAGACTCTGGCCGGTTCGTGGCAAGGGAGCGTAATGGGCATGTCGGTACAAGCCACGATTCGGGTGACATCCAGAGGTAACGCAATTCTTCATGAGATGACCTCAAGCGCCATGCCGGACAATCCAATCACGATGATTTATGTGGACGGAGACCGGCTGCTCTTGACGCATTATTGTGACTCCGGAAACCGGCCCCGCATGGAAGGAAAGATGTCGCCGGACGGTAACAGTGTGGAATTCACCCTCATCGACATAACTGGGAATACCGAAAAAGGTTTCATGAACCATGTCGCGTTTACGATCGTTGATGCGAATCATCATAACGAAGAGTCCACTTGGATGCTGCCCGGAAACAAGCCGTTTCGCGTGACAGGCAACCTGCAACGGACAAAATGACGAGACTTCTTTCTTTTAATGATCGCCGCCGCCACCTGCAGTCGCGGCTTTGCACAAAAAGTCTTGTCATGGCTGTGGAATTGAGCCGTTTGGTAGTACAAAATCAGAACTGGGAGCGATAGCGACCAGCCGAACACTCAACTTTCCAGAAATTGGAACACCTGGTTGGGGCGCATTTTCATGAGTTGATTCTTCGGCTGGTCGCTATCGCTCCCAGTTCTGATTCTGTGTAGAGCCTCGCTCGAGAAACCACGCAGGGGACTTTTTGTGCAAAGCATGCGGTTGCGATGGAGTTCGATCTGTTCAGGAAGAGGCGGAGTCCGATGCATCGGGAGTGCGCGCGTTAGTAAGTGCGGGCCTATTGTTGGATGGCGTGTTCGAGAATCGCAGAATCGAAAGCCTGACACCAAACTTCGCGTGCATGCCTCCTGCCGTCTGCCTTGCACTTTCCACCTTTTGCCTTCTGCCGATCTTTTCCGTGAACTTGCCGCCGCCTTTCATCGTTACTAGATTCGTCTTTACTGATCACGATTTTCGACTCACGACAGCCATGACATCAAACCACCAACACCCTCGCCGCATCGGCCGCATTCTCGCGCTACTTTCTCTCGTCTTGATAATTAGCGGCGTATTCGCGCAAGGCTTCGTCAGCAATAGGTTGATTGATTTCAGTAATGCCACGACGACCGCCAACAACATCCTGGCGCACCAAGGCCTGTTCCGATTGGGCTTCACGGTCTATCTCATCGAAATGGCGTGCAATGTCGCGAACACTGCTCTTTGGTATGTCTTGCTGCGGCCGGTGAACCGCAGCGTGGCTTTGGTCGCGGCCTTCATCGACCTCGCTGGTGCGGTGTTCAAGACCTTTGCCCGCGTCTTCTTTATTGCTCCGCTGTGGGTGCTGCTCCGTACCGGATCTCCGGTGTTGAGCGGCTTCACGTCTGAACAAGTGCAATCGATCGCGCTTATCCTCCTGAGAGTGAATAACACCGGCGCCGCGATGGCGGTGGCATTCTTCGGTATCTCAATATTATTAAACGGTTATCTGATTTTCCGATCTACCTTCCTGCCTCGCTGGCTGGGAGCGCTGACAATGCTTTCCGCCTTAGGCTGGCTCACTTATTTCTATCCCCCGCTCGGCTCTCGCATGTTCATGGTGGCCGCGGTCGGGTCCCTGTTGAATGTGGTAGTCATGATCCTGTGGCTCCTCATCCGTGGCGTCGATGAAGATAAATGGCGGGCGCGAGCTGCCGCTGCGTCTGACATCTGACACCTGACATCTGATGATGAAAATTCCCACTGCCAAATAACTGCATTTTGACTTTTGAGGCAAAGCCGCGGAGAGGTACACTTGAACATAAACTAAACCGGTAGATGGTCCCGACTTACTCCTCGCAAGAAGGGCACGTAATGGAACCGGTACGCTTTCAGCGAGAGTCAGATCAAACCTCATCAGCGTCGCTGCTCGTTTGGGTTGGTGCGTTGCAGTTCCCCAACGTAGTGCGCCACTCTCCAACGCCCAGCTGGTACTTCACTGCTGCAAAAATCTCTTTACTGGCAATACAACCAAAAACAAGAGAGGAGAAATTAGATGAAAAGGTGTGGTCCTGACGTGGTGGCGCTGAACTCTTCTTCGACACACTGCTTTTCTGCGGAGCCATTCTGCTGTTGGCGAACTCGATTGACCAAGAACCAGCGGTGCCGCGGATTTAGTGCTGAATCATCCTCTCGGCCGTGGACTGTGGAGCCTGCCATGGCGCCGGGCCGCAAGTCCAACATCAGACCAACGACTCGAACAGTGAAAGGCCGACATTAGGATACTGTTGCGCATTCATTCAACTCTTCTGGCCAGGTCACTCCGTTTGATACAATGCTGCCATGCAAAGCGAACTAACCGAGCTGGCGAAGAAACTCAGCATCTCTGATCGGATCAACCTGGTCGAAGAAATTTGGGACACGATCGCTGAAGAAAATCAGGCCTTTGAGTTAAGCGATGCTCAGAAGCGAGAGCTCGATCGGCGGCTGGAGACGGCGAGAATCAATGCGGGTCAAGGCGCCGCTTTTGGTCGAACCTGGGAAGAGATCAAAGCTGAATTCATGAAGTCGCGCTAACCTCACATGATCATTCGGTTCTCTTCTGACGCGGACGCCGAACTCGCCGAGGCCCGGCAATGGTATGCACACCAGCGCGAAAACCTGGACCTTGAGTTCATGGACAGTGTCGATGAAGCTCTGACACGGATCGTTCGCAATCCGCACTTGTATCCCATCGACAAAAGAAAGTTTTCATTTTTGCATTCCTCCGTCCATGGCCACACTAACCGAACATGGAAAAATAGAGTTATCAGTCCGCAGAGCGGACGAATGATAGTAGCCCAGCAGTTTACTGCTGTGGATAGGAACGCGAGGATTGGTAGTCCGGGAAGCGGACGGCTGAATGATGATCATCAGATCCTCTAACCTTTTCAGCCGTCCGCTTCACGGACTTCGTCTTTGCTCCGACCGATCCCAACGATAAATCGCTGGGCTATGTTCAATCGTCCGCTCAAAGCGGACTCAGTGGACCTGATTTTTTGGGGAAGGTCCGTTCGTTTGCTTACTCGTGAATAAGAAAGCGCGCACAGCAGCCACATCTTTAGGGCTTACGATTCTGCTGACGGTGTTGGGGATCTACCTTGCTCTGCGTCAAAAGTCAGGCGCCTTGTCAGGTTCGGCTTTGCCGCCGGATGTGCGGCGGTGGCTATGCCATGCCAAACGCGTGCTTCTGACCAGGGTGACAAGGCATTCATCAAACAGCGACCGGCAACCAGTTTGCCGATGCAGGCTCTATAAGGATCATTTCCTAGTGCAAGGATTCGTCGTCTGGTTCACACGGGATAAGAATGGAAAGGTCAATGGCCTGCATGTCGGTGCATCGAGGATGCGAGATATGCCATTCGTCCGAGTGACGTAGATCAAGGTTTCGCCCAAGAATTCCGTCATCAGTCGTCGCCGCAAGCCTTACACATCAGTAGTCATAACTCATCGAGCAGCGCTTTCGCTTCTCGCAAGTCCGTCGTAGTGAATCCTTCGGTGAAACTGCTGTAGGTCCGTGTAAGTAAAGTCCGTGCTTCTTCCTGTTTGCCCTGGTTTCGATAGAGGCGGGTCAGGCTCATCGCGGCGCGCAGTTCCCACGATTTCGCCTTTTGCTGGTGGGCAATCTTGAGGGACCGATTAAAATAGGCTTCAGCCTGAGCAATAGTAAACGGCTCGGTTCCAATCAGCGCCTTTCCACTGGTAGCTGCTCGCGAAAGGTCTGTCGCCGGAGTACCTCGCATGAGTAACACTTCACCTTTGAGACGATAGAGCTCAGCTTCGTAGCACGCTTCCTCGCTGCCCTTGACCGCCTCGATGGCCTCCTCCAATAAGCGGAGCCCCTCCTCGACCTGGCGGTCCCTTGCCAACGCTTCAGCCAGTAGCGCCGAAAAGTGCGGCCGTAGTACTTCAGTGCCTCTCGCGCGATTGGCAATACCCTGGCGCATTTGTTCAATCGACTCCTCCTGCCGCCCCTGTTCGCCCAGCGCCCAGCCGCGAATAGTGGTTGCCATTGCTTCATAGAGCACCAACCCATGTTCGCTGGAAACCGCAATGGCTGCCTCTGCATGTTCTTGCGCCATTCGCTCTTCCCGACGAAGCTGATGAAGGACCGCCGCAAAGAAGTGTGCGTGGGCCAGGCCGAGAGGCTCAGATAACTCGCGCGCCAGGGTCAGGGCTTCCTGGATCGGTTGCAAAGCCTGATCGGTTTGCCCGAGAAACCACAGTGCCCAGCCGGCAAAGCAGCGCATCGCCACTCCGGGATTCAGCGCATAGCGGAGCGCATCATCGCGATGCAACTCAGGATCGTAGAGCGCCAGGGCCATTTTAAAGTGGTCCATGCACAGACTAAACTCCCCCATATGCATGAAGGTGATCTCCATGGCCCAGTGGCCGCGCATCGCCAGTCCCGGGTATGGGAGTCGATCAGCCAGGAGCAAAAGTTCCACGGCAGTCTCGCGGGCCTTGTCTAACTCTGCCCGCAGCATATAGAAGGTCCAAAGCCCCCAGAGCACTTGCGAGATTTCGGGCGCGTCGCCTACATTCTGAGACAATTCTCGAGCTCTCTTGTAGACGGCCCCTACCTCCGGAGCCGCATAACCCTGGGTCACAATCAATGGCACGCCCAGCGTGATGAGTAGCCAAAGTTCCTGGCGAGAGCGTTCCGGACTGTCCGGCAATCTCTCGAGCAACTCCAGCCCCCGGCGCGCGAGCCCGATTGCTTCCTGATACGCAAACCGGCGGATGTCACATTCTGCCGCCAGTTGCAGATACTTTGCGGCCCGCTTATTGTCCGAGCCCAGTTCAAAGTGCATCGCCAGCTCTGCCGCAATTTCCACGACGCGCTCGCCAAAGAGCACTTCCCCCTGCGTCCCGATTCGCCGGTGGAGTTGAACTCGCCTCGACGCTGCGACCCTTTCGTACAGCACGTTCCGATACAAGGCGTGTATGAAGCCGTACCGACTTACCGCCTCTCCGTTGGGCAGTACTTGAATACCGCAGTGCTGAATAAAGTGACCTTGACGAGCCAGTTCATCGCACCTCGTTTCTATCAGCGTTCGATCCTCGTCCAATCCCGCCACCACGGCGAGCATGGAAAACTCCGCTCCGGCCACGCTCGCCGCCTCGAGTGTTCGTTGCTCATTTGCATCCAAATGATCGATTTGCATCTCGATCATCTGCTTAATACTGTCGGGCACGCCCACCTCAACGTTTTCAATCTCTCCAGCTAATTCCCAACGCAGTTCATGCTCACTGATAAAACCCCGGGCCACCAGGTAGTCGACCGCGTTGACCATAAACAGCGGGTTGCCCTCTGTGCGCTGGTGAATCAACCCCGCCAGCTGTGCGGGAAATTCATTGGTGGGAAACCTGACCGAAAGATACTCTCCAATCGCTCTTTCGCTGAGATATTCAAGTGGCAACTCTTCACATTGTTGTTTGGCGAGCAGCTCCTGCTTGACTGCCTTGAGCGGATGTCCGCTGACAATCAACTCCACCGGCCGATAGGTCCCAATTACCATCAGTTGCGCCGCTTGCCCCTGCCTGGCAAGGTATGAAATCAGGTCAAGCGTCGAGTAATCGCTCCAGTGCAGGTCTTCCACTATCAGCACCAGCGGCATGGCTGCCGCCAGCGTCTCCAGGGCCTCACCCATCTCTCGCAGCATTCGCTCACGAGTCGCGCCGAAGACTTCTCGACTCAACAATTCTCGATCGGCAGCACTCAGCAGCGAGGGCATTTGCAGCAGCCACATCGGCGCGTGAGCGCGCAGCACCGCGACCAGTTCTTCTTCCTCCCGACTCAACCGCCCGATAGCTTCAAGAAACGGCAGGTAAGCTTCGCCCGTCCCATACTGTTCCAGACATTGACCTCGACCTATGCGAATGCTCCGAGAAGCTATGGTCCGCGCGAACGTGTCGACCAATGCGGTTTTGCCAATGCCCGCTTCTCCTGTAACAAATACTATCTGTCGTTCTCCTCCCAGCATCTTGTCGAACCAACCCCGCATTCGCGACAGGGCTTCGTCGCGTCCGACAACTCCATCCGAGAAATCCGCGCTGCGCCGCGGAGAAGCTGAAACAGCGTTACTGCTGCTGGGCTGCCGGTCCGTTACCGGCGTCTGCCCGCTGACGGCGATCTCACCGATGAACCGATAGCCTCGACGATGTGCGGTTTCAATGAAGCGTGGAGATTTTGGATCATCGCCGAGAGCCTCGCGGATCTGACGAATGACGACCTTGAGGACCGCATCGCCGACAAAAGTTCCAGGCCAGACGGCATTCAGGAGATCATCTTTGGTGACGAGTTGGCCCGGATGTCCCAGAAGATGATCAAGCACTGCAAAGGCTTTGGGTCTGAGCTTGATTGCTTGCGACCCTCTCCACAGCTGCTCGTTAGCCAGGTCCAGGCTAAAGGGATCGAAGATGATGTGTTTTTCGTTCCCCACTCTAGTCGTCGAACGTTACAGAAATTTAACGCGAGGCTTATGACTTGCTCAATAGGCTTGACCTATTCTCGTCTTAAGATGGAGGGATGGCAACATTAGTTGGCTTTCGTGATCCAGTTTGCACCGTTGACCGATATTGAGGTAGATCGATTCGAGGGCAGGGTGGAGCTCATTCCATCGTGCAAGGCGACGCGATTTCAGTCGCTCGAGGAGTTGCTTGCTTTCCTCTCGAACGCCCTGACTGAAGTCAGAGGCTCCGAGGAACTGGGCTACCAGACGGTTATTGTGTCCGATACGCAGCGTCTTTTCGATCTCGCCAAAGAACTAAAGCTTGACACCTCCTTAACGGATAGCGGCGAACGGATTGCCAAACGTCGGTCCTGAGCAGGGTTACGTTTTTTTTCCCTCGACTTTGCATTACAGAAAGGTTACCGAACATTTACCGCAGGTTTATGACTCTCGTCCTCAGCCAGAACTATCTTAGTCGACCTGATGAAAGGATTTTTTTCGGTTTCGCAAGGATGTCCGCCAACAACTTAATCCCTGAGAACCGCCTCGACTAACAACACAAGGAAAACGAGAAGGTGTTTATGGCTATCAATGAAGAAAAGATGAACGAACTTCTGGGAAGGTTTCTGAACGATTTTGGCGCGACCTTTCATTCCGCAATGGCAGTGATTGGAGACAAACTCGGCTTATACAAGGCCATGGCAGAAGCCGGCCCGGTCACCTCAGAGGAGCTGGCCCAGCGCACGAGTACCAGCGAAAGGTATGTACGCGAGTGGCTCGCGTCTCAAGCGGCCGGCGGGTATGCGGGCTACGACGCAGCCACGGGCCGGTTCTTCCTAACTGAAGAGCAGGCCTTTGCGCTCACCAACGAGAACGGGCCAGTCTTTTTGCCGGGCGCGTTCCAGTTAGCGCTGGCGGCCGTGAGGTCCGAGCCAAGAATCGCTGCCGCTTTCAAAACAGGTGAAGGGTTCGGCTGGCACGAGCACGATGCGGGCTTGTTCAGCGGCACCGAAAGATTCTTCCGACCGGGCTACGCTGCGAATCTTGTGGACCAGTGGATACCTGCTTTCGAAGGCCTCGAGCGGAAGCTCAAGGTCGGAGCCAGAGTCGCGGATGTTGGTTGCGGGCACGGCGCCTCGACCATCCTGATGGCCCTGGCCTATCCGCAATCGACCTTCGTCGGCTTTGACTACCATCGGCCTTCAGTCGAGCAGGCGCGCAAAAAGGCGATGGAATCGGGCGTTTCAAACCGGGTCAGCTTCGAGGTTGCGAAGGCGAAAGACTACACGGGAAGCGACTATGACCTGGTGGCGTTCTTTGACTCCCTGCACGATATGGGAGATCCGGTAGGGGCGGCGCACCACGTACTCAGCAGTTTGAAGAGCGAAGGCTCGTGGATGATCGTCGAGCCGTTCGCCAACGATAAAGTCGAGGATAATCTGAACCCGATTGGCCGCATTTTCTATTCCGCGTCGACCATGCTCTGCACGCCGGCATCCCGCTCTCAGGAAGTCGGGTT
>Ga0193725_1000557_pt1 | contig 10871 bp, 11 predicted proteins | sample H2a2metaG_FD_143058 | JGI IMG/M metagenome (GOLD analysis project Ga0193725, IMG submission 143058) | Soil microbial communities from a riparian zone of the East river system, Colorado, United States - H2a2 | ecosystem: Environmental > Terrestrial > Soil > Riparian zone | place: USA: East River...
TCCAGCAGCAACGTCCCGCGCTTGCTGGCAGGCATTGATTCCTTGAGTGTCACGATGATTTGCCCATCCTGCTTTGCGGCTACGACGACGATAACACTGCTTGAGGGCGCTGCTCCGGCACGCAATGCATCCAAGACGAGAGTCAGTCGCCCGGCGTCCGACAATTGGCGCCACGCCAGACCCGGCGATGGCGTGTTCACTTGTGCATCCTTAAGATTGATCATGGCGTCAGTAGGGTTTCGGTGAACTTTCGATCGGAATGGGTGTAGTGGGCGGCTCCAAGTCGCAGTGTCGCCCTCTCAAAATGGCCCCCGGAACGAGTCACCCGGCACGTCGTGAGAGTGCCGACGCTGGCTAATCAGTGGCTCGATGGGTACGTTCCTGCCCAGCATGCCATTCACTGCCGCCACGATGTTTTCTGACCGAGGGTGAAGTCCGCGGGTCATGCCGAAACTTGTGGGCTCCGGATGGTCCGGCAGCGCAATCCGCTGCGGTCTTTGCAATAAACTGTCCCAGCAGTCTATTGCAACTCGCGCTACGACTTCTCCCCCAACCGAACCGGTCGTTGCCCCGGTATCGAGTGCGAGGAGGCGACCGGTCTTGCGCACGCTTGAGAAGACCGCGTCCCAGTCGAGGGGGGCAACAGTACGCAGATCAATCAGTTCGCAGCTTATGTCATGCTGCTTGAGATATTCAATGGCATGAATGGCTTCCACGACCATGTACGACATCGCGACAATTGTGAGATCACTTCCTTCGCGCAAGACGCGCGCCTTGCCAATCGGCAGACGGTAGTCGCCCTCGGGCACTGGACCAACGGTCTCGTGTAACCAGCGGTGCTCGAAAAACAGCACGGGGTTGGGATCGAAGATGCTTGAGAGCAGCAGTCCCTTGGCGTCCTCCGGCGTGGTGGGCATCACCACCTTCAGTCCGGGCACATGGGCGAACCAGGCGTGCAGCGATTGCGAATGCGTCGGCCCCTGCCCCCAGCCACGGCCGAGGACAAGCCGGATGGTGATCGGCACCGAGCGTTGGCCGCCGAACATGTAGTGCCATTTGGCGGCGTTGTTCACCAGTTGGTCCATGGCAAGCAGGAAAAAATCCAGCCGCTGGTGCACCATAACCGGCCGCAGGCCCTGTAGCGCAGCGCCGATCGCCACGCCGGTCATGGCGTTCTCCGAAGTCGGCATGTCCCAGACGCGCTCAGGACCGAAACGCTCCTTAAGGCCCTTGGTAGTTCCAAAAATGGTCTTGGGGTCGTCCACTCCAAGGCCGTAACAAATAACGCCGGGGTCCGCCGCCATGGCAGCATGCAATGCCTCGTTGATGGCCTGGACAAAGCTCAGATTGCGCGGCGCGTCCGGGCTTCCGAGGCGGCTATTGCTTGTAGACATTGAAGAAGGTCTCCGCTGGATCGGGAAACGGCGAAGCCTCGGCAAAACCAAACGCGGCGTCCACCTCGGCTGCGATGCGCGCATCCATGGCCGCGACCCCGGACGCAGCGACGGATCCATCGGCAAGCAACTTGGTTTCATAAAGCACGATGGGGTCGCGTGCCTTCCATAGGAGGTATTCCTCCTCAGTGCGGTAACCGATGTCGTTGTCGTAATTGGGTCCGCAGTGCTCGCGCCAGCGATAGGTGTGGAATTCGAGAAACTGCGGTCCTTCACCGCGGCGAATGCGCATCAGTGAATCGGCGGCCTCGCGGTACACCGCCTCGACGTCGTTACCGTTCCCTTCACAGGTTCGCAGTCCGATGGCGCGCACCATCTCATGTATTTTCCGACCGATGGGTTGCCGTACCTCAAGAGGAGAGTACACCGAGTAGAGGTTGTTCTCGCACAGGAACAGCACCGGCAACTGCTTTACCACGGCAAAATTGACCGATTCGTAGAATACGCCTTCCTCGACAGCGCCATCACCGAAGAAGACGCAACTTACCTGGCCGGACTTCTTCAGCTTGGCCGCAAGCGCCATGCCGACTCCAACCGGAATCGAGTTCGCCACGATGGCTGTGCTGCCTTCGAATCCGACTGACACGTCGATGAGGTGCATCGAGCCGCCGCGGCCTCGCGAGCACCCGCCGACCTTACCGTAGATTTCCGCGATCATCGCCTTGAGGTCGCCGCCCTTGCCGAGATAGTGAGCATGGGCGCGATGACCGCTCACCGCAAGGTCGTCGCGGCGCAACGCCTTTCCGACCGCCGCCGCGACAGCCTCCTGGCCAGTCGAGAGGTGGGTGGGGCAGCGCATCCTGCCCTCGGGGTAGCGAACGGCGATCTGCTCTTCCACATGGCGGATTCGCTTCATCTGGAACAGCAACTCGCGTCGCAGGTCCGGATCGAGCTGTGCGGCAATATCCGATCGGGTTTCAGCCAGCGTTGTCAATTCGATTCTCTCGAGACGGCCGGCAGGCTCCTTGCATCCGCGGCATGACCGATAGCAGTTCGCCGGTATGGCCAACTCCCTGAAGAGCGCCTTCCACGCACCACGCGGGGGCAATTTGCGGAAATTCCATCTCCACGCCCACTCTATGCTCCTTTACGATAGAAGCGCGCGATCCGATCGATCACCATACCAATCTCGTCGTCGCGCATTTCCGGGTAGAGCGGAAGGCTCATGATGCGCTTCGCCTGGCGCTCCGCTACTGGGAAATCTCCTTCCTTGTGACCAAGCCGTCTGCCGATCGGTTGCAAATGGATGGGTACAGGGTAGTTGACTTTTGTTTCCACGCCGTTTTCGGCAAGAAACTGCATCAGCCGCTCGCGCTCGTCCACCTGCACGATGAAGCGGTGATACACAGGCTCTTCCTCGGGCCGGTCCTGCGGTACCCACAGGTACTGCGCCAGCGCTGCGCGATAGCGCCCGGCAATCGCGCGGCAACGTTCGTTCCATCCGTCGAGATGCTTCAACTTGACCATTATCACTGCAGCATGGATCGAATCAAGCCGCGAGTTATAGCCCCACATCTCGCATTCGTCACGGTTGCGCAGGCCGTGATTACGCAGCTTGCCAAGCGTTTCATAGAGGCCCCGGTCGTTGGTGGTGATCAGGCCGCCATCGCCGTAGACGTGCAGGTTCTTGAGGGGGTGCAGACTGAAACAACCCGTAACGCCGAACGATCCGGTGCGTCTGCCTTTGTAGCGCGCGCCGATGGCTTGGGCGGCATCCTCCACCAGACTGAGTCCGCGCCGCTCACAAACGGCGAGCAACTCGTCCATGCGTGCGGGACGACCGGTGAGGTGCACCGGCATCACAGCGCGCGTACGCGGCGTGATCGCCGCTTCCACCTTGGCCGGATCGATGTTGTAGTCCTCGCCGACATCGGCGAATACCGGTGTCGCCCCGACGGCGACGATGGTCCAGGCCGAGGCGATAAAGGAATTGGGTGCGGTGATCACCTCGTCGCCGGACCCGATACCCAGCGCCTTCAGGCTCAGCATCAGAGCATCGCTACCATTGGCCACACCGAGTGCGTAGCGCGTTCCGCAGAATGCGGCAATCTGCTCCTCGAAGCGTTTGACGTCTTCTCCGAGCACGTATGCGCCGCTCTTGCAAACACGGTCGATCGCGTCGAGCAATTGCTCCCGCAGACCAAGATACTGGCGCGGCAAGTCGACGAAAGGTACGCGGTCAACGCTCATTGCGAATAAAACTCTCTGATCAGGCTCGCCATCTGCTCGCGCTGCCCGGTCGTGATGAACTCATGCACCGGCAGCGACAGCACTGACTTGCACAGCGCTTCGGCGCGGGGAAAATCACCAGGCTTGTGCCCGTACTGTCTCGCCGCCGGCTGCAGATGCATCGGAACCGGGTAATGCACCTTGGCGTCGACGCCGTTGCCAATGAGGAAGCGCTGTAGCTCATCGCGGCGTTCGCATTCAATGCTGTAAATATGGAATACCTGCTTCACGCGCGGGTCGCGCAGGGGAATGCGCACTTGCGGAACGGCGCCTAACCTCCGGTCAAAGTACACTGCATTGGCGATACGCGAATTGGTGATGTGATCGATTTTCTGCAGCAGATGGGTCGCCACCACCGCCTGGACGGTGTCGAGGCGGGAATTGAAGGCGAAAATCGCGCATTCGTCGCGGTTGACGAGACCGTGATTGCGCAGTAGACGCAGTCTGTCGGCCAGCTTCTGGGAGTTGGTCACAATAACTCCGCCGTCGCCCCACACGTTGAGATTCTTCAACGGGTGCATGCTGAAGCATCCCGCGTCGCCGAAGGAGCCTGCGTATCGCCCGTCCAGGGTGGCCTTGATTGCATGGCATGCGTCCTCCACGACGGGCAGGCCGCGTTTGCCGGCGATCGAGGTGATCTCGTCCATGCGGCACGGCTTGCCCGACCAGTGCACGGGCAGGATCGCCTTGGTGCGCTGCGTGATCGCCGCTTCAATGCGGGCTGGATCGATGTTGTAGTCATCCTGCACGTCTACAAATACCGGTCGAGCGCCAACGGTCACGATAGCACCGATCGTCGCATAGAAGGTGAACGGCGTCGTGATGACCTCGTCTCCAGCGCCTATACCAAGTCCGATCAGACTGAGTCGGAGCGCGTCGGTACCGCTATTGACGCCGATGGCGTGTTTGGTGCCGGTAATCGAGGCGTAGTGTCGCTCAAATTCGTCTACCGCCCGACCCAAGGTGAAGTCGCCCTTCAGCACCACCTGCTTGATCTTGGCGAAAATCGCCTCGTAATCGGAAAACTGTTCCGCAAGGTAGTTATGATTGATGGATAGACGCTCGGTGCGATCGTACTGCTCGGGCAGGAAATTGGTCGGCATGGAAACGTTCCTATGGTTTATGCGCGTAGTTCCAAGGCAGATTGCGCATCTTTTCGTAGTGCCGGTCGATCCATGCGATAGTGCGATCGATGCCGTCTTCGAATGCAATGCGCGGCGCCCAGCCGAGTTCGCGGCCTGCCTTCGCAGCATCCATCAAGTAAGCCGTGTCTTGCCCGGGTCGATCCACCGTGACCTCGGTCGCCTGCTCGATATCAGCGCCAAGCTTGCGGCAGACTGTTTCGACCACCTCGTAGATCGAATGGTACCGACTTGGCGAAAAGTGGTAAATCTCGCCCGATTTACCTGACTCGATCATCCGGGCAATTCCGTCTGCCACTTCGGTGGCGTGAATAAATGCACGCACCGATTTGCCACCACCGTGCAGTGGAAGTTTGATCTTTGAACGTACGCTCAGTATGGTCTTGGGTACGATGCGGTAAAGCTGCTGGTGTTCACCATAGAAATTGGCGAAGCGGCCAAACACTACTGGAAAACCGTAGTGCTGATGGAAAGCCTTCAAGCTCATGTCAATCGCGGCGTGAGACACAGCGTAGGGCGTGCTCGGGTTGCAGGGCTGATCCTCACCGATCAGCTTATCGCAACTGCCATAGACTTCGGGCGTCGAGATACGGATATATCGCTTCAGCCGCGGCTGGTCCTTCAGGAAATGGTGCAGCCGCACCTTGGAAACAATGTTGGTCTGATACCACTGCCCGGGTGCCTGCCAACTCTCCGCCACCATGCCTTGGCCGGCAAAATCGGAAATAACTTCGGGTTGAAATTCATCGAGCACTTCGCAGATTTTCTCAAAATCGCGGTTCAAGTCGAGTTGGAGAAAGCGGAAGCTGGCAACCTGTGGGAGTTGCCTGTAAGGGAGAAAGATATCGTCCGGCTCAGCCGAACGGCTGAGCCCCAACACCTCGCTCCCTTGAGCTAGGGCGTATGCAGTGTAAGCGGATCCGGCGAACGAATTGCTTGCCAGAATGGCGACTCGACGAGGAACGCGCAAGTGCTACGCCTTTGCCTTTGCCTTTGCAGGAGGATGCGTGTACAGCCACTGCATGATCATATGGCCCACGATCAGCTGCAGATCCTCTGACAATTGCATATCATCCACCGGAAAGTGGATCGGCACATCGGCCATCGCTTTTGCCTTGCCGCCCGTATATCCGAGAATCGCGTAAGTCTTCACGCTCATGGATTTGGCCTGCTCGAGCGCCTTGAGGATGTTCGGCGAGTTTCCGCTACCCGACAGCACAATGAGCATGTCCCCGCGGCTTGCCTGCACCGCGAGCTGTGCGGAGAAGATGGCATCGTAGCCGATGTCATTGGCGAGGCAAGTCAAGACCGAGGAGTTGGCCGGTAATGCGGTAACCCGCAAGCCGGAGCCGAGCGTCTTGGAAACGCCGTATAGGAGATCATTGGCAAGGTGGATGGAGTTTGCCGCGCTGCCGCCGTTGCCGCAGAGGAACACTTGGCGTCTTGCGTGCCAGCACTCCCGCAGGTCCTCGGCGAGCCGGGCCACTTGGGTCCAGTCGGAAGACTGCAAAACGGCCTCTAGACGGCGCGCGTAGTCGACGAAAAAAGCTGTCGGCTGAGGCCCAGGGGCCTTCATTTGATCACCTCCCGCTGCATCCATTTCAGGTTATGAAAGCGATCTTCGTCCTTCAGCTGACCCAGCCGAAACTTGTCCACGATTTCACGGATCGCATCGTCCACCGTTTTCTTGGGCCGATAGCCCGTCGCCAGGAGCTTATCGGAGTTGACGCGGTAGGAACGCGGGTCGTTCGACTCGGTGACGGTGATTCTTGCGGGCGCATGCTCCGTGACGCGGCGGGCAATGTCCATGATGGAGATATTTTCGAACCCGGCGTTGTAGATCCCCTGATGCTGCGGATGATCGAGCATGAATAGATACACGTCTGTGATATCGTCTATATGGATATTGGGTCGGACCTGGTCGCCTCCGAACACGGTGATGTGTTCTTTGGTGAGCGCCTGCATCGTCAGCAGGTTCACCGAAACGTCGAGGCGCATTCGGGGCGAGTATCCGCATACCGTGGCGGGGCGGATGATCTGGACCACCAATTCGTTCGCATAGCTCAGCAGTACCCGCTCGGCCACCATCTTCGTCTTGTTGTATTCGGAGATGGGTCTCAGCTCCAGATCCTCGGTAACCTGGGCTTCCTCCTTGACTCCGTAGACACTCCCGGAGGACGCGTAGATGAACCTGCGCACGCCCTTCCGAACAGCTTTGTCTGCAAGCTGCATCGTAGCTAGCGCACTTACTTCCCAAGTCAGTTTGGGATCGAGGTCCCCGCACGGGTCGTTCGCAATCGAGGAGAGGTGAATGATCGCGTCAACCCGGTCGAGTCGTATCTTGTCGGAATCTCTTACGTCAATCTGCTCGACGGCCAGATTCTCGTGAGGCTTGAGGTAGTTGCCGAACCACATCGTGTCGATCGCGATCACTTCGTGGCCAGAACTCAATAACTTCGGGACAAGGACTGTGCCCTTGTAGCCGCACGCACCTGTTACAAGAATTCGCATCCTGGTTTTCTTCCTCGCCGTATTATCGCCGATACGGTGTGCCACCATCCAGCCGAGCGCACTGCCTCAGTCTCCCATGCAACGCTTCAAGGCAGGCTTCCCAACGCGGCAGTTCAATGCTGAAGCACCGGAGCAGCTTCTCGTTCGACAAGCACGAGTTCCCAGGCCGGCGCGCGGGTGATGGATATTGGTCCGACGCGATCGGCACGATTCGCGGCGGGTTCTGGAGACCCGGCAGCTCCAGCCGTGCGATCTCCGTTGCAAACCCGTGCCAGGATGTGTACCCCCTGGTCGTGGCGTGATACACGCCGCCGGCGTCTCCGAGTCCCGCGGCACCATGGCGCCCCAAGAGTTCCGCGGTCACGTCGGCAAGCGCCTGTGCAGAGGTCGGCGCACCCATTTGGTCGGAAACCACGCGTATCTCCTCCTTTTCCCGCAACAAGCGCCGAATAGTCAGAAAGAAATTCCTCCCGCGCGTTGCATACACCCAGCTCGTGCGCAGTATCAGATGGGCGCCGCCGATGCTGCGTATCGCCTGCTCTCCCCCGAGTTTGCTGCGGCCGTAAACATTGATGGGATTGGGACGGTCCTCTTCAACATAAGGAGTGTCCTTGGCCCCGTCGAAGACGTAGTCAGTCGAAAAATGGATGAGCAGGGCACGGACACGCTTCGCCTCTTCGGCCAAGATGGCGACCGCAGCGGCGTTGACAGCGTGGGCGGCGTCCGGTTCGCTCTCCGCACGGTCGACCGCGGTGTAGGCTGCGGCGTTGACGAGCACGTCGGGCCGCACCGAGCGAACCGCCCCGACGATCTGATCCGGAACCGCGAGATCCAGACCCCCACGATCAAAGGCGATGACTTCGCCGAGCGGTGCAAGGGCGTGCGCGAGCTCCCAGCCGATCTGCCCGTTCTTACCGGTCAGCAGAATCTTCACTGGAACACTTCGGCATCCTGCAGCGGGGTCCCTGCGGCGTCTTTCGCCGATAGTACGGGCGCCCCGGGGAGGGGCCAATCGATATCGAGTTCCGGATCGCTCCAGAGGATGCAGCGCTCGTGTTCGGGGGCGTAGTAATCCGTGGCCTTGTAGAGCACTTCGGCAAATTCACTCAGCACGCAGAAACCGTGTGCGAACCCCGAGGGAATCCACAGCATCTTGAACGATTCTGCATTCAGGCGAATTCCCTCCCACTGGGCAAAGGTGGGCGAGCTGCGGCGGATGTCTACCGCCACCTCAAAGATCTCGCCGGCGACTACCCGGATGAGCTTGCCTTGCGGCTGGCGGATCTGATAATGCAGCCCGCGCAGCACGCCGCGTCCCGAGCGGGAGTGATTGTCCTGGACGAAACGGGCGCGGATCCCCGTGCGCTCGAGCTCCCGTTCGTTCCAGCTCTCGAGGAAAAAGCCGCGCGCATCGCCGAACACCCGGGGTTCGAGAAGCAGGACTTCCGGGAAGCGGGTCGGAGTGACCTTCATGCGTTGCGCGGGCTATCCCGCAGCAGCGATAACAGGTAGTTCCCGTAACCGCTGTTCTTGAGCGGAGCGGCAAGAGCCTCGAGCTGCGCATCGCCGATCCAGTCGTTGCGCCAGGCGATTTCCTCGGGGCAGCAGATCTTCAGTCCCTGGCGGCGCTCCAGCGTCTCGATGAAGTGGCTCGCCTCAAGGAGCGACTCGTGCGTACCCGTATCGAGCCAGGCGTGTCCGCGCCCGAGCGCCACCACATCGAGCTTTCCAGCGGCAAGGTAATGGCGGTTGACGTCTGTGATCTCCAACTCCCCGCGAGACGATGGCTTGAGCGATTTCGCGATACGCACTACGTCGTTGTCGTAAAAGTAAAGGCCGGTTACCGCGAAACGCGATTTCGGCTGGGCGGGCTTTTCTTCGATGCTCACCGCGCGGCCGTCCGGTTGGAACTCGATCACGCCGTAGCGCTGCGGGTCCTGCACTTGGTAGGCGAACACCGTGGCGCCGGAAGGTTTTTTTGCCGCCTTCTGCAAGTCGCTCGCGAGGTCGTGGCCGTGAAAAATATTGTCCCCCAGCACCAGCGCGCAGGGTTCCCCCCCTACGAAGCGCTCTCCGATGAGAAAGGCCTGCGCAATGCCGCCCGGGTTCGGTTGCACGGCGTACTGGAGATTGAGTCCCCAGCGCGCGCCGTCACCGAGCAGCTGCTCGAAGCGCGGGGTGTCCTGCGGCGTGGAGATCACAAGAAAATCGCGGATACCGGCCAGCATCAACGTGCTCAAGGGGTAATAGATCATCGGCTTGTCGTAGACCGGCAGAAGCTGTTTGGATACGACCTGCGTCACCGGGTAGAGGCGCGTCCCGCTGCCCCCGGCAAGGATGATGCCCTTCACGCCTCGCCTCGATTGGTATAGTTCTTCTCGATCCAATTGCGGTAGGCGCCGCTCGTCACATGCGCGACCCAATCCGGATTGTCCAGATACCAGGCGACGGTCTTGCGCAATCCGGAATCGAAGCTCTCGGAGGGCGTCCACCCGATCTGAATGGTGATCTTCGCCGCGTCCATCGCGTAACGGCGATCGTGCCCCGGGCGGTCCTTGACGAAGGAAATCAACATGGAATGCGGGCTCTTGCGATTGGGCCTCGCTTCGTCCAGCAAAGCGCAGATCGCGTTCACCACCTCGAGATTGGTTTTCTGGTTGTAGCCGCCGACGTTGTAACTCTCACCGACGCGGCCGCGTTCCAGGACGTGTCGGATCGCCGTGCAATGATCCTGAACGTACAACCAGTCCCGTACATTGCCGCCCTCGCCATAGACCGGCAAGGGCTTGTGGGTGATCGCGTTCAGGATCATGAGAGGAATGAGCTTTTCGGGAAACTGGTATGGGCCATAGTTGTTCGAGCAGTTTACGGTCAGCGTCGGAAGCCCGTAGGTGTGACCGTACGCCCGCACCAGATGGTCGGCAGCCGCCTTCGAAGCAGCGTAGGGGCTGTTCGGCGCGAAAGGAGTCGATTCGTTGAAAGGCGGGTCGCGGGGCCCGAGCGAACCGAACACCTCGTCGGTCGAAACGTGCAGGAATCGGAAGTCCTCGCGTCGGGAAGGCGCTTGCTTTTCCAGCCAGACCCGGGTTTCCTCGAGCAACGCGAAGGTGCCGAGGATATTGGTCTGAACGAACTCAGCGGGCCCGTGAATGGACCGATCGACGTGGCTCTCCGCGGCGAAGTGAACGATGGCGCGCGGCGCGTGTCGTTCGAGGAGGCGCCGCACCAGTTCCCGGTCGCAGATATCCCCGTGGACGAACACGTGCGCCGGGTTGTCCTTGAGGGGCTGGAGATTCGCCGGATTGCCCGCATACGTGAGCTTGTCCAGGTTGATGACCGGGTCGGCGCCTTGCGCGAACCAATCCAGGACAAAATTCGAGCCTATGAAGCCGGCGCCGCCTGTGACCAAGATGGTCATTTGGAAGCGCGCTCCAGCGCCTTCAGCTTCGCGTACTTGTTGAAACTGTTCATACAGCCGATCGTGACGTGCACCAGGCCCGGCACGCCGTCGAGGAAACCGAGCCGCCACAGGTAG
>Ga0193725_1000558_pt1 | contig 10863 bp, 10 predicted proteins | sample H2a2metaG_FD_143058 | JGI IMG/M metagenome (GOLD analysis project Ga0193725, IMG submission 143058) | Soil microbial communities from a riparian zone of the East river system, Colorado, United States - H2a2 | ecosystem: Environmental > Terrestrial > Soil > Riparian zone | place: USA: East River...
AATTCGTCGCGCACTCCAAATTGCTATGTCTGATCGCGAAGAGTTTCTAACGGCGCGACAGCTCGCCGAGATTCTGCAGGTGAGCGAATCGACGGTGCGGCGTCTCGCAAGCAAGCGCCGCATTCCTTCAGTGCGCCTGACTCCACGAATTATTCGCTTTCATTTGGATGCCGTGCGCGAAGCGTTGGACGTGCCGCGCGCTTCCAGTCCTCATCATTTGCAGACTGACGATGCGCAGCTGTCGTTTGAAGATCTGCTTTCGAGCTGATCTGAAATCTTAAATTTGAAATCTGAAATATCAGTTCTTACTTGTCTGGTCTCCGACCCAAAGGAATCTCCACCCACTTACCGTCCTGCTGAACGAAAGCCCGGGTAGGTTTGATTGGAAACTTTCGCGCAAAGCCGGGGTTGCTCTTCAGGAAGCGATCGATGGTCGGGCGATCGCCGGTGGCCACGCGCCAACTTCCGTCTTCGCGCACCAGATACTGTTGCACAACCAGCTTGCCGTCGGCATTAAAAGGCTGGGCGATGCGCGCGTACATAGTGGTATCGACAACCGCCAGGTCTCCCGACACGCGAGTGGGGCCAATTTCGATCCGCTCGAGTTGATACATATTCCGCGACCCCTGCAACGCCTTAACAAAACGATCGCGCGACATGCGTGAACGCGAAGAGGAGGGTAGCGAATCGTAGAGCGCTTCGTATTGACCGCCCTTGAGTTGATCAAAGATGCGCTGGACCGCATTACGTACTTCAGAGTCGTCAGATGGCGCGGCGCTGATTACCGGCAAACTTACCGGCGCCAGGAAGCTTAAGGAGCAAACGGCGAACATCAGCGTGAGAATTAGCAGCTTACTTTTCGACAGATTCTTCATGACCATCCTGTTCGTCTGATTCCTGTTCGGCGGCGTCAACCTTTGCCCGCATCTGCACGCGATAACTCAAGAACCACGCGACAGCGCCCAGAGTTGCTGTAACGAAAGCGGCCGGCATATTGTTCCGCCACAGAAGCACGCCGGCGGCCAGGGCGAAAAGCGCGGCGATGATGATCCAGGTTCGCTCAGCCATCGTCGACCTATTTCACCTCGACCGCGATGGTCGCGTTCACGGTTGCGGGCGGAAAACATTGTTCGTGGTCGCAGGCCTGGATCCTGACGGTTATTGGCAACGACCGGGGCCCTGCGTCGGCGTTCTTTTCGGTGCGCAAATTCAACTTAACTCCTACCTCGCCCTCATAGACTGCCAGCGGCTGTTCCGCGAACTGAAATTTCTTTTTTTCTGCAACAGGATAGCCGGGTGTACCCACAATGATTCCTTCGACTTTACTTGCCTTCACTTCAGTGGCAATCAGATACGGAAAGGTTGCCGGATTCGCGTTGATGTGAAAGCCGGGCGAGATCGAGAGTGTGACTACCGCTTCAGCCGAACCGTTTTGCGGAATCGTTACCGGCGACGAAGTGACCTTCACAACCTTAGCCGAAGATAAAATCTCAGCGGGCGTGGGTGACGCTGACAATGACCCGCCGCCCGTTTTGGAATTAGTGCGGTTAGCGCACGCAGTCAGGAGAAACGCAGTGAGCAGGCACAAGAGAAAAGGAATCGCGCGGTTCATTCTTCACCAGCTTCCTTCCCATCCGCCCTCTTAATCCCAAACTTCTCCAGACGATACTGCAACGTGCGAAAAGTGAGTCCCAGCAGCTTCGCTGCTTTGGTGATGTTGTAATCGGTCTGATCCATTGCCTGCAGGATCAGGTTCTTTTCGACTTCCTCGAATGATATTCCTTCAGGTGGCAGCTTGAACCCGCCGGTGACGGCCGTCTGCGATTCCTGCCGAACTTCCGTCGGCAGATCGTCCGGGATGATCATGTCGCCTTCGCAAAGCAGGATCGCGCGCTCAATCGCCGACTCGAGCTGGCGCACGTTTCCCGGCCAGCCATAATCCTGCAGTATTCGCTTTGTCTCAGTCGTGAGGCCCTTTACCAGGCGCGAAGTGTTGCGCGTATGCTTCTTAAGGAAATAATCGATCAATACCGGAACGTCCTCGCGGCGTTCGCGCAAGGGCGGCACATCGACCGACAATACATTGATGCGATAGTAAAGGTCGTCGCGAAAGCGCCCATCGCCGACCATGGCGCGGAGATCGCGATTCGTGGCCGCAATGACGCGAACATCTACAGGGATTTCGTAGGCTCCGCCCACGCGGCGAACTCTCCGTTCCTGCAAGGCGCGCAAAAGCTTGGCCTGCATGCTGACGTCGAGTTCGGCAATCTCGTCGAGAAAGAGCGTGCCGCGATCGGCAACTTCAAACAGCCCTTTCTTGTCCACATGCGCGCCCGTGAACGAGCCCTTCTCGTGTCCGAACAGTTCCGACTCAAGCAGGTTTTCGTTAATCGCCGCACAATTTACCGCTTGAAACATCTCAGAAGAGCGCGGAGATTGGTTGTGGATCGCGCGAGCTATTAACTCTTTGCCGGTGCCCGACTCGCCGCGAATCAATACGGTCGAGCTGGAACGCGCGACTTTCAGGATCATTTTCTTTACCGCCTCCATTTTTGGCGAAGCGGAGATGATCTCGACATCGATCTTGTCCAGGTTCCCGAGGGCGCGCTTGATCGTTGAGAGCAGCGCGTCGCGCTCGAACGGCTTTTGCAGGTAATCAAAGGCACCACGTCGCAGAGCGTCTTTGGCCGAGTCGATGGTGCCGTGGGCTGTCAGCAGGATGACGATAATGGCAGAGTCCATCGCCAGCAGTTGCTGCAGCAGCTCGATCCCGTCCATACCGGTCATTTTCAGATCGGTCAGCGCCAGATCGAAGCTGCGATCCTTAGCAAATTTCAGCGCGGCCTCTCCGGAAGCAGCCGACGTCACATCGTAACCTGCGCTCGTCAGGATCTCCTGAAGGATGTCGCGTTGTGGTTTTTCGTCGTCAACAACGAGTATGCTTTTTCGTGCCATGATTGATTTGGAGTGCGGTGACTTGTTACCGCTCTTTCATTTCAGAAGGGCGGGCAGTAGCCTGCCTTTAAACGTTGGGCTGCTGGTTCGCCGGCAGTGTAATCGTGAATGTTGTCCCCTCGCCCAACTTCGATTTTACCGAGATCGTTCCGTGATGATCATCGACTGTTTTCTTGACGATCGCCAACCCCAGACCGGTACCGGTTTCTTTGGTTGAATAATACGGCTCGAACACTTTCGAGATGTCTTCGGGGGCTATCCCGCGGCCGCTGTCCGTCACATCGACACGCGCGCGCCGGCCTTCGTCTTCACTGGACAGGACAACGGATAACTTACCACCGCCGCCGTCCATTGCCTGAAAGCCATTGATAATGAGATTGGTCAGCGCCGAGCGAAATGATTCGGCGTCGGCCAGAACTGCTGGGACGTCGCCATGTTGTTCAACGCGCGCTTCGACATTACTCTCGGCGGCCTGAACTTCAAAGATGCGCATCGCGTCGCCGGCGACAGCGAATAAATCCAGCGGTTGGGGCTCGAGCCTGGCGGGCCGCGAGTAATTAAGAAACTCCGTGATTCGACTATTGATGCGCGCCACTTCCACCTTTAGCTGTTTGGTCAGGCTATTGAACTTCTCCTGTTTTTCCGGATCGGTAGGAGCGAACGTCGCGCGCAGGTGATCGAGCGTCAGATTAATGTAATTCAGCGGATTCCTGATCTCGTGCGCAATGGCCGAGGCTAATCGACTTACCACAACTGCTTTTTCGGCGTTGTAAAGTTGCGCTTCCAGCTCGCGCGTGCGCCCGAGCTTGACGGTCATGTCATTGAACAGCTCGGTGAGCTCACCCATTTCGTCGCGACGTCCGCTGGTCGGAACTTGAAAAGCAAAGTCCCCGCCCGCGACGCGACGGGCACCGATTGACAGAACTTTGATCGGGCGCGTGAAGCGCCATACTACAATTCCAGTCAAACAAGTGGTGGCCAACAGCACCGCCAGCGTGTAAAGCAATGACTGCCGCGCCTGGCGTCTGAAAATAGTCATCACACTATCGGCGGAGCCGAGTACGACGATTACATAACGACGTCCGTTGGTGGTATCTACGGGAAAGTAAAAAGCGCCAGGTTCGCCCGGAGTGGTCTGATGTCGGATCGCCATACCTTCTGGCAACGGCGCGTTTCCGGAAGGAAGCTCGACGGCACTCTTCAGCGGTGGCAACGAAATATCCTTGACCTTCACATAACGAATAGACTTATCCGGGTCCTGCTGGGGAATTTCATTCCTGTCCAGACTGTCTTTGATATTTCCCTCGTCATCCACTATCAGAATGTTCTTGACACGGTCGGCTTGTTCGCCGAGTAATGGCTGCTTTGCCTGCTCGCGCATCTGGTCCAGATACAAGCCGCTCGAAAGACTGTTCACTCCGAGCGCTACACCCGCCATAATCGCCTGCTGCTGCTCAACCATGAATTTGGTGTTGCTGCGCACTGATCGCAGGTTGACGAAATATTGCACACTCAGCGTGAGCATCAACAGGGCCGCCAGTAACAGCAGCAAGCGAACCCGGAAACTATTGAGTAATTTAGACAACCCCGTCTACGGCAAGCAAAATTCGCGCCAAACGTTGGCGGAAATTCCATAATTTTGGGTTGCCGTTTCCTTAAGCTGATGTTATAGTTGCCGCGGCCTCAAAGCAAACTCCCCAAGAGGCCGCCCGCGGGAGCAAATCCCGCCTCACGTTTACGGCCGGCAGTGGAAATAGAATTGGGGTTTTTGCAGGAATTTGAGCGCGCTTAACGGTTTCTAAAGCTTACACGACGAGCAACGCACGTCGCCCCTCGACGGGCAAAATCAAGCAGCTAGAAATTCATTCGGGTCTGCCCCAAGCGTACGGTTAGTATTTTTTTAGACGAGGGAGTTGCCGATGAACGTTAAAAGTTCCCCCAGGGTCGCACGTGTCGTATTCAGTCTCTTCATCCTCTTCGCACTGATTGGTTCGCTTACAGTTGAAACATCGGCACGCGGAAAACATCCGCGAGGCCGCTCTGCGCGCAAAGCCAGCGGCAAAGTTGCCCGTGGCGGCAAGTTATCCAGGCGCGAGCGCCGGCAGTTGGCACGGGCCGGCCGCCGCGGTGGTCGCGTGCATTTGTCGAAACGCGAACTGCGGGCTGCGCGCCAACGCGACGCGCGCGAAGCAGCAGCGTATATCGCCAAGCTGGAAAGGCGCGCCGGTCACAAGCTGAGCAAGCGCGAGCGCGCGGCAGAGATGCGTCGCTTTGGATCAAGCCGTCGCCGCGCCCTCGAGGAAGCTCGACGTCGCGCGGAAGCCGCACGGCAAGCGGCGATTGCCAGACAGCGGGCGCTGGATGAAGGCATGCGCAATGAAGTCCAGGCGAACATCGCGAAAGACAATACGGTCGGCGAGGACCTGGAAGTGCGGAACGCCGCAATCGCCGCGCTTGGCAATCACGCCGGCACCGTCGTTGTGATGGATCCCAAAACGGGGCGCATCTACACGGTCGTCAATCAGGAATGGGCGCTTCGTCGCGGTTTCAAACCCTGTTCTACCATAAAGCTGGTTACGGGCGTGGCCGGCTTATGCGAAAAGGTTATTCAGCCTATTGAAACTGTCAGTGATGGCGGTAACTATCGCATCGATCTGACGGATGCGCTTGCCTATTCGAACAATTCGTACTTCCAGCACGTAGGCGGCCAGGTCGGTTTCGACAAGATGGTGACCTACGCTCGCGAGTTGGGCCTGGGTGAAAAAACCGGAATCAACTATGTGAACGAGTCGCCTGGGAGGGTGCCGCTATTCAAATCGGGGTACGCGGTAAACCATATGAGTTCCCATGGAGACGATTTCGAAGTCACCGCCGTTCAGTTGGCTACCCTGGTCTCTGCTATGTCGAACGGTGGCAAGTTGCTGATGCCGCATGTACCGCGAACGGTCGAAGAGAACTCACAGTTTAAGACCGAGGTTCGTCGCCGAATCAACATCGAGAATGAAGCCTGGAAGCGGATGGTTCCGGGAATGATCGGCGCGGTCAACTACGGCTCTGGCAAGAAAGCGTATCGCCCCGAACAGACTGTCGCCGGAAAGACCGGCACCTGCATTGGTCAGGGATCGTGGCTGGGGCTGTTCACTTCTTACGCTCCGGTCGTTAACCCGCGCCTGGCAGTGGTGGTGATTACGCGCGGGACGGATGCGCATGGGCACCTGCCCGCAGCCGTTGCCGGAAACATTTATCGGGCCTTGAGTCCGCGCTTCGGCACCCAGATCAATTTCCAGGTCGCCGAAGGGCCGGATGACGAGACGCCTAACGGCGCGCGCGACAAGAAAGCAGCCGCGCTGAATGAAGAGGCCAAGGAAACGAAGGCCACCGAAGCCGAGGAGAATGCCGACCAATCTGTAGATACAGTGAACTCCGCAAATACGAACCCGAATGTCAGCAACGCGCCGACAACAGACAAGAGCAAGGTGAAGGCTACTTCGATGCCCCTCGAAAACAAGCCCAAGCCAGCGGTTAAGCCTCCGGCAAAACCGGGCGCGAATGAGCCCAACGATGGCCGGCCGCGCCGGATTCAACCGAACCAGTAGTGATACGCTTTGAGCGTGTAACGGCCGGATTTGCAACAATTATTAGGTAGTGCCGAACTCTCGTGGTTTCTTGCGAGAGTTCGGCATTTTTGATGCAAGGCTGCAATCGTCGTCACGGCAGTTAATAAAGGCAATAAGGGCTTGACACAAGTACGGCTGTTGCACGATTATTGCCGCTTCGATTGTAGCGACGGTTACTAGATTGGCCTTGCAAGCCTGCGGAAACGCTTGACGCATGACAACGAGCGGCGCGGGAATTGCATCTTAGGCGGGCGGTGTAGAGCAGGGGACCACTCCCGGCAGGTTGTAGCAGAAACTTGAAGAAGAAATCGATCGGAGGCTTGAAGTAAAATCAAATGAAACGGACTATCAGAATATTGACAGCTGCTGCGATTGTTGCAGTATTTGGTGCCACCGCGTTGGCCCAGGCGAAAGAGTGCAATGACGAGAATAAGGCCGCGTGGTATGACACCTTTCTTAAGAACTACAAGGGTGAGGCGCCCCAGCAGAAGATTGCGTACGATGCCGCCAAACTGTATTTGACTTCATGTCCCGAAGATCCCAACGACCAGATTGCCTCGTTCATGAAGAACAAGTTCGTCGTTCCGTACGAAAAGGTCACTGCTGGTAATGAATTGAAGAAGCAGTTCGACGAGGCCTTTAAGCAAAAGAAATATGCTGATCAGATAAGAATAGGGAAGGAAATAGTGGCGACCGAGCCGGACAATCCGGTGGCTTATATAATTATGGGTGTCGCCGGGTTGGGCGATCCGTCGGTTTTGGCCGATTCAGCCCAGGCCGCCAAAAAGGCGATCGAGTTGATCGAGGGGGGAAAGCCGTTCGCGCCTTATGAATCAAAGGACAAGGCCCTGGCGGCCCTTAATTATTCCATTGCGAAGTCCCATCTCAAGAGCTCGCCCGCAGAGGCAATTCCTTACTTATTGAAAGCCGCCCGCTATGAAAGCGAGCTGAAGAAGAGTCCCTTGCTTTATCTCGATCTTGCGGCTGCTTACAACGATGGACCGCGCGCGAAGCTGTCCGAAGACTACAAGCAGTATTTGGATAAGCCGGAATCTCCAGAGAGCAAACTGGCCCTCGCAAACATCAATCAAATTATCGATCGGCAGATTGACGCCCTGGCTCGGGCGGCGGCTCTGGCAACAAACGCCGCGGACAAGAAGAACGTTATGGACGTCCTGACTGAGACTTATAAGGATCGGAACAAGGACACCACCGGCTTGCCTGAATTGGTGGCGAGCGTACTTTCCAAACCGTTGCCGGATCTGCCAACGCCTCTGACTTCGCTGCCGGCCACGCCGTCGTCCACACCCGCGACTGGTGGCGCCCAGGTCGGCACCAACGGGGCCGCGAAGCCCGTCGCGAGTCCAACACCGGCAAACAAGAAGCCGCGCTCAAATTAACGCCGAGGCTAAAAGGGTAGGGCCGGGCGCTGGCCTAACGAAAACCTAAACGCATAGCGCTTTGATCTGCAACGCCGAATGCATCGTCAAGTCGACGCTGCGTTCGGCGTTTTGCTAAAATCGCCTTTCGTGAAAACCTCCGAACTTCAACAACTGGATCAGCTTGAAGAAATCCTGGGCTATCGATTTCGCGATACTGCTTTACTGGCGCAGGCGATGACCCACCGTTCCTGGGCTCACGAACAGGTGTCGCCCCGCTCACAGCACGATGCCCGCAACTTGCACAATGAAGCCCTGGAATTTCTCGGCGACTCTATTCTGGGCCTGCTCGTTGCCGACTATCTCTTCAAAGCCTATCCGGGAGCCAGCGAAGGCGAATTGTCGCGCATGAAGCATCGCCTGGTGAGCGCGCCCACGCTGGCGAACGCGTCCACTGAATTGCAGCTCGGCGAGTTCGTGCGTTTTGGTCGCGGCGAGGAAAAGAGCGGAGGCCGGAGCAAGCACGCGCTTCTGTCGGATGTCTTTGAAGCGGTAACGGGCGCGATTTTTTTGGATGGCGGACTGGAGGCGGCAAAGCATTTTGTCGAAATGGCGCTCGGCGAAGAATTGCGCGCTGCCGATCCGATAGCCGCTGCTGCCGCCGATCCGAAAACCATGTTGCAGGAGAGGTTGCAGGCCACTCGTCAACCTGGACCGCAGTACACCGTTGTGGAAACGCTTGGGCCGCCTCACCGTCGCATGTTTCATGTCGAACTAACGTGGAACGGCGGCGCCGCGCGTGGCGAGGGTCCAACCATCAAAGCCGCCGAAGCCGCAGCCGCACAGGCAGCGTTGAAACAAATGGAAAGCGAGTGAGTCATCTGGGACGATCCACGAACTAACACTAGATTCCACAAACAGAGCTTAGTGTGATTTAGTGGATCGTTGACTTGTCCTTAAGCCGGCGCACAACCAAAACCTGTGGTTAGCTTGACCACAGCGCTCGCCAACATCTACGATGTCCGCAATGAACGAACCTGCCATCACGACAGAAGAAAAGACGGCTGAGAAACGCGGAGTCTTCGGTTCTCGCTCGGTTAGTCCCAACGGTCGTGAGCGTGACTCGAAGGTCGAGACTGAGACAACTGGGCCCCCGCGGAGCGTCATTCGCGAGTACTTCGAGTCCGCTGTAGTAACGGTCATCATGGCTTTGTTCGGGATGACTTTTATCGTCCAGGCCGTCAAGGTCCCCACCGGCTCGATGCAGAACACGATCGTCGTCGGCGATCATCTGCTGGTCAACAAGTTCATTTTTGCACCGGGACCGCGGTTACCCGTGTTGCCGCAGCGTGAGATCAGGCGCTCCGACATAATTGTTTTCAAATATCCCGGCAATCCTTTTAATCAGGAACGCGACCGGGATGAAGATAACATTCCCTTCAAGGTTAATTACGTTAAGCGAGTCATCGGTTTGCCCGGCGATGTAGTTGAGGTTAAGGGACTGCGCGTCTTTGTTAACGGTACGCCGCTGCCGGAGCACATCGTCGTGGCGAAGAAACCGATTAGCGAGAAGGCGCCTTTGGAAATCAAGGAAGAAACGCCCCGCCAGGGGAACGAGCTTTATGATGTCTATTACTTCGAGCGCACCGTGGAGGCCGAGCGGGAAGGTCAGGATCCGAGTATCAGTTCAGACTTTCACTTTGCGGTCAACGGGAAGCCGGCGAAGGTTCCCGAGAACTCCTACTTTGTAATGGGCGACGATCGCGACAATAGTCTGGATAGCCGGGCCTGGGGTTTTGTCCCGCGGGAGCTGGTCATTGGCCGCGCGATGTTCGTTTACTGGTCCTACGACGAAACCAAATCGTTCAATCCTTTATCTCTCGATTTCTTTACTAACACCCGCTGGAGCCGCACAGGCACAATGGTGAGATAGTGGCGCGCGACGCCCCCGCATTCACGCGCTTGCTATCAAGAGATTTTCTGGCGCGCGTGTGGACCCGATCCCAGGCAGATGAAGTCTTCGGCCGCTCCGCGCAGTTGTCTTATTATTTTCTCCTCGCTTTGTTCCCCCTGCTCCTCTTTCTAATTACGCTTTTTGGCTACTTCAATAGCGCCGGAACCGGTCTGCGCCATCAGCTAATATCTTATCTCGGCGATGTCATGCCTTCCTCAGCCCTTCAACTCGTTGTCAGTACGATCGATGAAGTCACCAACGCTCGCGGTAGCGGTAAATTGTCGGTTGGGTTGCTGGTGGCCTTGTGGGCCGCCTCGAGTGGGATGAATGCCATCGGGCAAGCCCTTAACATTGCGTACGACGTGCCCGAAACCCGTCAGTGGTGGAAGCTGCGTCTGCTTTCGATGGGCCTGACGGTGGCCCTGGCGATTCTGATCATTTCCGCATTGCTCATTGTGCTTTACGGAGGTCGGCTTGGTCATTTTCTCGCCGGGTTCATCGACGAAGGGCACGCATTCTCGCTGGCCTGGAAGATTCTGCAATATCCAATAGCGCTGGCATTCGTCTTTATTGCCTTCTCGCTTATTTATCAGTTCGCGCCTAACCTCGGCGCGAAACGGCGCGGCAAGCGTCTGTCGACCTCTGATTACCGGCGCCGCTGGATATCGCCGGGCGTGGTGTTCGCCGTCGTGTTATGGCTGCTCGTTTCACTCGGCTTCCGGCTCTATCTGCACTTTTTCAATTCGTACAGCGCCACTTACGGATCGCTGGGCGCGCTGATCATTATGATGCTGTGGTTTTACCTGACCGGAGCGGCGATTCTGCTGGGCGGTGAGGTCAATTGCGAATGGGAAAGCAGCGATCATACTTCACCGTAGAGTCGTTTTGGTCAGGAGTGTCGTCTGGTTGATAACCTCACAATAACAAACTTGCACACAGAATCGTTGTTGTGAGGTTA
>Ga0193725_1000559_pt1 | contig 10850 bp, 10 predicted proteins | sample H2a2metaG_FD_143058 | JGI IMG/M metagenome (GOLD analysis project Ga0193725, IMG submission 143058) | Soil microbial communities from a riparian zone of the East river system, Colorado, United States - H2a2 | ecosystem: Environmental > Terrestrial > Soil > Riparian zone | place: USA: East River...
AGAACACCCGGGTCGCCGTCGAGAACTCCGGCCCGCTCCGCGAGCAGGTCTTCCGGACCTCGGGCGTCACCCGAAAATCGTCCGGGTCGCCTAGCAGAGGCCACACCCTATGAACTCCACCCGTCGCCCATCACCTGGTTCACGACATCCATCACCTACGAGCCAGAAAGGTCTTTGCGGTCGCGCAACCCGTCGCGGCGTCCCGAATTATTCCTGCGCCGCCAGCAAAACCGTCAGCAGTCAGGACCCGAAACGAGATGCTATCGAAGTGTCGAAGAAGGTTGGCTCCCCGGGCAGGACTCGAACCTGCGACCTACTGATTAACAGGCGCTCCGGCGGGGCATCCTCTGGTCTCTAAGGCTGTAGAAAGCCGTTGCTTTCGCGGCCGTATCCAATTAGATACATCCTCAAAAATCTCTGGGAATCCTCCTCAAACCGTCAGCACAGCGTCAGCAGCGGTGGGGACGCTGTGACCCACAGAGGCGACGAGCATTACCCTTTGCCGGTAAGCGCCTCTGACTGATTCATTCCTGTCGACGCCTGAATGCCAGCTTGGGTTCTCTCCTTGACGCTTGCGCCTGGAGGACATCCCTCATACGCATCTTCAAGCTTTTGCACTAGCTCGCCATAGAGCGCAAATTGTTCGCCGATGTGTTGGCGAAGCGCATCAGCGGTATTCACGCCGCGCGCCGTTTCAAAACACGCCTCGCATACCAGAGCAAGGCCCCTCAGTGCCCGCGCCCGCACTCGGGTTTCGGTCTCACGCGCTGCCGACTCAACATGCTCAAGCTCCAGGATCAACTCACGCAGTTGCCCGAGTTCAAGGTCGACATGCTCACCGGCGGAGCGTCCGGCGTCAAGCGCCTTCCGCACAGTTGACGCAGCAACACCTTCGCCGAATTTCGCAAGCCCGACGCTCATTTCCGGATCAAAACCACAAAACGTCATTCGCAGCCTCCCGTGGCGTCAAGCGCCGCCGTTCTACACAGCTCCACCTCGGTATCGCAGTGCTGCCACCCGCCCGGCGCCCCTTCGACAAAGGGTATCACTGAAGGACCCCGCCGCGCGCCCCCTCCTGCGTTCTTGTCTACATTGGCCCCCGTGAGAGCCGAATTGCCTTGCGAGCCTCGCGGACGGCCTCTCCCCGAAGATCCTCACTGTTGAGAGAGAAATCCTGCCGATCCAGCGCCATCTCCTTCAGATAGTTGAACGCGGCTTCCGTGGCTTTGAAAATGCCTCTAGCTGTGTCGAGCCGGTCACTTGCGAACACTCGTTTGGTCCGCAGAACGAGCTGGAACTCGTCGGCAAGTCTTCCGACGGCCCGCCACGGAACAAACGCCGCCTGCTCCGAAAGACTGCCGTCGACGCCGATAAGTTTAGATGCAATGGCCTCTGGATAGTTTCGTGCGTCCGGTTGCTTGCGGATGGCTTCTATGAGTGGAGCGACACTCTTATCATCCAGCAGGTTGGCCACAAGCCGGAGATACTGGTACAAGAAAAGTGCTGCGCCGTATCCGTCTTCCTCGACGGGATTGTCTAGCCGTATGAATCCACCGAGTCGCCCCCACAGGTCGTGCGGAACCGTCTTACGCGGATCACGTTGGCTGAATGCACCCGCCATAATCCAGCTCACCGATTTGGCATCCTGTGGTGCTTCGACGATTTGATTGTCAGCCGATATTCCGATTTTTATAAACTGTTTGGCTTCCCATACACGAAGTAGAGCGCTATAGATTTCGCGTGGCTCCTTCGGTTTGTCGAACTCGTCAAGAAACACGGTTCCATGGACTTCATCCACAACCTCGACGATCGATGGCCCATTCGGGGTCGTCGCACCGAACAAGCGCTGGTTGAATTCTCGCAACGTGACGCCTGCCACCGACTGCGTCTCCAATCCATCCGGGGGCCGACCATTGGGATCTGTATCGGTTTTAGCTCGTGCAGCGCCATAATGGAGAGCCCGTGCGAAGACCTCCTTACCGGATCCCGGTTCCCCCATAATCCAGGCGACTCCGCTCTTCTTTCGCCACAGCACCCGCGTCAACTCCTCGAAAGCGGTCTGCACTGCTCTGTTAACCGAGCGACGCGGTGGTGCCACGGGCGGGAGAGGGCCACGGCGTTGAACTTCGGCACACTTTGCACTCCAGGAACACGATACGATCGCGTGCTCTGCGAAACGATTCGGATTGTTTTCGAACCGAGGAATGGGAACAACTGCCGCAAATTCTCCGAGCGGATGTCGCTTCAGTTCGGCCTTGCCGACAAACACAAACTCACCGCCTTCCTGGCGCAGAGTTACCTCGTCAACGACGCACCCTGCGAAGCTCGGCCAGCTGCGCGGGCCGAAGAGCGGGCCCTGTGGTCGGGGCACTGTTCGATCGAGGCGCCCCTCCTCGGTCCGCACAAGCCCCTTGAGCTCGTCGAGATCAATGAGGCGACCAGGGGCGACCGCCTCTCGGATTCTATGCCTGCGATCCTGCATCTCGTTAACCAGCCCGAGATTCCACAAATACTCCTTAATCGGACTCGCGCCCGTTTTGGTTGATGGCCTGACAAAGTGGTACTGGGCCGGTAGTGTCACCTCGGTGGCCGGAGTCACCGCCGTATCCTTGTAAATTACCGCGTCGATCGAAAACACAAATCCGTGTCCCTCTGTCACGACGTAGTAGTAGGTTGCCGTTATCGGCTCTGGCGTGCCTGTAGGGTAGGTCTCGAGAACCTTCAAGAAGTTAAAGACCAGCTTCCGGTGAAATCCAGTAGGGGTTTCTGTATACCCGCCCGGTAGTTCTGTCCCTTCATCGTCGAAGTACTTGACGCTCATTGTCCGCGTTCGGTCGCGAGCGCGACTAGTGAGTAAGGCTGGCTGGACGCGAAACTCGTAACGGTATTTAAAGCTATCCACTGCCGGCATCATCGCCCTCCAGCCGCGAAGAGGTGTGAGAGCCCGCCGCCCCTCGGCAGTCTATCTTGGCTCTCTTCCCCCCTGCTTCCTTGTGCTGCTGAACCATCCACACGCATAGATGGCAGCGCTGAGACCAATGCTCAGCGGGATGGCTGTCCACAATAGCACTTCCTCAGACCGGATGATACCACTTACCGTGGCGGCGATTCCGACAGCACTTCCCGCAAGGAGGGACGCAATCGCGACAGCAGTACCGACAGGACTGCCGCGATGACCTCGACGCCCGGAGATGAGCGCCCCGAGAACGAGAGGAACGAAGCTGATCTGAGCGCTGTAGAAAGCTAGGAGCAGAGCCACATAATTATCACTACCAAACGCGAAGTACCGACTCGTAATGTAGAACAGTGCCACGACGATAAAGTACGTCGAAAATCCGAACCTCTTACTCCACGCTATCTGGGAGGATGTAGTGATAGATCGGCGCTCGGTCAGCGCGGGGAGTATGTCGTACTGAAACGCACACATTGTCGCGGAGAAGACAGCGTCCATGGTCGATAGTCCGATCGCAAAGACACCGGTCAAGAGAAACACCGCCGCAGTCCGCAGGATCAAGGAGTCTGCGCCCGCGAGCTGCGCGATAAAATCACCAAATGGATTTGGCGAAGCCTCCAACCGGTTGCCGACCGACGCGGCGATAGTGCCAAACGCGAGCAGGAAGACCCAAACCATCGGCGCCTCGAAAGCATACAGGAGGAGTGTCGTACGTCGCGGCCCATGATAAGGGCCGGCTGGTGTTCCCACAGCAGCGAAGCGTTGCCAGTTGGTTATGTCCACTAGCTGGTAGCCCAACGGCAAGAGGGCCAGAGCGAAGAGAGCGATGGGCGACATAGACGTTGATGTGGTCATCGAGGAACGCACACCAGTAACGAGGGTTCGCGGGCCGACGACGACGGCAAACCACATCACCGAAAAGAGAATCACAAGGACTGCCACGACAACTAGTTGACCGAGAGCCTTCTCGGTTCTGAGGTACCATCGCCACCAAGTGGCACCTTGACTAGGATGTGCCGCAACATCTGCTGAGGTCGTGGTGAAGGCCCCTCGGCGAGCAATGAGCCAGAAGCTAGCGAACAACCCGAGGAAGACGATCGGCAACGAAGCGCGTACCGCTTGGGGTGAGGCCGACAAGACAAGAACAAGCCCGATCATCGAGCCGAATATCCCGAGATAGCCGACCGCGAGCTGAAGCTGATCCGTTCTCATTACTCCGTCGTTGCCACCGAGTGTTGAGTATCCGAACATCAACAAAAGTAGCGCTATGACGAAGAGGAATGTCATATCAATGTTGCCCCCAAGGAATGGAGTTACGGCTGCGGCAATGCCGAGCATCTCGGACATAGCGATTCCCCATAACGCAACGATCGTGAGAGCCGAAGCAGTCAACCGGAGACCAGGGTCATTGCCATGCGTCCGTGCCAGAAACTCATGAATAGTTACTGAGGAATCGTTCGATAGAGCACGGCCCACAAAGCTGGCGATATCTCTTCGAAAGACGACCAGAAATAGTAAACCACACCCGAAGAAGGCGGAGTTGAGAACCGCAGGGATCCAGTCGCCACGTAAACCCCATACAAAGAAGGGGCCAAAGGTCGCGAGCTGTAGCGCATAGGCCAATGACGCATTCTGAAAAACATCGTCGGTCGTCCCCTCGGCCGACACTAAATACTCGCTCGAATGCTGATAGCGCTTACGTTTATGGAGCAGCGACGGAACAAAGTAGAGCAGAAGCGAGATCGCGACTGGTAGCGCGAGGAGTGAGAGCATCCCTAGCTAGTCAAGGACTCGTGCCGACAATCGCGACCAGGGGCAGCCGTAGTGCTTTTGGATTGCCTTGGACGAAGATCCATGCCGGGGGATCAGGAGCATCCAGGAGCAGAGGGGGAACAGCGGATCGCCTGGAAGCAAGAGCGTAATGCTCCGGGCGGACAGCCGGCGAAAGAGCTTCTTGCCCGCAGCCCAGATCCGATCCTGTAAGCTCTGCCATGGCTCACCTCCGTTTCGTAGCCGCGGCTTGCCGCCGCTGGCGCGGACGAGTTCAAGGAACTGGTCACGTGTGCTTGCGTTCAGCAGTGCCTTCCAGGAGGGGGCCGTCCGCGAAAGCCGCTTCAGCGTCCAGTAGCCGACGCCCTCGATGGTCGCAAGCGCAAGCCACGCGAGGACCTCGTGCTGGTGACCTTCCGCGTCCGCGGAGCCGCGGTCAGGCGCGCCCATGCCCACGCACGTCGTCCAGCGTGAGAGCAGAATCAGCTGTACGAGGAAGCCCAGAATCGCAGCCGGCCAGAGCAGGCACACGCGCAGAGCCACCGTCGCACAGACACCCATCCGTCGCCCCATGCCGCAGCCGACCCATATGCAGGCCTCCTTATACCATGCCCAACGGGACGACATGCGGACGAGACAACGGCACGCGCCATTAGGGGTCGCAACCCGGCGGCGGCCGCAAACCAGCGCGATCACGAAGCTTTTTACCTAGCGTCGCATCGCGTTCGCCGTCACACTCAGCGGTATGCGGCGATTGCCAATGACGTTCGAGGTCGTAGATGACGTTGCCCTGGCGCTCGACGCCGGACGCTTGGCCGCTTCATCCGTCACGCTTACCGTGACCGGCCGCCTGGGACCACTGGTAGAGTTTCACTTCTTGCGCCGCGCCGCGGAGGCCCGATACCGCGGGATCCAAATCGAGGCGAATGAGATCTCACGTCTACTAGACGCCGCTTTCGCCGGGCGCACCACCGGTACCACTCGCGGTGCGGTCGCGGGCTTTCTACCGCTGGCCAAACGGCAACCGGAGACAGATGACCCGCTGTGGATTCGCTGGTCGCTCACCGCGCAACATGCCGCGAGGCGCGCGGGTGTTGCACCAAAACTAGCCCAGAGCTTGATCGGAGCGCTGAACGAACTGGAGGATAACGTCCACATGCATAGCGGTGCTCCAGCAACCGGCATCGCCGGCTTCGCGGTAACTGAGGAGGCGTTCGAGGTCGTAGTAGCCGACGCCGGGATTGGGATACTCGAGAGTCTCCGTCAGGCGCCGGACGTTGCCGGCTTGACGGATGGCGGCGAAGCGCTGCGGCTCGCCCTCAGCGATGGGATCTCGCGCTTTGGGCGGGGACAGGGGCGCGGCTATGGCTTCGCGACTATGTTCACCGCTCTTGCCGGTCACGAGGCAGCATTGCGCTTTCGAAGCGGCGACCATGCGCTCACGATCGTCGGCACAGGCCCGACGCTCGCACACGCTGTCATTTCACAGAAGGCGGCTTTGCCCGGTTTCATCGTCTCCATCTTGTGTCCCGCCCGCGGCGGGAGCGGGCCGGCGAGGCCTTTCAACCGGCCCTCCTGACCGAACCCAGGCGGCCATTGCCTCGATGTTGCCGGCAAACAAGTCGTCAAGCGGTGCTCCAGCCGATGTGGGAGCGCTTCGCCAGCGGATGCGACCGATGTCGGTCAGATCCGCCTTTCGCCGTCTGATCGTGCGCGTGAACGAATCCGTGTCGATGAAAATCACGCGCTCGAACACCTCGCGCAACGTTCGGAGCTGACCCACACCGCCACGAACCGCGATTGACATCGGCCGCCCGATGGATCGGGCCAGCTCGCACAAGTGGGCAACGTGCCACTCAATCCGCCCGGGCCAGCCGGCTGCCGTGCCGAACTCAAACGCGAGGCACGTAACTTCTTCTCGTGCGCGGATAAACGCAGTCCACCGCTCGTAGTCGCGATCAGTCCGCGCATTCACATGCAGCGCTGTCGGCAAACCGGCAGTGGCGAATTCTGCCCACGTGATGGCGATGCGCTTCATGGCATGCAAATTGTCCCATCGCGGGACATCGGTAAGAAGGCTGAAGTTGGGAACGGTGATGAGATCAATATCCAAGGCCTTCATGGATTCGAGAATCTTTTCGCGATGAGGATACTTCCACCAGGCCTCAAGGGGCCGATCCTTGGCAACACCCGAAATGATGATCTTCGACCGCGGATCGATCATGAACCTTTCGGCGAGGTACTCGCGAGAGAGGGTCGTAAGTTGCTCGGCGCGCAGACCGAGAAGGGTGCGAAATGGCAAGGCAACTGCCGGAGCTCGCAGTCGACGCTCGCGCGACGAGCGATGATAAACGGCCGGGATCACGTCCGGTAACTCGCCGACCGTGATGACATCAGCGCGCGGGATATTATCAAATTCGAATCCGCCAACCTCGCGATACCGCTCGACAAACCGCGTCGCATTCAATCGGCAGACATTGTCGCAAAGCGATTTGTCGGCACAAGTGCACAGGCTCGTACAGTCAAAAAGCCTGATCGCCGTATGAAGTCCGCCGCACACCGAAAACTCGGGACACTGTGGACATCCGATACAGACCGTACGAATCTCTGAATCGTGCCACAGCCCACGCGGTGACGAGAACTCGACCTGGGGCTCGTTGGCTGGCCGCTTCTTCGTCCGCCTCTTCTTCATCGAATTCGGACCTCCACCACGTCACCGAACGTCCCGACCCGTTCGATCGTGCCGAGGGCAATCCCGGCGGCGCCTGCGATAGCCGACAGGACACCGGTCGGCGGGTTCGGTATGGTTGCCAGCGGCAGATTGCCTTCGCACACGAACAGCGCCGGACCGTCGATCTGGATGATGACGTCACGACCTGGAGTACCCTTGCGCTCCGGCAGCAACTGCGCGGTGATGACGCGCGAGGAATCGACGGAGACGGGGAAGAGTGTTGGCTGCTTCAGTCGGTCGACCCCATCTTTCCAACTCTTCCGAAACGGAGTACCGGTCGCGCGACGGATGAAATCAAGCCCCATCACGTCCCTCCAACACCGGGCGGTAGATTTTGGTCTTGCCGGATCGCTGCTCGATAAGAAGCCGTCGGGACGAGAGCGCGGAAAGCCTATTGTTCCAAGCGGTGATGCCGATGCTCCTATCGTTGGCGGCAAGAGTCGGTGCCTCGGCCTGCCCGAGCTTCTGTACGAGGTCGAGCGTCTGCTGCTGCACCGGGTCGAGCCTGCCCAGGACGTAGGGCTCGCTGACTGAACCGCGAGCATCGAGCCGGCAGACCCAGACCGCATCCCCTTCACGATCCAGGTAGGGCGCAATTTCTTCGAGCGTGGTGTCTGACGGATTCGCGACGACCGGGTAGAGATGCGGCACGGTGGTACGCGCGTGGTTGCGGTAGCCCAAGACGCAGTCGCGAAAAAAACTCGAGGTCACGACGTCGATTTGGGCGAGGTCGACGAAGCAGGGGCCGACATCAGGTCGCGGCACACCTTGGCCGATGAGAACGCCAAGCATCCTGAGACCGTTCTTGGAGCCCGCGAGCACCCGTTGCCGGCCGGATAGCTTAAAAAGCCTGAGCCGGGGTTCGCTCACTATCCTCACTTGCATAAAGTGAGGATAGTGAGATACCTCGACCGCTGTCAATCGGAAAATGCGATCGGTTCGTCGTGTGAGCGGGCGCATCACCCGCCGGGTGACGAAGAGACGCCTTCGGCAGCTGGGGCAACGGGTCTCCCAGCCAGCCCAGCGCAAAGAAACCGAGTAATTACACCCCATAGCGATTCCGCCATGTACCCCTGGTTGGCTGAGGCCCCACGCGGACAAGTGGGTGTCACGATTGGACGAAATCTGTGAAAGGGGAGGACAGGCGGAGTCGAATTTCCGTCAGCAGCACGTCAGCAACGGCTTGTAGGTGGTCGCGGCCTGTCGCAGTCCGAATTGATTGGCTCCCCGGGCAGGACTCGAACCTGCGACCTAGTGATTAACAGTCACCCGCTCTACCGACTGAGCTACCGGGGAGTGGCTGGCTCGGTCATCTTACCATCGCCGCGCGAGGCCGCCGAGCCGGCGTGGCCCACGCGGGAGCGCGCCGGCTAACTGATCTCGCGCCGGCCCTCCAGCGCCTTCGACAGCGTCACCTGATCCGCGTACTCCAGATCGCCGCCGACCGGAAGCCCGCGCGCGATGCGGGTCACGCGCACGCCGAGCGGGCGCAGCAGCTTCGCGAGGAAGATCGCGGTCGCCTCGCCCTCCACGTTGGGATTGGTGGCGAGGATCACTTCCGTGGTCTCGCTGCTCTCCAGCCGGGCCAGCAGCTCGCGGACCTTAATGTCCTCGGGGCCGATGCCGTCGAGCGGGGAGAGGGCGCCGAGCAGGACGTGATATCGGCCGCGGAACTCGCCGGTGCGCTCCATGGCCAGGAGATCGTTCGGCTCCTCGACCACGCAGAGCACGCGGTCGTCGCGGGCGGGGTCGGCGCAGATGCGGCAGGGGTCCTCGTCGGTGACGTTGAAGCAGGTCCGACAATAGGTGATCTTTTCCTTGAGGGCGATGACCGCTTCCGACAGCTCGCGGACCTCGTCGATCGGGCGCTTGAGCAGGAAGAACGTCATGCGCTGGGCCGATTTGGGACCGATGCCGGGCAGGCGCTGGAGCGCCTCGATCAGCCGCGCGAAGGGTTCCGGGTAGTAGGCCAACCGGCCGCCGTCAGATGTTGAGGCCGGGGATCTTGAGGCCGCCGGTGAGCTTGCCCAGCTCCTGCTGGACCAGCTCGCGCGACTTGCGGAGCGCCTCGTTGCAGGCGGCCAGCACCAGATCTTCGAGCATCTGGGCGTCGTCCTTGTTGATCACCTCGGGGTCGATCTTGATCGAGAGCAGCTCCTGCTTGCCGTTGGCCTCGACCGTCACCATGCCGCCGCCGGCGGTGGCGTCGACCTTCCTCTTGCCGATCTCTTCCTGCATCGCCATCATCTGCTGCTGGAGGCGCTGGGCCTCCTTCATCATGTTGCCCATGCCTTTCACTGGTTTTCTCCTTCCGCCTGTCTCGGCCGCACGATCACGACCTCGCCGTCGAACTCGGCGATCGCGGCCTCGACCGCGGGATGCGATCGGATGTCGCCACCGGTACCGCCGTCGCCTTCCGCCACGTTGATGCGCTCCACGCCCGGCAGATACTTGCGAACGGCCTGGAGGAGCACGTCTCTGTTGGCCCGCTCGTTCAGCGTATCGCGCTGGAAGCGGCTGCCCGTCAGCACGATCGTCAGCTCGCCGTCCACGATCGGTCCCTGGCGTGCCTGGTCGAGGAGCGAGCCGAGCATGATCTTGCGGCTCTTCACCTCGTCGATCACCCGCGCCCACGCCGAGGTGGGATCGCCCGCCGGCGTCGGGGCAGGGGCCGCTGGCGTAGCGGCGGGCGCCGGAGCTACGGCCGCGCGCGGTGCGGCGGCGCGCGGCGGCGATGCCGGGGGCGCGGCTGGCCGCGGACGTTCAGGCGCTGGGCGCGGCGCGGGATCACCGAGGAGACTCTCCTGGAGCGGCGCGCTCGGCGACGCGGAGCCCGGGCCGAGCATCGCGCGCGCCTCGTCGACTCGCCGGAGCACGTCTTCGAGCGCCTCGGGCACGGGCCGGCGGGTGGCGCGCACGGCGGCGATCTCCAGCTCGACCCGTGGGTGCGGTGACTCGCGCATGTTGGCGTCGGCAGCGAGCAACACGCGGGTCACGTAGAGGATCTCGTCGAGGCTCGCGCGCTCGGCCAGCGCGCGCAGCTCGTTGCCCTCGGCGTGGGTCAGGTCGGCGAGCTTCGCGGTCGGCGCGGCCTTCAGCACCAGCGTGCGGCGGCACACCTCGATCACGTCGCGCACGAAGCCCTGAAGGTCTTCGCCCTCGCGGACCGCGCGATCGACCGCTTCCAGCGCGGAGGCCGTATCCATCTCCACGAGCGCCTTCGCGAACGCGCGCACTTCGGCGGGCGCGGTGACGCCGAGCAGCGCGGCCACCGTGTCGGCTTCCAGCTGGCCGCCGCCGTAGGCGATGGCGGTGTCGAGCAGCGAGAGCGCGTCGCGCAGCGAGCCCTCGGCGGCGCGGGCCACGATCGGCAGCGACGCCGCGTCGAACTTCACG
>Ga0193725_1000560_pt1 | contig 10846 bp, 5 predicted proteins | sample H2a2metaG_FD_143058 | JGI IMG/M metagenome (GOLD analysis project Ga0193725, IMG submission 143058) | Soil microbial communities from a riparian zone of the East river system, Colorado, United States - H2a2 | ecosystem: Environmental > Terrestrial > Soil > Riparian zone | place: USA: East River...
CGTTATGTCTTAAACACTTGACTATTGAGCCTTTAACAATATATATATATATATATAATAACATTAGCCCAGTGCAAGTATTGCACTTACTTCTACCGATTACAAAACGGTTGCATTACTTTTATGCTAACCAGGCTTAAATTTTTAATTATATAAAATATGTTATATAAGTATATATAAATATATATATATATATATTTATACTGTATTGCGATAAGTGTATTAATTAGTACATAATAAACTTTAGTACTTTATACCTAAAAATATTTAAATCCTTTCAGCTAAAGCCTATTAATATATTAATATATAATATATATTAATATAAAAATCGTAGTGTTAAACTACGTATATTTAAGAGTATCTCAAGGTAAGTTTCGTGCCTATATGCATTCAGCACTTATCTTTTACAAATGTAGCTTTCCTGCCGTGCCTATGTTATATATTTACTTAAGTGTAAGTAACATCCCTATCAAAATTATTATCAAAAGACAATAACCTTAATATTTTAATTATTTAATATTGGGCACATAAACAACAGGTAAACCATAGATTTATATACCCAACTCCTTTCGTACGAAGGGGCTATCCTTGTTTTACTCTAATTTCCTCTAGAAGATAGAAACCATACTGTCTCACGACGTATTTAACCCAGCTCGTGTAGCTCTTTAAACGACGAACAGTCGTACCCTTCATGATTTCTACATTCATGTGGATGAGCTAAGCCGACATCGAGGTGCCAAACTGCGCACTCAATTTGTACTCTCTGGCGCAATTAGCCTGTTCAATTTTTGTTATCATAAAGGCTCTTTATCCTTTATTTCCATCTTTCACAAAATGGTTCAGACTATGTCTTCATCTTTATTATCATAAATAAATAGTTAACTATATAAAAATTATGCAACGCAAATAACATACAGCACTAACTATATTAAATTTTTTATTAGTATATAACACCTTTACTAATCTTTATTACTTTTTTTATGTTTATATAATAATAATTATACTATTTAAACACTAGATACTCAACCTTTTAAACCAAAAGATCCATTACGGGTTTTAGAATTTATATTTGTATATTGTATATTAGATTTTACATGACCTCTTAAAATAACTGAAGATAAACCTTTATAAGAAGAATCTATATTTTTTAAACTACCTTTATATTTTAATTTAAAAACAGATCTTGCAGCAGTAAGACGTCTAGTTAATCTACCTTTAGCTTCTAATCTGATACCACTTATAGATTTATGTTTAATAGTATTTAAAACACTTTTTTGAACATCTTCTTCTTTTTTAGAAAAAAAAGGAAATATTTCTTGTAATAATCTATCAAACTCATCAATATTTTGATATTTTTTAAAAAAAATATGTAATAAAGCATTTAAATTTTGAATATTATTAAGTGATAATGTTTTATCATACTTAACTTTGTTCAAATTATTACTTACACTAAGTTTATTTATAAATGGTAATCTTACCATATTTAAAGAAGATTTTAAAACCCGCAACAATCTATTACTTCTCTTTCTTAATTTTATAACAATAGATTCAGACAAAATGTCACTATTTAAGTATAAATATTCTAAATTAACAATATTAAATTCTACTTTTTTTTTATAAAATTGAGATATTAAATTATTAAATTTAAGTAAAGTAGTATTTTCAAACTTAGATCTATTTAAGTATAGTAAATTTTCATAATATACTTTTAACATTTCTTTTTCTAAAGATTTCATTAAAAAATTTTCTAACAATTTTTCCTCATAACCATTAAAATTTTCATAATTTTTTAATTCAAATATTTCAGATAATAATTTCTTTTCTTTTTTAACTTGTTCAATAATACTTATACTTTCTAATTTTATTTTTTTAATAAAATTTGTGTTATTTAATTGTACTATTGTATCCATTTTTTTTATTTTATTAAACAGGTATTTTTTTTGTCTATTATAAATATATATGGTTATAATAATTTTTGAATTAGTGTGTTTTAACTCCGCTTTACTTACAAATATTCTATTTATAGATAACCGTCTAAGTTTAATACCCTTGTTAATAAAATTTACTTTATTTTCATATTTAGGATTAAAAAGATTAAAATAAGACTTAATTAATCTAATTATCATTTTATCTATAAAAGGTAAATGTCTAAGAGAATTTTTATTATAAGCATAAATACTATTAGATCATTCAATATTTGCAGGTGGAAAATGTCTAGTGTAATCAATATTATTTTTATTATTATTATTATAACTAATATTAATATTTTTATTAAAACTTATAATATTAGTATTTTTAGATTTATAAACCTTATTGTTGTATAAGATATTAGGCATAGTTATTTATATTATTAAAATCAGGCTTATTTAACCTATTTTTTTAAGCTAAAATAATAATTTAGTCTATTTCATTAATATAGTAATATTAATTATTATACAACTATATTGTATATATTTTTATTTAATAAAAATATATAAAACATAGTTATTTATTATTATTATTATTTATTTATATAGTTATATATATATATATATAGATGCTGGGCATTAGTAGAAAGATTATTGTTAGCAAAACACACTTTCTAGTCGTTGAACGTACTTATTAAATATGTAACGCGATAATTATATAAAAATATAAATATATAGCTTAAATAAGTTTCGCTTCAAGTACACTTATTTATATGAATAAGTTATTCTTGAAATTAACCCAGTAAATTACCAATAATTTCTATATATGTCATATAAGAAACATTGGAGGACTAACATTTAATCCCTAGCGTAGCTTTTTCAAAAATCCAAGACCTTTCCTTTCTGCATCTTGTGATCATATGCCCCGCTTACGCGACTGATAGACATGTAGGTCAAACAGTAAAGCAAGATTAAGCCATTAAACTTAATAAGTGAAAATCAAGATCATCTTATAAGTACTTAACATAAAAAGAAAACATACAAATAAAATAATTAAAAATATTACTAACAAAATAAATAAATTATTAATTAATATTTTTATCACATCTATTTTCCATATAGTTAAAATCTTACTTGAAAAAAAAAATATATCTAACTTAATAGAAAAATAATTGAATTAGTTATAAGTAAATATATACTAAATAACAAACTAAAAATAAAAAAACGTATAAATATATACACGTTTAATTGCAAGATGCAATTTTACAAAAATAACTTTGGATATACCCAGGTACTTTTTATGGGATCTGTGCCCCGCATAAACCGCCTCCTAGCAATTGTTCCCTTACTCATTTATATTATATTAAATAAATGATAGTAAAAGTAAAGTAAATAACATAATTTTAAAATAAAATTATGTTAATATTTAACCTATTGATATGATTAACTAAGTAAAGGTGTTTCAATTATATTTTATCAATTACCTTATACACTACAACTTGTCCAATCATATCCAATAACTAGCAACAGTAAAGCTGCATAGGGTCTTCTCGTCTAACTAGAGGTAAGCAGTATCTGCACTGCTATTCCAATTTCACTGAGCCAATCATTGAGACAGCTGTTGTATCGTTACATCATTCATGCAAGACCGCATTTAACGGCCAGGGTATTCCGCTACCTTAGGACCCTTATAGGTAAGGCCGCCATTGATCGGGGTTTCCTTCAAAACCATGCTTATATTAGTCAACAAAGTAAATCCGTTAACCAGCCGACATTGGGCAGAAATCACACTCAATACTTTGATTTATTATCTTATTGCAAAGTGCTTTGTTTTAATTAAACAGTCGTACAACACTATTCTATGCTTCCTTTTCTTTACCTGATATTAATCAGGAGGAATGGCTCTCCTTATCCCGAAGTTACGGTAGTTAGTTTGCCGAGTTCCTTAATGATTGTTCACTCAAACGCCTTCGTATACTCTACTAGCTTACTTGAGGTAGTATCTAGGTACGGTTATGTAATGTTTACTGTTTTTCCAGAACACTCTGTCACTTTATAACAAAGGTTGTTACTATGTAAACAAGATTTTCTCATCGTTTTATCCTTTAGGTTAATAAACTTAGAGGCCGTTACTTTAATTAAATACCATAAGCTTAAGGCGAGGGTAAATACCCTTTTTCGTTACTCATATCAGCATTATCACTTGGGTTATCTAATTTTTAATCTTAAAAAGAAAAAATCTAAGATTTGCCCAACGTTCCGCTACCCCATGAATATAGTATAAATATACTAATATTTATGGACAAGGTGTCGGTATATTGTTTAGATCCGTTAAATTTTCGATGCTATTACCTATGTATATTATAAATATAATAAACTGAACCAGTGCTCTGTTACGAGGTCTTCAAAAAATGGCCGCTTCTAAGCCTATTTCCTGGTTGTATACGATAAAAACTTCCTTTATTTCACTTAACAATAATTTTGGAACCTTATTAACTCTTGTTCTGGGCTGTTTCCCTTTAGACATACAACCTTATCGTACTATGTCCGATTATTCAATATTCATCTTTGCCATTCCGAGTGCAAATACTCACCGATAAAATCTTCACGATCCCCCGATATATACAAAGCGAATTATTTTTAAATAAAAATAATTACAAGTTGTCTGAGATCACAGTTCTGTACCTGCTAAGATGTTATTTGAATTACCTACTTATATAGGTTTCGCGGAAAACCAGCTATCCTAGTCAGTTTTGTCTTTCACTACTTACCACAATTCATCGGATATCTTTACAACGATAACCCGTTCGGGCTTTTATAACCCTGATCATGGTAAGATCACCAGGCTTCGGGTCTAATTTTAGATACTTATTCATTATTTCATAATTGATTTATCTAGGCATTATTGCTCGCATCTAATATTAACTTGCTGACCCATTATGCAAAAGGTACGCTCTCATTATTTATTTAAATTTTACTTGAGCTGCTTATAAAACTACTATTTCAACTTAATTCCCTCTCGGTACTTTTCACTATCGCTTATATATCATATTTAGCCTTAGAGGAAGGTTCCCCTTATATTCAAACAGGTTTAAACCCATTTTACTTATTTAATATATCAGTAGATTATATGTTATTTAGTTTTTAAAAGATAAATAAGGCTTAATCTTAGTAATAATAATATAAATAAATTTTATTACAATATATTTATTATAATATATTCTGATATTTATAGGCTGTTCTACTTTAATTCACACTAATCATAGAATCTCGTTTGATTTATTTTCCTGAAGCTAATAAGATATTTCAATTCACTTCGTTTATTACTTAATTTCTCTAAGAGTACATGTGTTATTTAAATTTTAAGACACAAATTTAATAATCTCTCTTTGATATATAGCTAGTTATCCTTAATAGTTTCTTTGTATACTTGCCTACATTATTTTTAAACAATGTAGAATTAATACATTCCATATCAATGCACAATACATTACTATTATATTTTATGTTTAAATTATATTTTATATTGTCGGGTTATTATGATTTGAACATAACAACTTCTCAACCCAAATGAGATGCCTAACCAACCTGGCTCTAACCCGTATAATATTAAAATACAGAAAATATCCGATTCGAACGGATGTGATCTTTTAGATCAAATAAGTCTCAAGCTTATCACCTTAAACCACTCAGTCAATTCTCTTATATATATATAGTTATAATTAAATAAAAATTATATTAATTATACATAGTTCTTTCAAGACTTGAACTTGAATAACGTCCTTATCAAAAACGCACTTTACCTATTAAGTTAAAGAACCCTAAATTATACATATATTACATATATAATTTTTCATCTGTATATTATAATCTAAAAAAAATACATTATATTATATTTTAATATAATTTTTAAAACCAAGAGCACTCAGATTTGAACTGAGAAATTGAAGTTTGAAGCTTCCTATTTTGCCTATTAAACTATGCTCTTATATAAAATAATTTACTATAATATATAGTTAAAACTATATATTATATATACATACAAAGCAAAGCAAAGCAAAGCAAAGCAAAGCAAAGCAAAGCAAAGCAAAGCAAAGCAAAATAAAACATAATATAATTATTCATAATATAAATTAATAATCGGAAATGAGATGATTCGAACATCTAAGTGTAAAATATACACAATATTTAGCAAATATCTTACTATACCTGTAGCAACATTTCCTAAATATATAAATATTTATTTAGTGTACGAGCTAGGCCGGCTACGATCCGACATCTACTTCCTTGACAAGGAAGTCCTTTGCCTATTAAGTTACTAACCCTTTAAATATTTTGTATAGTATTTCTATATACATTAAACTATATAATGGTAATAAAAATTTATTAGACATTATATAATTTAAATACGGCTAGTCGAAATCGAATCGACACACATCGTTTGGAAGACGAACGGTCTACCATTAACCTATAGCCGTTACATATATATATATATATTAATTGGTAAGACTTATGGGATTTGAACCCATTTACTGGTGATTAAAAGTCACAGGTTTTACCTATTAAACTAAAGTCTCTTTTATTGGTATTAATTAATGTATATATATATATATAAGGATATGGAGGAATCGAACCCCATATTTAAGATCTGCAATCAAAATGCAGTACCAACTGCTACATATCCTTTTTAAAAGTATAGTATAAAAATAGTTTTAATAATAATTTATAGCTATAATAGAGCTATAGTATATATTTTATACTTTATTTTTATACTAGATACACAATAATATATTTAATATATAATTCATAATATATAATGTATATCACATTAATTTGATAAATATATATATATATATATTTAGTTAGGATATAAATAATGCAATTCTTTTATATTTAATAAAATTAGATACAATATTTTTTTAAACTAAACATTAATTAATATTATATTTACTATTTTTATTTTATAAGAAAAATTAAAACTATACAAAAAATGTATAAATATATACACCTTAATTATGTATATATTTACTTTTACCTTTCTTTCTTTCTTTCTTTCTTTCTTTCTTTCTTTCTTTCTTTCTTTCTTTCTTTCTTTCTTTCTTTCTTTCTTTCTTTCTTTCTTTTTTTTATTTAGGATTCTTGCATAGGTGAACCTGGTCTAGGTGTTCCTGGTCTAGGAGTTCCAGCTCTAGGAGTTAAAGTTCCAGATTCATCTGGGAAATAAGGTCTATTCAATTGATCTTTATGTAAACCATCAAATGTTTCGCTTCATTTTTTATTAACACGTAAATAAGCTTCCCGGTTATTGGCTGTATCAAGTAAATTATCAGGAGTATAATCTTTACCTAAATTTTTATTAATATCAAGAAGTTGTTTAACACAATTTTGTTGTGCAGTTCGTACTGAATATGAAGGACTAGGTTGTCAAAAATTATCACCATGTTTTTTTCATTGTTCTAAACCTCGTTGGGCGTCATAAAGCTCTTTTAATTTATGTTGCGCTATATTTGATTTTTTATCTAGTAAATCTAAATTAACCTGTTTTAATATAGGTTCTGTTTTATAAAGTTCTAGACGTTTTTTTTGAAAGAATTCTAATCATTCTAATCTTTCAGGTGAACCTGGTATATATACCATATCTTCTACATCAGAAGTAACTGATCCTGGTATAGGTTTCGTACCAGGTGTTCATTGATTTCATCTATGATCAGGATTAGCTTGACCAACTATAGGTGTTTGTTGAAATTGATCTAATTTTTCTCTGTCCATAAAATGTATATGTAGATTTTTTAATTCTTTACTATTATTACTTTTATTAAGTAAGTTTTCACCATTCACTTTATCATCTAAAAGCATAAATGTATTAAAATCACTACTTAAAGAGTCAATTATAGTTTTAATACCTTTAAATAAATAAATTAGAATAAATGAAATATTAGGAGTATAATCTAAAGAAAATAAGATATATCTAAAGAAAAAGATTAATAAAGAAGTTAGTAAAATAGTAATAATATTATTTTTATTAAATATTTTATTTCTAATTATATTAAAAAAAATCTTAAAATCAAAACTACTTTCTAAAGATCAATTTATATAACGATGAGGTTTAGTGGGAGTAGTAGAAGGACTAATAATGAGTTTATTTTTAGTTATGCTAAATAAACCAAATAAAATCAATAATAATAAACTATTGTTAACTAAAGAAAGATATGGAGTTAATATATAAAAAATTAGTCCTATTAATATATATAAAGCATAAAATGTTATAATACCAGTATCTAAACTAGCTATATTTTTACTTAAATTAAGTAATCCTTTTTCTAAACCATAAGGTCCTAATAATTCAACAGAACCTTTATCAATAACCTTAGTTGTTTGACCACCTAATTTTAAGATAATACCAGTAATATATTTATTATAAAAGAGTTCAATTAAGAAACGCTGATTAAAAAAACTAAATACATTATAACCAAAATTAGAAAATTTAAACAATAGAAGTAATTTAGGTAATAATTCAGATAAAATTATAGATAATATACTTAATAATATAGTAAATATTAAAGGTAATAATTTAAAAATAGTAGTAACAGCAAATTCGGTGTCAAGCATAATTTCATGTGAAGGATGAATAAATAAACTATTATCTGCAAAAAAACCAGAACCTAATCCTATAAAAATATCTTTAGTTATATAACCAAAGAATATAGAGAAAATAGCTAAAATAATTAAAGGTAAACTCATGAAAATGTCACCTTCATGAGCTTGTTTATAATTAATTAAAGGTCCATTAGGATTAGTTAAAAAAGTTAAATATAAAATTTTAACTGAATATAATGTAGTAAACATAGCACCAATAGTAGCTATAAAATAAACAACAATACTAGAAAAATAGAATTGACCATATGCTGATTCAAGTATAAAATCTTTAGAATAAAATCCAGTCATGAAAGGGAAAGCCACTAAACTAAGAGAAGCTATTAACATAACTGAATATGTTAAAGGTAAAAATGGCCTTAATCCACCATATTTTCTAAAATCTTGGTTATCAGCTACAGCATGTATTACAGCACCAGCTCCTAAGAAAAGAAGACCTTTATAAAAAGCATGATTAACTAAATGGAATAAAGCAATATTATATGATGATAAACCTATAGCAATTACCATCATACCTAATTGACTCATAGTAGAGTATGCTATAACTTTTTTAATATCTTGTTGAAATAAACCTATAAGAGAACTAAATATAGTAGTAATAGCTCCTATTCATAAACATAGTAATAAAACAGTAGAACTATATTCTATTAAAGGAGATGTTCTCATTAATAAATATACACCAGCTGTTACCATAGTAGCTGCATGTATTAGTGCAGAGACAGGTGTAGGACCTTCCATAGCCATAGGTAATCATACATGTAATCCTACTTGAGAACTTTTAGCCATAGCACCTATTAATAAACATATACCAACTATAGTAATAATATTTTCACTTATATATGGAGCTAATGAAAATACTGTAGAATAATCTATATTACCAAAAGATCATAATATAGCAAACATACCTATTGTTAAAAAGCAATCACCAACCCTATTTGTTAAAAAAGCAGACATAGAACTTTGATTTGCAGCTATTCTAGTAAATCAAAAACTTACTAAAAGATATGAACAAATTCCTACACCTTCTCAACCAACAAACATTAATAAAAAATTATTAGCTGTAACAAGTATTATCATCATAAAAGTAAATAAACTTAAATAGCTAAAAAATCTTTGATTATGTGGGTCATTATTCATATATCCTATTGAATATATATGTACTAATGAAGATACTATTAATACAGGTATTAACATAGATACTGTTAAAGAATCAAAATAAAGATACTGGTATATTATTTAAACCTACTTCAATGAAAGCTAATATAGCGATTAATGTAGTTACTATTACAGAACTACATGTTATTATTTGTGCTCCTTGAACTCCGATTTTTCTACCAAAAAATCCGGAAATGATTGATCCTAATAAAGGTAAGACAATTATAGCTAAATACATTATTTATATTCTATTGCAATACTTCCTCTTAATCTATAAAAAGCTACTAGAATACCTAGGCCTATAGCAGATTCTGCACCAGCTATTGCTATAATATATATAGCAAATGTTTGACCTAATATATCATCAAAGCTAAGTGAACTTATCAATATTAAAATTGTTATAGATAATAACATTATTTCTATTGAAATAAGCATTAATATTATATTTTTTCTATTTAAAACGAATCCTAGGATTCCTATTAAAAAAAGTATAAGTGATAAATTCATTTTTTTTTATTTTTTTTTATTTAAACATAACTACATAATATATGCATAGATATTAATATACAAAAGCTAATTAGTTATTAACATAAATATAAATCTTTTTTGTAAATTATATATTTTTATATACGATATAATTTATTTTAAATCTAAATATATTAAATATAGTTATTATGATTATTATCATAATTATTATTATAATTTACATTTTTTTTGAGTATTATCTATACTAATTTCTCTGTTTGATTTTTCATTTTATCAATTAATAGATAAAAAATCATCTACTTATTGTTTATTTAACTTTTTTAGTATATTAATAAAATTTTTAAAAATTTTAATTAAAATTTTTATTCCTTTTTTTTTCCTATTTACTTTTTTTTAGTAAATGGATCTTTATATATTATTATTACTTTTCTATTTATTATATTGTAATATTATGTTCCATAATATATAAGAGATGTTACTGAATAATGTAATCCGTCTAATATAGGAACAGGATATATACCTAATATAACTACAAATATAGTTAATGTTAATAAAATGAAAAATTCACGTTTATTTAAATCAGGTATACTAACTTGAAATCATTTAGACAATGATCCTCCAAATGCTATACGATTAAACATAAA
>Ga0193725_1000562_pt1 | contig 10833 bp, 7 predicted proteins | sample H2a2metaG_FD_143058 | JGI IMG/M metagenome (GOLD analysis project Ga0193725, IMG submission 143058) | Soil microbial communities from a riparian zone of the East river system, Colorado, United States - H2a2 | ecosystem: Environmental > Terrestrial > Soil > Riparian zone | place: USA: East River...
AGCGCAAGAGGGCCAGCTCGTTGCGAATCTGGTGAAACGCAGGCCAGATGTAATCAAAGAACTGAATCTCGACCACCGGCTTCAAACCGCGCGTCGCCAAACCTATGGCGCGTCCAACAATATTCGCTTCCGCCAAAGGCGAATTGAAGACCCGCGCGCTGCCAAACTCGCGCTGGAGGTTGGCGGTAACCTTAAAGACACCGCCTTTGCCTTTGACCAGATCAAGAGACTCTTCCCGCGAGCAGTCCGCGATGTCTTCCCCAAAGACCACAATGCGCGGATCGCGTTTCATCTCAGTGTGCAGGCAACGATTGATCAGATCGACCATGGTGCCGGGGTTGCCGCTTAACTCGACTCGATCTTCCGTATCAAACTCTGGCGAAGTGGGATCGACTTCCGGAGAATAGACAAAGTCCGACGCCGTTTCGGGCGCTGGCTGAGGACTGGCGAGAGCGGTGTCCGCGGCTTCGTTGATTTCGCGATCGACTTCGTCTTTCAGTTGTTGCAGCTCGTCCGGGCCGGCGACGTTCTCTTTGACAAGCAGTGCCTCAAATTGCCTGACTGGATCGTGCTCCGCATCCGAAACGCGCTCTGCTTCACACCGGTAGAGCTTTTCATCGTCCGAGAGCGAATGGGAATAGGGCCGGATCACTTTTGCGTGCACGAATGACGGACCGCGCCCTTTACGACAATTGTCTACCGCGCGCCGCATCGTTGCGAGCGATTCGATTGGATCGGTGCCGTTGCACCGTTGCCGGTAGAGGTTGGGAAATCCTTCGATCAGCTTCGATACGTCGCTTCCCGCGGTTTGCACTTCCACGGGAACGCTGATCGCATAGCCGTTGTCCTCTAACAGGAACAGCACCGGCAGTTTCAGATTACAGGCGGTATTCAAAGCCTCCCAAAACTCGCCTTCGCTGGTTGTGCCGTCGCCGAGCGAAACGTAAACGACCTCATCGTTGTGAAAGCCTTCGATGCGCTTCTTTAATTCCTTAACCAGCTTGACGCGATAACCGGCTTCAGCACAGCCCACTGCCTGCAGTAGTTGCGTCCCCGTAGGTGATGACTGCGAAACGATATTCAGTTTTTTGTGGCCCCAGTGCGAAGGCATCTGACGGCCGTGTGACGCCGGGTCGGCTTCCGCGCCTACCGATTGCAGCAGTTGTTCGAGCGGCGTCATTCCCAGTTCCAGGCACAACGCGCGGTCGCGATAGTAAGGATAGAACCAATCGTAGCCCGGCTTCAGACACATGCCGGCCGCCACCAGGATCGCCTCATGACCCGCGCCGCTGATCTGAAAGAAGATCCGGTTTTGACCCTTCATCTGGATTTCTTTGTCGTCCAGCCGGCGTGAGAGATACATCGTGCGAAAGATTTTCAACATCTGTTCGCGGCTGAGCGTGGGCTTCTGTTGTTGCCTCTGCTGTTGTTTACCTCGCGCCGGGACTGATTTGATGGGAGGTGCAGCGACAGGTTTGATGGAAGGCGCCGCCGCAGGCCTGGGCTCGGGCTTTGCGACAGCCTCGGCCGTAAACGCCTTTTCCGGCGAATCACCTTCGGATTTCTTTATCAGTCTTAGGACTTTCAGGTCGCTCATGATTTTTGCAATGCCGCGTAGCGGCGAGAGTGTTTGGAGTACCGCCTTTAGGCGGAAACGTTGAACCTGAGAAAGCATTCCGCCTGAAGGCGGTACTCCGAAATCGTGCCTACGGCGCTGAAAACTCACTTTCCAAAATACTCTTGTATTCTTCGGCCATCCCCGGATGGCCATGCGCTGTGGCTGCGTCGCAGCCGCGCTGAAAAGCTTCACGCGCTTTATCATTCTGCTTCGTGCGCTCATAAGCCCGCGCCAGCATGCCGAACGCGTTACCTTCATCATCGGCGGAAGCCAGATACCGCTCGAGTGTGGCAATCAACTTCGCCTCGTCGCCGGCCTTTTCATATTCTTTCGCCAGTCCGAACAACACCATCGTGTTGGCCGGATCGCTCGTGAGCATCTGCTCAAAGACTTCGATTCGTGATGTGGCCATCTTATTCCCCAGGAGATCCGCGAGTTAACAACTTGCGCTACTACTTCCCACCAATTATCAACTTCGCAATCGTCTGCAACTGCATATTGGAAGTGCCCTCGTAGATCGCGCCGATCTTCGAATCGCGCCAGAACTTCTCAACCGGATAGTCCTTCACATAGCCATAACCGCCGTAAAGCTCGATCGCTTTCGAGGCGATGCGTTCGGCAGCCCTTGATGAATAAAGCTTGGCCATGGCGGCTTCTTTGACAAAGTTCTGCCCGGCGTCTTTCATCCGGGCGGCGTTATAAACCATCAGCCGCGCCGCTTCGAGGTCGGTGGCCATCTCAGCGAGTTGAAACTGCACACCCTGAAATTCGTTGATGGACTTGCCGAATTGCTGGCGCTCAGCGGTGTAGCGCAACGCACTCGTCAGCGCGCCCGCGCCGATGCCGATCATCTGTGCGCCGATGCCGATGCGGCCTTCGTTCAGAGTTTCGATCGAAGTCTTGTAGCCCTTGCCGACTTCGCCGAGCACGTTTTCTTTCGGTACCGGACAATCCTCAAATATTATTTCGGTCGTCGAGGACGCGCGAATGCCGAGCTTATTCTCTTTTTTGCCCACCGAGAATCCCGCGAAGCCCTTCTCAACGATGAAGGCCGTGATGCCGCGATAGCCGGCTTCCGGGTTGGCATTGGCAAACAGCACGAAAATCTCGGCTTCTTTGCCGTTGGTGATCCAGAGTTTGCGGCCGTTGATGACGAAGTGATCACCGCGATCGACGGCCCGGGTCTGCATTGCAAATGCGTCTGAGCCTGAACCGGCTTCGCTGAGGGCGTAGGCGCCAACTTTCTGGCTCGCCAACTGAGGCAGATATTTTTGCTTTTGTTCCGCATTGCCCCAACGGATCAAAGCGTTGTTGACCAGGGTGTTCTGTACGTCGACCAGGACGCCTACTGAGGCATCGACGCGGGAAAGTTCTTCGACGGCCAGGATGGCCTGAAAGAACGAGCCGCCGGCGCCCCCGAATTCCTCGGGAGTTTCAATCCCCATCAGGCCCAACTCGAAACACTGTTTAATCAGGGCAGGATCGAGATGGCCCTGCTCGTCCATCTCTTCGACCCGCTTGCGAATCTCGCCCTCGGCAAATTCGCGCACGCTGACGCGGAACATCTGTTCGTCTTCAGAGAGTGTCGTCAGCGGACGCGCAAGTGATTGTTCGACTGCAATTTGGCTTTGACTCATTGTGACTTTGATTCAAATGTGACCCGCGGGAAAATCGATCTATCCTGAATCGACATCATAATCAACGGGCAGACCAAAAGGCAAAACCGCAGGGGGAGTGGGTCCGACAAACTTCAGTTTGTCGATGGCGTTGGTCAAAAAGGTCTTTCCGAAACCAACGCGGCATCGGCGGAATCAAGAAGTTCGTCGCTTTCCTGATTTCAATTCGAGCGGCGCATGGCGCGAGTCGGCGACAAACTGAAGTTCGTCGGACATTCATGCTTTTGTCGCATTAATCCTGCGCTTCAAGCCTCAACAGTTTCAGAAGTTTGCGCGTCGTCTTCTGCTCAAAACGGGGCACAGACTTTGCTGTTTGGACATCACTCGCGCAATGCTCTATTTTAATTTCTTCACCAGTTCAACCCAATGAGTCAAACGAAGACGCAAGGATCAAAGAAGGGATTCACTCCGCTCGGCATCGTATTCGTCGTCCTCGGTCTTGTCCTGTTCGCGTACTTCGTCAAGAAAGCCGGCGTCGGTCAAATTGCGGACGGCATCCGGAGGCTGGGCGCCGGATTCCTGCTTATTATTGCGATCTCGTCCGTGCGACACATTGTGCGCTCGTTGGCCTGGTCTCTTTGCATGGAAGCACCTTACCGGTTGCGTTTCCTGGATGCTTTTCGCGCGCGGTTGATGGGGGACGCGATTGGCAATGTGCTTCCCTTCGCGAGCTTTGTAGTTTCTGAGCCGGCCAAGCCTGCATTGATCCGTGATCGCGTGCCGCTGATGGCCGGCCTTTCGGCCCTGGCTATCGAGAACATTTTTTATGGCCTGTCCGTGGCGGTGTTCATCTCTTCAGGGATGGTCGCCCTTCTGTTGAGCTTTAGCCTGCCGAAGGGATTGCGCCTGGCGAGCATCATTGCGTTGGTCGTGATCATGATTGCGATCATGTTGGGCGCTCTGCTCATTCGCAAGCAGTTGAGATTCATCAGCGGGGCGGCCCGCTTTCTTCATCGCCGCGGCCTCAACGAGAAATGGGTCGAGAAGGGAAAGACACTGGAAGATCGGATCTATGGATTCTACCAGGGCAATGGCGCGCGATTTTTGCCTATCCTGCTACTGGAAGGTTGTTTTCACCTCGCGGGAGTCTGCGAGATCTTTGTGACTTTGAGCTTCATCAGCCCGGATCAGCCACCTACACTTCTTACCGCCTTTATTCTCGAGTCGGTGAATCGCGTGATTACCGTGCTCTTCAAGTTCATTCCGCTGCGGATGGGCGTTGACGAGGCCGGAACCGGTAAGGTTTCCAAAGTGCTGTTATTCACGGAGGCTACCGGGGTGACGCTGGCCATCGTTCGCAAAGCGCGCGATGTTTTTTGGGCCGCGGTAGGCATGGCACTGCTGGTGCAACGAGGCCTGTCATTGCGCACCGTGAGCCGCGAGGCTGAGGAAGCGCTAGCCGAGCATACGCGAGCACTCGCGGATCAACCCCCGGCTGCTAAAGAAGCCGGTTAACAAGAACGAAGCAGGAGTTTTCTAAGTAGCTACCCGGGCGAATAGCCGTGTTAGTATTCACTTCACTCTTTCCTGCGATTCAAGAAATAGAATTGATTATGAATAAAAAGAAAATTGTCTTCTCGTTCTTATTGGTCCTGCTGGCGGTTTGTCTGGCCGCAATTAACTATCCAGCAGGAGGACGTGCCGGTGCAGCCGCACAGCGAGCGCGCGTCGTCATCCTCGGTACGACCGACATGCATGGGCGCGTGTTTCCGATCGATTACTACACCAATAAGTATGACAACGTGGGAATTGCGAAGGTCGCGACGCTGGTAAAAGAAGCGCGCAAGACTGATCCAAATTTGCTGCTGGTCGACTCTGGAGACACGATTCAGGGAACGCCGCTCGAATACTTTCATAACAAGCGAAACAACACGCCGCCTGATCCAATGATGCTGGCGATGAGTTCCTTGCACTACGACTCGATGACCGTGGGAAATCACGAATACAACTTTGGATTGAAAGTTTTGGAGAAGGCCCGCGGCGAAGCAAAGTTTCCGTGGCTTTCCGCGAACACCTACAACAAGGGGACGCCAACTACGCATTACACTCCTTACATCGTCAAAGAGGTTGATGGTGTGCGGGTCGGCGTCCTGGGACTGACGACGCCGGGTATTCCCAACTGGGAAAACGTGCCGAACTACGAAGGACTCGAATTTCACGAAACGGTAAGCGAAGCGAAGAAGTGGGTACCCATTCTGCGTGAGAAGGAGAAGGTGGATATCGTCGCCATCACGATGCACATGGGAATTGAGGAGGACCTGCGCACCGGGATCCCGAGTCCATCACAAGTTCCCAACGAGAATGCGGCCGTGGCCATTGCTCGTCAGGTCCCCGGCGTCGACGTGATCCTGATGGGCCACACACATCGTGACGTGCCGTCGCTGGTCGTTAACGGCGTGCTGCTGACGCAAGCCAACCGGTGGGCCAGTCACGTTGCCCGGGTCGACATTTATCTCGAAAAGAACGAAAGCGATGGTCGCTGGCAGGTAGCGGCGAAATCTTCACGCACGATTCCAGTCACCGAAAAGACAGCCGTCGATCCGGAAATCGCGCAACTCGGTCAGCCTTACGACAAGGAAACGCAGGATTGGTTGAGCCGGACCATTGGCGAGTCGACGGAGGAACTGACCTCCCAGGACTGTCGCCTTCGCGACACCGCAATCATCGATCTGATTCAGCGGGCGCAGCTTGAAGCAGGTAAAGCCGACGTTTCGATGGCCGCCTGCTTTAATCCGCAGGCGCGCATTCCCAAAGGCCCGGTCACGGTGCGGGACATCGCAGGTCTCTACGAATATGAAAATACGCTGGTGACTCTGGAACTGACGGGGCAGCAGTTGAAGGACGCGCTGGAACATTCGGCGCGCTACTTTCGACCTTACGAGCCGGGCAAAAGCTTGAACGAGCTCGTAGATCAGCGTATTCCCGGATACAACTTTGATGTGGCTGAGGGAGTTACTTACACTCTCGACGTCACCAAGCCTTTCGGCCAGCGGATTCAGAGTTTGAGATTCAAGGGACAGCCACTCAGTCCCACGCAGAAACTCCGCGTAGTTACTAACAACTATCGCGTCAACGGCGGCGGTAATTACACGATGTACAAGGACGCAACGGTGGTTTATCGATCCAGCGAAGAAGTTCGTGAGCTGATCATCGATTGGGTCGAAAAGCACAAAACGATCCCGACGCAGGCGAATAATAATTGGGGGATTGTTGGTGGACAATAACAGTAGGGGCGAGAGTTGCAGGCGTCGTCATCGTCTGTATCAGATGCCCGCTATTTTAGCTAGGTACGGCGACGGGAGGTTCCTCGCGCGCCTTCACCACCTCTGTATGCTTGCGGGACCGGGCCACCTACGCCTCGATCCGAATCACGTCGCCAGGGTGGATTAACTCAAGCGCGGCCAATGCGCGAGGCACTAGCGGCTTTAGGCGCGCGTAGCTGTTTCTTCCTGCCGCAAGAATAAGGATCGCGATGGGTAAACCGCCAAGATTCTGTTGATAAGGAATGTTCTAATCGACGGTGACGAGAACCTCGTAGACGCCGGCGGCGGCTTTCAACAATTCCCCGTTTTCCAATCCTTTCAACCCTGCATCTGCAACGGTGTGGACTTCATGCCCAGCCAGGTCGCGTTTAAGGCTGTGCGTCACACATTCATCAAGCAGCAGCTTCACTATCGAGCAACCTTTCCTTAGACAATTCCAAGACGCCGCTGACCTGTTCGCGGGTCACTGTAGGAAATTGTTCGAGAAACTGCTCAAGAGTTTCGCCGTCTTCGAGGCAATCGAAAAGGTTCTGAATGGGAACCCGCGTGCCGCGAAAAACGGGCGTGCCGCTCATCTTCTTTGGGTTAACTTCGACAAAATCTGTGGCTTTCATGGGTTCACCTCAGGCAACATCTTTGAAGAAGAGTGTACTCCAAGAAATGAGAATCTGAATAATGAATCCCACGGCTCTCCGGCCGGAAGGTGGGTCGTTAGTTTCTGACCGCCCTATCCTCGCCCAAGACTCGCGCACGGGCGACTAATTAACCCTCATAAAAACACGAGGAAATCAGGACGGTTGGCGGCACCGGATTGATCATCAGGCCTGAAAAGAGTTGCGATTTCGACCTACGGCGTAAAGCGATTGCGGTATTCACTGGAGATGATGAAAGCCTTTACCATCTCGGCCTTGATGAAGTTGCCATTAAATGTATTCAGCTTGTTCAGCCAAAACTCGTAACCTGAGTAGTCTGTATCCTGACCTTCATTTGGATTGCGACGCAGATAGCCAAAGTATTGCATCAGGACAAACGCCCGATTGAATTCAGCAATGTATAAGTCCTGATCCTCGGCAACTCGTCGTAATGCCAGCGCACGCGCGGCAGTGTTGCTCGTATCAGACGCGCCGCCAAACAGGCCAATCGCCGTCGTGCGCTCGGAAGGTGACAGCACTCCCCCTGAATTCTGATTCAGCCTGTCCACGAACTCCGTCGGCGAAATCGAAGTGGGATAGGCCGAAGAGAAGCGCGATCGCTGCACAAACTGCGCGATCAAATCCTGTTTATTATTTTCCAGCAGCGTCTCCCAACCACTTTGGTTCACCACCACGTCCTGGCCAACCTGTTGCGTATCCAACAGAAGCTCATTTCTGCGTACTACGGGCACGGCAAGTTGATGCAGCGGCCCTCCATTTGTCGACGAGCCAGTTGCGTCGCCGTAAGCCGCTTTGTACAGGCGCTCGACCAGAAAAGCCGTCTGCTGGAACTCGATCGACAGATAGAAAGCCGCCGAGACATTGATTCGCCTGATTTCAACACACTGCTGATCGACTCCGCACGAAGCAATCTGGTTACTCCAGAAGCCAAAGCCGCTCGTGTCCGGTTCACGATCGAGAAAATCAAGATAATGCTGGTGAACGAAGTAGTCCGTGTCGTCCGGGTTGCCCGGAGTCACATTCACTAAGGCTACCGCCAGTTGATTATTGATGTTAGCAGCTATATCCGATCTGGTATCCCCATTAAGATCCGGCACAACTACCGATACGCTGCTGCTGCCACTCACTTGATCGCCCGCGTCCTGGAATGTGCCGTCGCCATTACCCAGCATGATTTGAAGAGCTTGAGTACTGAAAACTCCCGCGGATACTAAATCAAGCTTTCCGTCGCCGTTGAAATCGGCAGATTTCAAATCGGGCGAAGTGTTACGCAGGAGAAAATTGAAACTGGGAAGTTTAAAAGTTCCATCTCCATTGCCTTTCAGAATCTTCAGGTATTCATCACTGATGGCGACGTCAAGTTTTCCGTCACGATCGAAATCTCCCACAACGATCGCGTAAGGCCCGCTACCGTTTGATGCGGCACTGCTGGAGGAACTAATCGGTGTTTGAAATGTGCTATCCCCGTTGCCGAGCATTACGCTGACGGTCCTGGTGCTTGATATTCCAACGATCAAGTCAACCTTGCCGTCCCCATTGAAGTCCCCCACCCCCAGGGTTCCGGGTGGCTGAGGAAAGACATAACTCGTGGGGTTCTGAAACATTCCATTACCATTACCAAGGAACACATCAACATCTTTGTTGCCGCCCAGCACAGCAAGATCCAACCAACCATCACGATTGAAGTCGGCGGCACGAATGTGAGCTGGAAACCTGCCAACGTCGTAATTTACGGGTGGCTCAAACGATCCATCACCCTTCCCAAACAATATGCTGATGTTCGCAGCGTACGGATTCACCGTTGCGAGATCCAGCTTGCCATCGCGATTGAAGTCGTTAGCGGTCAGGTAGTACGGAGCGGCAGCCATATGGTAAGTCACTGGCGGTTTGAGACTGCCATCCCCGTTACCCACTAACATGACAAGATCATTGTGGGTGACATCGCCGGCGACCAAATCCACTTTACCGTCGTTGTTGAAATCTCCCGAGGTGATTACATACGGAGCACCGGCCGGGTAGGTGACGGGAGACGTAAACTTAAGGCCCTGGGCAGCCGCACGGTCAGCGACACTCATTAAAAAGACCAGCAAGAGGAGTTGACAAAGTGTTGAGCAAAGCCGGCTGGTTGGCGAAACTTGTCGCAAGATCGAAAAATGACCGAAACGCGGAAGTTCGCTTGCGCGCATGATCTCAGTGGTAGCTCGATTCATGACGGCACTCCTCCCTTAGAAGGCCAGGTCTGGGTCCGGGGGGCACATTATACAAGCAGTCAGCTTAACTCTGCCAATAGCTTTTCGTGGATCCCGCCGAAGGCTCCGTTCGACATAATCGCAACCACGTCGCCCGAGCTAACTTCTTGTGCCAACTGGCGGACGATCTCATCAACATCGGTGATCGCGAAGGCCGGTTTGCCTTGCGCCGAAATGTTCTCGATTAGTTCCGATATATCGAGCACGCCCCCCATCTCGGCAGCACGTTGCGCGTCGAACACGCGCGAGACAATTACGTAATCAGCCGGCCCAAATGCTCCCACGTAATCGTTCTGAAAAGTCGCATGGCAGGATGTGCGAGAGCGGGGCTCGAAAACAGCGATTATCCGCCGATCTTTGTACCTAAGCCGCAGGGCGCTGAGCGTCTCGCGCACCGCAGTCGGATGATGCGCGAAATCATCGATGACAGTCACGCCGTTTACTTCACCGCGTACTTCGCCGCGGCGGCGAACGCTTTTGAACGTCACGAGCGCATCGGCAATGGCTTCGCGCCCAATTCCCCAGGCATCCGCGGCAATGATGACCGCGAGACAATTACGCACGTTGAAGTCGCCGATTAGCGTCGTCTGAAAGTCTGCCCACCTCGCGCCTTTACGAAAAACGCTGAAGTGCATCATGCCTTCAGAATAGTAAATGTCACGCGCTTGCCAGAGTGCATCGTCAGAAGTCCCGAAGGTTGCTAATCGTGTAAACAGCCGCTGCCCCATCGACGCGACTACTTCGCGAACGGGTTGACTGTCCCAGCCGGCGATCAATATTCCATTGCCAGGCACCAGATTCATGAGACGACGAAAAGCGAGCTTCACCGCATCCAGATCCGGGTAAATATCTGCGTGATCGAATTCGATGTTGTTGACGATGACGAGTTCAGGTAAGTAGTGCATGAACTTCGGGCCCTTGTCGAAATACGCCGTGTCGTATTCATCTCCCTCGATAATCAAGTAGTCACTGCCGGTGACGCGAAAGCTGGCGCCAAAGTTTTGCAGGACACCGCCGACAAGAAACGATGGATTAAGTCCACCCTGATCGGTGACCCACGCCGCAAGGCTCGTTGTCGTGGTTTTCCCGTGAGTACCGGCAACTACCAGCGATCGCCGGCCGCGGATGAATTCTTCTTTCAGAACCTCCGGCAGCGAGCGATAAAGAAGTCTGCGGTTGAGCGTCTCTTCAACCTCCGGATTGCCACGTGGAATCGCATTGCCAACCACGATACAGTCCGGTGCCGGAGTTAAGTGCTCGGCGTCATAACCCTGCATCAGGTGAATGCCGAGGCCTTCGAGCATCGTGGACATGGGAGGATAGACATGCTCATCAGAGCCGGTCACGCGGTGCCCGCGCGCTTGCAGCATCCCG
>Ga0193725_1000563_pt1 | contig 10818 bp, 17 predicted proteins | sample H2a2metaG_FD_143058 | JGI IMG/M metagenome (GOLD analysis project Ga0193725, IMG submission 143058) | Soil microbial communities from a riparian zone of the East river system, Colorado, United States - H2a2 | ecosystem: Environmental > Terrestrial > Soil > Riparian zone | place: USA: East River...
CATGCTCTAGCGGCGGGGCGGGCGGAGGCCTGAGGCCTCGGATCATTGGCGGCATCGCGAGCAACGAACTTTAGCCCCGTCGCGTTCCTTGACGACGGCCCGACAGCCACAATGGTGCGTCAGATCCTCGGCGCCGTGAGCCTGTTCGAGAAGGCGATGCTGGTCGCGAAGCTCAAGGGCGCGCGGGAACGCAAGCGCGCTGCCACCGGCAAGTGCGAGGGCCGCAAGACCTATGCGGAGCCCAGTCCTCAGATGGTGACGCTCGCCAAGCGGCTACATCGCTGCACCATCGACAAGCGCCAGCGGTCACTGCGCGACATCGCAGCGGAGCTTGAGGCCGCAGGGTACACCGCAGCCGGTGGCAAGAGATACACCGCAGCCGCCATCTCGCGCATGATCTCTGCGTAACGTCCGGTGGGACGCGCCGAAAGGCAAACGCGAAGGTAGTGCCGTCGAAGAGGCCGCCGCTGTTCTCTTCCGCCGGTGGCGTCGTCCCTCTCCCCCTAGCCGGCCTACCCGTAGACCTGCTTCGAGCGCCCGTCCCCGGGGTACTACGGATTTACCGTCAGCCGAGCATCGGGGATGATTGAGACCAAACGTGTAGGAGGCGTACCATGAAATCACCTGTCGTGAAGCGCTCGATCGTGGTTGGCGGCCACAAGACCAGCGTCAGCCTCGAAGAGGCGTTCTGGAACAGCATGAAGGAGATTTCCCACGAGCGCAGCGTGGCGTTGTCCGAGCTGGTCGGCGAGATCGACACCAATCGTAACCAAGGCAACCTGTCGTCCGCGATCCGCCTGTTCGTGCTCGACCACTTCAAGACCCTCGCCGTGGGACCGACCGGCGGGACCAGGCCGCGCGCGAGTCACGCTCAAGGTCTGGAAGAGTCGTCTCTTGAAAGAAGGTAGTTGGAAAGGCAAACGCGAAGGTAGTGCCGCCGAACAGGCCGCCGCTCTTCTCTTCCTCCGGTGGCTGATCTACCTGTAAGGCCAACTTGTTCTCTTTCTCCGACGGTGATCTGCGCGGTCTACGGGTAGAGGCGAATACAATTCTTTCACGCCCGGCTATTTCCCGAATATGTCGCCGCACATATGGAGCTGGGGCTACAGCATGGCGTCCCACGCGAAGGCCGCCGTGTTCGTGCATGAGATGGTGCATGTCTGGCAGTCGGGCCACGGTAGCCACAACCTCTTGAGAGGCACCTATCTGTACGTCAGGTATCGCGGTGACTACGAGATAGCCTACAAATACAATCTCGATTCATCGACCAAGCTCAGCGATTTCAACCTGGAGCAGCAGGCGGCGATCATCGAGGATTATTACTTGGTGTCCAAGAACCTGCCGCCGGAGAGCAACGTCGGGACGCGGAAAACTGTGCCCGACTACGTGCCCTATGTGGAGCAACTGAAAACAGCGGGGCCGTTCCGCTGGCCGGTCACCAACACCAGCCATCGGGACAACATCGGGAACAAGATCTGACCTGCCCCCACCGGATGCAGCGGCGAGGGATCAAGCTGTGATCTCGACGTATTGCTATTGCTAGTGATGAAGGCTGCATTCCATGGAGTTTTCACCTCGGGAAGTCGCGGTCTACGGTGCGCGCTGTTTTGCAGGCAATCCGAGAAGGCTCCGGTGGTAGTCGACAGTCGTGATTGAAAGGTCCAGCATCCTCGCCATAAGCTCCCACAGTTCTTCGAATGCGTAGCCCCAAGATGGCAACCCATCTGGGCCGTGGTTGCGGAGGGCGAACAGCGGTGGGATTAGGAGAAACTGTTTCCGGCCATCTCTCAGGTCAAAGCGCTCTCGTATTCCTGGATGCGGTCATTTTGCCTTTGCGTTTACCCGAAATCGCGAGCGGCCAAGCGCGATCCGTAGGGCGTGGGCGCGCGCCCTCACTGCCTTCACGGTTCGCCCGAGGTCGGCGGCGATGTCCAAGACCGAGGCATTGGAGATGATAAGCTTCCGAAGTCGCTCATCCTCCTCTGAGGTCCAGGCCTTCGTGTTGCTTGGCTTTTTCGTATGATTTTCTCCGGAATCATGCTCGTTTTTCGGGATCTCGACCCGCGGTTCCCATGGGAATCGAATTAATCGCGAATGCTGCGGCGCAAGGAAAGGACCTGAGGAACAAGCGACGATCGATTAGGTTGCCCTCATGAATGGGAGGTCGCCATGGGACGATTTTATTTCCATCTACAAGCGGACGACCAAATAGTTCCCGATGACGAAGGCGTAGACTTGCCGGACCTTTCTGCAGCTGAGCACGAGGCGATACTAGCGGCGCGTGAAATTTTGGGTGAGGCCATCAAGAGCGGTAGGCCAGAGGTTTCGAAGGCTTTCGTGATCGCAGATGAGGAGGGCCGAGCGCTGGCCATCGTACCGTTTACGGCGGTTTTGCCGAGGCCCCTCAGGAAGTAGGGCGCCCGCCGGAAGATTGCATAGGATACCGTCGTGAAGATCGTGCTTCGGATCGTTGGTCCGCTATTTATTGCGGTTGGGCTTTTCTGGTTAGTACGAGGGACAGGATTGCTCCCATGGCCGCACAATTCAGCGACGGTCGACTACGGCGCCGGCGTCGCAGCCGTAGGTATCGGCCTTGTCTGGTTCGGATGGCAGTAAGTGCTCGCGCTCACCTCGGCGTCGTGCCGGGTTTGGGATGGGTTGTCATTCGGCATCCCTAGCCGGGCAGGCAATGAATCGATATCGAGGAACCCAAGCAGAGTTCCAATTCTCGATAGTTGCACCGCACACGGCGCATTCAAAGCTGCTGATCTCGCGCGCCTCTGCGATGTGCTCGCTGCGGTCATAAACCGCGCCGCATTTACAGGACCTGTGACCCGACTCTGACATGCCGACAATATGCGCCACGGACTGTCCGTTTTCCAGTGGGGTCATCATCAGAGTTCCGCTGGGCTGTCGCAGGAAGAGCAGTAAAAGTTGCTGCCACTCTCGGATTGGATAAAATAAAAGCCTTCGGGAAGTTTATCAACGTGTACGGTCCATCCGTCCGCCTGCGAAAGCCGGGCTGTACCGGTCTTTCCGCAATATGGGCACCTAAGCTTTTCAACCCAACGCTCGACTACGATCATCCTTCAAATATGAGCGCATAGCGGGTCACTGCCAGTCCGCAACATACCGGGAACATCATCCCCCCAGGCTCAGTAAGCTAGTCGACTGTCAGGGCGTCAAAGAAACGGCCCCAGCGTTGGGGGACGCTGAGGCCGATATAATCTAGAATACCCGATGGTGTCGGGCAGTGCACCGCGTCGGGGTTTCCTCTCCGCGCCCAACGTTGCGGGCGCAGACGAGTCCAATCTGCCTGGCCCGGAATAGTTCCGTTCAACAGCGGCTTATTTTGAATCTGCGAACGGCACTGCGTTCCCGTTGGCGGAGCGCATGCGATCACGTTTCGCCACGGGTGGGGAATTGCTCATTGAAAATTCAGCAAGTTGCACCGAAACCTGTGGCAAGTTCCCGACGTACCTTACCATGCTGGGGTATTGCAATTCCCGGTTCTAGCCATCGCCGCCAAGCATTCATTCAACTTGGCCGCGATGTGCTAGGGGACACCTCCTACAATTTCGGCCGCGCCCACGTTCACCTGAACTTGGTCGATATGACCGCAACTTGCGCAGCGAAGCGTCCAGTGCTCGAAGCCCATGCGCGCCATTGCGGTGCTCAGAATTTTCGTGCTCGACTGGCACATCGAGCAGCGGATCTCAGGGATGGTGGACGGCAACATAGGTTTTTCAATCTCTGACATGTGCGCACCAACTCTTTCCTGTTCGATCATTTCTTCCCCTTCAGCCCGATCTCGACCAGGCGGCGGATGGTTTCAGGCCCGAGGGTGCTCAGGGCGTCAAGCAAGAGTCGAAGCCGATCCATTTCGCACCTGCCCAGCGTACCTATGCCATACCTAATAGCAGTCCCATGTTCCTAGTATGCAGCGTTTGGTCGCGGGGCGGCCCGCTTCATTTAAACTCATTGTGGGCGAACTCCTTGAGGGCGTCGAGCAATGCTTCGCGCTTTTGAATATAAGGCATGGACACCTCCTTGTACCCGTCCGCGAGTTGGGCGGGGTTATTGGAACTCTCTTGCCCTCTGCTCTGTGAATCCAGACTTTACAAATCCAATTTTCTTAGCGCGTTTGAAATTTTCATCAAATGCTCCGCTTCCCCAGCAACATCTTTAAAAAGCGGCTCGATCTCTGCGGCCGGCCACCCGGGAACCGATAACCGATGCCCAAAAACGTCAGCCAATTGAGTGAGTGGAAAGGCGTTGTTTTCGTTTAGCTCCACCGTTGCACGAGCGACATCAGATAAGCGCTGATTTCCGTAATGCTCCAAGGTCTCGGGGCTGTCCTCGTTGACGAACGCCTCCACAACCACATCGTCGACACCCGCCAGCATCTCGGCAGCGATCGAGCCAGATTGAAGTCCCCTTATCGCGTTTGTGACAATGGCGGCGCGAGCAAATGCCATTTCGCAGGTTGCAACTGGTCCTGGCACGTTGTAGGCGCGCAAATGGCAAACATCACGCCAACAATCATCAGGGTCCATTAGGGCGATCGCCAACCTCCTGCCGATTTCGAAGAGATTAGGAGCCGGCTTAACGTCGGCTTTGGCGTCAGGCATGGTCATAACTGACCCAAGTCGCACTTGATGGTCGGCCGGACGCCCGACGTCTCCCGCCCAACGGCCTCTCGTACCTGCCGTGTGCGCATCCGAACCCCGACTAGGCGTTGGTAGGTGTTTGCTATTGCGTCCTGCAAGCGATCTGGAAATGAAGCAACAAACTCATTGGCACCAAAGAGGAGGCCTTCTCGTTCCGCCTGAGAGGCCATTCGGAATCCTTGAGGCGTGTATCGGGACTTCCTTGGATGGTATAAATCGAGGAATAGAATATCCCATTCCGCACCATTTAAGCTTACTGTTTCGTACACATCAATGCTTCCAAGAGAGCCGAGACGGTGAAACATGATCTGCTGTGATTTTGCCGTGCGCAGATTTGTGGTCAGCTTGGGGCTTCGCCGCTTCGCGCGGATTCTCGCGGCGGCGTTTTTGCGTTTGTGAATTCAGGAAAAAATGAACAGTCGGCGTACCGCCGCTATCGAAGCAATCGACAAAATAAGCCAAGAAATGAATGTGATTGCTCCGACCCAAGCCAAGCGTCTGGCCATTCTCTCTATGCGGGAATGAATAACTAGCCGGTCTACCGACTGCTTCAAGGATCCTCGAATCTGAAGTTCACTCTGCATCTAAGCAACTCCGTCTTGCTGGACATCTTCGCGCACTTGCACAGAGAAAGGATGGCCATCGGCAATGCCGTTGCGGTCGCGGTCGCTGATCAGGCAACGATGGAGGGGATTTGGGATGATCCTGACAACCGTGTTTTGCAGTGTCCGATAGATGTCACCGCAGTCATGACAGGTGACCGTTTGGATTTTGTCCCAATGTTGATGCTCGGAGAGGTTCCACGTATGACGCGCGCCGCAGTCACATCTAAAATGTCGCGGGAGCTTTGTCCTGGACCGTCGCCAGTAAATCGAGGCAGTCAGCTTGGCGTATTTCCAAGACGACAAGGCGCGAACCCAGTCGAGGGGAACTGTATCTGTCGTAGGTGGCGACGACTTATCGCTCCACTCCCGAAGGTTCCAAGGCAGACCCGGCCACACATTGCCCTGTGAATATTCCGCCAGCCGCCGCCACTTCGCATCGGCGTAACGACGGTTGTATTCGGCAACACCCCATCCGGCCGCTCCGTCAAGAAAACCAGCGCGGTATACATAGGCCTTCAAGAACGCCGTCCATCCATGCAACGACGCCTTGAGAGGTGACCCACGGAAGCCGCGCGCGGCCAACTGCTGCGCGGCAGTAACGGAATAGCTTTTGATCTTGTCCTCCGCGTCGGCCCATGAAGTGATACAATCATGTTCGATCCGCACTTTCAGCCGTCTTATCGGGCCATCCACGATAAGACCTTCGTGGACCAAATCGTCTGAGAACCGCGCACGCCCGCGCTGAAACAGACGAACCACGTAATCTGGCGACCAGCCGCCATGCCGGATAATCTGGCCGCAGAATCGCGATCGCCGAGGCGTCTCGTAGGCGCTTGGCGCGTTCGGGTCAGCTATGGCTGTCTTGATTTGGGCGATGAAGCTCGCGTCAATCCATTCGTCGGCGTCGAGGGAAAAGACCCAATCGCCTCGCGCTAAATTTAACGCGCGACTCTTCTGTGGTCCAAATCCAGGCCAGTCAGTCGTTGAAACGACATGCGCGCCATGGGCGCGGGCGAGTTCGATCGTGCGATCAGTGCTGCCGCTGTCAACTACAACAATATCGTCCGCAAAATCGAGCGAACTAAGGCAGCGCGCGATCGACGCTTCTTCGTTTTTCGTAATAACGATCAAGGAGAGGCTCGGCACGTCATCTCCATGCCTATAATGAAACAATATTGTTGGTCACCGCTCGGCGTCGCTTGTTTCAGTCCGCTGCGGACATTTGCGCAACAGTTCGCTTCGGCTTTCTGACTCATCTGGTCCAGATCACATCTACCTGATGTTCGACTCGTTGCAGATCACTCCGATCAATTTGGGCGATGCCACCAGAGACCGTGAGCAAGTGTGGAACAAAGCCGCTGGCAGTAAGCCCATCAATCATTTCATCGATCGGCAAATTGCCCGATCGGCTCAATAAGGGCGAATATTCAGTAATTAGCACGTCCGTTCGGCTAAGCGCTCGCGTCGCTCCGGCAACGACCGATGGCTCATAACCTTCAACGTCGATCTTGATAAGCAGCACACGATAATCAGCAAGGCCAAGAGCATCAATCGCAGAATCAATGTCGACCATCGGGACAACGCGAGAGCCCAGACCGTAGTCCCTTAACAGCGAATGTCGTCCGTTGTTTGAAGCTTTGTAGCGATATAGCCGAGCCAAACCACGCTCCCTCCCAACAGCGCAGGCTTCCACAATTACCTTGTCAATTAAGTTAATCGCAAGATTTCGCTCAAGTAACCAAGCATTGAAGGCATCTGGCTCAAAAGCGACAATGTTCTCTACCGCGTCATATTTTGCCGCATGGACCGAGTGCCAACCAAGATTTGCGCCCACATCGATGACGATGCCTTTCGGCGATTGCTGAAGTCGGGCGCCAATCCATGACGTCAATTCTGGCTCGAACAAGCCGTATTTGGCTACTTGACGCCCGATCCCATCGCGGCATGAAACAAAAAATTGAAGCTTCGATGGTTCAGCTTGTGTCAAAAATGCTGGGCGCCATGGCACCAGCCACGCACCAAGAAACTTCATTGTTTGCAAAGCACGAGGAAGGCGAAGCTTGCGCATGATGTGTTTATCCACAATGACAGGCTTTCTGCCAAGTTATGAGCCCGCTTGCAGCTCAAGGTGCGTTTGAACTAAAAATGTCGCCATTGCTTCTGGCTCGGAGCAAGATTGAGATACTCGGCGGTTAAATCGGCGGGCGCTTGGCTCTTCCCTTCAAGATGATCGAGCAAAGGCACAGCAGGCAATCTAATGCCTTTGGTACAGTTGGGTGGGCTCGAACCACCGACCTCCTGTTCCACAGACAGGCGCTCTAACCAACTGAGCTACAACTGCATCCTTTATCGGCCCAAAAAAGGGTCGCCGAACCGGGCGGAAACTAGGTGCAACGCCCGGCTTTGGCAAGGCCGGGAGACGATGACAACATCAACATCGCGCCCCTGCAACCGCACCGCCAAAGACAAAAGCCCGGGCTGGCGGCCCGGGCTTTTTTGGAAGCAAAGAATGCGACCTTGATCAGGCGGCCGGCTTGAACAGCTTCGACGCGTTGGCCTTGATCGGTTCGACGGTTTCCGTCGCGATCTTCTGGCCCAGTTCAGCAAGCTCCTTGCTATGCGCGGTAAGCGCTTCGAACTGTTTCTTGGCGTGCGAGGTCCACAGCTCCATCGCCTCTGAGGGCGATTTCGCGCCGATCAGCTCCTGGGCGAAGTCCAGGGTCGCGGTGGTGTTGGCTTTCATCATTTCCATCAGCTTGTGGGAATATTCGCTGGCGCCCTTGCTGGCGGTCGAGAACACCGCCTCGATGGTGCCGTTGTGGGTCTCGGCGACATCCTTGAACTTGGCGTAGCTGTCGCGGGCCTGCGAAACGCCCTTCTCGGCGAACGCACGCATCTGCTCGGGAACTTCAAAAGGTATGATCGAGGCGGAGAAAGGATCGGTAGTTGCCATGGCATGCATCCTTCGCGATGGGGTGAAAAAGAAGTGACCCCTGCGAACGCCCAGACGCCAAAACTGCCGGGAACGTCGACCTGGATCACGCGGACGTTAAGTTACGGAAAGTCACTGGGGTTGCCCTTCGTCGGGCAACCGACAGATAACACGTATATCGTGTCAATATTGTGCAACGCAACGCGATTTTCGGGTGCAATGCCGCATGGCAGGCCTCCGCAAAACGCTCGTTCCGGCTGAGGAACACCCCAAAATCAACCTTGGGAAGTTCCAGGATCAGGTTTTCGGCTTGTCAGGTTTTCGGCTTGGCGGCATCAATCGCCGCCCGGCTGACAATCTGGCCCATCTCGCTGGCCTGCTCAGCCAGCGAGCGCATCTGCGCCTGCACATATTCGCTGTGCAGCTTCATTATTTCGGTCAGATCCTTGGCCTGCAGCAGCGACTGCGCATAGTCCAGCGATGCCTGCACGTTCTTTTCGGCATAGGAAATCGCCTTGGCGCCGATGTCCTTGGCGCCGGCGGCAACCGTCGCACCCCGCTCCTCGATGGTTCCAGCGGTCTGCTGCGCGCCGGCAAGGAATTTCTCAAAGGCGGTGCGGGCCTGATTGAAGCTGGCCTCGGCCATCGATCGCATCTCCTTCGGAATCTCGAAACGGTCACTCCCCTGTTCGCTCATGGTCTCACTCCCTGTTGCTTGTCGCAGCCCCACAGCTGCCCCGATTCCGGGTTGGCCACCCACACGATCGGCCTAACCCTTCGCCGTTATGACACGGCGTCCCTTGGTTCCCGTCGTGGACCTTTGGCGGCTTTTTTCAACACCCCAACGCGAGAGCCGGCGCGGAGTTGCAAGGTCGGGTTCGGAAATTCTCTTCGGTCGCTGTTGCCACAGTTGGCGCTGACACAGGCCAACTTCCGATTCGCGCCGCCAGCCCAAATTGGGGTTATCCCCGCCAATGGAGACCTTCTCGACGGCGAGGCCGTGGACCTGCCGTCTGCAGCGGGCGATACTAACGATCTGTTAAGGCTGTCATCGTTTTGGCCGCCGATATCTGAGGCCGCGTAACAGCCAAACCTGCCAGTCATGTCACTGCGATGAACCATGCGGAATTCCAGTTGCGAGGCATCAGCGATCCGCGACTGGCGGTGCACGCCACAAGCGCCACCCCCGCATGGCTCTGGTCGGTCGACGGCACGCGCATTCTCTGGGCCAATCCGGTCGGCGCCCGGCTGTTGAATGCAGCCCATGGCGCAGCGCTTGCGAAAAAGATTTTCGGACCGGCGGATTTGCACCGGCGCCAGGTCGCGCGGTTAGCGGGCAGGCTGCCATCGAACGGCGCGATCCGGCTGGAGCGGCTGCGCGGCTTCGGCGCCGCACTCGGTGCGCTCGTTACCTGCGGCTGCGCACGGCTTGATTTTGCCGATGGCGGCCACGGCATCCTGATTGCGAGCGCCGAAGCGGCCGGCCGGACGATGCCGCTGGTCGAGCGGTTGCAGCGCCTGGTCGAGGGCATCGATGCGCCGATCGCGGCGCTCACCCGCGACGGCATATTCGTCGGCGCCAGCACTGCTGCGCGATCGCTGCTCGGCTTTCGCAATCTCGCCGAGGTTGGCCTTGACGATGCGTGCAGCGAGGCCCTGAAGCAGGGCCGCGTCGAGACGCCGGTCGGCATCGGCCACCTGATCCTGCAACGCGTCGGGACCGGCGCTGATGTCGGCCTCGTGGCACTGATCGCGCCCGGCGCGACGCAGGCCGCGCACACCAGGCATACGGCACCGGCATCGGCGGAAGCCGCGATGACCGAACCTGCGCGTCAGCCGATCGTACCCGCGGCGGATCTGCCGCTACCCAACCACGAGCCCTCAGCGATGTCAGGCGAAGCACCGGCGGAGTTTGAGTTGATCGACGAGTATGCGGAATCGCCCTCCGAGGCTGCCGTCGAACCCGTGGGCTCGGACCAGCCGCCCGACCCCGACGAGCCTCCGCCGACCGCGCCCGAGCACCCGCTGCGCTTCCTGTGGCAGCTCACCGCCGAACGCCGCTTCTCGCTGGCCCCCGGCGAATTCACCCGCCTGATCGGCGCCCGTACTGCCGCCGCCTTCGAACGGCCATGGAGCGACATCGCCGAGCGGTTCGGGCTCGATCCCGACGGACGCTTCCTCAACGCGATCGCGACGCGCGGCACCTGGACCGGCGTTACCTTGAACTGGCCCGCCGATGGCGGCGGCCGATTGCCGGTGGAATTGTCGGGATTGCCGATCTACGACCGCGCGGCGAATTTTGCCGGCTATCGAGGCGTCGGGGTTTGCAGCGATCTCGACGGCATGGCGCGGCTTGCCGCGTTGCGCCGCGACGAGTTCGTCAGCCATCCGCCGGCACCCCAAACGCTTTCGGCCGTCATCGTCCAGCCAAAATCGGCCGACATCGTTCGGACATATATTGGAGATTCGCTTGCCGCGGAGCTGGCTGCGAAGCCTGATGTCGCATCGTCCGATACGCCTGAATCGCCCGAGTCGAATGCTCTTGAGTCGAATGCTTCTGAGACATCACAACAAACCGATCTGGAAACCGCCGTGGATACGCCCAAGAACG
>Ga0193725_1000564_pt1 | contig 10809 bp, 7 predicted proteins | sample H2a2metaG_FD_143058 | JGI IMG/M metagenome (GOLD analysis project Ga0193725, IMG submission 143058) | Soil microbial communities from a riparian zone of the East river system, Colorado, United States - H2a2 | ecosystem: Environmental > Terrestrial > Soil > Riparian zone | place: USA: East River...
CATGGCCGAGCGGCAAATCAGGCGCGACCTGGTGATCGAAACGCTCGCGGAAAAGGAGGGCCTGGCCGCGACCGAGAAGGATCTGGACGATCGCATTGCCACGCAAGCTGAAAAGAGAGGCGCGAATCCCGGCCAGATCTACGCGCAACTCGAGAAGAGTGGCCGGCTGAAGGAGATGGAGCGCAGCATCACCGAGGACAAGGTGTTCAAGTGGCTGCTGGACCGAAACGATGTATCGACTAATGCCTAACCGGGAAGAAGAAGAGCCAATGCCGACGATCTACACGCCGTACGTCATCGAACGCTCGAGCCGTGGCGAGCGCACCTACGATGTTTTCTCCCGGCTCCTGATGGACCGGATCATTTTCCTTGGCACGCCGATCAACGACGACGTCGCCAACATTGTGATCGCGCAGCTGCTCTTTCTCGAATCGGATAACCCCGAGCGGGACATCCACATCTACATCAACTCGCCGGGCGGCAGCGTTTCGGCCGGACTGGCGATTTACGATACGATGCAGTTCCTCAAATCGCCCGTGAATACGAACTGTATGGGTCTCGCGGCGAGCATGGGGGCGTTTCTGCTGTCGGCAGGACGTCCGGGCAAGCGGTCCGCCCTTCCCCACGCCCGTATCATGATCCACCAGCCATCACAGGGCGGCGGTGGCGGGACGGCTTCAGACATCGAGATCCAGGCGAGAGAGATTCTTCACCTGAGGTCGCAGATGAACAAGCTCATGGCCAAGCATACAGGTCAGCCGGTCGAGCGCATCGAGCGCGACACCGACAGAGATCGGTTCATGTCGGCCGAGGAGGCAAAGGAGTACGGTTTGATCGACAACGTCATTTCTTACCGCGGAGAGATAGAGGAATCACTTAAACAGGGCGAGGCGCTCAAGCAGGCCTGATTTGGGGGCATCTGTTACTTGTGAAAATCTTCACGAGTCCTGCTCTCACAGCCTTTGCTTGACCGTATTCGCGCCCGCTGTTAGGTATCTTTAGTAAGACCTTGATGTCCGGATTCACTGGGCAAGCATCCCCCGTTCCCCCGTTGATCTATGTCGCAAGAGAAACATCTTCGCTGCTCGTTCTGCGGAAAGTCGAAGGACTCTGTCCGGAAGTTCATTTCCGGACCGTCTGTTTACATCTGCAACGAGTGCATTGCTCTCTGCAATGAGATTCTGGCGGAGGACGAGGAGCGCGAGGTAGCTGAAGCGATAACTCAAGTCCCGTCGCCGCAAGAGATTAAGGATGTTCTCGACCAATATGTGATCGGACAGGAGCAGGCGAAGAAGGCACTGGCTGTATCGGTTTACAATCACTACAAGCGCATCAACTCCACGTCGCTAAAAGACGATGATGTCGAGCTCGACAAATCCAACATTCTGCTAATTGGCCCTACCGGCGTCGGTAAGACGCTGCTGGCACGCACGTTGGCCCGAATTCTCGACGTCCCATTCACGATCGCGGATGCGACCACACTCACCGAGGCAGGATACGTCGGTGAGGACGTGGAGAACATTCTCGTCAGACTGCTGCAGGCCGGGGACTTCAACGTCGCCGAGTGCGAGCGCGGCATCGTCTACATCGACGAGATCGACAAGATCGCGCGCAAGTCCGAGAATCCCAGCATCACCCGCGACGTTTCAGGCGAAGGGGTGCAACAAGCGCTGCTCAAGATTATCGAAGGAACGGTCGCCTCGGTGCCGCCACAGGGCGGCCGCAAGCATCCGCAGCAGGAATACATCCAGCTGAACACCAAGGACATTCTCTTCATCTGCGGTGGCGCGTTCGACGGCCTCGAGAAGATCATCGAGGCTCGCACCGGACGCCGTCAGATCGGGTTCAACGGCGCTGCCGCGCGCGACAAGAAGCTCGCTCAGACCAAGATGTTCAGCGAAGTCGAGCCGGACGATCTGCTCCGCTATGGTCTCATCCCGGAGCTTGTTGGTCGTCTCCCGGTAACTGTCGCGCTCGAGGGCCTCGACGAAGAAGCGCTGGTTCGCATTCTCAAGGAGCCGAAGAACGCGCTCACCAAGCAGTACGCAAAGCTGTTCGGACTCGAGGACGTGAAGATCACGTTCGACGAGGCGGCCCTCGTAGCGATCGCCGGCAAGGCGCTCAAGCGTGGCACAGGTGCCCGCGGCCTGCGCGCGATCCTCGAGGAAGTTCTCATGGAAGTGATGTTCGATCTTCCGGGGAGAGAGGATGTCGTCGAGGTCAAAGTGACGGAGTCGTGCATTACCAACGGCACCCAACCGCTTCTAGAGATCTCCCCGATCAGGCGCAAAAAGGAAGCTTAGTCCTTAAAACTGCAACTGAAGACTACCTGCCAGGTGCTGTCGGCGGAGCGGCTGATGGCTGCGGGCTTTACCGTTACTCCTCGCCTCGAACAAACTCTAATCAACCTTGCCTCAAGTTTTTCAGAGGGATAACGAGACCATCCCCACGTCGGACCGGATTCCGGTCCTGCCGCTGCGGGATGTCGTCATTTTCCCCTATGTAGTAATTCCCCTGCTCGTTGGGCGTCCTGCATCGCTTGCCGCCATTGAGGCAGCGCTCGCCGAGGACAAGATCATCCTGCTCGTCGCGCAGCGCGACGGCGAGAAGCAGGAGCCCGCGGCGGCTGACCTGCATAGGACGGGGGTCATTGGGCGCGTCGTCCAGGTTTCGCGGCTGCCGACCGGCACGACGCGCGTTCTCGTCGAAGGAATCGCGCGCGCCCGGGTGACGCGTTACATCCCCGCCGGAAATGTCCTGAGGGCCGCGGCCGCACCATTCCCGTTCGAAGGTCCGGGCCCCGAGGACGTCGCGGAGACGGAAGCGCTCAGTCGCCGCGTGATGAATTCGTTCGAGGAGTATGTCAGCCTCCACCGCCGTATTCCGGCGGAGATCGTCTCGATCATCCAGAGCACCGACTCGGCCGAGCGTCAGGCGTTCGGGGTTGCGGCGCACGTCGCGGTTCGCTTCGAGCTCCGTCAATCGCTCCTCGAAGCGGAGAATCTGCGAGGCCTGCTGGTGATGCTCGGCGAGCTCCTCTCGGGCGAGATCGAGCTGCTGCGTCTCGAGCGCAAGATCGACGATGACGTTCGCGGGGCGATGTTCCAGAACCAGCGGGAGTTCTACCTGCAGGAGCAGCTTCGCGTAATCCACCGCGAGCTCGGCGAAGAAGACAGCGACGACTTCGCAGAACTCGAAGCGCAGATTCGAAAGAAAGCACTTCCATCCGCAGTTGAAGAAAGGACGCTTCGAGAGCTTAGAAAGCTGCGGCGTATGCCGCCCATGTCTCCCGAGTTCACGGTCGCGCGCAATTTCGTCGATTGGATCGTGTCGATTCCGTGGAGCGAACGGACTGATGAAGTCCTCGATGTAGGGCGCGCGAGAGCCATTCTGGACGCGGACCATTACGGACTCGAGGAGGTGAAGGATCGCATCCTCGACTTCATCGCCGTCATGTCATTGGTCGGCAGGCTCGACGGACAGATTCTCTGCCTGGTCGGGCCTCCAGGAGTTGGCAAGACGTCACTCGGACGTTCGATCGCGCGCACGTTGAGCCGCAAGTTCGTCAGGATGGCGCTGGGTGGCGTGCGCGACGAAGCGGAGATTCGCGGACACCGGCGCACATACATCGGCTCCATGCCGGGTCGCATCATCCAGGCAATGAGGCGCGCCGAGGTCGTCAATCCGGTGATCCTTCTAGACGAAGTCGACAAACTCGGTCAGGACTTCCGCGGCGATCCCGCGGCGGCGCTGCTGGAGGTTCTCGATCCCGAGCAGAACACGACGTTCAACGACAATTATCTGGAGGTCGACTACGATCTCTCGCAGGTGCTGTTCATCACGACTGCGAATTCGCTGGCCGGAATTCCGGAACCGCTCCGAGATCGCATGGAGATCCTTCGCATCGCCGGCTATCTCGATCATGAGAAGCTCGCAATTGCGAGGCAGTACCTCGTGCCGAGGCAGATCGAGGCGAATGGGCTGAAGAGAGAAGAGGTGGTGCTCGAGCCCGACGTGCTGATGGCGATCATGCGGGGCTACACGCGCGAAGCGGGGGTGCGCGAGCTGGAGCGTCGCATCGCTCGGGTATCGAGAAAGCTCGCGCGCAAACGCGCCGAGATCGGTACGGCTGCGGGAGAGATCCAAACGGTAGGCATTCGGGATCTGAAGGAGCTACTTGGCGCGCCGCCGTTCGATCCGGACGACACATCGCTCGAAGACAAGATTGGCGTCGCGTCGGGTCTCGCCTACACGTCGGCGGGCGGAGAGGTGCTGGAGATCGAGGTGAGCGTGGTCAAAGGTCGCGGCAAGGTCCAGCTCACAGGAACGCTGGGTGACGTGATGAAGGAGTCGGCGAGTGCGGCGCTCTCGTACGCGCGCGCGCGGGCAAGAGCTCTTGGCATTGAATCCGAATTTTATAGAACACGGGACATTCACATCCACATGCCCGCTGGCGCGACGCCGAAGGATGGTCCGTCGGCCGGAATCGCGATCGCGACTGCCGTGATCAGCGCGCTTACCGGCGTTCCAGTGCGGGGTGATGTCGCGATGACGGGTGAGATCACGCTCCGCGGCCGCGTGCTGCCGATCGGCGGACTGAAGGAGAAATCCGTTGCCGCTCACCGGAACAAGGTGAGCGACGTGATCATCCCCCACGGGAATGCGCGGGACGTTGAAGAACTCCCCGAAGAAGTGCGAGCCTCGGTCCGCTTCCATCCGGTGAAGACGATGGACGAAGTGCTGGCGCTCGCGCTGCGACCGCAGCCAGCGACGACGAAATCCTCAGGCGAAGCTCTCTACGATTCAGTAACGCACTAGATGTCGAAGGACCCGGGTGCCGACAAGTTTGTCATCCGAAACGTAGAGTTCCTGGGCGGTATGGCGGAGCGACATGGGTGGCGTCCCGAGTCCTCGCTACCTGAAGTCGCGTTCGCGGGACGTTCCAACGTCGGAAAATCCTCGCTACTCAATTCCCTGGTAAGGCGGAAGTCCTTCGCTCGGGTGAGTCGTACCCCGGGCCGCACGCGAGAGATCAACTTTTTCCGCATCAACAACGGCTTCGTGCTGGTCGACCTTCCCGGCTACGGGTACGCCCGGATCTCGAAAGAGAGGAAATCCGAGTGGAAGCCTCTCATCGAGAGCTACATGAGGCGGACTACCCAGCTGCGGGGTATAGTTCTGTTGCTGGACATCAGGCGCGAGCCGAGCGATGATGATCGTGCGATGCTGGACTTTCTGGCGGAGATGGAAGTGCCGACGATTGTCGCGTTGACCAAGAAGGACAAGCTGAGCAAGGTGGCGGCAAAGGAGCAAGTCGCGGAGATCTCACGCGTCCTGGCGTTGTTGCCGGACCAGGTAATCCCGTTCAGCGCGCATTCGGGCGAAGGGCGGATCGAGCTCCTCGAGGCAATCACCGACTTGCTGGAAACCGTTCCGGAGCCGGACGCTCAATGACGGTACGCGTGTGGCTTCTGGGCATTGGTATCGCCGTCGGGTTGGTCACAGCGTGTGCGGGCGGAACGGCAACGGCTGCCGGCCAGTCGGGAACTCTGCCGCCGATCACTGATGACACCGTGGGCCGCGGCAGCGTTCCCGTGGGTTACGGTACCCTGCGCCAGGACGACATCGCGATCAGGCTGGAGCTACAGGGCCTGATAGTTCGCGCGATCCCCCTCGACGAAAACCTCATCCGGCTGCTCACTCCGGATTCGTACCGCGCGCTCAGAGAGCTGCAGGAGAGCAACAAGTCGGCGATCGCGGCGGTAACGCGTCGCACTGGCGGGCGATCTCCCGACCTTTGGTACGTGTCGTTCTACGGAGTTCAGCCCGACGTGCATTTCAGTCCGATGGAGCTCGTGATAACGAGCAGCGGACGCGATTTCAGGGCTTTGGAAGTTCTGCCCCTCAGCTCGGGGTTCGGTGAGCAACGGCTGAAGCAGCGCGAAACGCAGAGCGCCATTTATCTGTTCGACGAGGCGATCGATCTCGATCAACCCCTCACGGTCAGATTTCAGGATCAGCGCGACGACAGCTGGGAGCAGGTTCTCACGCGAGTCGAGCGTGAGAGGGCCCTGGTTCGCGCTCGAGCGTCGCGGCCGTCGTCGCAATAGCTGGTTTTTCCGGGGAGCGGCGATCAACTTTCCAGACATGCCTATTTATCCGCTGCGCAAGCTTCCCGCTCTCCCGATCGCCGGAATCGAAACACAGTGGCTGGAGAAGCTCGCTTCGGAGCTCAAATCCGGTTCCGACCGCGCCCTTCTCTGCCGTCGAACATTGTGTGAGATCGCCTATCCGCAGTTCGCCGCGAACTGGGAGACGGCGGTGGAGGACGCCAAGCTTCCGCTTGCGACCAGGCTCGCGTTGTCGGCGCTCGACCCACGCAATGTCACGCTCGAGCCCGAGTATTACGCGGAATGCGACGACGCGCGTTTCCAGAAGGTGAAGCCGCTGCTCTGGCTATGGTATTCGTTCGACCGCACGGTCGTCGGCGGACAGAACGTCGAGCTGGGGGTGCAGCTGAGACGCCTTCTCGCGCCGCACATCTTCAAGAAGTGTGGTGAGAACTTCAAGGCGTTCCAGTTCGTCGAGTTTTCCTTCGGCTACAACATGGAAGTGGGCGACAACGTCGTCGTCCACCGGTACGTGCTACTCGACGATCGTGGCGGGATATCGCTCGGCAACAATGTATCGATAAGCGATTTCGCGAATGTCTACAGTCACACGCACAGCATCGTCGATCAGCGCGACGTGACGGCTGTGCCGACGCGCCTGGATGACGGAGTGCGGATCACGTACCACGCGACGGTGCTCGCGGGAGTGCACGTGAAAGAGCAGGCGATGGTTGGCGCGATGGCCGTGGCGACGAAGGATGTTCGGCCGTACCACGTGTACGTTGGGATTCCGGCCAAGAGCGTGCGCGTGAAGCCGAATGCGCCGGTGGACCAGGGGAATTTGACTACCGTTAAACCGCGCTAACGGCGGGTGCAACTGAATAGGCGAGGGGCGTGAGTGGCGTAGTTGCCAGTTGATTATTTCACTACGCCCTGACTTGCCTCCTTGGCGTGACTGCTCGCGCGTTCTCGATCACGATTCGAATGCTTACGTGATTCGGAGGACGTCCTCGACTGGGCCGGCGTTGCCGGAGGAGAGGAGATGTCTCGTGTCACGCAGTGCGTGGGCTTCGCGCGGCCATGTGAATCTTTCACAGGCGGCGTCGATGGACAGCCATTCGAACGCCTCATGCTCTTCGCTGAGAATGACATCCGAATCGTCGGCGACAAACGCGGCGAAGGTGAGGCACATCTCGATGGTGTTCGTGGCGTGAAGGTAGAAGCTGCTTACAGTCACGTTGTACAGCGATTCCGGCTCGAGCCCCGTTTCTTCGCGTAGCTCGCGGACAGCCGCCTTTTCGGGTTTCTCCCGCGCGTCGATCTTTCCGTAGACGGTCTCCCACGAGCCGGGCCGTTTGCCGTCGGCGGCGCGCTGCAGCGTGAGGACGCGCCAATCCCCATCGTTGTGGCGTATCACGAAGAGCTCGATGACACCGGGAACGATCTTGGTCATAGTATGGTCGCTGATCCGCTCATAGACGATGGGCTTGGGCGAATTATATGCCGGGTGGGACACACCGGTATCATGACGCGACGTCTCGGGCTCAATCACGCGGACGAGCTCCTGCGCGCTGGTGTTTCCGCTGAGCAGCTGCGCACATCCGCAGCCCCACAGTGAGCGAGTGCCGGACGAGCGTGCCGCGGCGATCAGACGCTCGGGAGCCTCACTGGCGGCGATCGCTCGCTCGATCTCTGGTGTTGCGACGAGAACCTCGGTTACAGCCACGCGTCCGGAATAACCGGCCATCGAGCAGTCCTTGCAACCCATCGAGACGTAAATCATCGAGTCTTCGGGAATCGTACTGACCAGTCGTCGCGGGACACCGGCGTTTGCGACTTGTCGGCAGGCCGGGCAGAGGCGGCGGATCAAGCGCTGCGCTACGACTCCCTTTAGCGCGCCGGCGAGCTTCACGGGATCGACGCCGAGGTCGGTGAGCCGAACGATCGAGCTGCAGGCATCGTTGGTGTGCAGGGTGGCGAACACGAGGTGCCCCGTGAGCGAAGCCTGTATGGCGATCGCCGCGGTCTCCCGGTCGCGAATCTCCCCTATCAGAACCACGTCGGGATCCTGGCGCAGGACGGATCTGAGCGCCGACGCGAACGTGAGTCCCGCCTTCTCGTGGATCTGTACCTGAACGATTCCCGGGATTCGATACTCGACTGGGTCTTCCACTGTGATGATGTTGACGCCACGGTGCTGCAGCAGTCGGAGCGCCGCGTATAGCGTCGTCGTTTTGCCGGAACCGGTCGGGCCCGTCACGAGGATCAGGCCTTCCCGCACCTCGAGCAGCTTCTGCATGCGCGGGCCGTCGACCGGATCGAGACCCAGAGACTCGACCGAGCGGAGTGCGGCGCGTGAGTCGAGTATCCGGATCACCACCTTTTCGCCGTGAGAGGCGGGCAGCGTGGACACGCGCAGGTCCACCCGAGCGCCATTGATCGCAACGCGGGCTCGCCCGCCCTGCGGGCGCAAACGGTCGGCGATGTCCATCTGCGACATGATCTTTATCCGAGACACCAGCGGGACACCGACCGCTTTGGGGAGGACCATCACTTCCTTCAGCATTCCATCGATTCGGTAGCGGACGGCGATCCCGCTCTCCCCCGCCTCCAGATGAATGTCGCTCGCGCCCGTGGCGATTCCTTCCGCCACGATGTGGTCGACGAGCTTGATCACCGGTCGCTCGGCATCCTTCTCATCTATTTCGCCCTCCGTCGCGTCGGCTTTCTCGATGACTGACTGCAGATTGGACTTCTCGGCGCGATCGAGGATTTTGCTGACACGCTCTACGGGCGCGTATACCTCTTCGATTCGCTCGAGGATCCGACTGGGAGGCGCGAGCGACATCCGAACCGTGCGTCCGGTCGCGAAGGCAAGCGTCTTTTCACAGTCGATGTCGTAGGGGTTGGAGGTGGCGATGTCCAGAATGGAATCCGAGACAGAGAGCGGAAGAATCTCGAATCGACGCGCAAGCCACTCAGTGACTTTGTCGCGAGCCTGTGAGCTGACGAGAAGACCGTTCGCGATCCCGACGCGAGCGCGCACTGACAAAGCTTCCAGGATGTGGTCGTCCGTGGTCAGTCCTTCGTCCACCGCAGCTCTCCAATAGCTGGCACAGGCCTTGGACTCGATCGAGCTCAGGGAAGTCGAGGGAAGCATTTCCCGAAGGGTGGGCAGCAGCCATCCATCATTCGGGAGTACATTCAGAGTACTGGTCACGCGACAAGCTACGCGAGGTCACCCAGCGACTCATGGCCAAATAAGCTCTGGCGGAATCACACTCTCACCCGATTGCGACCAGTTTCTCGTGACGACATCTGTAGCCTTTCGATGCGATTCCTGATGTACCGCGCGCACAAGTACATACGGGGGTGTTCTCTTTTTGCCATCCTGGCGCTCACCGTCGGCGTTACGGCAGGTGTGGCGGGGGCCCAATCGCCGATCGACTGTCGTGCGCATCCCACGGCGAGTCAGGCCACGGAACGAGGTTGGACGGCATATCGGAAGGGTGACATCTCCAGCGCCGTGGCGGAATTCAAGCGTGCACTGGCGCTCTGCCCGAATGACGCGGGAGCGCTGACGGGGGCGGGTTACGCAGCGATGCGGCAAGGTCGCGTGACGGATGCACGCAATCTCTTCGAGCGTGCGATCGCGGCGGACTCGACCTCGTACGACGCCGTCGCCGGCGCGGGCATGGCCGCGTACAGAGCCGGAGATCCCGCGAGCGCGCGACGTAGCTTCGAGCGCACACTCAAGATCGCGCCCGGCGATTCTACGGCGCTTTCGTATCTCGCCAAGATTCCCGTGGCCATTGTAGATGCCGGATCGACAACTCGCCCTCGACCGACATCGACGAGCATCGTCTCGAGAACTGGCAGGCGAATTTTCGAGGTCCGCGATGCCGGTGGCCGCTGGTCGCCGTTATGGATCAAAGCAGTCAACCTCGGCGCCGCGTTACCCGGAAAGTATCCGTCCGAGTTTCCTCCCAACGACAGCACGTATGAGCGATGGATGGCGCTCATCGCAGAGATGGGGGCGAATGCAATCCGCCTTTACACGATTCATCCGCCGCACTTCTACGCGGCGCTGAGAAGCTGGAATCTCGCGCATCCGGCGCATCCGATCTGGCTCATTCACGGCGTGTGGGCTGAGTTACCGCCGGGCAAGAAGGAGGAGAAGTACGACGATCCCCAATGGCTCGGCCAATTTCGCGGGGAAATGCGGCACGTTGTGTCCCTCCTTCATGGCGACGCAGCAATTCCTGCCTCACCTGGCCACGCAAGCGGTGTGTATCGCGCGGATGTGTCGCAGTGGACATTGGGGTACATCATCGGGCGGGAATGGGAGCCGTACTCGGTCATAGCTTACAACGCGCTACGGTCAAATCGAACCAGCTACAGTGGAACGTACGTCACTGTGCGCAGCGGCAATCCCCTCGAGGCGTGGCTGGCCGAGCAGTGTGACTACATCGTGAACTTCGAGATGCAGCAATACAATGCGCAGCGGCCCGTTGCTTACACGAATTGGCCGACGCTCGATCCGCTGGCGCATCCGACGGAGACCACCAAGGCTCGAGAGATCGCGATGCTCAAGGCGCGCGGCGAGCAGATCGTCGAAATGCCAAAGGAATACGACAACGACTCGGTATCTCTTGATGCCGTAAGAATGCGGCCGACGGACGCGTTTCCAGCCGGAGTC
>Ga0193725_1000565_pt1 | contig 10787 bp, 6 predicted proteins | sample H2a2metaG_FD_143058 | JGI IMG/M metagenome (GOLD analysis project Ga0193725, IMG submission 143058) | Soil microbial communities from a riparian zone of the East river system, Colorado, United States - H2a2 | ecosystem: Environmental > Terrestrial > Soil > Riparian zone | place: USA: East River...
AGGTACTTTCCGGTTCATGTCAGCGATTAACGCGTCGTCAGAGGTCTCTCCCCACGGCGGTCGGCTCATCGACCGGATCCTCGCCGGGGACGCGCTCGCGGCCGCTCGCGACCGCGCGTCGTCACTCACCCGGCTCTCGCTCAACGCCCGGATGATGTCGGACGTGGAGCTGCTCGCGGTCGGCGCGTACAGCCCGCTGGAAGGGTTCATGGGCCGGGCCGACTACCGCAGCGTGCTGAGCGACATGAGGCTGGCGAACGGGCTGCCGTGGACGCTGCCGATCACTCTGGCGGTCCGCAAGGCCGCGGCCGACCAGCTGCGCGAAGGCCAGGACGTCGCGCTGGTCGCGCCCTGGGAAGAGCCGCTGGCCATCCTGCACCTGGAGGAGCGCTTCCCCTACGACGGCCGAGAGGAAGCACGGCTCGTGTACGGCACCGACGACCCGCGCCATCCAGGCGCCGCGTATCAGCTTCACCGCGGCGACGTGCTGCTCGCGGGAAAAGTCGACCTGATCGCGCGTCCCCCGCTTCGCGGCTTCGAGCCCTATCGTCTCGATCCCGCCGAGACACGTGAGCGCTTCCGCGCGCTCGGCTGGCGCAGCGTGGTCGGCTTCCAGAGCCAGCAGCCGATGCATCGGGCGCACGAGTACATCCAGAAGTGCGCGCTGGAGCCTCACGACGGATTGCTGATTCATCCGCTGGTGGGACAGACCAAGCTCGACGAGCTGCCGTCCGAGGTGCGCCTGCGCTGCTACCAGGTGCTGGTCGAGCAGTACTATCCGCGCGACCGCGTGGTCCTCGCCGTCTTCCCGGGCGCCATGCGCTACGCGGGCGCCCGCGAGACCGTCTTCCACGCGCTCGTGCGCAAGAACTACGGGTGCACCCACTTCATCGTGGGACGCGAGTACGCGGCGGTGGAGCGCGACTTCACCCCGATCGGCGTCGACGAGATCTTCCGCGCGTTCGGGGCGGACGAGCTGGGGATCGCGCCGCTCTTCTTCGACGAGACGTTCTATTGCCGCCGCTGCGAGACCATCACGTCGCCCAAGACGTGCCCTCACGGTCAGCAGGACCGGATGGGGCTCAGCGGCGCGGTCGTCCGCGAGCTGCTCGGGCGCGGCGAGCTCGTCCCCACGGAGTTCGCGCGCCCCGAGGTCGCCGAGATCCTCCGCACCTGGGTGCGCGGATCGAGGGGCGCCACGGCTTCGCCGGGGCGTCCCGAGCCGCCAACGGGGGGCTTGGGGGGCCCGGTCGAGGCCCCCCATGTCAAAAAAGAGACCAAAGCCCAGCGAGCCGAGCGCCTGAAGGGCGAGCTGAATCCGTGGGAGAACCTCGCCGAGATCCGTCGCTTCGCGCGCGAAGGTTTCGATTCGATCCCCGCGGCGTGGCTCAACACGTACTTCCGCTGGTGGGGCGTCTACACGCAGGGCGACGGCATCGGCGCCGTCGGCGGCAAGGGCGGCGAGGGCAAGGCCGTGCCGTACTTCATGGTGCGCATCCGCGTGCCGAACGGCCAGCTCCTCTCCCATCAGCTCCGCGTGATCGCGGACTTCGCCGAGAAGAGCGCGCGTGGCATCGCCGACATCACCGTGCGCGAGAACTTCCAGCTCCACTGGATGCCGGTCGAGGTGTTGCCCGATCTGATGGAGAACCTGTGGCGGGTGGGTCTCACGACCATGGGAACGTGTGGGGACGTGACCCGCAACGTCACGGGCTGCCCGATGGCCGGCGTCGACGCCGAGGAGCTGGTCGACGCCTCGCCGCTGGTCCAGGCCGCGACCCGGATGCTGAACGGTAACCCCGACTTCTACAACGTCCCCCGCAAGTACAAGGTCACGATCACGGGCTGCCGGGCGTGGTGCTCGTATCCCGAGATCAACGACGTCGGGCTCACCGCCGTCCGTCACCCGTCGACCGGCGAGATCGGGTTTTCTCTTCGTGTCGGGGGCGGACTTTCCACCAACCCGCACCTCGCGCTGCCGGTCGACGCGTTCATAGGATGGAACGAGGTGCTGCCCGTCGTCCGCGGGATCACCGAGATCTTCCGCGAGAGCGACGTGCTGCGCCACGACCGCGAGAAGGCGCGGCTGAAGTTCCTCTTCCTCCAGCACGGCTGGACCGCCGAGCGGTTCCGATCCGAGCTGGAGGGAAAGCTCGGACACGCGCTCCGTCCCGGCGTGGGCGACGCCGCGCCCGACGATCTCTATCGCGACCACGCGGGGCTCCATCCCCAGAAGCAGGACGGGTACGTGTATGCCGGCGTCCCCGTCCTGCGCGGCCGCCTGACCGTCGAGCAGATGCGCGCGACCGCGGACCTCGCCGAGCGCTACGGCAGCGGCGAGCTGCGCACGACCACCATGCAGAACCTGGTCATCCCCAACGTGCGGGCCGAGCGCGCCGACGCGCTCCGGCAGGAGCTGGGCGCCGTCGGTCTCAAGCTGGAGGCCTCGTCGTTCTGGCGCGGCACCGTGGCCTGCACGGGGACGGAGTTCTGCAAGCTCGCGCTCACCGAGACCAAGGGGTTCGCGCGCTGGCTGGTCGAAGAGCTGGAGACGCGGATGCCGGGCTTCGATCGGCATCTCAGGATCAACGTGACCGGCTGCCCCAACAGCTGCGGCCAGCACTGGATCGCCGACATCGGCATCGAGGGCAAGAAGACCAAGGTCGAGGGCACCATGGTCGACGCCTACTACTTCTGCGTGGGCGGAGGCCTCGGCAAGCACCAGCGCACCGCGCGCCCCGTCGGTTACCGCGCGCCCGCCACCGAGGTGCCGGACGCGATCGAGCGTGTGCTGCGCGCGTATCTGGCCGAGCGCCGCAACGGCGAGAGCTTCCGCGCCTTCGCCGCCGAGCGCAGCGACGAGCAGCTGCGCGCGCTGCTGGCCGGCCAGCCGGTCGCCGAGGACGCCCGCGATCCCCTGCCGGGCCGCGTCCCGCATGGCGAGGATTGACGCGCGCGTTTGACAAGCGTTCCCGCCGGACGTAGCGTCTGGCCCCGATGACTACCAACGGCAAGGCCTACATCGCGGGAGCTTACGAACACCCCACGCGCAAAGCCGACGACAAATCGCTCGCCCAGCTCCACGCTGAGGTGGCCAAGGGCGCGCTGGACGACGCCGGCCTCACCAAGAACGACGTCGACGGCTACTTCTGCGCGGGCGACGCGCCCGGGCTCGGTCCGCTCTCGATGGCGGACTACATGGGCCTCAAGCTGCGCCATCTCGACAGCACCGAGACCGGCGGCTCGTCCTACGTGATCCACGTCGCCCACGCCGCCGACGCGATCGCCGCTGGTAAATGCAGCGTGGCCCTGATCACGCTGGCCGGCCGGCCGCGCGCCGAGGGCATGGCCACGGGGACGGCGCCGCGCAACTACGGCTCGGCCGCGCCCGACGTCCAGTTCGAATACCCGTTCGGACCGACGGTGGTGAACCAGTACGCGATGTGCGCGATGCGCCACATGTACGAGTTCGGGACCACCAGCCAGCAGCTCGCCTGGGTCAAGGTCGCGGCCTCGCACCACGCCCAGCACAATCCCCACGCGCTGCTCCGCGACGTGGTCACCGTCGACGACGTCGTGAACTCGCCCATGATCGCCGACCCGCTGCACCGGCTCGACTGCTGCGTGATCACCGACGGCGGGGGTGCGGTCGTGGTGGTCAGCCCCGAGGTGGCCAAGCGCGTGAACCGTCCGCGCGTGAGGGTTCGGGGCGCCGGCGAAGCGGCGAAGCACCAGATGGGCGGCAAGGTCGACCTGACGTACTGCGGCGCGGTGTGGTCGGGACCGGCCGCGTTCGCCGAGGCCAAGGTCACGCCCGCCGACGTCAAGTACGTCTCGATCTACGACAGCTTCACCATCACGGTGCTGATGACGCTCGAGGACCTGGGCTTCTGCGCCAAGGGTCAGGGCGGCAAGTTCGTGTCGGACGGCAACCTGATCTCGGGGGTGGGCAAGCTGCCCTTCAACACCGACGGCGGCGGCCTGTGCAACAACCATCCGGCCAACCGCGGCGGCATGACCAAGGTCATCGAGGCCGTGCGCCAGCTGCGCGGCGAGGCACACCCGAAGGTGCAGGTGAAGAACTGCGACCTCGCGCTGGCCCACGGCACCGGCGGCTCGCTCGGCACCCGTCACGCCAGCGCCACCGTCATTCTGGAACGGGAGTAGAGCGATGCCCGCCACCCAGCGAAAGATTCCCGCGCCGCCCTCGAATCCGGAGACGAAGGCATTCTGGGAGGCCGCGTCTCAGGGCAAGCTCCTGATCAAGCGCTGCACCTCGTGCGGCCAGTCGCACTACTATCCGCGCGCGCTGTGCCCGTTCTGCGGCAGCGACGCCACCGAATGGCAGCCGGCGTCCGGCGCCGGCGTCATCTACTCGTACAGCGTGATGCGCCGGGCCGAGGTGCCCTACGCCATCGCCTACGTCACCCTCGACGAGGGCGTCACCATGATGACCAACCTTGTCGACTGCGACTTCGACGCCCTCACGATCGGCCAGCGCGTCCGCGTGGTCTTCACCCCGACCGATGGCGGCGCGCCGGTCCCCACGTTCACCCCGGCCTGAGCGTCGCCCTTCCCGCGGAATAGTCGCCGTGGTAGAGTTTAACTGGGTTGAACTCCCAGGGAGGAGCGCCATGGCGCGAAAGACGCGAGTGCTCGGCTTTTCGGTGCCGCCGGACGTGGCGACCGAGTACGAACGGCTGGCCGAGCGAGAGCGTCGCACCAAGAGCGACCTCTTCCGCGAGATGATCGGGGTCTACAAGGCCAAGCGCGAGCAGGAGGAGTTCTTCCGGCTCCAGAGCCGGATGTCCCGCCGCGCCCGGTCCGCGGGCGTGCTGACCGAGAAGGACGTGGAGCGGCTGGTCTTCCAAGACCGCTGATGCGGGTGGTGTTCGACACCAACGTCTTCGTCTCCGCGTTCGTGGTCCCCGGCAGTCAGGGTGAGCGCGCGTTCCTCCTGGCCCAGGCGAATCGGTTCGAGCTCCACACCTCCGTCCCGATCCTGACCGAGGTGGCCCGCGTCCTTCGGCGGAAGTTCGGTCAGGACGAGGACGACATCAAGCAGGCCCTGCGGCAGATCAGCCGCGCGGCCGTCGTCTCGAAGCCGACCTCGAAGCTCAGCGTGGTCGACGACGAGGCGGACAACCGTATCCTCGAGTGCGCGCTCGACACGGCGGCTGATCTCGTGGTCACTGGAGATCGCCACCTGCTGAAGCTCAAGCGCTTCGAACGGGCGGCGATCGTCCGCCTGGCCGATTTCCTCCGCCTGTTTCCCGCGGGGGAGGGCGGCTTCTAGAGCCGCATGGTGCGGCGCTCCACCCGGCAGTGCTCGCGGATGCGGCCGACCGTGGCGGGGGCGAGCATCGTGAACCACGCGTCGTCGCCACCGTCGCGGCGGGCGGCCATGATGGCCTGCTTGATCGCGAAGAAGACGGACGTCGAGAGCACGAACGGGGGTTCGCCGAGCGCGCGGGAGCCGGCCACGGCGGCGTCGTCCTTGTTCGGCCGGCCGCCGCGGCTGATCGTCACGCGGAAATCGATGGGGATCGACTTGGAGGTCGGCGGCTTGTACTCCCAGGTGCCGTCCGAGTAGAGACGGCCGTCCGCCTCGTACATCAGCTGCTCGGTCGTCATCAACCCCGAGCCCTGCACGAAGCCGCCCTCGATCTGACCGACGTCGAGGCACGGATTGAGACTGTGCCCGGCGTCGTACAGGATGTCGGCGCGCAGGATCTGTGACTCGCCGGTGAGCACGTCGATCTCGACCTCGGCGGCGGCGGCGGCGAAGATGAAGTAGAGGAACGCGCGTCCCTGGGAGTGGATGCCCTCGACGTCGCCAATGAACGGCGTCCGATAGAATCCCTCGGCGATCAGACTGATGCGGGCGGCGTAGGCCGCGCTGATGATCTCGGGCCACTTCTTCTTCCACTGCGTCCGCCAGCCCGGAACCGCGTTGGTCTTCTTCAGATATGCCTCCAGGCGCCGCCGCAGCTTCGTGCAGCCGTCGTTGACCGCGCCCCCGAACAGATCGGATCCCGACGACGCGGCGGTGGCGGTGGCGTTGGGCATCATCGCGGTGGACGTCTGCGCGACCTGGATCATGTCGAGGTCGATGCCGAGCACGTGGGCGGCGATCTGCTGCATCTTGGTGTCGATGCCCTGGCCCGACTCGGCGCCGCCGTGCTGGAGCATCACGGTGCCGTCGGCCGCGTACGCGATGACCATCGCGATGCCCTGGTCGAGCAGCCGCGGCTGATAGCCGATGCCGTACTTGAGCGGGATCATGGTGAGCCCGCGCTTGCGCCAGCGGTTGCCGCGGTTGAACGCCTCGACCTCCGCGCGTCGCTTGCCGAAGTCCGAGGTCTTCATGAGCGTCTGCCAGATCGTGCGGAGGTTGCAGTGGTTCAGCTTCTCGCCGTAGGGCGTGGTCTGCGACTTCCGCGGGGTGCCGATCTCGTACATGTTCTTCCCGCGCACGTCCTCGGCCCGCAGGCCGAGGGTGTGGGCGATCTTCTCGATCGCTTCCTCCACGACCAGCGTGGCCTGGGTGACGCCGAAGCTACGGAACGCGGTGTTGCTCGCGTTGTTCGTCTTCGCGACGTCGCCCCGACTCTCCCACGTCGGCACCCAGTAGGCGCCGTCGGAGTGCTGCTGGGAAAGATCCATCACCGGAAAGCTGGCGTCGTGCGACATGCCCCCGTTCGAGTAGAGCTGGACGCGGTAGCCCTTGATGAGGCCGTCCTTCGCCACCGACGCGACGAAGCGCCCCTGATAGGGATGCCGCTTGCCGATCGTCGCCATGTCGGTGTTGCGGTCGAGCACGAGCCGCACCGGACGGTTCAGCTTCCAGGCGGCGACCGCGACCGCGGGAGCGACGACGGACGGGCGGAACTGCTTGCCGCCGAAGCCGCCGCCGAGCGGACGCTGGAGCACGATGATGTTGCTGTTGCCGACGCCGAGCACGGAAGCGATCGCGCCCTGCACACCGGCGCCCTGCTGCGTTCCCGAGTAGACCGTCATCTTGCCCTGCTCGCCGGGGATCGCGATGCAGGCCTGCGTCTCCATGTAGAAGTGCGCCTGTCCTTCGTTGCCCATCTCGCCCTCGACCGCGACGCATCCCTTCATCGGCGTCTCGGGATGGCGGAGCCACTTCGCGTCGCTGCCCTTGCGACGGATGAAGGGGATGTGCACGTCGCCGATCTTGGGCTGGTCCTTGAAGAGTCCTTCGCGACGGGGCAGGGCGAGCGCTTGCTCGATCGTGAGCACGGGCGGCTCGTCGTCGTACTCGATCATCGCGTCCTGGATGAACGTGGCCGCGCGAGTGGCAATCCAGCGGTCGGCGGCGACCACGAGCGCGATCGGCTGGCCCCAGCTCACCACCTGGCCGTCGATCGCGAAGATCGGGTCGTCGTCGCCCAGGCCGACCTGCGTCTGGCCGGGGATGTCGTCGACCGTGACGAGGGCGACGAACCCGGGGAATCGTTCGGTGACGGCGCGCTCGACGTCCTTCACGCCGCCACGGAACCGGAACGTGGCCTTCGCGCGGGTGCTGAGCACGTACCCGGCCTCGTAGCCATGCGGCGGAAGCGGCAGATCCTGGGTGTACTTCTGCTCGCCCGAGGCCTGGATGAACGCGGTCGTCTTCAAGATCGGCTCGCCGAGCGGCGCTTCCGACGGATAGACGCTGATGTTCTGCGTCGCCCCGGAAAGCGGGCGAACGTACGCCTCGCCCCCCGAGCGGTTGACCGGCTGAACTTCGCCGGGAAAGAGCCGGAGCGCGACGTGGAGGAAGTACTTGTAGAAGAGCGATTCGGTGAGGGCCTCGCGATAACCGGGCGGGAGGAAGTTCGTGCCCGGCAGCGGACGGATGACCGCGGCGACTTCTTCCGCGATGGCATCGAGCGCGCGCTGCAGGGTGGCGTCGCCCCACCGCGCTCCGGCTAACACCGATTCAGTCCTGACCATCCGCGACGGCAGATTCGCCAGCCCGTTGAAGAAGAGCGTGGCGTCGCGCACGGTGCCTCCTGACGCGAAACTGACGCGGAACCCCGCGTTCACGATCGCGTGCGAGTCCTGCTCCCGATACGAGACCTTGAACGTCTCGATCTGGTCGGTGTCGTTCGAGTAGGGCAGGTGGATCGAGCGCGCGATCGCGTCGGCGGGGAGATCGGCGGGCGCGGGCAGCTCCATGATCGGGTACGTCCGGGCCCCGCCGTCGAACGACTCGGACGCGATCGTGATCGACGCGCCCAGCGTGACCAGCACCAGGTACACGTCCGACGGGAAGGGCTGGGGCGTCTCCGCGTGGGCCCGCGTCATCATCACGTTGCCGCCGATCGATCCGATGTTGCGCACCTGCAAGTTGGCGACGTCGAGGAGATGCTTGCGGAACGCCACGAACCCCTTGGTCGCCCACGCCGGGTTGGTGGCGATGAGCCGACCGAGCTCGTGGACGACGTTCGAGAGCGACTCCGCCGCGCCGATGTTCACGCCGGCGTCGTCGGAACGGAACCCCAGCAGCTCGTCGAGCCCCGCGACGTCGATCAGCACGTGCGGGTCGTAGGCCGGCGCCTTGAAGATGCCGACCGAGGTGTTGCCGGCCACGAGCTTGAGATCCGGCGAGCTGCCGCCGTGGGCGGCCTTCAGCCGCTGCGCCTCGCCGAGCGTGGTCGGACGGAACCACGTGTAGCCGCGGCCCGACCATTCGCCCGCCGACGGGCGATACGTCTTCAGCTCCTCGGGGAACGCGAGCGCCGGCGGCGAGCCCGGCGCGTGCTGCTCGACCGGGATGCCGGGGCGGCAGGGATGGTTGGTGTGGTACTTGTCGGGCTCCTTGAAGTCGACGGCGAAGCTGCGCATACCTTCGAGGATCGGCCGGAATCCCGTGCAGCGGCAGATGTGACCGTCGAACAGGTCTTCGATCTCCTGCTGGGTCGGCTGGGGATGCGTGCGCAGGAACGTGAACATGTTCATCACGAATCCCGGCGTGCAGTAGCCGCACTGCGAGCCGTTGAACGCCGCGATGCGGAACTGCACGGGATCGAGCGTCTCGCGGGTCGACCCGATGCCCTCGGTGGTGGTGATGGCGGCGCCGTCGAGCGAGACAAGTGGGCGAAGACAGGCGTTGATGGCCGTGTCCTCCACCCGTTGCCTTGCTCCGTCCCAGCGCGACAGCATCACCGTGCAGGCCCCGCACCCGCCCTCGCCACAGGAGAGCTTGGTGCCGGTGAGCCCGATCGCGTCGTCCCGGAGCCAGTCGACGAGCAACGTCGTCGGATCGGGATGCTCGATGGCCACGCGGCGGCCGTTGACGTAGAAGAGGAGCGCGTTCCCGGCCATGTCGTCGTCCTCGCCGTGCTAGATTGGCGGCTATCCTACACGCTCCGGAGGGAACGATGGACGTCATTCTCGTTCAGGACGCCGCGATCGACGAATACATGTCTCAGGTGCTGCTGACGACCATGCCCGTGAACCTCCTCGGCGTGTCCATCGTCAACGCGGACTGCATCGACACCGCGGCCATGCAGGCGGCGTGGAAGATCAACACCTACATCGGCGCCCCGTCGATGCCGCTGGGGCTCAGCCGCGCCCGCGGCTGGAACCCGTTTCCCTGGGAGTATCGGACCGACTGCATCAAGCAGGGGACGATTCCCGCGCTGGCCGACATCCCCGAGAATTCCGCGTGGCCGCCGTATCCTGACGGCGACGCGATGCTGGAGGCGTGGCTCACCGCCTGCGAGCCCGGAGTGACCATGCTCGTGACGTGTCCGTTCACCCCGCTGTCAAACGTGCTCAAGCGCAAACCCGCCCTGAAGAAGAAGATCGGCCAGATCATCTGGATGGGCGGCGCCATCGGGGTCCCCGGGAACCTCGATCCGAAGACCGTTCCCAACCCGCCGTGGAACGGCTGCGCGGAGTGGAACGCGTTCTGGGATCCCGCGGCCGTCGACTGGATCTTCCGCCACACGACCTGCCCGATCATCCAGTTCCCGCTCGACATCACCGACCAGGCCAAGATCACCACGGAGTTTATGGCCCGCCTCGACACGCAGTCGCAGGCGGGGATGCGCTTCTCGACGCTCGCCTACCAGAGCTACGGGCTGGTGTCCGCCGAGCCGTACTACGACATGTGGGACGTGGTGACCACGTGCTGGCTCGTGAACGACCAGCACAACTTCTTCGCGCCGCCCACCACCATGAAGCTCGAGATCGACGTCGAGCTGAACGCCACCCAGGGCTGCATCAAGCCGAAGAAGGGCCGCGGCGGCCGCGCGGTGCAGGTGGTGCAGAAATTCGCCGCCGACGGCGGCCAGCAGCGCTTCTACGATTACGTGGCGACCCAGTTCAACCGATCGTAGGGCGCGTCACGACGACGAGGGGGACCATGTGCTCCTCAGGTCGATCCAACCTCTCGAAGTGATCGAGGCCCCGCCGTTCCGCTTCCTGCTGGAAATCGTCCGGAGGGGGCGCGGACACCCGAAGTAACTGCCCCGTCAGCGGATGTGGTAGCTCGAGCGTGGCCGCGTGGAGCATGGGCCTGGCCGCGTTCGCCGCTCCGTACAGCCAGTCGCCGGCCACGGGGTGACCGATGGAGGCGAGATGCACGCGGATCTGGTGCGTGCGCCCGGTCTCCAGCCCGATCTCGACGAGGGAGCCGGCGCGCGAGCACGCGAGCGGCACGACGTGCGTGATCGCGCGCTTGCCGTCGTCGCGCAGGGCGAACGTGATGGCGCCGGTGCGTCCGATCGGCGCGTCGATGGTCAGGCGCTCTGCCAGCTCACCGTCGC
>Ga0193725_1000566_pt1 | contig 10786 bp, 10 predicted proteins | sample H2a2metaG_FD_143058 | JGI IMG/M metagenome (GOLD analysis project Ga0193725, IMG submission 143058) | Soil microbial communities from a riparian zone of the East river system, Colorado, United States - H2a2 | ecosystem: Environmental > Terrestrial > Soil > Riparian zone | place: USA: East River...
GGCCGAGCGGCTGTTCGGAACGTCGGACCCGATCGACAAGATGATCAACGTCGACGGCGTGGCATTCCAGGTAATCGGCGTCTACCACTACACCGCGAGCCCGATGGGGACCCCGACGTCGGCCGGGGGCGGAGACCAGGCAAAGGCCATAGTGCCCTTCGAGTCGGCGCGCCGGAGTCTCGCTCCCTGGATGCGCGGCGTGGATTTCATCGTCAAGCCGGAGCCCGGCGTGACGACAGAGGAAGCGACCGACGATGTGACGGCGCTGATGCGCGCGCGACGCGGTCTCCGCTCGACCGCCAAAAACAACTTCGAGATCGTTACGCAGGACCGGCTGATGGGGATCTACAACAAGCTGTTCGGCACGTTCTTCGTCGTCGGCATCGCTCTCTCATCCGTCGGGTTGCTCGTCGGCGGCGTGGGCGTCGTGGCGATCATGATGATCAGCGTCACCGAGCGCACGCGCGAGATCGGGGTCCGGAAGGCGCTCGGCGCGACCCGCAGCGCGATTCTCTGGCAGTTCCTCGTCGAGGCCGCGACGCTCACCAGCATCGGCGCCTCGATCGGGCTTATCCTCGGCATTCTGGTGGCGCTCGGAATAAAGACTGCATTCCCCGCGATTCCAGCTTCGACGCCAATATCCGCGGTAGTGGCGGCGCTGGCCACGAGCGCGTTCACCGGGATTCTTTTCGGCCTGTTGCCGGCGGCGCGCGCGGCACGGTTGGACCCGGTCGAGGCGTTAAGGTACGAATAACTGGCGTTGGCTTCCACCTACGGCCGGTGCAACAGAATAGGCGAGAGGTCTCAGTAGGTAAGCTGCCAGTTATTTAGTTCACGACGCCGGGACGCGCCTCTGTGGCATTCGAGGCAACTGCTGTGGCCCCGACTCGCGCCGCGGCACGTCAGGGCGTAGTGAACTAAATAACTGGCGTCTTACCTACTTGGACCTCTCGCCTATTCTGTTGCAGTTCCCCAAAGTGTGTAGCGGCAACGGCGGCGTTTACCGAAATTAGGTCATGCGGTTTATCGATGTAATCACGACTGCTCTGGAGCAGATCCGAGTCAACAAGCTGCGGTCGTTCTTCACGCTGCTAGGGATCATCGTTTCCGTCGCGTTCCTCGTCGCCGTCGTCGCGATCATCTCCGGGATGAACGCGTACGTGAAGGAGAATCTCGCCAGCGCATTGATCGGCGCGAACACGTTCCAGGTCCGGCGCACCCCAATCCGCATCGGACTCTTCGATGACGAAGAGTGGAAGAGACTGCAGCGCCGTCCGCGGATCACGGAAGCTGACGCCGCCGCGGTAATTGCGGCCGTCCCCGAGGCAGTCGCGGTCAGCATGCAATCCGGTTGGCCCACGCCGATTGCCGACATCGTGTGGCGCGACAGGACGCAGGCCGATGTCGTCATACTCGGTGTCACTGCTCCCTACCAGGTTGTCCAGGACTACGTGTTCGACAACGGACGCCCCATTAGTGACGTCGATGTGCGCAATCACCAATCAGTCGCGGTCATCGGCGCCGACGTGGCCGAGAAGCTGTTCGAGCATGTAAACCCGGTCGGACAGGACATCCGGATCCTCGGCCAGAGATTCACCGTCATAGGCACGGGCAGTCATTCGACGGATTCGTGCTCATGCCGCTCCCGAACTTCGAGATGCTCTACGGGCGTCGGAAGACGAACACTGTGTCCGTCAAGATGCCGACGGCGCTTCTCGTAGCGAGCGGAATGCAGCGCGCCGACGAAGCGATGCGCGTCGCTCACCGGTTGCGCCCGTCGGAGGAACCAGATTATTCGGTCGAGACTGCCGACGCACTCGTGGAGTTCTGGAAGAACCTCACGAAGATCCTTTTCTCCGTCATCCCGGCGATCGTGGCGATCGGCGTAGTCGTTGGCGGCATCGTCATCATGAACATCATGCTCATGTCGGTTACCGAGCGGACGCGCGAGATCGGCGTCAGAAAAGCGCTCGGTGCCAAGCCACGCGACATTCGCCAGCAGTTCCTGGTGGAAGCGATCGTGCTCGCCAGCATTGGCGGACTCTGCGGCGTCGCAGCCGGTTGGGGCCTCGCTGGCCTGGTCAGTCTCGCGTCCCCGCTCCCAGCACGCGTGAGCCTCTGGTCGATTTCACTCGCGCTGGCGCTCGGGGCTGGCGTGGGAGTGCTGTTCGGCGTTTACCCGGCGTCGCGCGCGGCGCAGCTCAATCCGATCGACGCGCTCCGCGCAGAATGATCATCGCCGAACGCATTCGCAGCAACTTCCAGATCGCGCTGGATACCCTACGCGCGAACAAGCTCAGATCGGCACTTACGATTCTTGGCGTCGTGATCGGCGTCTCGACCGTGATGACGATGGCGGCGATCGTCCAGGGCATTAAGGATCAGATCGTCCGTACGATCGAGATCGCCGGGCCGAACACCTTCTACGTCATCAAGGTTTTCTCGCAGACCCCGGTGAACCCTGACCGCCTACCGAAGTGGATAAGGGTTCGGCCGGATCTGGTGGAGGCGGAAGCGGAGCGGATCAAGCAGCTGCCGGAAGTCGAGTACGCTGCAATCTGGGCACAGTCGAATGGCCGTCTTCAGTACGAAGCGCAGCGTACCCAGAACGTCCTCATCATGGGCGCCGACGACCGGTATCAGGAGATCCAGGGCGGCGAGCTGCTGGACGGGCGCTGGTTTACACCGGCAGAGCTGTCGTCGGGAGCGAGCGTCGCCGTAATCGACGAGAACGCCGGGAAGCGACTGTTCGGGCGCGAGACGATTCTGGACAAACAGATTCACATCAGCGGCCGCCCGGCGCGCGTGATCGGCGTATACGCGCAACCCGAAAACATTTTCTCTCCACCTGGACAGGATATTGGCGTCATTGTGCCGTACGCGATGCTCGACCACCAGTTCACGATCGACAAAACGAACGCCCTTTACATCCCCGTCAAGCCGAAGCCAGGCGTAACTACGGCCCAGGCGCAGGAAGCGGTGCAATGCGCGAGCTGCGCCGGCTGCGTCCCGCGGACAAGAACAACTTCGATCTGATCACGCAGGACCAGATTCTCGATTCCTTCAACAAGATCACGGCGGTATTCTTCCTGGTGATGATCGTCCTATCGAGCGTCGGACTGCTCGTGGGCGGAATCGGAGTAATGGCGATCATGATGGTGTCGGTGACGAGCAGAACGCGGGAGATTGGAATCCGAAAGGCTCTGGGCGCGACGAGGCGGGAGATTCTGTTTCAGTTCCTGGTCGAGGCCGCCACGCTCACCGGTTTCGGCGGCATCCTCGGAATTCTCATCGGGCTGACATTCGGACGACTGGCCACCCTGGCGATGAACATCGACGCCAGCGTTCCGGTCGGTCTCACGGTTATCGCCGTGGTGGTCTCGGTGAGCATCGGAATAATATTCGGCATGCTGCCCGCACAGAGAGCGGCGAAGCTCGACCCCATAGATGCTTTGCGGTACGAGTAGATTCTCCGCATGAAACAAGTCGACGTCCTCGCCATCGCCGCCCACCCCGATGATATCGAGCTCATTTGTGGCGGCACACTCATTCGCGCGCACATGCTCGGCAGGTCTACGGGGATCATCGATCTGGCGGCGGGAGAGATGGCCAGCCGCGGAACACCGGAGCTGCGTGCGAAGGAAGCAGCGAAAGCCGCGAAGGTGATGGGCGTCGCGGTGCGGGAGAACTTGGGACTCCCCGACGGCGGAATTCAGAATACTCCGGAGACGCGGGCGAAACTCGCCGTCGCAATCAGGAAGCTCAAGCCCCGGATCGTGATCACGCACTCCCAGCACGGACGACACCCCGATCATCCAATCGTGGCGCAGCTCGTACGCGACGCCTGCTTCGTCGCGGGCCTGAAGAAAGTCGAGCCCAAGATCGCGCCGCATCGACCACTCAAGGTCATTCACGCGCTCTCGTTCCGCGAAGACAACCAGAAGCCCACCTTCGTTGTAGACATAAGCGAGGCGTTCGAGAAAAAGCTCGAGGCCATCGCCTGCTACAAGTCTCAGTTCGGTGAGGCGGTTCAGGCGGGTGAGGTCTATCCCAACGGGGAGCCGCTGTCAGATCTGATTCGACACCACGCCGCACACTACGGGTCACTGATTCGTTGCCGTTATGGCGAGCCGTTCTACACGACGGAGACAATGCGCGTGGAGGATGTAGCATCGCTCGAGGTCGCGACGTTTTGACGGGTAAGGGAGGCAAGAGCCCGTCAGCGGTGCCGAAGAAATCCGGGGACGAGGTCACTTATCCGTCCTATCTCGCGCTCGACGAGCTGCTGAAGTTGCAACGCCCCCGCTCTTCGCCCGAACACCCCGACGAGCTGCTCTTCATCATCGTCCATCAGGCGAGCGAGCTCTGGTTCAAGCTCATTCTCCACGAGCTCACCGCGCTCATCGCACTGATCGAAGCGAGAGACGTCCTCGGCGCCCTTACTTCGGTGCGCAGAGTGAACGCCCTGGTTCACATCGTCACCGGCCAGCTCTCCGCCCTCGAGACGCTTCCGCCCCAACGGTTTGCGCAGTTCCGCGGCTACCTTGGCACATCGAGCGGCTCGCAAAGCGTCCAGTTCCGCGCGATCGAAGCGATGTCCGGCATGCGGGATCCGCATTTTCTGCAGGTCCTCAAGCAACATGGCGAAATTGCGCCCCTCGTGAAAAAGGCACTCGCCAAGCCCACTCTTCAGCAGCTGTTCGATGATCTGCTCGGCGCCGAGGGCGTGACTCTCGAGCAGATCTACGCCGAGCAAAACCAGAGGCCGCTGCAAATGCTGGCGGAGGGTCTTCTGGAGTACGAGCAGGGGTTCGCCATGTGGCGCTTCCTCCACGTGCAGCTCGTCGAACGGATCATCGGCCCTTTGACCTCCGGAACCGGGGGAACTCTGGGTTCCAAGTATCTGCAGCAGACGATCTCGCAGCGATTTTTCCCCAAGCTGTGGGAAGTGAGGAGCAAATTCTTCAAGGGTTGAGCTAAATTTCATCCATGCCTGTCGACCCGATTTATCTCGACCACGCCGCGACGACGCCGGTGCGCGAAGAGGTTTTCGAGGCGATGAAGCCGTTCTACGGCCCACGCTTCGGGAATCCTTCCAGCACTCACCGGTGGGGGCGCGAAGCGCGCGCGGCGCTGGATGAGGCCCGAGAGCGAGTGGGCCGATGTCTAGGCGCGCGTCCGGACGAGATCTGCTTCACTTCGGGCGGTACTGAAGCCGACAACCTCGCGATTCTTGGCGCCTGGCGTGCGCTCAAGGCAAAGGGTCGCACCGCCGTGGTCACGACCCCGATCGAGCACAAAGCCATCCTCGGCGCCGTGCACCAGACCACTGAGGAAGGCGCGGAGGAACGACTCCTCGCCATGACTCCCGACGGAGTGATCGATCTCGCGTCGTTCAACAAGCTGGTCGACGAGCAAGTTGCCGTGTGCTCGATGATGTGGGTCAACAATGAGATCGGTTCGATTCAGGCGATCCCCGAGCTGGCGGCGAAGGCAAAGGGCCGCGGCGTGATGGTCCACACCGACGCCGTTCAGGCGTTCGGCAAGGTCGCGATCAACGCCCAGATGCAGCAATTCGACCTTCTCACGATCTCCGGCCACAAGTTCGGCGCGCCCAAGGGAATCGGCGCGCTCTTCATTCGTCGAGGAACGCACATCGAGCCGCTGATGCACGGTGGCACCCAGGATCGAGGTCGGCGGCCGGGCACTGAAAATGTCGCCGCAGCCGTGGGCCTGGCGCGCGCCGCGGAGCTGACGGTCGCGGAATGCGAGTCGCATTGCGCGCGCCTTCGGAAGCTGCGCGAGCGACTCGAGGCCGGAATCCTCGCGAAGATTCCCGACGCGGTTATCCATGGCCGCGGAGCGGAGCGGGCCCCGCACATCATGAACATCTCAGTCCCGGGTACTGATAGCGAATCGCTCCTCATGGCGCTCGACCTCCGTGGGATCGCCGTATCGGGCGGGTCGGCCTGCCAGAGCGGAAGCATCGATCCGTCGCATGTCCTGACGGCGCTCCGTGTCCGTCCCGACCTCGCCAGCGCCGCCATTCGCATGAGCCTCGGCGTTCTGACGACGGATCAGAACATCGATCGCGTCATCGAAGTCTTCCCCGCCCTCGTCGCCAAGGCGAGACAGCTCGCGGCCGCGGAATAAGGATGTCACGCGAGCGGGTACTGGTCGCTATGTCGGGCGGTGTCGATTCGTCGGTCGCCGCGGGGATGCTCGTCGAGCAGGGCTACGACGTGGTTGGCGCGACGATGAAGCTTTTCTGTCATGGGGAAGATGTCCCTGACCGCCCCTGCTGCTCACTCGATTCAGTCAACGACGCGCGGCGCGTGTGCGAGCAGCTGGGGATTCCCCACTACGTGCTCAATCTCGAGACGCGCTTCGGACACGACGTAGTCGATAATTTCGTCGATGAGTACGCTCGCGGCCGCACGCCAATTCCGTGCGTCCGTTGCAACACGTTCACAAAGTTTCGCGATTTCCTGAAGAAGGCCGATGCAATCGACGCGCGCTGGATAGCGACGGGACATTACGCGCGAGTCATCGACGGCGATCTTCATCGCGGCATCGACGAGAATAAGGACCAGACCTATTTCCTGTGGGGAATCGATCGCGCCGTCCTCGCGCGCATGATCCTGCCCGTCGGGAGTCTCGACAAGGCGCAGACGCGCGCACGTGCGCACGCGATGCGACTCGAAGTGATCGCCGAGAAGCCGGAGAGTCAGGAGATTTGCTTCGTGCCAGACGGGGATTACGCGCGGATTCTCGAGCAGCGTCTCCCGCCCGATGCGCCGGCGCTCTCGCGTGGCCCGATCATCGACTCGAGCGGAGTCACCCTGGGCGAGCACAACGGCTTCGCGCGCTATACAATCGGTCAGCGACGCGGCGTTCCGGGCGGGTTCGCCCAGCCGATGTACGTGATCGCGATTCGCCCGGAACTCCGCGCCGTCGTGATCGGTACGCGCGATGAGCTGCTTGGGAGCGGCATCGTCGCTCGCGAAGTGAACTGGCTGACCGACGCGCCCGAGGTCGGCGATCAGGTGAGGGTTCGGATCCGCCACCGCGCACCGCTTGCCCGTGCGGAGATCGTTCGTCTCAATGGCCAGGAAATCGAGCTCGCTCTCGATGAGCCCGTATCAGCCATAACGCCCGGACAGTCCGCCGTGTTCTACGACGGTGACCGCGTTCTTGGCGGAGGTTTCATCGACGCGTCGCGTAGTATCAGATCCGCGCTACCTGTTTTGGCGGCGTGATTCAACGCGCGCGCCGAGCGCATGACGGCGATATGCAGCCCGAGCCCGTGGCGTCGATTTTCAGCCGAGCGAGTTACGGCGATTTACGGGAAGATTGATTGGACGTGACTGAAACGCATACCTAACAGGAGCCGCCTCATGTCTGCACGCGAACTGTGGTCACGCCCGAACCTCGCGATGGCAATCGCCGGCGCGCTGCTCGTGCTAGGCTGCAACCCGCCAGCCGCCGCGCCGCCGGGACCTCAATCCGGTGCCCTTCCGCCACGAATCATTCCCTTGCCGGCGTCGCTGTCGCTGGCGAGCGGCGCGCCTTTCCAGGTCACGAAAGAGACGCGGGTCACGTTCGTCGGAGCGAATCCGGAAGTGGGTGCGATCGGAGAAACGCTGGCTGCCCTGCTCCGCCGCGCTACCGATTTCCCGGCTCCAGTGTCAGCGGCCTCAAACGGTAGCGGCTCGGGGAGCATAGAACTCCGCCTGGGCGACGCTTCGCTCGGCGAAGATGGCTACAGACTGACAGTGACCTCCGACTCCGTGCGGCTTGTCGCCGGCACGCCAGCTGGACTCTTCCACGGGGTGCAGACCATCAGACAGTTATTGCCCGCCGATATCGAATCAGACATTGGTGTGGAACGAAGCTGGCCCATGCCGGCTGTTACCATCGTTGACCGTCCTCGCTTCGGATGGCGCGGCTCGATGATCGATCCCGCGCGCCACTTTCTCACGGTCAAGGAAGTCGAGCAGTACATCGACCTGATGGCGCTCTACAAGCTCAATGTGCTCCACCTTCATCTGACCGACGATCAGGGCTGGCGAATTCAGATCAATTCGCGTCCCAAGCTGACCGCTGTCGGATCGCTTTCGCAGGTTGGCGGCGGACCCGGCGGCTTCTATACACAGCAGGATTACCAGCATTTGATCAGCTACGCCCAGGCGCGCTACATCACGATCGTCCCCGAAGTAGAAATGCCCGGCCACAGCTCCGCGGCTACGACGGCGTACCCCGAGGTTGCGTGCAATCGCACTTTCTGTGTCGACAAGGAGGACACGTACGCCCTGTTGGATGACGTGATCCGCGAGATCAGTGCGCTGACGCCCGGTACATACATTCACATCGGCGGCGACGAAGTAGAGGGGCTCACTCCCGAGCAGTACGCGCGCTTCGTCGAGCGCGCGCAGACGATCGTCAACAAGTATGGAAAGCTGATGATCGGCTGGGAGGAGATCGCGAAGGCACACATCAAGCCGACGACCATTGTGCAGCAATGGAAGAGCGATTCGGCAACCGCCGCGCTCCAGTACGGCTCGAAGCTGATCATGTCGCCGTCCGACAAAGCCTACCTCGACATGAAATACACCGCGGGAACTGAGCTCGGACTCACCTGGGCAGCGATGATCGAGGTGAACACCGCCTATAATTGGGATCCGGCGCTCTACCTGCCAGGCGTCACCGAACAAAACATCGTTGGAATCGAGCCTCCGATTTGGGGAGAGACCGTTAGGAACATCGCTGCCGTGGAGTATCTGGCGATGCCTCGTCTCGCGGCGTTGGCAGAAGTAGCGTGGACACCGCAGGTGTCCCGTGAATGGGGAGGTTTCAGCTCGAGACTCGCGTCCCACGCCCCGCGCTGGAATTACCTCGGCGTCAACTACTATCGGTCTCCGCTCATTCCGTGGTCTACCGATGGCCGCTAGGCAGAATGCCAGGCTGGAACCCGCTCGCACTCGGCCAATTTGAGCTTAGTAAAGCGCTATCTGGCTCCGGCCGATTTCACCGCTGAAGAATCATGGCGCCTGGTCGAGTGGTGTCGCGAGCTCGGCGCGGACGAATTCACGGTCGATTGCGTGGGATCCGACGCCCGCGCGGAAGCGACTACGTGGCAACCGTTTGAAAAACTCGTAAAGCCGTTTTCCCGAGGCGAGGAAACCCGCGAGCGCATGAGCGGCTCCACTGCCGATGATCTGACCAGGAGCACGCGTATCTGGGAAATGAATCCAGTTACGGTCGGGGCATTGCAGCAGGCGTTGCCAAACGGACTTCTCTCGTATGATCCGGAGGGGCGCGGCTGGTTCGAGGATCCGATTCTGTACCGCGAAGGCGATTTGCTTCTCGGCGTGCTGTCGCACGAGGCGTTCGCGGTACTTCGACTGTCTGTCGTCGAATCCGTGCGTCTCTCAGCGGCTGGGTTCCCCAGTCATGATTCATTGCCGCGATTGGGGTGATCACCCCAAGTTTGTAGCGCCGCGGTCGCCAGGAAATATTCGGAGGTGGCGCTGCGTAACCCGCTACACGCCAATGGAGGCCCAGCGATGCGGAGACGAGAGACTCTACGGAGCTCGAGACGCATTCTTGTCGTTGCAGGCACAATTCTGGGCGTCGCCTGTCAGACGCCCGCGCCGGCGCCAGCGCCCCAACCCGTCAGAGTAACGCCGCAACTCGTTCCGGCGCCCGCGTCCATGGTCCTCGCCGGGGGATCACCGTTTGAGATCGCGAGAACAACCGGCATTTACGTCGATGGCAGCAATCCCGAAGTAACGTCGATCGGAGAGGTCCTGGCTGCGCAGCTACGTCGGCCCACGGGATTCCCGATCGCTGTTACGCCTCTCGGCACAGCATCCGCGGGCTCGATCATTTTGCGCCTCGCCGCGGATCGAACGGCGCTTGGCGAGGAAGGATACGAGCTGACGGTAACTCGCGATTCGGTCCGCCTCGTCGCCAACCGGCCGGCCGGTTTGTTTCGCGGCATCCAGACTATCAGGCAGCTGTTGCCCGCCGACATTGAATCCGAAAACGGGCAGGAGCGTTATGACTGGACCATTCCCGCGGTCAGCATCACCGACCAGCCCCGCTTCGCCTACCGCGGCGCGATGCTCGACGTCAGCCGTCATTTCTTCACTGTAGACGAAGTGGAGCAGTACATCGACATTCTCGCGCTCTACAAACTGAACGTCCTCCACCTGCACCTGTCCGACGATCAGGGTTGGCGCATACAGATCGATTCGCGACCGAAGCTGACCTCGATGGGATCGCTGACGCAGGTCGGAGGCGGACAGGGCGGCTTCTATACCAAGCAGGATTATCAGGCGATTATCGCCTACGCGCGGGCACGCTACATCCTGATTGTGCCCGAGATCGACATGCCGAGCCACATCAATGCGGGGCTGATCGGGTATCCGGAGCTCTCGTGTGGACAGCGGCCACCGGCTCCCTATACCGGCACCGAAGTCGGCTGGAGCTCGCTCTGCGTGGACAAGGAGGAGACCTACGCCTTCGTTGACGACGTCATCCGCGAGCTCAGTGCAATGACGCCCGGGCCATACTTCCACATCGGGGGCGACGAGGTTCGAACGCTTTCGCACGATCAATACGTAAAGTTCGTCGAGCGCGTTCAGACGATCGTGAACAAATACGGGAAGAAGATGATCGGCTGGGAGGAGATCTCGAAGGCGCGTATCAACCCGACGACGATCACTCACCAGTGGAAGAGCGACTCCGCGGCAGCGGCAGTCGGTTACGGCTCGAAGTTGAT
>Ga0193725_1000568_pt1 | contig 10782 bp, 10 predicted proteins | sample H2a2metaG_FD_143058 | JGI IMG/M metagenome (GOLD analysis project Ga0193725, IMG submission 143058) | Soil microbial communities from a riparian zone of the East river system, Colorado, United States - H2a2 | ecosystem: Environmental > Terrestrial > Soil > Riparian zone | place: USA: East River...
GGAGCTGCGGCAGCAGGCTCACTTGGCGCCGATGTCGACGAGGTGATCTTCGGCCAGGTCGTGCCGTCGGCGCTCGTGCCCAACGTCGGCCGCGAAGTGAGCCTGCTGCCGCAGCTCCCCAAGGAGATCCCCGCCTACTCCGTGAACCGCGCATGCGCCTCCGCCACCCAGGCCATCGCGTGCGGCCACGATCAGATCGTGCTCGGCCACGACGATGTCGTCATCGCCGGGGGCGCCGAAGCCCTCTCTGACATCCCGATCCTCGCGTCCCGCCGCCTCGCCGACATCCTCGTCGAGGCGAGCAAGGCCAAGTCGCTCGGCGGGCGGCTGCGCACCTTCCTGAAGATCCGCCCGCGCGACCTGATCCCCGTCGCCCCAGCCATCGCCGAGCCTTCGACCGGTGAGTCGATGGGCCAATCGGCGGAGAAGATGGCGAAGGAGAACGGCATTTCGCGCGAAGCGCAGGACCGTTGGACCCTGCGCAGCCACCAGCTGGCCGCCAAAGGCACGGCGGACGGCCGCCTGACGGCCGAGATCGCTCCGTGGTTCCCCGCGCGCCCCGGCGACCCGATCGTGACTCAGGACAACGGCATCCGCGCCGACACGTCGGTCGAGCAGATGGCGAAGCTGAAGCCCGTGTTCGATCGCAAGTACGGCAGCGTGACCGCCGCGAATTCCTCTCCTCTCACGGACGGCGCGTCGGCAGTCCTCTTGATGAGCGACCAAGCGGCCCGCGCCCGGGGGTATGAGCCTCTCGCGTACATCCGCTCGTATGCGGTCGCGGCCGTCGACCCGGGGTGGCAGCTGCTGCAGGCACCCGTCTGGGCGGTGCCGTTGGCGCTCCAGCGCGCGGGCATCCAGTGGAAAGATCTCGGTCTGATCGAAATCCACGAGGCGTTCGCCGCGCAGGTGCTCTCGAACCTCCAGGGGTTCGCGGCAAAGGGCTGGGAAATCAACGAGGACATCATCAACGTGATGGGCGGGTCGATCGCGATCGGCCATCCGTTTGGAGCGACCGGCGGGCGCATCGTCACGACGCTTGCGAACGAGATGAAGCGGCGTGAGGTGCAGTTCGGCCTCGTCTCCGTCTGCGCGCAAGGCGGTATGGCGTTCGCAATGGTCCTGGAGCGCCGGTAGTGGCCCCCAAGGGGGGAGGTCCCGCGCTGACCTGGGAGGTCCAGGACGGGATCGCCGTCGTGGTCCTCGACAGCAAAGACAAACCGGTCAACATGATTTCGCGCTCGGTGAAGGACGAGTTTCGCGCGTGCTTCGAGGCCTTGGCGAACGACGCGAGCGTTCAGGCCGTGGCGTTTTTCTCGGGCAAGGCCGAGAACTTCATCGCGGGCGCGGACATCGAGGAATTCGTGCGGCTCACGTCGGCCGCCGAAGCCGAGCGCCTCTCCGCCGATGGCCAGGACATGCTCGAGCAGGTGGCGCGGTTTCCCAAGCCGCTCGTCGCGGGGATCCACGGCGCGTGTTTGGGAGGCGGTTTCGAATTCGCCCTCGCCTGTCAATATCGCGTCGCGACCAATCACCCCAAGACCCAGATCGGCCTGCCGGAGATCCAGCTCGGCATTCTGCCTGGGGCGGGGGGCTGCCAGCGCCTGCCGCGGCTCGTCGGCGCACGCGCCGCGCTCGACATGATCCTCGCCGGCAAGGTCGAGCGCGCCGACAAGGCGTTCCGGCTCGGCATGGTGGACGAGTTGGTACCGCCGTCGATCCTGCGCGCCGTCACGCTCGCCGCCGCGCGCCGGCTGGTTGGTGGCTGGCGTCCCAAGCGGCGGCGGCCGGGCGGTTTCATCGGGTGGCTGCTCGACGGTAATCCGCTGGGACGTCGCCTGGTGTTCCGGGCGGCGCGCAAGCAGCTCGAAGCCAAGACCGGCGGCCATTATCCCGCGCCGTACGCGGCGCTCGAGGCGGTCGAGTACGGCCTGCGGCACGGGATCGCCGAGGGCCTGAAGCGCGAGGCGCAGCTCTTCGGCCAGCTCGCGGTGACGGATGTCTCGCGCAAACTGGTTCAGATCTTCTTCGCCACGAATCAGCTCAAGAAGGACTCGGGAGTCGCCGGTGCGCCGCCGGTGACGGTGCAGCGCCTCGGGATCGTCGGCTCCGGCTTCATGGGCTCAGGGATCGCGGGCACCGCCGTCACCCAGGCGAGTGTGGACGTACGCATGAAGGACGCCGACCTGGCCCGCGTTGCGCTCGGCTTGAGCGCAGCGCGGGCCATTCTGGATGACCGTTTGAAACGGCGCCGCATCACCAAGTACGAGCACGTCCGCCTCGTGGCGCTGCTGTCGGGCGGCGACACCTACGCCGGGTTCGGCCGTGCGGAGCTCGTGATCGAAGCCGTCTTCGAAGACATCGCCGTTAAACAGCAGGTGTTGCGCGAGGCCGAAGAGGCGATTCCAGAGACGGGCGTCTTCGCGTCCAACACCTCGACCATTCCCATCACCAGCATCGCCGAGGCGGCGCGCGCGCCCGAGCGAGTCATCGGAATGCATTTCTTCTCGCCGGTCGCGAAGATGCCGTTGCTCGAGGTCATCCCGGGGGCGCAGACGGCCCCCGGCGTCGTGAGCACCGCCGTGGCGTTTGGGCGCCGCATGGGGAAGACCGTCATCGTCGTGAAAGACAGCCCCGGGTTCTGGGTGAATCGCATCCTCGCTCCCTATGCGAACGAGATCGGCCATCTCTTGGCCGAGGGGGCCTCGATCGAGACCATCGACGACATGGCGGTGCGGTTCGGGTTCCCGGTCGGGCCGGTGACGTTGCTCGACGAGGTCGGTTTGGATGTCGCGGAGAAGGTGGCGCACGTGATGCTCGCCGCGTACGGCGACCGGCTCCAGCCCACGGCCGGTGTCGCGGCGCTCGTGAAGGCCGGCCGATTGGGCCGCAAGTCGGGCCGCGGGTTCTACATCTACAAGGGTGGCAAGAAGCGCGGCGTGGACCCCGCCGCGTACGAGCTGCTCGGCGTCCATCCCAACGGCGGCCCGCGGCCCGCCGAGATCCTCCAGCGGTTGGTGCTGGGCCTCCTGAACGAAGCCGCGCGGGCCGTAGGCGAGGGCGTGGTGCGGAGCCCGCGCGACGGCGACATCGGCGCGATCTTCGGGTTTGGCTTCCCGCCGTTCCGCGGCGGCCCGCTGCGCCACGCCGACGACCTGGGTGCTGCCCGCCTCGTCGCCGACCTCGAGCGGCTCGCCGAGCGTCTCGGCCCGCGGTTCGCGCCCTGCGAAGTACTGCAGGATCTCGCCCGCCGCGACGCGAAGTTCTATCCCTGATGCTGAGAGCCGGTCTGCTGTGGCTCAGCGAACAGCCGCGGGTCTTCCGCTTCGTGCGTCGCAACGGCCTGGCCCGCCGGTTTGCCTCGCGCTTCGTCGCCGGTGAAACCGTCGAGTCCGCGGTCGCAGCCTTGCGCGACCTCAACGCCGCCGGTCTCTCGGCGAGCCTCGACTTGCTCGGGGAATCGGTGCTGCACGCCGAGGAGGCGATTCACGCCCGCGACACCTACCTCGAAACCTTGGACCGCATCCAGACGGCTGGCGCAAACGCCAACGTGTCGGTCAAGCTCACGCAGATGGGACTCGACATCGACGAAGCGCTGTGCGTCGCCAACCTGCGCGCGATCATCGCCCAGGCCAAGACGCACGGATCGTTCGTGCGCATCGACATGGAGCAGTCGAGCTACACCGAGAAGACGCTGCAGCTGTTCCGGGACACGTTCTACCCCGAGTTCGGAGGCGCCGTGGGCGTCGTGTTGCAGTCGTACCTGCGACGCACGGCCGCAGATGTGGAGGCCATGATCGCGCTGCGCGCGCGGGTGCGACTGTGCAAGGGCGCCTACAAGGAGCCCGAGAGCGTCGCCTTCCCCGCCAAGCGTGATGTGGACGCGAACTACGTCGCCTGCATGGAGCGTCTACTCGAGCACGGCAACTACCCCGGCATCGCGACGCACGACGAGAAGATCATCGCTCACGCGAAGGCCTTCACCCAGCGCAAAGCCATCGCTCCCGGACGCTACGAGTTTCAAATGCTGTACGGCGTGCGGCGCGACTTGCAACAGGCGCTGCGCCGCGAAGGCTACAACGTGAGGGTCTACGTGCCCTTCGGAACGCACTGGTATCCGTATCTCATGCGGCGGCTCGCGGAGCGGCCAGCCAACATCGTGTTCATCGTCGGCAACGTCGTGAAGGAGTCCCTACGGCGGAAGTAATCGACGACACGACCCTCGGCGGCTATCAAGTCGTCCACCAGCGCCCGCCCGCCTTCGGCGGCGCGGACGGCCAGGCGTACTCCGTGTCGGCCTGGGTGGACGAGACCCCGGACCCCACCGGTCGCTACGGCGCCGCTTTACTTTTTGTCCGCTGGAGTGGGGGCGACAAGCCCGTTGGCCATGTTGAGACCGATTACCTCGCCTTCGGCCCGACGGCCGATGCCGCCCTCGCGCCGGTGCTCGCGCTCACCCTGCGGGAAGTGAAGGAGCACCTGGATCGGTGCGTGGAGCAGGCACGCGCATGACGACGGGCGTGGTGTTGGTGCGCGAAGGCGGCGTCTATCGCGTGCACACAGACGCCGGCGAGGTCGTCGCGAGCCTCCGCGGAAAACTCAAGCACCGCGACGACGATCGCGTCGTGCCCGGGGACGTGGTGGAGCTCGACCTCCATGGCGAAGGGGAGGCGGCGATTACCGCCATCCGGCCGCGGCGCTCGGTGCTCGCGCGCCGTGCCGCGCAGGGCGGGAGCGGCGGCGGCGCGCGACGCTCGCAGCCGGTGGCGGCGAACGTGGATCAGGTGGTGGTGGTCGCCTCCGCGGCCGACCCCGAGCCGAGCCCGCGCAAGGTCGATCGCTTCCTCGTGATCGCCGAGGCGAACGCGCTTCCGGCCGTCCTCGTCGTCAATAAGGTGGAGCTCGACCGCGACGCCGCCGCGGCGCTGGCCCGACGTTACGCGGGCGCCGAATACCAGGTTCTCCCGACGTCGGTGAAAGCGGACGAAGGTCTCCCCGCGCTGCGCGACTTGCTGCGTGGGCGTCATTCGGTGTTCACGGGCATGTCGGGAGTCGGCAAGTCGAGCTTGTTGAACGCGCTGCAACCCGGACTGAAGCTGCGCGTGGGTGCGATCAGCGAGAAATGGCGCAAGGGCAAACACACGACCACCGCGGCGGAGTTGGTGCCGCTCGATGGCCTGGGCTACGTGGTGGATACGCCGGGCCTGCGGGAGGTCACGACCTGGGGCATCGAGCCCGACGCGCTCGGCGCCTGCTTCCCGGACTTCCGTCCCTATCTCGACCAGTGCCGCTTCGATAACTGCCGCCATCTGGCCGAGCCGGGCTGCGCCGTGCGGGCGGCAGGGGCCGCGGGGGCGTTCGACCTGGACCGGCTCGTCTCGTACGAGCGGATCTACGAGGAGATCAGCGCGCCTTCTTGGTCCAGCGGCCGGCGTCGCGGACGGTGATCTTGGCCATCATCTGCGCGAACGCCTCGTCGAGGTCGATCTTCTGTGAGTTGGCCATGCAGATCACGACGAACAGGATGTCCGCCAGCTCCATGGGGATCGAGCCGACCTGCTCGTCGGGCTTCTTGGTCTTGGGCCCGAAATGGTGATTGACCTCGCGCGCCAGCTCGCCAACTTCCTCCGCGAGCCGCGCCACGTTGGCGAGGGGGGAGAAGTAGCCCTCCTCGAACTGGCCGACCCAACGGTCCACGACGTCCTGCGATTCGCGAAAGCTCACGGGGACTCCGCATGAAAGAGCTGGTGGTGCCATTCCGCGGTGAACGATACGCGGAGACCGACAGGCTCAGCCGCCTGATCGCGCCGCCCTACGACGTCATCGACGCGGCGGGGCGCGCGCGCCTCGCCGCGCTCGACGAACACAATATCGTCCACTTGATGCTGCCGGAAGCGCCCGCTGCCGGCGATCGCTATGTCTGGGCCGGCCAGGAGCTCGCGGCTTGGCGGCGGAGCGGCGTGCTGGCGCGCGACGCAGCTCCCGCCGTCTACGTGATGGCCCAGGGCGACCGGCTTGGCGTCTTCGTCGCGCTCGCCGCCGAAGGATACGCGCCGCGCCGCGTGCGGCCGCACGAGAGGACGCACGCCGGCCCCAAAGCCGACCGGCTCGCGCTGCTGCGCGCGACGCGCACCAACCTCGAGTCCATCTTTCTCTTAGTCCCTGACCCCGATCGTGCGTTGGAGCAAGCGCTCGCAAAAGTCGCGAAACGCGCTCCCGATGCGACGGGCGAGTTGGACGGCGTCGCGATCCGCGTCTGGGCCGTGACCGGCTCTGACGCATCTCGCATCTCGCATCTCGCATCCCGCTCGTGCCTGTACATCGCCGACGGCCACCACCGCTACGAGACGGCGAGCGCCTACGCGGCCGAGAACCCCGCGGCCGATCGCGTGCTCGCGTTCATCGTGTCGGCTCAGGACCCGGGGCTCGTGGTGTTGCCGACGCACCGCTTGATCCACGGAACGGGACGCAGGGTGGATGCCGTCGTGCCTGCGTGGCGTTCCGGGTTGTTCGACGTCGCTCCGGTGCCTGCCGGGGTCGATCCGGTCGCCTATCTCCGCGAGCTCGGCCGCGAGCGTACCGCGTGCCTCGTCGCCTCGCCCGATGGTGACGTGTTGGGACTCGCGCTTAAGCCCGACGCGCGGCTCGACGACTTCCCCGACCTGGGTGCGAGCGCCCCGGTGCGCGCACTCGACGTCGCTCGCGTGGAGACCCTGGTGGTGAAGCCGCTGCTGCGCGCCGACGCGTCCACACCCACACTCGCATACACGGCCGACGCGCGTGAAGCCTTCGCGTCCGTGCGCCAGGGCGTGAGTACGGCGGTGCTGCTCAATCCTACGCGCGTCGAGCAGGTCTTCGCGGTAGCGGATGCGGGCGACGTGATGCCACCCAAGTCCACGTATTTCGCCCCCAAAGTGCCGAGCGGCTTGGTACTCCGGCCCTGCGAGGGCTAGCTTCCCGCCATGCCTCGTCAGCGCCAGCAGATCCTCGACAATCTCGACTCGGTGTACCGCGAAGCGTACGATCGCGCCCAGGCCGCGAAGGATGCGCGGCTCATGGCCGATCTCGACGCGGCCTATCAGCGCGAGCAGTTACTGCTCGAGGTCTTGCTCGACATCCGCGACGCCCTGGCGGCACCCGCCGCGCCCCGCGCCGCGAGTCCAATGCCCGATGCCGTGGGCGCGCTCGAAACGATCCGTCGCATCACCCGTCTCCGTTAGGAGGTCCGCCGTGAGCCGTGCCCCCGTCCTGACGACCCTCACGATCTTCGTCCTGACGCTCGCGGGCTGCGGGCCCAAAGCCGACCTGGTCATTCAGGGTGGGACGGTGTGGACCGGGTTGTCGACCGGCAGGGGACGCCCCGGGGCAGTCGCGATCGCGAATGGCAAGATCCTCGCCGTGGGTGACTCGACCGAGATCGCGCGCTACGTGACGAGTGCCACCCAAGTCCTGCGGGCCGACGGCGGCCTCGTTCTCCCCGGCTTTGCGGATGGACACACCCACTTCATCGACGGCGGCTTCCAGCTCGCATCGGTGGACCTGCGCGACGCGGCGACGCCTCAGGAATTCATCCGGCGGCTGAAGGACTTCGCCGCGACTCTCCAACCCGGTGAATGGATCACCGGCGGCGACTGGGACCACGAGCTATGGCGCGGCACGCCCCTGCCGCAGCGCGATTGGATCGACTCGGTCACACCCAACAATCCCGTGTTCGTGAACCGCCTCGACGGGCACATGGCGCTCGCCAACGGCGCCGCGCTCCGCGCCGCCGCCGTCAGCCGGGCGACAGCCACGCCCCCCGGTGGCGAGGTGGTGCGGGACGCTACAGGCGAGCCGCTGGGGATTTTCAAGGATCAGGCGATGGACCTGATTTGGCGGGTCTTTCCTGAGCCCTCGCCCGAAAAGCGCGACTCCGCGCTCGCTCGCGCGATGGCGCACGCGGCGTCACTCGGCGTCACGGCGACGGCGCACATGTCCGCCTCGTGGGCCGACCTCGCGTCGTACCGGCGCATGCAGCAGGCGGGTCGCATGACGCTGCGCGTTGCCGTCTATCTCCCGCTCGAGCAGTGGCACGCCGTCGCCGACACGGTGGCACGCGCGGGACAGGGCGACGATTGGGTGCGGATCGGCGGGGTCAAGGGCTACATGGACGGGTCGGCGGGTTCCCGTACGGCGTACTTCTTCGAGCCGTTCTCGGATTCGGCCGGCTACTCCGGGTTGATGCAGCACACGGAAAGCGAGATGCGCACCTGGATCGGCAGCGCCGATTCAGCGGGCCTGCAGGTGGCCGTACACGCCATCGGCGACCGCGCCAACGCGCTGCTCCTCGCCATCTACGACAGCGTCGCCCGCGTGCACGGCACCCGCGATCGCCGCTTCCGTGACGAGCACGCACAGCACTTGCGCGCCCAGGAGATTCCGCTGTTCGGCTCGCTGCGCGTGGTACCGTCCATGCAACCCTACCACGCGATCGACGACGGGCGCTGGCTGGAGAAGCGCATCGGCCCCGTGCGCATCCGCACGACCTACGCCTTCCGGTCACTCATCGGCGCCGATGCGCCGCTGGCGTTCGGCTCCGATTGGACCGTCGCTCCGCTCGATCCGTTGCTCGGTGTCTATGCGGCGGTCACGCGCCGCACCCTCGACGGCCGTCACCCCGGCGGCTGGGTGCCAGATCAGAGGATCACCGTCGGTGAAGCGCTGCGCGCCTACACCTACGGCAACGCCTGGGCCATGTTCATGGACCAAAAGTGGGGCGCGCTAGTCGCGGGCCGTTACGCCGACGTCGTGGTGCTGAACCGCGACCTCTTCGGGGTGCCGGTCGAGCAGATTGGAAGCGTGAGGGTGCGGTACACGATCGTGGCGGGCAAAGTCGTGTACTCAGCCTCACCCTGAGTACTTGAACCCAGCCTCCTGCAACGTGAGGGGAACGCCGCTCTCGTTCTCCACGCCCGCTGCTACGACCTCACCAAGCACGAGCGTGTGATCCCCAGCCGGGAGTGTTGCGACGACGCGACACTCCACCCATCCCAACGAATCCGCGAGCACCGGCACTCCGGAGACGGGGCCCGGTTTCGTCTTGATTCCCTTGAGCTTCTGGGGGGCCTGGTCCGACGTGCGGCCCAGCTTACCCGCTAGGTCCCGCTGGCCCTGCTGAAGCACGCTTATTGCAAAGTGATGCGAGTCGCGCATCATATCGATGGTCTTGGACGTGTTCTCCACCGCGACGACGACCATGGGCGGTTCGAACGCCGCCTGCGTCACCCAATTGGCGGTCATCGCGTGTTCTTCGCCCCCCGCGGCGACGGTGACCGCGTAGAGGCCATAGGGAAACTGCCGGAGGACGGTCTTCTTGGCGGCCTGGTCCATGAGTCTCCTCTGGGTGATGGTTGCAATATTGACCGCTCCGGGGCCGCGCGCCAAGTTGCCGTTATCCCGCCCCGATCCTCCTCGTCCCCTGCGAGGTGTCCGCATGCTCCCCAGGACCGCGCTGGTGCTCGCGCTGGCCGGGTTCGCCGCGACCCCAGTGCGGCTCGGTGGGCAGGCGATCAAGCTCCTGACCCGGGACCTCGACAGGGTGCAGGCGCTCGCCCGCGCGGATTCGAACGACGCCGAAGTTCAGTATTACCTGGCGCTGGCGCATTGGCAAAAGCATCACTGGAAGCAGGTGGACAGCCTGCTGCGCCTCGTCATCCGGTTCGACCCGCGCTTTGCCGAAGGCTACCTCGCCTTGGCCCACCTGCCCTATGCGCGGCGACCGACGCTGGCCGACGAACAGTACCGCGGTGTGGTCTCGCCGGCGCTGCGGCCGGTGCTCGAAGAGGCGGACCGATTCTACCAGCGCGCGTTCCGCACCGACCCCCTCGTCGATCTCCGCGCCTTTTCCATCATCTACGAGATCGAAGACCCCCAGAGCACCGACCTCACCGCGCTCCAACATCTACAGTACTTACGGTACTGGGCTTGGTGGGACGATCTCGGAATGGGCCGGTACCAGTCGGCGTACGACCGGCTGCAGAAGCTCGGCCAAACCGAGTTCGAGGAAAGCAAGCACCCCGACCGCGTGCCCGACTACGTGCTGATGTATCGTGGACTCGCGGCGGCGCACAGCCGGCAATTTGGGCCCGCGATGGCTGACTTCCAAGCACTGCTCGACCGCACGCTCAAGAAACAGCAAAAGGACGAGATGGTGCACGTGCCCCTCAAGGACAACGAGTATCGCTTCATGCTCGCCGCGCTCAATGACGTGACCGGACACCCCGACCGCGCCGCCGCCCTCTATCGGGAGGCTTTGGAAAACGACCTGGGGCTCGTGATGGCCCACACCTACCTCGCGGCGATCTACGAACAGGCGGGCCAGGCAGACTCAGCGCTGGTTGAGCGGCAGCGCGCCGCGGAAGTGAGTGAGGACGATCCGATCGCGTTGTTCGACTACGCGGCGTCACTCTTCAACGCGCAGCGCACCATCGACGCCGAGGAGCCGCTCCTCAAGGCGGTGAAACTGAGCCCGCGCTACGCTCCCGCCTACTATCTGTTGGGTCGCGTCGAGGAGGAGATGGGGCTCGGGGCCGAAGCGCGCGACGCCTACACCAAGTTTCTCGCGATCGCCCCGCAGCGACTCCGCGACTTGGTCGCCGACGCCAAGCAACGGCTCGCGAAGCTGCCGACATGAGGTACACCATGCTCGTCCGGTGCCTCGTTCTGCTCATGATCGCGTCGGGTGCGGCGCCCCTGACCGCGCAGTTCCGGCTTCCCGTAAAGGTGGGCGAGCTGGAGCAGGTG
>Ga0193725_1000569_pt1 | contig 10763 bp, 7 predicted proteins | sample H2a2metaG_FD_143058 | JGI IMG/M metagenome (GOLD analysis project Ga0193725, IMG submission 143058) | Soil microbial communities from a riparian zone of the East river system, Colorado, United States - H2a2 | ecosystem: Environmental > Terrestrial > Soil > Riparian zone | place: USA: East River...
TCGTGTTGCGATCGCGCTGCGGCCTTGCGCTTTTCGCCATCCGCGATTCGGAAGCGACCGCCGAAAGCGCAGGCGTCGATAGCTTCCGCGCCAAGCTTGGGGTTTATGTGCTGGTCGCGGCCGCGACCGGGATGATCGGTGCGCTCATCTATTTGCAGAAGGCCCGCATCTCGCCGGATGCTGCGTTTTCGGTGCTGGATTGGAGCGCTTACGTGATTTTCATCGTCATCATCGGCGGGGTCGGCACGATCGAAGGTCCAATCGTCGGCGTGATCGTGTTCTACGCAATGCAGCACTACCTTGCGGACTTCGGCACCTGGTACCTGATTTTGCTCGGTGCAGTTGCGATTGTCATCATGTTGTTCGCTCCGAAGGGCATTTGGGGATATGTCGCGCAGCGGTACCGCGTCGCGCTATTTCCGGTGCGAAGAATGTTGGTGCGGCCGCACGAGTGAAATGAGGCGAGAGGCAGCATGTATCTCGGTATCGATCTCGGCACATCAGCCGTCAAAACCATTCTCGTTGATCATGAGCAGCGTGTGGTGGCAAGCCGAAGCCAGTCGCTGACGGTGGCTTCTCCACATCCCGGCTATTCCGAACAAGACCCAGGGCAGTGGATTGATGCCACGTTTGCAACGCTGGACGCCTTGAAGGCGGATCACCCTCGCGAATTGGCGGCGGTTGACGGCATCGGCCTGTCGGGCCAGATGCACGGCGCAACTCTGCTCGATGCGAACTTCAAGCCGTTGCGGCCCTGCATTCTTTGGAATGACGGACGGTCCGCTGCGGAATGCCGTATGCTGGAACAGCGCTGGCCCGCATTGCGTGCGACGACAGGCAACAAGGCCATGCCTGGATTCACCGCTCCCAAACTGGTGTGGGTTGCCAGGCACGAGCCGGAGATCTTCGCGGCCACCAAACTCGTTTTGCTCCCGAAAGCATATCTACGCCTGATTCTGAGCGGTGAAGCGATCGAGGATGTCTCGGACGCATCGGGATCGTTGTGGCTCGATGTCGCGCGCCGGGACTGGTCGGATGAAGGATTGTCAGCAACCGGCTTGTCGCGCAGCCAGATGCCGCGTCTTATCGAGGGCTGCGCGCCTGCGGCGCGGCTGCGTAGCGAGATGGCGCTTCGCTGGGGAATGACCAAACGACCTGTCATCGCCGGAGGCGCCGGCGACAATCCGGCGGGCGCCATCGGCATTGGTGCAATACGGCGCGGCGCCGCATTTGTTTCGCTCGGAACCTCCGGAGCACTGCTGGCACCGACCAATGCAATTGCCGCCAACCCGCAGCGGGCCGTGCATACGTTCTGTCACGCCATTCCCGCAATGTGGATTCAGGCCGGTGCGATTCTCTCGGCGGCATCGAGTCTCGCCTGGATCGCGCGACTGCTTGGGGCCTCTGAGGCCGACTTGCTGGAGCCGCTCGGTTTGCGTCCGAAGGCGCCGTCGCATGTAAACTTTCTGCCGTATCTGTCCGGCGAACGAACGCCGCACGATGACCCGGAGGCGCGCGGAATGCTCGACGGGCTGAACCACGGCACCGATCGTGCCGCAATCGTGCAAGCCGTGCTTGAGGGCGTTGCCTTCGCGATCGCAGATTGTCGGGACGCGCTTGCCGACACCGGGATCGTGATCTCGGAGGCTGATGCGATCGGTGGCGGTTCACGTTCGCGGTTCTGGCTGTCTGTGCTGGCAAATGTTCTGAATATTCCGATTCATCGATTTGCCGACGGTGAAACGGGAGCGGCGTTTGGTGCGGCGAGATTGGGGCGACTGGCTGTCACTGGCGAGGCGGTCGAAGCCGTCTGCACACCCCCTAAACGCATCGAGACATTCGAACCTGAGCACGCACTCGCAGACGCTTACGCCGAGCGGCTGCCCAAATGGCGCAAGCTGTACCGGCCGCGGCGCTAACGGCGCCTGTCCCGGCTTGTGGCATCGGCGAGCCGCCCTGAGGTGTCCTCGATATTGCCCTGCGCCGCCGACTTTTGTTTAATGAGCAAACCCGCGCTGCCCTACAAACGAGACGCGGATGAGAAACGCATTGGCGCCGTCGGCGCGCCGGGGAGGAGGGCACGATGAGCGACCCGATCCTCGAAATGCGCCGGGTCTCCAAGTCCTTCTTTAGCATCAAGGCGTTGCGCAATGTCGACCTGACCGTCTATCCCGGCGAAATCCACGCTTTGATGGGCGAGAACGGTGCCGGCAAATCGACTCTCATGAAGATCCTGTCGGGCGCGTACAGGCCCGATCCGGGTGGCGAGATCCGCATCGAGGGCAAGCCGGTGCGCATCGATGGTCCCCTCGGCGGTCGCGCAGCCGGCATCTCCATCATCTACCAGGAGCTCTCCCTTGCCCCCAATCTGAGCGTCGCGGAGAATATCTATCTGGGCCGCGAAATCTCACATTCTGGGTTGCTGGCGCGAGGCGCCATGCGAGCCGGCGTCGGCCCGATGCTCGAGCGACTCGGCGCGGATTTCGCGCCGTCGACTCTGGTGGCCCATCTGTCCATGGGCCAGCGCCAATTGGTCGAGATTGCCCGCGCGCTGCACGCCAGATCGAAGATTCTGATTATGGACGAGCCGACCACCGCGCTTTCGGCCGGTGAGAGCGAGAGGCTGTTCGCCCTGATCCGCCAGCTGCGCGCTGAGGGTCTCGCTATCATCTATATCTCGCATCGCATGGATGAAGTATATGCTCTCGGCGACCGGGTTACGGTGCTGCGCGACGGCGCGCTGGTGGGCTCGCTCGACAAGCCGCAGATCCGGGCCGACACCATCGTTCGGCTGATGGTGGGGCGCGAGGTCTCGTCCTTCTACAAGAAAGACCATGACCCGCAGGCGAGGTTAGGGCCCCCCGTCCTCGCGGCCGTCGACATCACCGATGGGCGGCGCGTCAAGGGTTGCTCCTTGACCGTGCATGCAGGCGAGGTCGTCGGGCTTGCCGGCCTTATCGGCGCGGGCCGCACCGAGCTTGCGCACCTCATTATCGGGGCTTCGCCCAAGACCTCCGGCCATGTCGAACTCGAAGGCCGTGCGGTCACCATACGCACGCCTGGCGAGGCTCTCGATGCGGGCATTGCCTATCTTACCGAAGACAGGAAGGCGCTCGGCTTGTTCCTGGACATGTCCTGTCTGGACAACATCAACCTCGCAATGCTGGGCAGGGACGCGAAGCTCGGCTGCATGCTTGACAGGGACAAGGCCCGCGACCGTGCCAACAAGGCCTTCGCGGCGCTGGGCATTCGCGCCGCGGATGTCGGCGTCACGGCCGGTGGACTCTCTGGCGGCAACCAGCAGAAGGTGCTGCTGTCGCGCCTGCTTGCAACCACGCCCAAGGTCCTGATTCTCGACGAGCCGACGCGTGGCGTCGATGTCGGGGCCAAGTCCGAGATCTATTCGATCATCGACAATCTCGCAAAATCCGGCACCGCGATTCTCGTCATCTCATCCGACCTGCCCGAGGTCATCGGCATCTGCGACCGCGTCATTGTCATGCGTGCCGGACGTATCGCCGGCGAGATGAGGCGAGCTGCGACGTCGCCGCTTAGCCAGGAGGATATCATGGCACTCGCCACCGGAATGGAGCAGCTCGATGCCTCATGACAATCCTTCGCCGGCGGAGGCCGCCTCCGCCGCTGCTCCCCGCTTCGCGGCCGCGCAGGAGACGAAGCGTCAGCGCACCCGGCTGATCATACGCGCAGCCGGCATGCTGCCGGTGCTGCTTCTGTTGTGCATCGGCTTTCATTTGCTGTCGGACGGTCGTTTCTTCACCGGCCAGAATCTCGGCATCGTGCTGCAGCAAGCCGCGGTCAACACCGTGCTGGCCGCGGGCATGACCTTCGTCATTCTCACCGGCGGCATCGACCTCGCGGCGATGGCCGGGCTAATTGTCTCCAAGTTTCCTGATCTTGGGCCGCTCTGGCTGCCGGCCGCGGTGCTCACAGGCCTCGTCATCGGCGTCATCAATGGCGCCTTGATTGCGCTGCTGCGCCTGCCGCCCTTCATCGTCACACTCGGTTCGCTGACCGCCGTCCGCGGTCTGGCCCGCCTCCTGGGCGCCGACACCACTGTCTTCAACCCCTCCATTCCCTATGCCTTTATCGGCAACGGTTCCCTGACGCTCCTTCCCGGCGTCGTTTCGATTCCCTGGCTCTCTGTGATCGCATTGCTCGTCATCCTCGGCTCGTGGCTGGTACTGCGTCGCACCGTGCTCGGGGTGCATATCTATGCGGTCGGCGGTAACGAGAGTGCGGCACGTTTGGCCGGCATCAAGGTCTGGGCTGTGCTGATCTTCGTCTATGGGGTGTCGGGGCTGCTGGCCGGGCTTGGCGGGGCCATGCAAGCGGCGCGCCTCTATGCTGCCAATGGGCTGCAGCTCGGCCAGTCCTACGAGCTCGACGCGATCACCGCTGTTATCCTGGGTGGCACCTCCTTCGTCGGCGGTATCGGTTCGATCTGGGGAACGCTGGTCGGGGCTCTGATCATTGCCGTTTTGTCGAATGGCCTCATCCTCACCGGTGTTTCCGACGTATGGCAATATGTGATCAAGGGTCTGGTGATCATCGGCGCCGTGGCGCTCGACCGCTATCGGCTGCAGGGCTCGGCCCGCACTTGAAAGATAGGAGTGTGCAAGGTTCTATGTCGCCATGTCGGGTTCCGTTACGGCAGCTGGTCCGCCGTCCGGGAATTTCAAAAGAGACCAGGGAGGAAGCCAATGTTGAAGACGATCTCGTTTGCTGGCGCCGCCGTTGCGCTCGTCCTGAGCTGCGCACCGTCCTTAGCCAAAGAGCTTAAATCGATCGGCATCTCGCTGGGCTCGCTGGGCAACCCGTTTTTCGTCGCTCTGTCGAAGGGTGCCGAATTCGAAGCCAGAAAGACCAATCCCAATGTGAAGGTCACGACGGTCGGCTTTGAATACGACCTCGGCAAGCAGGTGACCCAGATCGACAACTTCATCGCCGCCGGCGTCGACCTAATCCTCTTGAACCCCGGCGATCCGAAGGCCGTCGGGCCAGCGATCAAGAAAGCACAGACGGCAGGCATTATCGTCGTCGCCGTGGATACCGCAGCCGAAGGCGCCGACGCCACGGTGACCACAAACAATGTCCAGGCTGGCGAGATCTCCTGCCAGTACATCGTCGACAAGCTCGGCGGCAAAGGCGATGTGATCATCGAGAACGGGCCGCAGGTCTCCGCGGTGATCGACCGGGTGGTCGGCTGCAAGAATGTGTTCTCCAAGAATCCCGGCCTCAAGGTCCTGTCCAGCGACCAGGACGCCAAGGGGTCGCGCGAGGGTGGCCTGACCGTGACGCAAGGCTATCTGACCCGCTTTGCCAAGATCGACGCCATCTTCGCCATCAACGACCCGCAGGCCATCGGCACCGACCTCGCGGCGCGCCAGCAGCAGCGCAGCGGCATCATCATCACCGCGGTCGATGGCGCACCCGATATCGAGGCCGCGCTCAAGGATCCGGGGGCGCAGCAGATCCAAGCCTCGGCCTCGCAGGACCCTTTCTTCATGGCGCGCCGCGCCGTGCAGATAGGCGTCAGCATTCTCAATGGGCAGAAGCCTGCTTCGACCGTTGAGCTTTTGCCGTCGAAGCTCGTGACCCGGGACAATATCGCTGAGTACAAGGGGTGGACCTCGGACCGATCGCAGTAGTCGCGCCGGCCATGCGTTTGCGGAACGCCGCCTCTCACAATGCATCAGGTAACGGGCGCTCCAACGCCTCCGCTTCGTCCCAAGGAGCACGCATCCAGACCTCGTGCTCTTCGGGCGCGGTCAGGACCTCGGCGTGACATTGGCGTTGACCTCGCCTTCCTTCGCCTTCCTGCGAAGCGGAGCAGGGGGCGGCTCCCGTCCAGAGCGAACCAGACCGGCACCTTTGGCATGAACGGGACCAGGCAGCGATCCGGCCCCAGCCACCGCTTCCAATGCGCGCTGTTAAGGTTGCGGATAGCCGTGGTCCCCGCCGTCCGGCCCTCGCAGTTGGGTCGCAGCGGCGGCGGTGGCCGATTGCTCCGGCTCTTCAGCCGCGGGCTGAACGCCGTCATCGATGCCTGGCTTGGGTCCATTCGCGCCGGACGGCTGCGGATCCGCCAGGCTGAACGTTTCGGCGATTTTCCGGAACGGACTCGTTACGGTAGGCACAGAGTGCCCTATGAGCAAGTTCTCCAGGTCATGCGGGGCGCGCTCCGTACCCCGCCACAGCACGACCGGACGCCAACCTAGGGCGGTTAGGCGAGTCGCAACATCAGCGACCGTCTCGTCTCCGGGCGATATGGCTATGGGCTCCCTGATCAGGGCTACTGATCTTCCGTCTTTTTCAAGCACTGTTCCGTCGATGGCCGCGCGCGAAATGAGCCACCCGAGCGACTCCGCAGACTTAATGTCCGGCTCTGGACCCGTGTCTTGATTGGCCGGCGGCGACCGCCGATTGCTGCGGCAAAGAACGGCGATGCCTTGACGGGCTTTTTCTGCAAATGCAGAGACATCGGCGTCTTGCAGTTCGTCAACAGACGCTACGATCACGTCGGCCTCTTGCCCCGCGGACGCTGGTGCTACGTTGCATCCGCTGTTGCGCAACTCCGAGATAAGACGATCTTCGGCCGACGATAGTTGTGTCGATTCCAGCCTCGGGTCGGTCCGAACAACAATGCCAAAGCTGGCTGAGGCCCCGAGCCATCGGTTTGGCCGTCCAGACACGGCTGCGGCAATTTCTGCATCTGACTGTCTGTGCGGCATCTCCAACACGATGGCCGTATCATGATGGATCACACCGATCCGGTGCACCGTTGCTCCGGAAGTCTCCAAGGCACGGACCAGATCCAGCGGATAGTCGGACACATCGTCGATAACAACGACATCAAATCGCACAGGGCCGCTGATCCCATCAAAGGCCTCCTGAGCCGTCCTGGCGCGCCTTACGGATGCGGGCCATTCGGCGGCTTCGTGCTGTTCGATGAACGTCGTGAGTTCCATCAGCAGATCGAGCACTTCAGGATTGTACGGTTGACGAAGCAACGCCGCAGCCTCCGGCGGCGCTGCCGATGCCGATGCCCGCTCAACCTTTTCGACAAAATCTCCGTCGGCACCGAGCAGATCACCGAACCCGGTGCTTGCGAACAGTTCTCGAAGCTGTCTCATCTCGGTGGCGGCCTTCACCCGAGGGTCCAGGGGCCCGCTTTCAGGGATTGAGGATGCTTCCTCTATAGCCGCTTTGAAGATGCGTTCGAATTGGGCCTTGGGAAGAGATGCACGGAGTGGTCCGAGGTGAGCAGGGAAGTGCCGCGCGGCATATCGGGCTTCCCGCAGCCTCTGGATCAGAGTCCCGATCTCCTGCTGAGACTGGCCTTCCCTTGTCGGCACCAAACTGAAGCTTCCAAGCACTCTGTGCCCGTGCTCTGCTAGAAGCGGAGCGAGCACGGCGCTGTCGTGGCGATAATCCTGCAGTGCCGCTTCGAATGTTCGGACCGATGCGCCTGCACCCTGTTCGGGCCTCATACGTATGAAGTATTCGATTGCTTTTGCCGCGTCGGTACCGCTGCCGGCAGTCAGGGCCGCTTTCAAGCTCCCATATTTCTTGATGAGGGCAATTGCGCTACCAATCGTCCGAGCCATGAAGGAAGCATGCTTGTGGTATTCCGACAGGGTCCTGTCCGAAGACCTCGGGCGTAGCAGGCCCGCTACTGACTTCGAAATCGAATGCTCCTCTTTCGACTCCTTATGGCTCGATACGATTTTCGCGAGCGAGGCTTCGTACTCTTGGTCACTCGACAGTATCAGGCTGAGCGCATCTTCCTTGGGCGGCACCTCGACGGGGCGGCCAGCGACCACTTCGTCGACGTCCTTGAGAGTGCGGCCCGCGCGTCCATTACCCGACCAAAGGACGTCGGCGATCCGCGACCCGTCTTGGACCGCCAAGGACAGAAAATTCGCGGCCTCAGGACCTAACGGCCGGTCGACGGCCAAACTTTCCTCGATTTCGCTCGGCTCGAGATCATGCCTGGCCGCGAGCTCGCGAGCTCTCTGAAGCGTGCTCACAGCCACTCGGGCCCTCGCTGGATTCGCCCGGGCGCGGGCCTCGATGGGATCCCATTGAAGGACTCCCGAATGCTGGACTTTGCTGGATCTCAAGCTGGGCGAATGGTCCAATTGGGCGCGATCGGCCACAGCCCGATGTATTTCGCCGAGCATCCTGTACCCGGCGGCTCGGTCCAGTATCGCACTGGTTCCGATGAGCAGGCACGTTTTTCCGCACCGAATCGATTGTGAGGCGATAGCGTTCGCGAGGGTAGACTTACCCGTTCCGCTCAAGCCCGCGATCTCGACGGGCTCGACGGCGGACTTGCGTAGAGCGAGCGCCTGCACAGGGTCGAGGGTGATCATCGCAGACTAGCAACCCTGAACGCATATCGATCGAATCATGCTTGCCCCTCTGGGTAGCTTGCATTCTCAATTTGGATTTTCGTGCGGCGCGATTGTGACGCAGGAAAAATTGGTGCGTAGTGTTGCAATCATCTGACAGTTGGAACGAAAATGGAGTCGTTCGTGGGATCTTCACGAAGGAGGACGAACCGGTCGGCGCCCGGCGAGAGGCCGGGTTCGAAACTACTTGTCAACCATAGTGGGCTATTCTGGCCTCCATGGGGATCCGACCTGACGATTCCAAAAAAACAGCGGAGCGAGCGCTTCGAGGGCGCCACGCTCTTCTTAACGCGTACATCGACATCCTGAACCGGCTCGATGGCCCGAGCCGCCGGCTACCCGAAATTCGGGCCAGATCCGCCATCCCAACGAGAGAGCCCCATTCGGCGCGAACCCCGCGGCGCCTAGCATACCCCCATGAGGGCCAAGTGGCCGCCCTTACCGCCAGGCTTCGGAATTTTAGTCCGCTCTGATCCGAAACTGCCGGATTCTCAAAGGGGGCGAGCGGCGGCTACAGGTGGTTGCAGGTCCATGCCGTCGGGTAACGAGCTCAAAAACCTGCCAAGCCTCAAAAGCTCTCCAGAGAGCGATCTGTTACCCGGTCCTTAAACCGCGAAACGTTCTCACCTCGCAGGAGCAGCAAGAGCAGCAGCTCGGTGCTGGACCGATCATCGGGCCGACGATGAGATCACGATCGGTCAGTCGCGTTGCGAGTAGCCGCTGATACGCACCACACCAGGCGACCCATGACCCGCCGCGCCCTCGGGACGCGCATTTGTTCGCACTTTCAAGTACCAGCGCCGATCGCGGCGCGCATACAGCGAACACAGGTCCCATTCCCTGGCCAGGCGCACGCCATCGGGCGTCAGGGATGACAAGCCGGCTTCGTGGAATGCGAGGCCGGCGCTTACCAGGTCGCAACGGCCAGCCTTACTCGTGATGTTGTCGTCCGACGTTGGGCCCTCGACGAACAACTGACCGAGGACGCTGACGGCGCAGGGCGACAGCTCAAGTTTGTTCGCGATCATTGGTTGGCCGTCGCATTGTTGCCGCACCTTTCGGGAACAGGTGATCGGTCGCCATCATGGCTGATTCGTCGACACCAAAGAAAACCGGAGAAGTACGGTGTCGGTGGCTGTCCTCAAGTTTTTCGGATCTTGACGACGGACCCAATTGCGAACCGCACTGCCGATGGCAAGTCAAGCAGTCGCCGGACTTTTCCCATACTGGGGCCCCGCGCGGGCGGCTATCTCCGGGCGATCGCTGGCATCGACGATGCTGGAGCAAATCGGCCAGATGCTCACCTTCGCCTTCGCAAACCGCCTCCTGGCCGCGGCCGAGGAGCCGCCGACGGCGCAATGACGTCGGCGGGCGCATCATCATCGGCAACATCAGGGGAGAGCCGCTCGCCAATGATGTCGGCGGCGAGCAAACGCTCAATATCGGCAAAGCCGGCCAGATCGCGCAGAAAGTAGCGCCCTCTCCGGGCTCTGCGTTCTCTTCGGTTACGAGCGCGCATGACGTCACCCGCTAAGGATCAGCCCCCAACCCGCGCCTATTATTTTAAGCTTAAAATTATGACGTGCAAAATACAAAGCGACAGCTCGCCTGCCTCATTGTGCGCCATTATGAAGCCAATCGGCGAGCATCTGCCGCTCCTCGGCCGATGCTGCCGAGGTCGACAATGGCCGTTGCTAGCCTCGCGAAAACGGCCACGAACTGCGCGATGAGTCACAGATAGAAGTTGTTGCGAGATGTCCGCCGATAACAAGGGTAGTACTCATTCTCCAGGTCGAACCGTGGCTATAAAACCGATGAGCAGGGGAGCCGGTTAATGGCGGGAAGGCTGTTTGCCATTCTGCTAGCATTGGTTGGGACCAGCGAGATCGCCGCAGAATGCTTCGCATGGGGCGCCACCGGCCACGAATGGGTGAGCGGCATCGCTATCGAGAAACTGGGCTCCGGGACCCACTACGTTGCCGATGCCTCCCAGCCGCTGCAGGTGTGGCCCCGAGTAGAAAATCTGCTCGCTCGACGATTTCAAAATAGAGCGAAGTGATTGATTTGACTGGCTCCCCGGGCTGGATTCGAACCAGCGACCATTCGATTAACAGTCGAATGCTCTACCGCTGAGCTACCGAGGAACAGGCGAAACCCCATCGGGGCCGCAACGGGCTGCGTATAACAAAGCCCCACAGCCTTGCAAAGCGGGAAATAGGCCGCTCGCACGCAACCTCAATAGGCGATGCAAACTGCCTGTGCGGCAAGGACTTGTTGCCGTTTTAGACAATGCGAAAAATGCGATCTGGCGCGCTGCCGGGCGATCCC
>Ga0193725_1000570_pt1 | contig 10744 bp, 7 predicted proteins | sample H2a2metaG_FD_143058 | JGI IMG/M metagenome (GOLD analysis project Ga0193725, IMG submission 143058) | Soil microbial communities from a riparian zone of the East river system, Colorado, United States - H2a2 | ecosystem: Environmental > Terrestrial > Soil > Riparian zone | place: USA: East River...
ACATCCTGAAGCGCGCGCTGCGGCTTTTGAATGACGACCTGCGCGATACTTCCGGCAAGATCGTGAACATCATTCACGACGAGATCGTAGTCGAAGTTGATGCCGGCGAATCTGAGGAAGTCGCGCGGAGAGTTGAGCGCGCGATGTGCGCTGCGGGCGAAGAGTATGTGCAGACGGTGCCTGTGAAAGTGGAATATCAGATCGCTACTGAATGGGCGAAGTAGGTGGCACAGACTTCAGTCTGTGAGATCCGGACTTTGTTAAAACACAGACTGAGGTCTGTGCCGCGACGAAACAATGCTAATCGATTCCTTTGCACCGAATCCCGACGCCGTCGAAATACACAGCATCGCCATAAACGCATCACCAGAAACCGTCTACCAGACCCTCTGGACGGCAGACCTCGGTGGTTCTTTAATAATCAAGCTGTTGTTGGGATTGCGCTCCCTGCCGCAGGTTGTTTTGCGTGGCGGTCGTGTGCCGCGAGATAGGAAGATAACCCTACAGACCATCATTGATTCGGGATTTGGAATTTTGGCAAACGAGCCGGAGGAGATCGTGCTCGGAGTCAGGGGCAAGTTCTGGCGGCCGACTGGCAATCTGCTGCCCTTTGATCGGGATAGTTTCACCAGCGCAGTACGCCCCGGCCTGGCGCGGGCAGTCTGGAATTTCAGTATCAAAGAGAGCACCGCAGGCGAAACGGTCCTGTCTACTGAGACGCGAGTAATGTGCGGCGATAGTGCCAGCAGGCGAAAGTTTCGGATGTACTGGTTCTTTGTAAGACCGTTCAGTGGCCTGATTCGTCGAATAATGTTAAGCGCGGTGCGTCAAGAAGTTGGCAGCGGTTCAACGTCAAAGTGAGGAGACGCCATCTTACTGGGAGCGCGGGCGCCCTCGCCCGCAGTGAGCGCGAAACGCGAAGAAAATGGGGCTTGACATGGCTTTTTATTTTGAACGAGAGTCGCGCCTTCGGGCGCGATGCGGGCGAGGGCGCCCGCGCTCCCAGTAAGCCAGGTTCGCTTCTGAGCCGAGCCGAGTTCTGGTGCGTATTTTTTTGAGTCTTTCAGTCATATAATTCGCTGGCTCGAACGACTAATACTTCGAACACGGATTGGATCCGTGAGAATAGATCGACCAATCGACGGAATGGACATCTCGGAGCTTAAGGCTGAATTGGAGATACTCCACAGCGCTAGTTTCGGCTGGGCCATGAGCTGTTGCCGACGCGATCGGGCCGAGGCGGAAGAAGTTTTGCAGACGGTCTATTTGAAGATCCTTGAAGGTAAGGCGTGCTTTCGCGGAGAGTCGAGCCTCAAGACCTGGCTCTTTGCCGTGATTCGAAAGACAGCCATCGGCGAGCATCGCAAGAACCTCTTGCGCAAGCTGAGATGGTCTGATGGTTCAGACCAGGCAGCGACGCAGGTTTCTCAGGCCGATGAACCCGGGTTGGCTTTCGACAAATCAGAAGCCCAGGCCGTTTTTCAAAGGGCTCTAAAAACTTTGCCCCGACGACAAAGAGAGGCGCTGCATCTGGTCTTTTACGAGGATCTCACTTTGAGCGAAACCGCGGACGTCATGGGCATCTCGATCGGCAGCGCGCGCCAGCATTACGAACGCGGCAAGAAGCGTTTACGCGAATCTTTAGGACAGACGGAAATTGCTTATGGAATTAATTGGCGAGGAAAAGAGAATCCAGGAGCTGTTTAGCGAGCTAAGGCTCGCCGACGAACAGACCGTGCCGAGTTTCGCGGCCACGTGGATCCGCGCTCAGCCGCAGACCTATCGACCGCAAAGGGCATTCAACCTTTCGTTCGTTGCAGCTGCTGCTTTGCTGGTGTGCGCTTTGGTTTCGCTGGCGTTGTGGTCAAGGCAATGGCAACGGAACTCTGTTGCGTTAGTTAGTGTCTCTCCAGTTACAACTGCGCGTCCGGCGGACGCTGTTGCCGTGAATCAGGATGTGAATCCGCCCACGCCAGTACAAGGGAGCCCGAGTCGCAAATCGCGCGCACTGAAGTTGGCGGCGCGCCGGCAGTCATTACTCCTGGCAGCTAACAGGAGAGCGGCGTACGAGGCGAAGGCAATTGCGAGCTGGCAATCACCGACGGCCACGCTGTTGGATTCGCCGAGCGCTGAATTGCTCAAGACGCTGCCGCAGCTAAATCAGACCGTGGACGAATTGAAATCATTTCTACCAAGCAGTCCTAAGTAGTTAAGGAGGAAGTTGATGAAACAGAGAATCGGATTATTAGTCGCTATTTTCGCCGTCGCGTTTCTTCTGAGCGTGATACCGGTTACGGCCCAACAGCCGGAGCCACCCCAGGGGCCAAAGCCTCAACCGCAAGGGGCACCGCCGCGGCCGCCTCACGATCCGCTCGGCGATGCAATGTTCCCGCCCGAGCTGGTAATGCAGCATCAGCGAGAGCTGGCGCTCACCGACGAACAAAAGGCTTTTATGCGCAGCGAGATCAATCGCACGACCACGCGCTTCAACGAGCTGCAGTGGCAACTGCAGGATGCCATGGAAGCTCTGCACGAAACCATGAAAGCGAATTCCGTAAACGAGCAGTTGGCGCTGTCTCAGCTCGACAAAGTTCTGGAGAGCGAGCGTGAGATCAAGCGTTCGCATATGGAACTGGCGATTCGAATCAAGAACAAGTTGACACCGGAACAACAGGCGAAGCTGCAAGAGATGAAGCGCAACATGGGTCCGGGTGGACCAGGACGCGGCCCGGGTCACGGGTCCGGCGGGCCCGGACCGGGAAGTCCCGGCGGACCTCCTCCGGGAGCACCACCGAATCGGCCGGGAACCGAACCCCCACCCGAACCTTTGATTATGTAGTGGCACAGACTTCAGTCTGTGATGGATGTCCGACAAACTTCAGTTTGTCGACCAGTTGCGACAAGCTAAAGCTTGTCGGACCTTGGGCAGGCCCGAGCTAAGCAGCTTTGGCCTGCTTTCGCCATATGAAGTACACGGGAATTCCGGTGAGCACCAGCAGGTAGCCAATACCCGAAGTCTTGGGCGTGAGATAAGCCAGATCAAGCACAAGCGCGAACGCGATGATGATATAGACGATGGGCACAACGGGATAGCCAAAGGTGCGATAAGGCCTTTCGATGTTCGCGGCTTTGCGACGCATCAGGATAACTGCCCCCACCATTAGCCCGTAAAAGACGAGGTCAGCTGAGACAACATAGTCGAGCAATTGACTGTAGACGTTTCCATACTTGATCTCGCCGGGGTTCGCGCCCGCAGTCACGGTCCGCGGCAAAGTCAGCAGCGACGCCCAAATGCCCTGGGCTACCAGCGCGGTTACCGGAACGTGACGCGCGTTCACGGTTCCCACACGCTTGAAAAAGAGACCGTCGCGCGCCATAGCGTAGTAGATGCGCGCCCCAGCCAAAATCAATCCATTGTTGCATCCGAAGGTCGAGATCATGATCGCTATGGCAATTATGATCATACCGGGTTGGCCGAGAACCGCTTTCATCGTTTCAGTGGCCACGGTGTTCGGGGGTTTTTGCAAAGCGGGAAATGCGCTGAGCGGCAGAGTGACAATGTAAGTAAGATTGGCGAGCAGGTAGAGGGCGACGACTACTCCACAACCGATCAGTAGAGCCCGAGGCAGGTTGCGTCCGGGATCGCGTATTTCGCTTCCCGTGAACGTAACGTTGTTCCATGCCGATTGAGCGAATAACGGACCCACCATTGCGAGTCCCAACAGCATAACCAGCCACTGCCAGTTGGTATTTTGGAGCCCGGGTTGCACCGAGCCCGGATTCCAACCGGCGTTGACCCACGGGTTCCACCACGACGAAGTATGCGCTGCGCTGCCTTCATTCCAGCCAAGCAGGAGGCCGATGAGAATCAAGCCAATGAGCGCGGCAGTCTTGGTGAAAGTAAAAGTATTTTGTATGAGCTTGCCGGTCTTCAGGCCGCGCGTGTTCGTGAAAGTGAGCAGCAGTATCAGGAGAATCGCCACGAGTTGTTGCGTCGAAAGAGTAATCGCGTAACTTCCCAGGTGGATCGGACGAACGATGTAAATGCTATCTGAGACGCGACCCGTCAGAACACCCATGAAATTGGCGAAAGCAACTGCGACCGCGGCAATCGTGCCTGTCTGAACGACGAACAACAGCGACCATCCGAAGAGAAACCCTGTCGCGGAACCATATGCTTCGCGCAAAAAAACATACTGGCCGCCGGCGCGTGGCATCATCGCCGCTAATTCGGCGCAGCAAAGCGCCCCCGTAATCGTCAGCACGCCGGCGATCGCCCACGCCGCCAACAGCCATCCGGGCGCCCCAACAATCGCGGCGGATTTTGCCGAGACGATGAAGATGCCTGAGCCGATCATCGAACCGATGACGATCATCGTCGCGTCCATCAGACCGAGGCCACGAACCAGGAGCTTCGCCCCCTGGGGCGCCTGTCCACTCGCCGAGTCCATTACTTGTTCCTCTCCAGATGGCGTCGAAAAGCTTCCGCGTAAGGTGAAACGCGCGGACGATATGCCAATCGGTAAGAAAGATCAATAACCAAAAAACAATAGTCCAGCCGTGTTTTCTGCAACCCGAGGTGACCCGCCAGCGTGTTGGCAACCGCGGGTGCAGCGGCGGGTTCTAACAATCCCGTTCGATTGCACGTCCATCTATTAGCTGCGTGATATACTCCGAATCGCATTATGGCTGAGTTTATTTGCCGTTTAGGAACGCCGGCGGGCGAGATTGTGACGCGCACGGTCGAGGCGATTGCCGCGAACGAAGCGCGCACGCGTCTGGAGCGTGAAGGCTTCAAAGTCTTTGCGATCACGGCGCCAAAAGCTGAAGGTCTAACCTCGCTCACCAGGACCACCGGCACGGCCCGTGTTCGGGTCAAAGCGAACGACTTCCTGCTCTTCAATCAGCAACTTGCCGCGTTACTAAGGGCGGGCATTCCCATTTTGCAGGCGATAACCATGCTGCGACGGCGGGCGACCTCGGTGAAATTACGCGCGGTGCTGGAAGAGGTCGAGGAAGCGATTCGCGGTGGCGCCGCGCTCTCGCAGGCCTTCAGCGCCCAGGGCGCGGTGTTTCCGCGCATCTATACCGCCTCTATTCTGGCCGGCGAGCGTTCGGGCGCACTCGACGAAGTGCTCTCGCGATACGTGACTTACATGCGCCGCTCAGTCGGTTTGCGCCGAAAGATTCGCGGGGCGCTGGCCTATCCGACATTCTTGCTCGTGGCTTGCCTGGGCATGATTATCTTTCTGACAACCTTCGTGGTGCCGAAAATGTCCGATTTGTTCGCGGGCTTTGGCAACGATCTGCCGACCGTCACCAAAATTGTGCTGGGAATCTCCGGTTGGTTGACCGGCAACGTCTTTTGGTTTGCGCCGTTGGTAATCATCAGCTCCGTCGCCGTTTTTGTCTGGTCGCGGACACCGTCGGGTCGACTGATAATTGATGCTTTCCTGCTGAAGCTGCCTCTTGTCGGCAAGCTTTTGACCCAGATGTCGACTGCGCAGGCAGCGCGTTCGCTGGCTACCTTGCTGGCCGGTGGCATCACCTTGGTCGAGTCGTGGGAGATCGCGGCGGAATCGATCACCAATCTGGAATTACGGCGGCGAAGTTCGGCGATACTGCCGCTGATTCGCGAAGGCCGATCGTTTACCGAGAGCCTGGAGACAGCAAATTGGATGCCCGCACTGGCACTCGACATGATCGGTATTGGCGAACGCTCAGGCAGCCTGCGCGAAATGCTGGACGAGGTGGCTACCTTCTACGACGCTGAGTCTGAGGTCCGATTGGAGCAGTTGACGACCACTCTTGAGCCTGCGATCCTTGTGGTGATGGGGGGCGTGGTGGTGATAATTCTTCTCGCCATCTATTTGCCCATTATTCAGTCAATTTCGCGCGGGCCAATGACGAGACATTAGTTTGGAGCAAGTTGGCAACCTGCGCGTTGAGTTAAGCAGGGACGCAAGTTAAAGCCTGACACTACTAAATGAAGCAATTAGAAGAACAAGTTGATGCTCCGGTCGCTAATGCAATCAAAGGCGAAGCTTCGGCTGCAAGCGATTTGCCGGAGCCACCGGACCCGCCCGAGGTGCGACTAGCTAAAGAACGAGCCAGTCGTTACCGGCTACCGTTCGTCAATTTGTTGCCTCAGGACGGGGAATCTCCCATCGACTATGTACTGCTCAGCGAGCTTCCCGTCGACCTGATGGTTCGTCATCAATTCGTGCCCCTGCGACGAGAGAACGGGAAGTTGCACATCGCTATGGCCGATCCCACCGATCTGGATCGGCTTGATGACTTAGCCGGCGCGCTGCGCATGCGCCTGGTGCCGTACGTCGCCACGGCCGGAGCGATCGATGTCGTGCTGCGAAAAGGTGACACGACCCAGCGCGTTTTGGCCGAAGCAGCTTCGGGTTTTCGCATTTCGCTGGTACGCGAAACCGAGACGGGCGAGGAGGTCCTGGATCTCGACCGGTTGGCGACCGACAGCGAGATGTCGCCGATCATCAAACTGGTCGACACGATTATCTACAATGCAATGGAGTCGCGCTCCTCTGATATTCACATTGAAACCCGAGACACTGAGGTGCAGGTAAAGTACCGCATCGATGGGGCGCTGTACGCGAAAGTCGATCCGATCGACCTCGCTTATCACCAGACGCTGATCTCACGCATCAAGGTCATGTCGGAACTCGATATTGCCGAGCGTCGCGTTCCCCAGGATGGCCGCTTTCGGGTCCGCTACAAAGGACGGAATGTCGACTTCCGCGTTTCGATCATGCCGACCGTGCACGGCGAGGACGCCGTGATTCGTATTCTCGACAAGGAACAGATTAATGAAGAGTTTCGCAATCTGGATCTGAATGTCGTGGGTTTTGATCCGGAGGATCTGCGAAAATTTCGCCGTTACATTGCCGAGCCTTATGGCATGGTACTGGTGACCGGCCCGACCGGCTCTGGAAAAACAACCACGCTGTACGCCGCGCTCAACGAAATCCGAAACGAAGAAGATAAGATCATTACGATCGAAGACCCGGTCGAGTATCAGTTGCATGGCATAACGCAGATTCCGGTTAACGAGAAGAAAGGCCTCACGTTCGCGCGCGGCTTACGCTCGATCCTGCGCCACGACCCCGACAAAATCATGGTCGGTGAAATTCGCGACGAAGAAACCGCGCAGATTGCGATTCAGTCTGCCCTGACCGGTCACCTGGTGTTCACGACCGTTCACGCGAATAACGTCATCGACGTGATCGGTCGCTTTCTGAACATGGGAGTCGAGCCTTACAACTTTGTTTCATCCTTGAACTGCGTGCTTGCTCAACGCCTGATTCGCGTGCTTTGTCCAATCTGCCGTCGTGCTTTTCATCCTTCCGACGATGAGTTGATCGAATCAGGCCTGCGGCCGGAAGAGCAGCGCGGCGTCGTCTTTTATGCAAATGTTGGTTGCGATGGATGTAATCACACGGGCTATCGCGGCCGTACCGCGATTCATGAACTACTCGATCTCAGCGACAATATTCGTGAAATGATCGTCGAGCGACGGCCTGGGTCCGAAGTGCGACGCGCAGCCGAGGCGGAAGGACTCACCAGCTTACGCGAATCTGCCCTCAAGAAAGTCTTTTCCGGCGTTTCGACGCTGCATGAAATCAATCGCGTCACCTTTGTTGAAGAAGTGAACCTGACCGGACAGCGCTGAGGGCGCGCGGTCCTCTTCAAAGGAAGACGTTTTACCAATCCCGACCCTTCGTAGTCCGTTGATTTTGTTTTTTGCAAGTTTACGCGGTAATGGCACCCGCGGGACTGCCCCGGGTGGGGACCCCGCTGGCCTGCAAACTAGCGCTTTGTGCCATCAAAATACAAGGTAGGGTAGCCTCTTATCTCTTAGGATAGGCCTGCTTTTCTGCTAAACTGCCTGGGTTTTTCGGCATTGCGGAACTCGCCGAGGCCGTCCGCGTGTAAGGTGCAGGAACCGGGGTCTCCCGGGTCACTTTCCAGAGCTGTCCGTTCGGAAGAGGATTTAACTATGAAAACGACAAACCGCCGGTACTCGATCATCGCGCTCGTCATCATCGCCTGCTTGCTGGCTGTGCCAGTGAGCGCTTTTGGTAAAAAGGGCAGGGACCATTACAACAATGGGATTAGGTACGAGCAGGCGCAGCAATGGGAGAAAGCCGCCCAGGAGTTCACGCTGGCACTCGCCGCTGATCCATCGAACGTGGATTATCTGCTCCACTTTCGACGCGCGGTCTTTAATGCCTCGCAGATGTTTATGCAGCAGGGGCGCTCGCTGGCGGAGCAACGTGACTATGTAGGTGCTTACAACGCCTTTCGGCAGGCCTTCGGTTACGATCCCGTAAACCAGCTCGCGGTTTCAGAGATGGAGCGCATGGTGCGGCTTCAGGAAGTTAAGGACGGCGGAAGAAAACCGACCGGCGGTAGTGACGGAGCTTCGAACTCAGAACAGTCTGACGGCGCCGGAACTCCATCCGCGCCCGGAACGGCTCGGCCACTGGAACCCGTTGTCCCGCAGAAGCCGGAACAGATTCGCGTGGTCATGTACAACAACGTCGACCTGAAAACCGTGATCAGATCGCTGGCGGAGCAGTTGAATCTTAATGTCATCTTCGACCGTCAGTCTTTCTCGCAACCCCGGCAGATTGACATTAACCTCCGCGACACCACGACGGCCAGAGCCTTGGACTACATCTTCTTGCAAGAGAATTTATTCTTTCAAAAGCTGGATTCTCACACCATTCTGGTCGCCGATCAGGCTCGTCGCCAACAGTACCAGCAACTGGTTGTGCGCACGTTCTACATCGCAAACTCAGATCCCGATAAGGCCAAGGCGTTGATCACTCAAGCCTTGCCGGCATCCGTGGGACGGCCGCAATCGATCGTGGTTTCTGACAAAGACACCAACAGTTTGACGGTTCGTGATACGGCCGAAAACGTCAAGTTAATCGGCGATCTGTTGCAAAACATCGACAAGGACCGCGCCGAAGTTGTGATGGACGTGAACATTTACGAAGTGAACCGCAGTGACCTACTGCAGTTTGGAAATCAAATGGGAAGCGGGACCTTTAATCTTGGAGGATCCACGGGGCTCGCGGTGCTCACTTCAAATGCGGCGACGACCGCGAGGAACACGGGCGTAAACGTGAGCAGCATCATTGGTCTGAGCCCCACGGCATTGGCGGCAGCGCTGGTTATTCCGCCTTCAGTGTTTAATGCCTTCCAGAGCAAGAACAACGCTAAGCTTTTGGCCTCGACCCAGGTTCATGCGTTCAATAATGAAGAGTCCACGGCCCGCATCGGCCAGCGAGTTCCCGTGCAAACGGCGCAGGCTTATCCGTTCGGCGTACAGACCGGAACCACAACCAGTCCCCAGACCGGCTTTCCTTCGGGTGGCTTTCCCGTGATCAATTACGAGCCCACGGGTCTGACTCTGAACTTTACGCCGCAGGTGTTTCCCAATCTGGATGTGCAGGTCAAAATGAAGATCGAAGAGAAGGATGTAATCGGACCCAATAGCCTGACGCCTACCTTCACCGAGCGCACCATCACCGGGACCGCACGCGTACAGAACAATCGCACGATGATGCTGGCAAGTGTCACCACGAACGTGCAATCAGATGGAAGGCAGGGATTGCCGATTCTCGGCGGGCTTCCGATTCTGGGCCGCTTTTTCACCACGCCGACCAAGGAAAACCGCCAGGTGGACATCGTCATCTCGGTTACACCGCGCGTCCTGCGTGCGCCGGCCGTGACACCACGCGACGAAGAGATGAGGCCGAGCGGGACGCTGACCTCGCCAACTACGGGATCGATCGCCACGATGCTGCAGGAAAGGGACCGCGAAGAGCAGATCGCTGCCGCTCGGAGAATTCCGAAAGACGTGGTCGTCCTGACTGAGCCTCGGCCGACTTATGAACCAGCGCCCGCGCCCGTCGCTACGAATCAGTCCGGCGCCACCGTTGATAAGGCGACGAACACCGCTGCTGCCCCGGTCGTGCCCGTTACGCAGAGTGGTAGTTCCGCGCCGCCTCAAACACAGAACGTGGCGTTAACGGCTCCGGCGAAACAAGCAGAGACGAATCGCGAAGTTGCGGGCCCGGTGGTTGAACCGGCAATGCCTCAGCCAAAAGCCGCGGCATTCACATCTCAACAGCAACCGCCCGCAGCGAAGACAATGGATGTGGCCAGTGCGCTGAAGAGCATCGTAGCGCCAACGACTGCTGTTACCGGCACGGCTTCCAGCGCCAAAGATGACCCGGCGGTGACGCCGGTCACCGAGCAGCTCGCACCAAAGAGTCCCGATGTGACCGTAACAGGCAACGATTTGACGGCCGGGCTAATTCAGTTGAGTCTCACGCCGGAACAGAGCGAGATGCGCCTCGGAGAAAAGCGGCAACTCGCGCTCCAGGTTAGGGCGGGTGCGCCCCTTGGTCTGGCAGTGTTGACCCTGCGTTTCGATCCACAAGTGATAAAGGTCAAGTCCGTTACCACCGGCAGCTTCTTTGCCAATGCCAGGACCGCTCCCACGTTGACACAATCAGTAGACAAGGACGGCATGCTGTTGATTTCGCTGGCGCCGGCTGCCGGTTCACCCGTTAGTGGCGAAGGTACTTTACTCAACATCGAATTCGAAGCCATCGCCGCAGGTGACAGTGCGCTCGCGTTCGATCTGGCGAACATACATCTGGTGGCCAGCGACGGTCGTACCGTAATGCTTCAGGTCGAG
>Ga0193725_1000571_pt1 | contig 10744 bp, 13 predicted proteins | sample H2a2metaG_FD_143058 | JGI IMG/M metagenome (GOLD analysis project Ga0193725, IMG submission 143058) | Soil microbial communities from a riparian zone of the East river system, Colorado, United States - H2a2 | ecosystem: Environmental > Terrestrial > Soil > Riparian zone | place: USA: East River...
CCGTTGATCACGCCCATCGGCCCGATCGGCGGCGTCAGCTACTTCGGACTGCTGGGCCTGCTCATCGGCCCGCTCGCGTTGAGCTATTTCTTCGAGCTGATTCGCATGTATCGCGAGGAGTATCTAGAGCCGGAGGCGGTGGAGTCGCGGAAATGACGGCCGACACGCATGGTTCGAAGGGTATTGCGATGGTCCGGGGGGCGCGTGCGGTCTATTTCCTTCTCGCTTGCGTCGCAGCACCTCCGAGCCTGTGTGCTCAAGCGTTACCCGCAGAGTCACGGCCACTCGCCGTTGGTCCGGAACGGGCGGTGCAATCGGGGCGCACGCGCGCCCGTGAGGGTGCGGTCGTGGGCTTCATTGTCGGAACGACCGTCACCCTTATCGTGACGCGAAGCGGTGGCTCGACGGCCCCGTGCAATCGCTCGGCCAATCAAGACGCGCTCAGCTCAGGTGAATGCGTCGGTCTTGCGGTGGCCGGTGGATTGGTCGGGGCGGGTTTGGGTGCCCTGATCGGCAGTCGGATGCGAGTGGAGGCCCACCATCGCGCCTTCTTGTTTGTCGTCAGCATCGCCGCGCCGTTTTGATATCGACCAACCCATGAAGATTCGTAACCTCACCAAACAGGACGCGCTCCAACTTCTCAGTGAACTCCGGGCGATGGCCGCGCTCGAGCCCGGGCCTGATCCCAAGCACTTGGCTCGCGCGAAAGAGATCAGCTTCCAGCTGCGAGGCCAGGAATGGGCCTCGCTCTGGATGCGGGAGAAGTTGGACGAGCTTTATCGGTTCCTTCAGACTATTCTCAGCGCCCGGCGCTGGCGTGACGCACCGTTAAGCGTCGAGACCATGCGCTCAGAGATCAAAGGAGCGTGCTCACGAATCTCCAAGGTCTTTTCAGCAAGAAAGGCACAACGATGACCACCGCGACCGCTGGGTCTCAATGACGGACGACTCCAAGCTGCGCGCGCTGAAAGTATTCCTTCGCGCCTACGCCATCCTATCGCTGATCTTGTTCGTCGGTCTCATGATCGGATTTGTCGTCCGGGCACCGATTCTCGATCCTGGCGGCGCGTGGCACGTGCTGATTTGGGATCGCGTGACGGATCCCATCCCGCCGATGTTGTTCGCGATCTACATCGTATGGTCGATCTTCATTTATCGCGCCGCGGGCGATCCGCTCGCCCACAAGATGTTCCTGGACTTCACGGCCTGGGCCAACCTGGCCCACGGAATCGCCATGGTGCCCCACGCCCTGATGATGCCGGAATACCACATCAAGTTTCTCACGGACATTCCGTGGGTCGTGTTGCCCGCCATCGCGATCGCCTTCCTGCGGCCGCGTGGCTCGGAGGTGGCCTCGCCCGGAACTGCTAGCTAAATTCGACAAGTCAAATGGGGATGGAGTTCCCCAAAAACCGCCGGAAGGCTGATGACTCCTACCATGCACTGACGTCGAGTGCGGGAGGAGTCTTTTTGTTTTGGCTCCCTCACTGGTATTCTTGGCGGGTTCACAACTTTCTCGGCATTCTCCCTGGAAGCGGCGCTTCTCTGGGAGCGGGGGCAAGTGCTCGGCTGCGTGGTGTTTGTCAGTGCATCCGTGATCTTGTCGATAGCGGCAGTGTTTGCCGGCCTCTCTCTAGTCCGGTGGCACGCGGTCTAACACCCTTGAAGGTGAAGGCGCGCGAACTGAATTCCGTACTCAAGCAATGAGATCTGATGTCTTCTCCCGTTGTACTTCTCACGGTGTCCGCCATTCCCGTCGCTGTCGTGCGGCGCCTCGTCAAACCGTTCGAGCTGTCACGGGCGGTGCCCGAATGCTGCGGTCTCGCCTGGAAAGCGGTGCGCGCCCAAAACGTGAAGGCCGGACGCAACGTGGCGATCTACTGGGACGGGACCATCCGTCTCGAAGCCGGCGTCGAGCTGCAGGGGCCATTTTTGGAGGAAGGTGAGGTCGTCCGTTCCGCTACCCCAGCCGGTTCTGCGGCATCCACCACGCATTTTGGACCCTATGGTGGTCTTGGCGCTGCGCACGCTGCGATTCAAGAATGGTGCACAAAACACAATCACCGGTTGACTGGTCCGCAGTGGGAGATCTACGGTCATTGGCAAGAGGCATGGAACGACGATCCCTCGCGAATCCGCACGGACGTGTTCTATCAGGTGACCGCACCTGAAGCTGCCCAACGGTTGGTTTGCGAGGCGTGACCCCTTAGCTTAGGCCGACCTCGTCAGGCTGCGTCTGGGCACATGTCACTTTTAGCCGTTCGCATCGGTGCGGGCGTCCTCGTTCTCTTCGCTCTCATTACCCTGCGCGGCAAGCGCTGGGCCTACTTCGCATTCGTAGTGCTCGGGCTCCTCTATTTTCCCGCGCAAAACCACTTCCGCCTGCACGTCCCGAAGTGCGAGCAGCTCCTTCCCACGATACAGGTGCTCGTCATCTCGCTGCACAACTACGTGTACATCGCGTTGTTCGCCGGCTTCTACTGGATGTCGTGGGTACAGTTCCGGAGGGCTGACGCGCGCGTCGTCTGGGCGCTTCTCGCGACGCTGCTCGTGGCAGCCCTCGTCGAGATCGCCCAGGGCATGACGATGACGGGGCGGGGACATTGCCGCCTGCGGGATCTCGTACCGGACGCCGCAGGCATGTTGGGCGCGGCGCTGCTGCTCGCCGTCTGGTCCCGGCTCCGCCGGAAACCGGCATACGTCAGACTCGTCAAGCCTCGTTCAGCGACCGCTCCACACGCGGCTGCCCCCACGTCCCGTACTGTCGTTCCATCTCGCGGTGTCGTTCCGCCCCCGCCCCCGCCCCCGCCCTCCCGGGGTCTACCGGGGCTGTACGTACCTCCGCCCGCGCCCCCGGACTTTTCACCGGGCCCGAGCCCTGTTACGCCGGCGGCGGACAGCGCTCCGACGCATGAGGTCGCGCCGACGGAGGGGCGGGCGGGGGGGGCGATCGCTGTACGTCAAGCGGTCGTGCAACGCCTTCGGGCGATCGGGGGACGTCTCAGAGAAATGTTGCAACGCCTGTGGATGACCATACGCAGACGTCGCCGCACAGTCGTCGTTGGCGTCGGAGTAGTGGCGCTCGTGGGTACCGGGGCGTTCGTGATCTTGAGCCTCCCGGCGCCAGCGCCTGTAGTGACCGAGGAACCGGCGCCGCCCGAAGAGCCCCCACCGCCCCCGCCGCGGCCCCTCCAGTCGGAAGCCGAGGGGTACTACGAGCCGAGCTACAAGTTCACGGTCTCCGATCGGCGCTTCATCCGCCTGACCCTGCGTCCGCAGCCCTCTGTCACGTTCTCGCGGCCCGGGATACGGGATGAAGTGGGGTGTGCAGATGCACGGATTACCCCGGCTGCGGTACACCTGCGCTGCGAATTCGAGCGCGTCGGCATCGTCGTCACGATCGAGGGCCAGTTCCCGACACGCACGGTCACAAGCCGCCTCGACGCGCCGGTCCTGAACGCCATGGTCACGATCACCAATACGCGCGGTGAGACGCTGTTCCGCGCGCGCCAGCCGTTCTATTGGCACACGCCCGACTAATGAACACTCGACTGGTCTTGGTTCTTGCCACCGTGTTGATCGGCTGCCACCGTCCCACGGAAGTACGCGGCATGTATCTCAATTACGATGGCAAGGGTACGCTCTTCCCGTGCGACAATTCACGGCTCGCGATGGACGTGCCGGATTCAGGACTGGCTGCCCGCTACGACTCTCTGGCCGTCGGACATGAGCCGCTGTTTGTGCGCCTGCGCGGCATCAAAGGTCATGCGGGGAGTCCCAAGGGAGGCGCGAGTTATTACTTTCTGGTTCAACAGACCTTGGAACTGCGAGGACGGGCCACTGGGGAGTGCCCCGGCGTTGCTCAGCCCATCGCCCCGCTGCTTCCCAAGCCCTAGCTCGGTGTAGTCCAGATCCTAACGCGCACCTGACGCGCTGAACTTCGAATAAGGATTTCTATGAGCCCCAAAAAGCCCACCACCGCGATCAAGAAGAAGGTCAAGGGATTCACGGACGAGGAGCGAGCCGCAATGAAGGACCGCGTCCAGGAGCTGAAGGCCGGCGCGGGAGAGGGGGAAAGCGCCGTGCTCGCGAAGATCGCCACGATGAAAGAACCGGATCGCGCCATGGGCAAGCGGCTCCATGCCATCATCAAAGCCAGCGCGCCCGCCCTGGCGCCGAGACTCTGGTACGGGATGCCGGCGTATGCCAAGGACGGCAAGGTCGTCTGCCACTTCCAAAGCGCCCAGAAGTTCAAGACGAGATACGCGACGATCGGCTTCAGCGACAAGGCAAACCTCGACGACGGCACCGTGTGGCCTGTCGCTTTCGCGCTGAAGGAGTTGACCGCCGCCGACGAGGCAAGGATCAGCGGGCTCGTGAAGAAAGCGGTGAGCTGAAGCCTACTTCGGCGCCGCCTCGAACGTCGCGGTCACCACCCCAAACATGAACCCGTCTCCCGACGCGTCAGGATTCCCGAACACGAAATACACGTCATGTAATCCCACCGTCGGCCGCAGCGACACGTGGAGGGGCACCGGCGCCTGATCGGCGGTGGGCCGAATCGGCTCGCTCTCACCAAGCAACGCGCCGGTCGGCGAATCGAGGTGCACGGCGATCTTCCCTCCCCTCGCCTGATACTGCGTCGGCGCCACCGCCAGGAACGTCACCGCCACCACACCAGTCAGATCGATCTGCTTCAGGGCTACCGACGAGCTGGATCGGCTTACCACCGTGATCGGCACCGGCATGCCCTCCACACTCTGCTTCGACACGCCTTCCGACATTTCCCCGGCCGCCACGACGACGGTCGGCGACCGCAGCACGAGCGCCTGCTCGGCGGTGATCGCCGGCATGCCGTTGGCACCGCGGTCCGTGTACTCGGCGCGCAGCACCAACACTCCTTGCGGCGCATCACCCGAGCCCGCGGGAGGACTGTACGATCCACGCACGGGAAGCGACGCCGAGCGCGTCGTCGTGTCGGCGAGACTCATGATGTACGCAACCATCGCTGACGCCTGCTCGTCGGTGAGCGCGGGATGCGCGGGCATCGGGATGTTGCCCCACACGCCGGATCCACCTTCGCGAATCTTCTTCATGAGCCGCGCGGTCGCCGTGCTGTCCTGGTTGTACTTGCGCGCGACATCGCGGTAGGTCGGTCCGAGTGACTTGCGATTCAGCTGATGGCAGGAGAGGCAGTCGCTCCCTTCGACCAGGCGCCGGCCTTGATCTACCGGACTCGCCGCACCGCCTTCCTTCAGATATTGCACGCTCACCGCCACGCGTCGCGCCGGGATCTTGCCACTGCGCAGCGTGCCGTCTTCGCGATCCGTCACGCGGACCGCGTAGCGCACCGGCACACCCGGGAAGAAGAACGACTTGTTGCCGCCGACGAGATCGACGGCAGCAATCGGCGGCTGATTGCCCGCCACAATCTCGATCGGGGCCGCACTGGTCGTAGCGCCCTCAGCGTCCGTCACGGTCAGCGCTGCCGTGTACGTCCCGGCTCGAGTAAATGTGAACGACGGGTTCGGCTCGCTCAGCCGGCGCAGCACGGCGCCGGCCTTTCGCGCGATCGTCCATTCGTACCGCAGCGAGTCCTCGTCGAGATCCACCGTGCCCGCTGAGGACAATGCGACACGCAGTGGCAGCGCGCCTTTCGGGTGATCGACCGCGACTGCGACGATCGGCTTGCGATTGCCGGCGTTGTACTCGACGCGGACGAGCCGCGCGTCGTCGTTGCCCTGGAACCACAACGTGCCGTACTCGAGGATGTACATATCTCCGCTCGGCGCGAATTCCATCTCGATCGGCGCGCTGAACGTGGCGCTCGGCATGAATTGCTCGATGGACGCGAGATCGCCGCTCTTGTCCATGGTGACCGCCATGATCCAATGCCGCATGAATTCGTAGATGAACAGCTTGCCGTCGTAGTATTGCGGAAACGGTCTCGCCGCGTTCCGGAAATCCTCGCGGTAGAACACGGGACCGGCCTCGGCGGTCCGTCCGCCGGTGCCGACGATGGGGAAGTCGGTCGACGGCCCGTACGGATACCAGATGTAGGCGCCGCGCGCCGGCGGCAGCGCCGTGAGACCGGTGTTGTTCGGCGAGTTGTTGACCGGGTGCGCGGGATCGAATTGCGGGCCGCCCTGGGTGGTGACCGAATCCAACACCCGAGTCTTGTAATAGGCCTGGTTGTTCCCCACGAAGTACGGCCACCCATAGTTCCCCGGGCTGCGCGCCTGACCGATCTCATCGTACCCGCGCGGTCCCCGTCCGACCGAGTCGACGTTCGCGTCAGGACCGACTTCGCCCCAGTAGAGGAAACCGGTGTGTTTATCTACCGAGATCCGATACGGGTTGCGATGGCCCATCGTGTAGATCTCGGCCCGAGTCTTCGGCGTGCCTTTCGGGAAGAGGTTTCCATCCGGGATCGTGTACGTGCCGTCCGGCTCCGGGTGGATGCGAATGATCTTGCCGCGCAGATCGTTCGTGTTCCCTGACGATTTCTGCGCGTCCCACGGCATCCGACTCGCGCGCTCGTCGATCGGGGCATACCCGCTGGCGAACGGATTCGAGTTGTCGCCGCTGGACAGGTAGAGATTGCCGCTCCTGTCGAAGGCAATCGAGCCTCCGGTGTGACAGCACGCGAGACGCTGCACGGGAATCTCGAGGAGCACGATCTTCGATGCGAGATCGAGCGAGTCTCCCCGCATCGTGAAGCGCGCGAGGACGTTCTTCGCGTCCGGTCCCGCCGGCGAGTAGTACATGTAGACCCAGCCGTTCGCCGCAAAGTTGGGATCGGCGGCGAGTCCGAGCAGTCCGTCCTCCGCCTGGCTGCTATCCGCGTACTTGGTGCTCACCGGGATCGTCGCGATGCGTCGCACCTCACCCCCTGACCCCCTCTCCGTTCCGGAGAGGGGGGACGCGGAGCCCTTGTACAGGTTGACGTAGCCGTGTCGCTCGATGAACAGCACGCGTTCGCCCGGCAGCACGGCGAGCTCGATCGGTTCATCCAGCTTGTCGGCGAGCACGACGCGCGTGAAGCGATTCTCCTCGGGCCGCGCGCGATTGAAGTCGACGTTCCCGGTGCCCATCGCGTAGCGCAGTCCGCCGAGCAGGTGTTGCAGGAACAGCGGCTCGGTGTACGCCGCTTCCGTGTGTCCCATGTTGGTGTACCACGCGCGCCCACCATCGACATCGTGGTACCAGCTCATGGGGTGGTGATCGCCGTTCGTCCCTCCCTCGTAGCTCGTTTCGTCGATCTCGACGAGCACGTGGATGGTCGGATCGATCGACTTGAAGTTGTAGAACTCGTCCTCGTGCTCGAAGCGACCGGGAAACCCTTTCGTCGACACGTGCGTCGTGTCGAGCGTACGATAGCTGCCCTTGCGAACGTTGGGGTTGTTGGGATGGCCGTTGAAGTACGCCCCGGCCAGTCTGCCGTACCACGGCCAATCGTACTCGGTATCGGTGGCGGAGTGCACGCCGACGTATCCGCCGCCAGCCTGGATATAGCGCTCGAAGTCGTCCTGCTGCGCAGCATCCAGTACGTCACCGGTCGTACTCAGGAAGACGACCGCGCGGTATCGCGCCAGGTTCTTCTGCGTAAAGGCGCCGGCATCTTCGGTCGCGTCGACCGCGAACCCATTCGCCTGACCGAGCTTCCGGATTGCGGCGATGCCGTTGGGAATGGAGCTGTGGCGGTATCCTGCCGTTTTGGAGAAGACGAGGACCCTCGGTTCCTGAGCATGTGCGGCGACGGGGATCGAGACCGAGGCAAGGAGCGCGAGCGAAACGAGGAGTCGTTGCATGGCCATTGTCGTCAGCAAATCTGCAGCGCAGCTTGGAGTGTGGATAGAGCGTCGAGCTTCCGCACGTTCGTCGTCGATCAACTGGGTCGCGTTGTACCGCAACTTCGCGCGCGTGCGATGTTCGGCGGAGTCGGCATCTATGCCGGCCAACTGTTTTTCGCGCTCGTTGCCGATGATACGCTGTACTTCAAGGTGGATGATTCCAATCGCCCGGAGTTCGAGCGTCTGGGAATGAAACCGTTCCAGCCGTACGGGGAGGGTGGCGAAGTCATGCAGTACTACCAGGTGCCCGCCGAATTCCTGGAGGATCCCGATGCCCTCCGCTCGTTAGCAGAGAAGTCAATCGCGGTTGCGGCTCACAAAAAGAAGATGAAGGGGAAGCGATGATCGTTCGCGCGTTGCCGTTCACGCTCGTGCTGAGCGTCCTCGGCGGACAGGGTCCGGTCGGCATATTCACCGCGCAATCGGACGTGGGCCGAGCGACGGGTTCCGCCTCGTACGACTCCAGGCAGCAGACGTATCTGGTCGCGGGGTCGGGCCAGAACATGTGGGAGTCCCGCGACGATTTTCATTTTGTCTGGAAACGAATCAGCGGGAACTTCATCCTCTCCACCCGTGCGCGCTTCATCGGCGCGGGAGTCGAGGAGCATCGCAAGATCGGCTGGACCATTCGCTCCTCGCTCGACCCGCGCAGCGCGCATGTGACCGCGGCGCTGCACGGCAACGGCTTGATGTCGCTCCAGTTCCGGCGGCAGACCAGCCGGATGACGGAGGAAGCCAGGTCGGCCGACAGCCTCCCGGACGCGGATGCCATCATCCAGCTCGAGCGGCGCGATGGCGTGTATTTCATGTCGGTGGCGCAATTCGGCGATACGCTGGTCACGCAGCGGCTCGCCGGCGTCTCGCTCCCCGACACGGTCTACGTCGGCCTGTTCGTGTGTTCGCACAACGACGCCCTCACGGAGCAGGCAACGTTTCGCAACGTCCGCATCACGACGCCGCCGAAGCGGCCCCGCTGACCTCCACAGACGTCTGATTATGACTTTTGGCGCGTCTTGAGGCTGACAGCGAAACCCCGACCAAGAATTTGGTGTAGTCAATTGCGTGCGTTCCAAAGAGAACAATTCAAGGAGATGTTCATGAGACACTCGGTAGCCGGAGCGACGTTCGCGGTCGTTCTGGTTCTGGCCGCGGTGAGGGTGGCAGCAGGACAAAGCGCAACCCGCTCGATCACGGGGACCGTCATGGATTCCGCCAATCACAAGCCACTCTCTCAGGCGGGAGTCTACTTCGGCCGGATGCCGGCCGGTCAACGCACGGGAAATGACGGGAAGTTCAGCGTGTCGGCGCCGCAAGACGCGCTCTTGTTAGCGGTGCGCCGGTCGGGCTACATCCCGGTGATCGTCGAGGTTCCTGCGGACACGGTCGCCACCGACGTCGGGACGAAAAGTCTGCGGCAAGTGAAGACCGACGAGGACCGGGCAGCCGTTCAGAACGCCGACATGAGAATGTACCCCGAGCTCGCGCAGTTCTACGACCACAAGAAAGGGTTTCGCCAGGGCGTGTTCCTGGCGCCGGATGACTTGTCGCGCCTCGGCGGGAGTTTGTTCACGCTCATCCGCCAGAAGCCCGGCTTTCACTTCATCTGTATCGTCACTCGCAGGGGCGATGTGGATTGCGGGCAGGAGGCCAATCGCGGCCGCACATCGATCTCGGATCCAAACCCGACCAGTCGGGAGCAGGAGCCCTGCGTGATGCACGTGTGGACGAACGCGCTCGGCCCCCAGCATACGCTCGATGAGATCTTGATGGAGGATGTGTTGGCGGTCGAGGCGTTCCCGACCCCAGGCGTCACGCCGTCGGAGTTCGCGGGAAGCCCGTGCGCGACCATCATGCTGTGGATGAGACACAGCGGCCCGGTGACGGCTCGCCCCTAAAGGATCCCTCATGAATTGCAGGCGTCTGCGCGGATTGCTGCTGACCATCGCTGCTGCCGGCTGTATGCGTTCAGGTGCGCCGCCGCTCGCCGGTCAATGGACGCCGGTCAGCGCCGAGCTGGGCGGTAAGGACTTTCCAGTTGCGAGGTTCGAGGGCGCCACGCTGCAGTTGACCGACAGCACGTACGAGTTCGCAGGTGACAAGGGCTCGTACGCGGTGCTCTCCTCCAAGGAGCCGGCGAAGCTGGACATCCGCGGACAATCGGGGCCGAATGCGGGACGCACCATTCCCGCAATCTTCGAGGTGTCGGACGAGCAGCTGACCATCGGCTATCAGCTCGGTTCCGGAGAACGGCCCACTGAGTTCACGTCGCCGCAGGGCTCGCAAATCCTCATCGTCAACTACAAGCGCGTGCACTGAACGGCTCTTTGCCGAGCAAAACCGGATAGCACCGCCGCCGCCAGGCTAACAGCTTACGGGATCGCTATCCGAGGGGAAGTTCGGTGGATCTTCTGAGACTGATCGAGCAATCCGAATGGGCCAATCTGCAGTGGGTGGAGTTCGTCTACTCCCAACCAGATCCGGAAATCCGCCCGCGTGAGATCCTGGTTCACATCATGGATGGCGAACGCGTGTGGTTCGAGCGGATCGAGGGGCAGCCGCGAACGAGGATGCCGTCGCTGTTGAGCCAGGAGGAGCTCGTCCGAGGCTTCAAGGTGAACAGCGCCACGTTTCGCAGACTCATGGCCACCCGGTTGGAAGACGTCGTGCATTTCCGCCGTGACTCCGGGGAGGAGTATCATGCACCAGTGGTGGACATCCTCATCCATCTCTTCACGCATGGCTACCATCACAGAGGACAGCTCGCCGCGCATTACGCCCGCAGCGGCGCGAAGTATCCGAATACGGATCACATCAATTTCTTGCGCGTGAACAAGCTGTAGTCGTCAGCGCAGTCCCGCGCGCGCCTGCACTATCTCCGGGCGTTCACCGTC
>Ga0193725_1000572_pt1 | contig 10723 bp, 5 predicted proteins | sample H2a2metaG_FD_143058 | JGI IMG/M metagenome (GOLD analysis project Ga0193725, IMG submission 143058) | Soil microbial communities from a riparian zone of the East river system, Colorado, United States - H2a2 | ecosystem: Environmental > Terrestrial > Soil > Riparian zone | place: USA: East River...
GCGAAGCTGGCATGCGGAGATCATGCCCGATTCTGGCATCCCCGCCGCCGCGCTTTCGACCGCTGCCAGAGCGGGGTTCCTCACCCTCAGCCCCCTGTTTTTACCCACACGACTTCACGAAGACCCTAAATTAGAACGACTGAACCCGCGTGCACGACAGGAGGTTCCCGTGTCGGCGATGCGACACATGCTCGTGTTCTCTGCCAATCACGCGTGGAGGCCGTGCGCGTGGGGCCTCCTGGCGGCGACTCTGGCCGCGCTCCTCCCGGTGCCGGCAGCCGCGGCGGCCGACGCCGCTTCGAAGCTGGTCGTCGGTTATGTGGCCGCGGTGTCGTCGGACCACTTCGTGCCCGTCCTCGACCGCGCCGGGTATCCCGGCCAGGTTCGCGGCACCCAGGTACGGCTGGCGCTGGACCGGAACACGCGGGTCCTCGACAGCGAACGCCCGGCCGCCCCGGCCGCCATCCAAGTGCGCCGGCAGGCCACGGTGATCTACGACGAGACACGAGGCACGAACGTTGCGCGGGAAGTGCGATTGATCGGGACGCTCCCGGCCGGCGTCGCGCTGCCCGGTGCCGAGACCACGCCGCGTAATCCGCCAGAGCCGGACTCTTCCCCCACGGGGGCTGTCACACGGGGCGACGGGTGGCCCACATCCTCCGATGCGTTCGTCGCGAAGTGCAGTCGATCCTACGGTCGCGCGGATCGTACAACTCGGAGCTCGCGGCGCGCTTCCAGGGCCAGCGCGTGACCCGACAATTCTTCGCTGACGCCACGCTGGCGGATTTCTGAGGATAGGCAAACGGCGCAATTCTTTGTTTCCTTGTTCCCTGTTGCGTTGCGCCCCTTTCGATGTCAGCAGGCGGTCATCCGAAGCCAAACAGAAGAATGATAGACTTTCGAGAACATCGGGGTGTGGCGCAGCCCGGTAGCGCACCTGCTTTTGGGAGCGCGGTCGCTCGATGTCCCGTGTCGTCTAAGTTGCTCCCGAATTGATTCTTCCTCTCGGGTATCTGTCCCGACACATCTGGCGTTTGCCCTTGTTGGCCCTCGGAAACCGTCGGCGTGACGTCAGCAAGAAGTCCTGACGTTGTTGAAGGTGTATCTGTTGATCAGAGGGCTGGGGGTCGGCTCGCAGACGTTCCTGCTCCTCGAAGGTCGTCTTGCGGCTCGTCGCTAACTTGCGCGTCGCAGGTCGCCGCGCGACGCGCGAGGCGGCGCCCTCCAATCGGCCATCGCAGATTCGCGTGTGTTGTGCCAGGGACGTGGCCTTGACGGGGATGGATGACAGCGAGCTAAATAGCGGACCGTGACGTGCCTACTCCTTCTCCTGCTCCTCGCGGTGACCTCCGCCGCGCAGGCGGCGCCAGCCAGGACGATCGTCATCGCCCAGGGGGTCGATCCCACCACCCTTGACATGATGAACCAGCAGGAAACGCCCGCCGGCAACGTCGGCGTGCAGATTTTTGACACCCTCCTCGAGCGTGACCAGGATCTCCGCCTGGTCCCCGCGCTCGCTGCCGAGGTGCCCCGGCTGCTGTCGCCGACGGTGTGGGAGATCAAGCTGCGCCGCGGCGTCAAATTCCACAACGGGGAGGACTTCAACGCCGAGTCGGTGAAGTTCAGCCTGGAGAGAGTGGCGAATCCTGCCAACAAGCTTCGGGGCTCGGCAAACTTCGCCCTGCTCGAGCGCGTGGAGATCGTCGATCCCTATACCGTGCGCCTTCACACGCGCGCGCCCTGGCCCATCCTCAAGAGCGCCTTGGCGTTCCGCCAGGCGTCGCTGTACCCACCGCATGCCTACGCAGGGAAGGACACCGCCTTCATTTCCCGCAATCCCATCGGCACCGGCCCATTCCGCCTCGTGCGGTGGAGCAAGGACGAGGAGATCGTACTCGCCGCCGACCCCGGAGGCTGGCGGGGCGCGCCCGCGGTGAAGACCGTGGTGATCCGCCCCATCCCCGACGACGCCGTGCGGGTGGCCGCGCTCCAGAATGGCGAGGTCGACCTCGCGGTCAACATCCCCCCGCACCTCGCCACGGTCATCGCCAACCACCCCAGACTCTTTCTGTCCTCCACGCCGAGCGTCCGTACCATCCAGCTCATGTTCTACACGCACCAGTTCGACGCCGCGCACAAGCTCGTCGGCGCTTACCAGGGTGTCACCGCCGACAAGCGGGTGCGCCACGCCATCGCCGCCGCCCTCGACGTCGACGAGATCATCCGTACCGTGCTCGACGGCAAAGGCATCCGGGTCGCCACCATGCTCACCGACAAGCATTTTGGGTTCGACCCCGCCTTGAAGCCCATCAAGCAGGACGTGGCCCGAGCCCGGAAGCTGCTCGCCGAGGCGGGACACCCGAACGGGATCGACCTCACCCTCAACTCGACCAACGGGCGGTACGTGCGCGACAAAGAGGTCGCAGAGGCGGTGACCGGCCAGCTCAGCAAGGCGGGCATCCGCATGACGCTCAAGACGTTCGAGTTCGTGAACTACCTGAACGCGATGGTCTACACGCACAAAGCGGGCCCGGTATGGCTCATCGGCTGGGGCGTGGCCTCCCTCGACGCCGAGAACGTCTACGTGCCGCTCTTCCGCTCCGGCAAGGTCATGGCGAACTATGCCAACCCGGAGTTTGATCACATGATCGACGAGGCGCAGACGATCATGGATGAGAAGAAGCGCCTCGTGCAGTACCATCGCATCAACCGTCTCTGGCTCGACGATCTGCCCGCGGTTCCTCTCTACCAGCAGATCGACCTGTACGGCGTCAACAAGCGGCTCGTGTGGACCTCCCGTCGCGACGAGGTGATCAAAGCGTGGGAGATCCGCCTGAAAGACGCACACTGACGCGAAGGATCGCAGCGAATGAAGTGTCCTCAGTGCCAGCACGAGAACCCGGGCGGGAAGTTCTGTGGGGAGTGCGGAGCCAGGCTCGAAGCGCGCTGTCCTTCCTGTCAGGCCGTCAATCCCCCCGGTAACAAGTTCTGCGGGGAGTGTGGAGGCCCGCTGACCGCGCCGCCCTCCACGGCCTCGGCGGTTCGCGCTGAAGCGCCGGTAGTCTCCGAGCCCGTCGGGGCCGAAGCTGCGTCCCCACCACTCACGGCTCCGCAATCGCCGTATCGCGACGCTTCACCCGCCACCTACACGCCGAAACACCTCGCCGAGAAGATTCTCGCCACCAAGGGCGCCGTGCAGGGCGAGCGCAAGAACGTCACCGTGATGTTCGTCGATGTGTGCGGCTTCACGACGATCTCCGAAAAGCTGGATCCCGAAGACATCCACGGGATTATGGACCGCGCATTCGAAGTCATGCTGGAGGCGGTTCACCGCTACGAAGGCACCATCAATCAGTTCCTCGGTGACGGCATCATGGCGCTCTTCGGAGCCCCCATCGCCCACGAGGACCACCCCCACCGAGGGCTCAGCGCCGCGCTGGCGATTCGAGAGGGCCTGAAGCCGCTTCAAGACGACGTCCTTCGCACGCACGGCGTGGAATTCCGCGTCCGAATGGGCCTCAACACCGGCGTGGTGGTTGTCGGCGCGATCGGCAGAGACCTCCGCATGGACTACACGGCCGTGGGGGACACGACCAACCTCACGGCGAGGCTGATGAGTCTGGCGCAACCCGGACAGATTGTGGTGAGTCTACGCACCCAGCATCTCCGCGAGCGATTCTTCAGGTGGGAGGACCTCGGCGAATTTCAGGTCAAGGGAAAATCCGAGCCGGTACACGCGTACGCGTTGCTGGACGAGATCCGGGGCCGGACCAGGCTGGAGGTCTCGAAGGAGCGAGGCCTGACGCCGCTGATCGGTCGCGAGCGAGAGGTCGCCAGCCTCGTGAACGTGTACCGGCAGGCCGAGGAAGGCCATGGCGCGGTCGTGCTCGTTTCTGGCGAGCCTGGCGTCGGCAAGTCACGCCTCCTCTACGAATTCCTCAGAGCGATCGAGACCGCGGGCGGTCTCGAGCTAGAAGCGTCCTGCGTCGCGTACGGCCGGACCATCCCCTACCGTCCGATCCTCGACCTCGTCCGAGGATATCTCGGTCTGCTCGAGGAGATGACCGGAGACGAGGTTCGCTGGCGTGCCGCGAAAGGGCTCCTCGCGCTCGGCATCGAAGGCGAAGAGCCCTCCACGTTGCTCGCTCACTTCCTCGGAGTCCCCGCTCCCGAGGCGTTCCTCAATCGCCTCGCCGGCTCCCTGCTCAAGGAGCGGACCTTCGCCGTGCTCCGTGACCTGCTGTTCCGGGTGAGCGAGTCCGCGCCTCTCGTCTTGACCGTCGAGAACATCCACTGGATCGACACGACCTCGGAAGAGTTCCTGGGCCATCTCGCCAGTCATGTACCTAACCATCGGATCGTATTGCTCCTCACGACCAGGCCGAGCGCCACCCAGTCTGCGCTCGCCGAGCGGGCCGAGACCATGCTGGCGCTGGGGGGGCTCGGCGGTGATGAGCTGAGAAGGATGGTGGCGAGCCTAGCGCGCGCCGAGAGAGTCTCCGACGAGCTCTTCGGGATCCTGGTCGAGAAGAGCGCAGGGAACCCACTTTATGTCGAGGAAATCCTCCGGCAACTCCAGGAGACGGATGGCCTCATGACCGTCGATGGGGAGGTGAGGCTGCGGAGCGCTGACGTGACGGTGCCGGAGACCATCCACGACATCATCGCCGCGCGTATCGACCGTGTGGCCGACGAGCTCAAGCGCGCCCTGCAAGGCGCGGCCGTGATCGGTCGTCGCTTCGGTGTGTCGCTGCTGTCCCGGGTGCTCGGAGTTTCCGGCGAGCCGATGAGGCATCAACTCGCCGAACTGCATCGTCTCGATTTCATCTTCCCCGCCGCCGACGATCCGGAGCTCATGTACAGCTTTAAGCACGCGCTGACGCAGGACGTGGTCTACGGAAGCGTGCTCGAGCGCCGGCGACGCGAGTACCACGTCGCCGCAGGTCGTGGCCTCGAGGAGCTCTACGCCGGCCGGATCGACGAGGTCGTGGAGCTTCTTGCCTATCATTTCGGGCGGAGCGCGGAGGCTGAGGAGGCCGTCGATTACGCCATCGCGGCCGCCGCCAAGGCCCAGCGGCGCTGGGCCAACACGGAGGCCCTCTCGCACTTCGAGTCGGCGCTGAAGCGGCTGGAGGCGATGCCCGACACCGAGCCGAACCAGCGGCGCCGCATCGATGCGATCGTGAAGCAGGCGGAGATCAAATTCGCGCTCGGGCGTCACGCCGAGCACGTGCAGGCCCTGGAGCGAATCAAGACTCTCGTGGACCACGTGGCCGATCCCCCGCGCCGCGCCGCCTGGTATGGCTGGGCGGGCTTCCTGCACAGCCTCACCGGCGCCCGTCCCGAGGTCTCCATCGCCTACTGCCGTCAGGCATCGGAGATCGCGGATGCCGGCGGCCTCGACGATCTTCGGGCCTTCGCGCAGTGCTCGCTCGCGCACGTCTATCTCGTCGCGGGCAATCTGCGCGGGGTGATCGAAGCGGGCGAGCGCGCCCTGGAGATCTTCGTGGCGCGCGGTAACATCTGGTGGACCTGCCGGACGCTGTTCGCCCTGAGCCCGGCCGCGAACGGGCTCGGCGAATGGGAGCGAGGACTCGCCTATGGCCGCACGATCCTCGAGCACGGCCGCACGCTGAACGACCTGCGTCTCACGGTGGTGGGCTGGTGGCGAACCGGCGTGACGCACATCTACCGGGGTGACGCGGCCACCGGGCTGACGTGCTGTGCGGAGGCGCTCGCGCTCTCGCCCATTGCCTTCGATGCCAACATGGTCAAGGCCGTCCGCGGCTACGGGCTCGTCAAGACGGGAGACTTCGTGGCGGGGATGGCAGACCTGCGCGAAGCGGTGGCATGGTTCGACCAGTCCCATCTGCGCTACACGCGATCGCTCTTCGCGCTGTGGCTTGGCGAGGGTCACCTGCTTCAGGGCGAGCGCGAGCACGCACGCGCGATTTTCGACGAGGTCCTGGCGACGAGCCGTGAGGTCGGCTACCGGCACCTCGAAGGCGTCGCGGGCCGGCTTCTGGCCGAGGCCCTTGCGCCTGACCGCGCGGCGGAGCCACCGCTGCACGCAGCGCTGCCGATCCTCAACGACATCGGTGCCCAGAACGATCTCGCCAAGGCGCTGGTGACGGAGGCCCGTATCCGCGGGGCCGTCGGCGACCTCGCCGGGGCAAGCGAGCGGCTCGAGCGTGCGGGGACGACCTTCCGGGCGCTCGGGACGCTGGACGGACCCGCCCTTGTCGAGGCCGCGCGCGCTGGCCTCAAGCTCGGTTAGGTCCGGCTACGCGGCATTCAGCCGAGAAAGTCGCGACAGAGCGCCTCCCACATCAGCGTGGAGAGACGAAGGCTGTCGACGTCAATGCGCTCGTTGTTGCCGTGGTACATGGTCGAATACTCGCCGTGCGGAATGCGCGTGGAGTGCAGCGCGAACCCGTAGGCGGTGACGCCCTTCCAACGAAAGTAACGGGCATCGGTCGCGCCGGCCATCATCCGGGGGACTACCTGGCTGCCCGGCATCAGCGCGGCCGTCACGCGGGAGAGCGCGTCCGCGAGCGGGGTCGCCGATGAACTGATCGAGCCCTCGTCGGACTCCGGCGCCTCCACCTCGACGCGACGGCCGAGATCACCGATCGCGTCCGCCAGCATCACGTCGACGTCTTTCGCCGACACGCCCGGCAGCGCGCGTATGTCGACGTCGATCTCGACTCGGTCCGGCACGACGTTGACCTTGGCGCCGCCGCGGGCGATGTTGGGCGAGAAGGTGGTGTGCGTGCAAGCGTGCGCGAGCTGCGCGAACCCGCGAACCTCGAGCCGGCTCGCGGCATCGAGCACGCGTTGGGGATCGACGAGGTCGGCCGCCACCGCCGGCTCCAGGTCCAGAGAGGCGACGTAGCGGCGCCAGACGTCCAGCACGGTGGTCGTCGGTCGGTAGGCGGCGAGACGCCGAACGATCTCGGCGGCGGTGACGAGGGCGTTGTCGCTGCCGAACGGCAGCGCCCCGTGCCCGGGCGTGCCGCGGACGACCAGACGCCGCCAGTTGAAACCCTTCTCGCCCACGGCCAGTGCCAGCTTCGGGCCGGTCCGCGTCGGGACCGGCACGCCCCCGCCTTCGGTGATCACGTAGTCGGTCTTGATCGCGTCCGGATGCTGCGCCATCAGATAGCGGACGCCATAAGTGCCGAACGCCTCCTCGTCGGCGGCCGCCAGGTAGATCAGCGTCCCCCGAGGGCGGAAGCTGTCCGTGGCGAGGCGACGGATGGCGACGGCCATGGTGGCCGTGATGTTCAGCATGTCGATGGCGCCGCGGCCCCAGATCACTCCGTCGTCGTTCTCGGCGCCGAACGGGTCGCGCTGCCAGCCCGCGACGTTCACGGGCACCACGTCGGTGTGCCCCATCAGCAGCAACGTCGGCGCGGCGGGGTCGCGTCCCTCGATGCGAGTGATGAGACTGACGCGGCCGGGTGCGGCCTCGTAGCGTTCGCAGTCGAGACCACTGCCGGCGAGATAGTCCTCCAGGGCGTCGGCCGTGCGAACTTCCTGACCCGAGGCGCGATCACCCGTGTTGACACAGGCGTTCCGGATCAGGGTCCGCAGGAGCTGCGCCGATTCGATTTGCATCCGAGCCGCGTCGGTCACGAAATCTCCTATCGAGTGTTTCGCTGTCCGGCGCCCAGTCTAAGAGTTAGCGAGGCAAATGTGAAACGAATTGCACATTTGCCTCACGAAGCTCCTTGCGCGAACGCGCCCGAGACCGTATGTTCGTTTGCTGTGCGAATTGCACAATGGAGGTGACAGTCGATGACCCCGGTAGATAGTAAGTCCGCCCTCGGTCGCGGCGTCCGCAAGGGGCTCCAGGTCGCAGCACTGGCGGCGGCGCTCGTTCCGCTCGGATCGGTTCCAGCCACCGCGGCGCCGGGCACCGTGCGACAGACCGTGGGGGTTCCCTTCGAAGCTGGTTTCGTGTGCGACGGCGCGGAGGGCTTTGCGAATGTGAGCGGGATGGCCATCGCGCCCGGGGGCAAGGTGGGCTTTCCGGGCAGCCGCGTTCTCCTCGTGAACAGTTGCGTGCAAACGACCTTCGAGCCCGCGGGCCAGCAGCTTCGCGTGCTGTTCACCGATCCCAACGGAGATGGGGCGTCGCTGGTCAAGACCCTCGTGACGATCTTCCCGGCCAACGCGACGGCGGCCTCGAAGCCAACCACCGGATGGCAAGCCCTCGCCCTCCGCGCCGACAAGGGAGACCTGCTCGCGTGCGGCACGAACGGCAGCTCGACCGTGCTGTGGTCGATCGACTTCAGCCCCTTCAACTCCACCCCCGACGGCACCGCGACGTTCTTGCGCAACGGTCCCGCGGGCTCGAGTTGCGGCGGGATCGCGTGGGATCCGAGCGACGCCAGCGTCTACCAGACGCCGGCGTCCGGGTTCAACGTCCTGCACAACAAGGACAACGGCGCCGCCCTGGCTTCGGTCGCCGTGCCGAACGCCGCCTGCAACACGGCGATCACCGGTCTCGGCATCGCCGGGACGAGCCTCTTCGTGGCGTGCGCGGGCTCGAGCGGCGAGATTTCCCAACCCCCGAAGATCGCGCAACTCTACAAGGTGAACGGAAGCCTCCTGCGACAATTCACCGACGACGGCTGCGACGGTTCCTGCTCTGGGGGGCTGATCTTCCGCGGCGTGCCGGACGATCCCGCCACGCTGGCCTTCGAGTTCAACGAGCTGATCTGGGCACTAACTGACAACGGCACCTACGTGGGGTTCGAGATGGCCGGCGGCACCCTCGGCCAGAAGAGCGGAGTGCCGCTTCTCAATCCGGGCTCGTGCCCCGGGGGCAACGTCTCTTCGGACGGCGACGGGCTCCTCGACTGCTGGAAGAACCCGACGCTCTGGAGCGACGGTAAGCCAGGGATCAACTATGCCGGCGTCTACGGGGCGGGCGCGAACCCGATCGCCCGGGACGTCACGCTGTGCGTGAACGAATCATCGCCGTCGTTCAGCATCGCCAACGACTGCGCCAAGCCGGGGCGGCCGGACCTCTTCCTCGAAATCGACTACATGAACTTCCACAAACCGGACACGGTAGCCGGAAGTGCAGTCGACAAGGTCATCCAGATGTTCAAGAACGCGCCGAACAGCAACAACCGGTATCCGCTCCCGTACACCGGCATCGCGCTGCACGTCCAGGTCGACGAGATGATCTCGGTGAACGGCGTGAACCATTTCAACAACGTGGCCTTCCCGCCGTGCACGGCCCCTGCGGCCGCGAACGACAGCACCACCGTCGACTTCGACGCAGTCAAACGGTCGCTCTTCGGGACCGCCGCCGAGCGCACGTCGCTCGGCACCAAGCCCAACGCGCTCAACGCCAAGGGACTCGTGTTCCGCTACGTATTGATGTCCCACAACCTGCTCGGTCTGGGCACCACCTCGGGCTGCGCGGAGATCCTCGGTAACGACCTGATCGTGTCCCTCGGCAGCTGGGGGACCCAGACCTTCGGGACCGGCAAGTCCGCCACCACGCACGGGGTCGGGACCGTCGATCAGCTGGCCGGAACGCTGGCGCACGAGTTCGGGCACACGGTCGGCCTGCGTCATGGCGGCGGCGACAACGTCAACTGCAAGTCGAACTACCCGAGCCTCATGAACTACAACAACCAGTTCTTTAACCCGACGACCCGCATCCTCGACTACTCGCGGCTGGAGCAGCCGGGCCCCAACACACCGCTCGACAAGACGTCGCTCAACGAGAACGAGGGCATCGGCCCCGGCTTCACGGGCAAGGTCGCGTACGGGCCCGTCGCTCCCCTCAGCTCGCCGAAAGTGGCCACCGCGGGCGGTCCGATCGACTGGAACAACAATGGCGTGCCCACCGATCCCGCAGTGAACGCGGACCTGCCGCAGACCACCAACACCACCGGTGGATGCCCGGCCAACCAGAAGGGGGCGCCGGGGAACGACCAGGGGCAATACCTCTACGGGTTCGACGACTGGGCCAACATCCAGTTCAGCTTCCGGGGCTCGGTGGACTTCGCCGACGGCGCGCACGTCACCAGCGGTGAGACGAGCCTGACCACCGACCACGACGGCGTCCCGCTGGGTGCCACGCCGGACATCACGCTGGAGACCGCGGCCTCCCTGAGTACCGATGCGACCCCGGTCATCTTCGACGTCAAGAAGAACAACATCAATGCGGGGTCCAACGAGGAGATCGACGTCGTCATCTTCAGCGGCGCCATCGATGCGGCCACGATCGTTCCGCAGTCCCTGCATCTGCAGGGCTTGCCCCCGGCCACCTGGAGCGTGGCCGTGAGGACCAAGGGCCAGGGTGAGCCCGACTGCGACGTGCGCGACGCCAATCACGACAACCAGCCGGATCTCGTGTGCAAGTTCACGATCCCCAAGAACACCGTCGCTGTGAGTGAGACCGCAGTGCTCCTCACCGGCGTGAGCATCAGCCCGGCGAACCCTGAAGGACAGCCGTTGGGCGGTACCGCGCCGATCTCGGTCCACCCCTGAGGTGACCGGGGTTTCCGCGAGTGAGTGAAAACATCAGCAAGAGGAGGCAGCACTTGAGAGCGAAGACGACGTTCACGACCCTGTTGGCAGTGGCGCTCATGGCCTCGACGGTGACGCTCGGATACGCCGGCGGTGGGGGCGCCGGAGGCGGCCCCGGCACGATCGTCCTGCAGTGCTACGAGGCCGCGGCCGGTCCGAATGCGCC
>Ga0193725_1000573_pt1 | contig 10722 bp, 11 predicted proteins | sample H2a2metaG_FD_143058 | JGI IMG/M metagenome (GOLD analysis project Ga0193725, IMG submission 143058) | Soil microbial communities from a riparian zone of the East river system, Colorado, United States - H2a2 | ecosystem: Environmental > Terrestrial > Soil > Riparian zone | place: USA: East River...
GGGTTGCCGACGTCGAGTTCGCACGCCCTGGTAGGCGGCTATGCCGGCGCCGCGATCGCTGCTTATCAGGGAGTCAGCGGCTTGCTTAAGCCGGAAGGATGGATCAAGACGCTGGTATTCATTGTCGCTTCACCGGTTATTGGATTCACAGTGGGTTTCGCGCTCATGGTGACGGTCTATTGGATCTTTCACCGCTGGACGCCGGCGCAGGTGGACAAAACATTCCGCCGGGGCCAACTCCTTTCGGCTGCGGCCTACTCTTTGGGACATGGGGGCAATGACGCGCAAAAAACCATGGGGATTATTACCGTGGTGCTGGCTACCGCGGGCATGTTCAATTTGCACATGGGCGAAAAAGGTTCCCTGCCGGCTATTCCTTTGTACGTAGTGCTTATCGCTCACGCCGCGATTGCACTTGGAACGCTGTCGGGCGGCTGGCGGATTGTTCATACGATGGGCTCAAAGATCACAAAGCTCAGGCCGGTGGGTGGATTCTGCGCAGAAACCGCAGGCGCGCTGACCTTGTTTGGCGCCACCTTTTCCGGAATCCCCGTGTCCACAACGCATACTATTACCGGAGCGATTGCGGGTGTCGGATCAACCACCAGGCTATCGGCAGTCAAGTGGCGCGTAGCCGGAAGAATTGTGTGGGCCTGGGTTCTGACCATCCCGGCGGCCGCGACATTTGCGGCATTATCGTTTTTCATCATCCGATTAATCTCTATAATCGTCAGCAAAGTAAGTTGAGATCTATGCGCGTCGTATTGCATGTATTCGCTCGGGGCCCCCACAACCGCCTTACGCGTTCAGAGTTATGCCGAAACCTGCTCTAATCATTGAAGACGATCCCGATATCGCCGAGAGCGTAAGATACAATCTCGAGTCTGAAGGATTTTCACCGATCGTCGCATCTACCGGCGAGCAGGGGCTCCGACTCGCCCTCGACACGCAGAACCCGCCCATGGTTATTGTTCTGGATCTAATGCTTCCCGGCATGAATGGAATGGATTTGTGTCGCCGGTTGCGACGGGAAAACCAAACTCGCCGCACCCCGATCATCATGCTAACGGCGAAGACTTCCGAAACCGATCGGATCGCGGGATTGGATCTGGGCGCCGATGATTACATCGGCAAACCGTTTTCCGTGCGTGAACTCATGGCCCGTGTGCGCGCCGTGCTGAGACGAGTTGAGGAAGAAGCTGCGGAACGGTATGAAGATGGCCGTCTGACTATCGACTTTGCCGACGTGCGCGCGTCGTGCGATGACGCGAGCGTGAAACTGACGAACAAGGAGTTTCAGCTGTTGTCAGCATTAGCGAAAAAGCGCGGCCGGGTGGTCACTCGCCAGCAACTGCTGGATCAGGTTTGGGGATACAGTTATTACGGTGACGCGCGAACGCTGGACGTTCACATTCGCCGCCTGCGGCAGAAGCTCGATGCTTGCGGTGACTGCATCGAAACTGTAGTTGGAGTCGGGTACCGGTTTGTCGGTTGCGCCGCGGGAAAAAGAACTGCTGCGGCTAACTCGGATGATTAAGCCTCGTTTTCTTCTTGGCCTCTCCGTTGCGGCGTTCACAGCGCTAATCCTTCTTTTTTCCTATCTTTCAGACTTCCCAAAGTGGTTAATAGTTTCCTCGCTTGCTCTTTTCATAGGACTTGGCATCGGATTGTTCTTGAGTAGAACGGTGTTGCGACTGGGGGAAGTCCGGACATTTGATCAGAAGCAAGATTCGGGAGCTGCGGGCGCTATCGATTTCTCGGCTAAACTCCTCGATGTCACCGTTAACGAGATGCGCGAAGGCCTGCTGGTGATCGATCCGGAGATGCGGGTTGTGGCCTCAAACCGCGCCGCGCGCAACCTTCTCTCCCATGCTGACGATTCGATCAATACGCGTCGTTTGACTGAGTTGACTCGAAACCCGGCCATTTATGACGCGTTCCTTGACGCAGTTCGCGGAATTGAACGGGCCGGAGTCAAAGTCGAGACCTACGATCATGGCAGGCGAATTTTTGATTTGCGTGTCGTGCCCTTGCGCGCCGGAAACGGGCACGGCGCAGCTGGCGCCGTCGGTGTTTTCTTTGACGTTACCAGGCTTGAACGGTTAGAACTCGTCAGGCAGGAATTTCTCTCAAATGTCTCGCATGAGCTGCGAACTCCATTAACCGCGATTATGGCGCTGGCCGAGACTCTTGAAGCGGGGGCCATAAATGATCAGGAACACAATCGGCGATTTCTTTCGATCATCCAAAAGAACGCGGCGCGAATGCATCGCCTTATTGACGACATTTTGGAGCTGAGCGCGATCGAAGCGGGAAACGTAAAGGTGCAACCGGAAGTCGTGCAACTGCGTCCGCTGGTTGAAGAAATTGTGGGAAGCTTATCAGCCGCAGCAGCGACGCGCGCAATCGTAGTAAGTGATCTCGTTGAGCCCGAAGTAAAAGTCTTTGCCGATCCGCATAGATTGCTGCAGATGCTTACGAACTTGATCGAAAACGCGATCAAGTTCAACCGTCAGGGCGGCACGGTTTCGATAAGATACGAAAGCCAGAACGGTGATCGGATTAGCGTCGAAGACACGGGTGAGGGAATTCCCGCCCATCATCTCGATCGGTTGTTTGAGCGATTCTACCGAGTAGATCGAGCCCGTTCGCGCGAACTTGGCGGCACGGGTCTGGGACTGGCGATAGTCAAGCACCTGACTAGGGCCCATGGCGGCGAAGTTAGCGTCGAGTCCCGATTTGGTGAGGGGACTAAATTTACGGTTGAGCTTCCGCCGCAGATTGAAAGTGTCGGGGAACTGTTGGCCATCACCGGCGAATCACGGTGAGACTCTCAATGGGAAAGCTGGCGTCTCTCGCTAAGCTCCGCGAATCCTCTGATCGTCGCGGTGCTGTTCTTTAACAGGTCTTCAGCCAGGCGTCGAAGTTGTGATGGCATTTCTACAAACGAATACTCCTCGGCTTCGCAGCTACAGCGCTTCAGTAGTTGCAACTCGGCGCCACAGAAATCACAAGAGGTAAGATGAGTCTCAATGGAAACGCGATCTTTGGTGGGTAAATCCCGGCGGTGATAAGCAAGCAAGGCTTGCGATGTGGGACAACGGGCGGTCTTGCAGAATAGACCTGTGAGCGACGAAGGCATGTAAGTTTATTCCTGATGGTTATCGGCTCAGAGCCATCCCGACAAAAGCGTCAATAGACCTTCATTTCCAGAGTTGAAGCTCCCCGCGACGCAACCTTTCTCCAAACAAGTCAATAGCTTGCGTCGAGTGTAAAAACTTGTTGCCGATTTTTGAATTTGTTGTTAAGATGGCCGTAGGTTGATCGAGGGGTTCCTTACTCCTTGGTTTCCTTCTCGATGGCGCAACGAGACTTTGGCGCTCATCGAACCCAGCTTCCTGCGTTTGGCCCGGCTGAGAAGAGTCGGGGACAAACACCAACTTTCCGGGATTGAAAAGGTAAAAAGAATAGTTTTATGTCTCGATGAAGCCGCTTTCGTCTGCCTTCAGCAGGCTTGGCTTTGCCACCAGCTTAGCCTTCAAAAAAACCTTACTGCGGTTCATCGGGAACAATCCATCCGCGCTCATCCTATCGGAATGAAACTCTACCACCGTGAAATCAACAACTCATAAGACGGCTTCGGATTCCAACGTCAGCGTGCCTCGCGAGGTGCCGCGCCCGATGCGCTCCGCCGAACGCCGCGCGAGAGCCGGCCACTGGGTTGAAAGTCTGTGCAACTCTGACGTCAATCGCCTGTGGGCGGAACTACACCGCATAGTCAGCAATCACCCACTGGTTCGTGCCTCTCGCAGCGCCGGCCTGTTGATTGAAGAAGGCGCCAGCAGCGCTTACACGGACCTCACCCAGGAGCTATTTGTCCAGTTGCTGACCAAGTCGCGCTTCCAGCATTACCTGGACACCGCGATGACGGATGCTGAGATTGAATGTGAGATTGGCCAAATTGAATTAACGAATCTGTTGACGGCGGAACTTCGCAAACGCCATCCAGAGAGTTATCGGTTGGCGCGCCGCATCTCCACCTTAATCCAATCCAGTTCGAACTTTCGCCGGTTCGACAGTAGCGGAACCGGTGAGGAGCACCACCGTCGTCTGGCTGATCGCGTCTACGGTCTGAGCGAGTGGCCGGACACCAAGCCGGGCCGGGGTTCGCACGAAATGGAACAACGCGCGCACATGATCGCCGTTCGCCAGCGCGACACGCGTATGGTTGGATGTACCGGCGACTCTCAAATTGTAATCAGTAACTCAGATCTGGAGGATCTGATTGTCTCGGTACTCGACGCGATCGATGCGCCGGCTGACGTGCGCACACTGCGCAGCCTCGTCATGTCACGGCTACCGGTCATGGATATTTACCTGGTACCGCTGGGCGGCGACGATGGTGATTCGGATGGCCCGCATTATGACCCGGCTGACCTGCGTGAGAATCCGGAAGAAACCTTATTGCGTCACGAATCTGAGCAAGAGGCGGCCGGCTGTGTAGACCAATTTCTAAAGAATCTAAGTGGCAACGTTCGGGGAAAGATTAAGCAGTACAACCGTATGCTGGGCGTCCTCTGGCACTGTTATTTGAGCCCTGACCACGCGACGCAATTGGAAGTTGCCGCTGCATTAGGCGTTTCAGATTCTTTGGTGTCCGATTACCGGCGCCGCATAGAGCAAGAGTTGCGCGCGCTCTCGTTTACCGAAGTGGAAGAGGCGCGCATGTTCGAGTTGGCCCTGCGTGAACGCGTCCGCACTTTGGTGCCGATTTGTGACGAGCAAAGCGTTGTGATCTAGGCCTGCGCAATTCGTCCGCGAGACATTTACTGAAGAAGCGCAGAGGCCTCTGCGCTTCTTCTTGTTTTTGACGGTGCGGTCGAGTGTCAGAAAATGCTGAAACGACAGCCACAGAAAGATTACCAGTCAGTGACCCGCTCAAGACCGCAACGGGTGAGCGAGACCGGGAACGTCTTCAGGGAGAATTGGGCGGCCGGGCCGGAAGATACCCGTTCCAACAGCCGTCAAGAACGTGACCGAAAAGAATCAGCGAGTTTGCGCTGGAACGTTTTCGATCAAAACGGCTCGACCGCCACTTTACTTAAGCGTGGTCATGCTTTCTCGTACGCCGCGTTGTTTGTACTCTTTATGCGCGGCCAGCCGAATTCTACCCATCGCCGCTGACCGCCTCGATAGCCCTGCTGGTCGGGATCGCGACGCTGGGCTTATACATCCCCACGCAACTTTCACTGGAAGGCACGTTGACCGCGCGTCCGCGGGAAGTGAATCTGGTTCTGCTCTTTTGCCTGACCGGGTTGCTTTCGATCCCGCTCGCGATCAATAGCCAGGAGGCCTGGGCTGAGTTCAGCGGTACCTTCATACGATGCATCGTAATTTTTATCGTGATGATAAACGTAGTGCGGACTGAGGCACGGCTGAAGGGCCTGTTGTTTCTGGGGCTGGCGTCCAGTATTTGGTTAAGCGTGGAGGCCATCAACGACTATCGATTGGGTCTGATGACGGTAGAAGGTTATCGCGCGGCCGGCAGGGGTACGGGCATCTTCGGAAACACGAACGACATGGCGCTGCATCTCGTCACCATACTCCCGATCTCAGTCGCGCTGTTGTGCGGCTCGAAAGGAGTAGTTCGAAAATCTCTTTACGGTGTGTGCGCCGCCTTGATGATCTCCGCCATCGTTCTCTCGTATTCACGCGGGGCGTTCTTAGGCATGGTCGTGGTGCTTCTTTTCATCGCCTTGAAGCTTGGGCGCCGCCGTCGTGTAGAGATTGCGCTTGGTGTCCTGGGATTCGCGGTGGCTATCGTTCTGCTGGCACCCGACAAGTACGGTAGCCGTCTGCTCTCGATCGTCATTCCCAGTCTCGATCCCGAGGGCTCGGCTGACTCACGGCGCGGCGAACTTTTCAGATCTATTTACGTCGCGTTGCGTCATCCGTTGCTGGGTATTGGCATGGGAAACTACCAGCCGGAAATGTCTTACAAGGGGTTAGTCACTCACAATTCTTATACTCAGGTGGCGTCTGAGATGGGGATGACGGCGCTGGCTTGTTACACGATGTTCATTGTCACGCCGTTGAAGAAACTGGCCCAGATCGGCCGCGAAACTTTCGAGACTCGCCGCGAGTCGCGCTTCTACTATTTGGCGTTAGGGCTGCAGGCATCGCTTCTTGCCTATCTCGTTTCCAGCATCTTCCTGTCGGTCGCGTATGTTTGGTACGTCTATTATCTGGTGGCTTACGCCGTTTGCCTGCGACGGCTGTACGAAGCGGAAACCGGAAGAGTTGTGGTTCCGGAGAAGCGCAAAGATGGAGAGATAGTCAACGTTCCCGAAGCTTCTTTGAGCAGCGGTCGCGAAGTGGTGATGACATGATCTTGAGACTGGCGGCAGAGGTAGTGTTTTGGTCGAGTGCCGTCGCGCTCTTCTATACTTACGCCGGCTATCCGTTATTGATCGCCCTGGTCAGCGCCTTAAGACCTCGCAAAGTGCGACGCGGCGACATCGAACCAACGGTTAGCGTCATCATCACGGCTTACAACGAAGAGCGCGATCTGGCAGCGAAACTCGAAAACACCCTCGCACTCGATTATCCGCGCGATCTGTTGGAAATCATTGTCGCTTCAGACTGCTCTACTGACCGGACCGACGAGATTACACGAGAGTTTGCTTCCCGGGGCGTTCGACTTCATCGCCAATCGGAGCGTCTGGGAAAGACAGCCGCGCAGAACGCGACAGTTCAACAAGCGCGCGGCGAGATCATTCTCTTTTCGGACGCGACAAGTCTCTATGAACCTGATGTGTTACGGGCGATAGTGCCAAACTTTGCCGACCCGGAAGTCGGTTGCGTCGCCGGGCGTCTGGTCTACGTTGACGCTTCGGATTCGCATGTCGGACGTGGCGCGCGTTCGTATTGGGGCTATGAAACGTTTTTGAAAAGACGAGAAAGCCGCGCCGGCTCTTTGATTGGAGCATCGGGTTGTCTCTACGCCGTGCGGAAATCTGCTTACGTTCCTCTCTATCACGAGGCGTGCAGCGACTTCATTATTGCCACCAAGATGGTCGAGCAAGGCTTACGGGCCGTTTACGAGCCTAACGCGGTTTGCACTGAGGAGACCAATCGGCAGAACGACAAAGAATTAAAGATGCGCGTGCGCATTATCGCCCAGACTTTCACCGATCTGTGGCGACACCGTTCGATGCTGAATCCCTTTCGAGGCGGCTTCTATGGCGTGCAGCTTCTCTCACACAAGGTCATGCGTTATCTCGTGCCGTTTTTCCTGATGGGTCTGTTCATCTCATCGGCCGTTCTGGCATCGGGCGCTCTGCCTTATCGAATCATGTTTGCGGCGCAACTCGCGGGTTATGCGTGCCCGGCACTTGGGTGGATGCTCGATAGCGTCGGAATTCGAAGCCGTCTCCTGGCGTTTCCTCAATATTTTATCCTGGCTAATCTCGCATCGCTGATTGCCTGCTACCAGTTCTTGCGGGGCGAACGTTATGCGCGTTGGGAGCCGATTCGTTGAAGACGGATGTCTGAAGTGTAATGAAGCCAAACGTCTTATTCATCATAGATAGTTTCGAGCAGGGCGGAAGCGAGCGACAGGCCATGCAGCTTTTGCGTCAGTTGCATACGAGCGGACGCTGCCGTGTGCGTCTGGCGTGTTTGCAGAATCGCGGCTCGCTCCGCGCCGAAGCGGATCAGCTGGGAATCGGAGAGATCCATGAATATGCGCTCAACAGCTTTTATGATCTCAACTTTGTCAGACAGCTTCGCCGTCTCGTTCAATTCATCAAAGTGAAGGAAATCGACGTTGTTCACACGCACTGCTTTTACACAAACATCTTTGGAATGACCGGGGCGTTCCTCGCAGGCGTACGCGGGCGCGTTACTTCGAAAGGCGAGACCGACGGTTTTAGAACTCCGATGCAGAAACGAGCGGAACGGGCCGCTTTTCGTCTGTCACATCGAGTGATTGCCAACTGCCTGGTGGTGCAGAATCAGTTGATCAGAGAAGGAGTGAGCCCTTCCAGGATCATCCAGCATTACAACGGTCTCGACATGGACCGTTTGACAGTTCGCGCCGGGCTTACGCGTGAAAGAGCATTGGCGGCGTTTGGTCTGCCACAGGAGCCGTCGCGCCGCTTTGTCAGCATCGTTGCGAATCTGCGCAACCCCGTGAAAGATCACCCGATGTTTCTGCGCGCTGCCGCACGCGTGCGCGCCGCAGTTCCCGACGCCGGATTTGTGATCGCCGGCGAGGGTGAGTTGATGACGGGCCTGCGCGACCTCGCGAAGCAGCTTGGAATACAAGACGACGTGTTTTTCATTGGCCGGTGTGATAGCGTCGCCGACCTTTTGTTTGCCTCTGATATCGGCGTCCTGAGCTCAAAAGCTGAAGGCTTTGCGAATGCGATGCTTGAATATATGGCCGCAGGTCTCCCGGTCGTCGCGACAGATGTGGGAGGCGCGCGTGAGGCGATCACGGAAGGCGAGACCGGTTACGTCGTGGCGTCCGGTAACGACGAAAACATGGCTGAGCGTATCATCGAACTTCTTAGTCAGCCCGAACGCGCAAAGGCTATGGGCAGGCGCGGCAAGTTGTTCGTAGCCGAAAAGTTTTCCTGTGATCGTCATCTACAAAATACGCTTGAGTTGTATGACGAGTTGCTGTCAAAACCAAAGCCTTCCCCATCACAGATTGGCCACGAATGGCGACTGAACGAATAGGAGCGCTAACGACGCAGGCTACAGATTGGTCCGGCCGCGGAGCTGTCAAAGCACGAGCCAAAGGAGGAGTGAAGCGTCCGCGTCGCGTCTTCCTGATTGTTGTGCTCAGTCTGGTTGTGTTGTGGCCGATGCTCACCTGGGCCGGCGCCAACTTGCTAATCGTTAAGTCTGAAATCGCTTCGGCTGATGCTATTGTGGTGCTGAGCGGCTCTTCCACTTACCTCGAGCGGGCGGATTGGGCGGCGAAGCTTTATCGCGAAGGACGCGCTCCGGTGATCGTTCTGACGAACGACAACCTTATAAGTGGATGGGACAAGGTGCAGGAGCGCAACCCGTTCTTTTATGAATTGGCTGCCAGAGAACTGGTAAAGCGCGGCGTTCCGGAATCAAGAATACAAGTCGTCTCCAATATTGCGTTGGGGACCTATGAAGAGAGCCTGGGTCTGCGAGACTATGCCACCGCTCACAATTTGAGGCGGCTGCTGGTAGTTACTTCCGCCTATCATTCGCGGCGGGCGCTCTGGTCCATGCGCCATGCCTCCGAAGGCAGCGGCATTGAAATAGGGATTGACAGTCCGCCCCCGGGATGGCAGACGCCGTCGCCCTCTACCTGGTGGTGGCATCGTTGGGGTTGGAAAGTCGTGGCGGGCGAGTACGGAAAAATAATTTACTACCGGATGCGGTATTGATTAAGTGGCACACACTTCAGTCCGTGGAGTCTTAAGGGACTGAACATAGTCTGAAGTTTGTGTCACTAACGTGTTTCTTGTCGAGCATCTACCACCTCGCGATAGATTTCCACTACAGAGCGAACATAGTTTTCCGGCGTGTAGCGTGTATCGACAAGCGTCGCCGCGTTCGTCGTGAGCCGGTGCGCAAGCTCTTTGTCTGTTAGCAGGCGCGCGATGGCCTCCGCAATCGATGGCGGATCGTTTGGTGGAACCAACAACGCGCTCTCGTTGTTCGCAACCATCTCGGGCACTCCACCCACCGCGGTTGCCACAATCGGAAGTTTCATAGCCATTGCTTCCAGCAAGACGTTAGGAGATCCTTCGCTATGAGAGGGCAGAACGAAAACATCGGCCGTAGAAGGTCCTTACCTCGCTGACCTGACCAGCGAAGATGACCCGCTCTTTGCAGCCAAGCGATTTGGCCGCCGCTTCCAATCCGGCGCGTTCCGCTCCATCGCCAACGATAATGAGCTTCGACGAGATTTCAGGCTTCGACTCGCTCAACTCCTTGAAGGCTGCAAGCAGATCGATGTGAGCCTTCTCTTGCGATAGCCGACCCACAGAGAGCACGACGCTTTCCCTGCTGCCAATACCGAGTCGTTCCCTCAAAGACTCTACATCCGCGGCACTCACAGATTGCGGGTGTCGAATCGCATTGTGCTGGACCGAAATACTGTCGATGGAAACGCCGGTGATATCGACCAGCTCCCGCGCGAAGGCCCGACACACGGTAACCAGACGATCAGCTTTCGGCAGCGACCACCGATCGAGCCGATTGTAGACGCTCATTTTTCGATCGGTGCTGGTATAGCCGTGATGAAACGCAACCCAGGGATACTTTCGCCAGAGGCGCGACCGCCATAGCAGAAAGTGTGATTTCACCGAGTTGGTTACCACCAGGTCAGGCTCGCGACTTTCGATGACACTGCGGAGGGCAGGAATAATGCCGAGATCGAAGCGGCGGCGCTCAGGAATGAGTTCAACATCCAAACCCAGTTTGGCTGCAGCAATGACAAAGTCGTTCGGTGGGCCATTGAGTCCGCGGCGACGGTCGAAGGTCACGGCACAGCCTTCTACATAAGGAAACTCTGACGCCGCTTGATTGAGTTCGCGCGCGGTGCGATAGAACTCAAGCACGATCCTAGCCACGGCATTAACATTCGTTGCTTCAACGATCGAGAGAATCTTAAGGGTTGATTTAGCGTCCGGCATTATCAGAGGGTTGGCCACGTCATTCCATAATCAC
>Ga0193725_1000574_pt1 | contig 10718 bp, 10 predicted proteins | sample H2a2metaG_FD_143058 | JGI IMG/M metagenome (GOLD analysis project Ga0193725, IMG submission 143058) | Soil microbial communities from a riparian zone of the East river system, Colorado, United States - H2a2 | ecosystem: Environmental > Terrestrial > Soil > Riparian zone | place: USA: East River...
CCGTTGCGGTCGAACGGATCTGCTCGACGCCGTGCCCGACGCGGTGATTCTGGCGCGCGCGGATCCGTTCGACCGCAACGGCGACGGCATTTCCGGGCGTCCCAACCGGACGGCGGACGGCCGCCTCGGACGGTTCGGCCGCAAGGCGCAGGCGGCGACGCTGCGGGAGTTCAATGGAGAGGCGTTCGTCATGGAAATGGGCATCACCAATCCCGGCAATCAGACGGAGCAGATCGTCGCCGGCTTCCCCTTCCCCCCCGGCGTCGATCCGCTTCCCGAGCCGGAGATCACCGCCGAACAGTTCGACGCCGCTGATGCGTTCGTCCGCTTCCTCGCGCCGCCGGCGCGTGCACCCCTCGGGATCGTGGGCGCGCAGGGCGCCCTGGTGTTCAGGAAAGTCGGGTGTGCGTCCTGCCACGTGCCGACACTCGTGACTGGTGCAAGTCCCGTTCGCGCCCTGCGCTACAAGGTCGTGCCGGCCTTCACCGACCTGTTGCTGCACGACATGGGGCCCGACCTCGCGGACATCTGCCTCGGCCAGGCCGACCCGACGGAGTTCCGGACGGAGCCGCTCATGGGCCTGCGGTTCGCGGCGGCATTTCTGCATGATGGCCGCGCCACCACGATCAGGCAGGCCATCGAGCTGCATGATGGGGAGGCTCGGGGCGCGCGCAACCGGTTCCTGCGGTTGACGCAGTTCGAGCGGTTTGCTTTGCTGCGGTTTCTGAAGACTCTCTAGTAGAGTCTACGACGTTTTTCTGACGAAGGTCACGGTCGCGACCGGCTTGACGCGGCCGTGCGAGATGAAGTGCCGGTTGGCGGCGCGCGTCGTCACCTTCTTGGGATTGGTGTCCTTGTCCTTGGCTTTGTAGGTCGTCCCGTCGTCGCCGCCCGAGTCATAGGCATAGAGCGTCACCGTGCGCCGCGTGATCCAGGCACCGTTGTCGGCGAGGTTGACGTCCGACGCCCCGGTGAACCAGTCAGGGCTCGGGGCGATCATGTTGACGACCGAGACGAGCGGATGCGCGGGATCGACGCGCACGGTCGCGACCATCGAGTCCCTCCAGTTCTTGAGACCGCCCGATTCGAACAACATGAGCGCGTTGCCCTGATCGACGGCCGTGCGGATCTCGGTGTCGAGGGGCGAGTGCTTCCCCTCCTCCGAGAGGCGCTCGAGCCCCGGCGTCGGCCGGCGTCCGATCGCGAAGATCGAGTACTTCGCATTGTGCGACGCCCCGATCATGCCGGAGAAATGCGCGCCCGACGGGTACTCGAACGGGTGCGACACCTTGGTCCAGGTGCTCTTGACGATTACCCGGTACTCGGCGGGACCCGCCGGCATCGCGGGCTGCGCCGCGGCGGGTGGGGCCGCGCTCTTGGAAGAACCCTTGCCACAGGCAATCACGCCGAGCAAAGCCATCGCGATCATCGGACGCATGACGGTCTCCGTTACGCGGAAGGGGTTCCCGCTGGGACGAGTTGAATATCGCATTCGGAGCACGACTTTCCCTGGACGAAGGTCGCACCGCAGCGCGGGCACCACATCCCCTGTCCATTGTGAGACGCCAGGGATGCACCCAGCTTCTGCAGGTTGAGCCCTTCGAGCAGGCGACGGTCGACTTCTCGCCCGTTCGTGGCGTCGTACACGATCGGCCGAACCCAGCGCAGAAACGCGTCCCCGGGAAGCAGGGCGCTGGTCGCGACCGACGGCGCCACGTCGCGCAGCGTTTCTTCGAGCAGCGCGTCGGCGCTCCGCGGCGCCGCGAAGGGCGACAGATAAGGAAACGACCACCGCAGCGCCGCACGCCACGGTTTGCCGAGGGTGTGGACGCTGGACGCCAGCGCGATGAAGATCGTCACACAGAGCAGCAGTACCACGCCCAGCGCGGCGAAGAATCCCAACGCGCCGACGCGCTGCAGCGCCAACGGCACGCCGAGCACCAGCACGAACAGCTCTACGACGCCCAGCAGGCGCAGGTCGAACAGCGCGGTGTAGAGGGCGCGTCCCTCGAGCTGCGCCCGTACCGAAGCGCCATCGGTGCGCTCGTATTGCTTGCGCGGCGGGAGCACGATCGCGCTCATCAGCGGCGACCACCACGATAGGAGACGCAGCCGCTCGCCGGGCTCGGGCGGCTCGACGGTCCACTGTCCGAATAACACGCGGTGGAGAACCACGGACCCGCGTGGCACGCGCCGCACGCCTTCGATGAGCGTGAGCAGCGCGAGGAAAACGATCGTCACTCTGCTTGCATCTCGTTCCCTTTACCGGTGATCCTGGCCCACATCCGTTTCAATGCAGCCACACCCGCGGCAAGCCCCACCACGATCAACTTCCAAAACTTGACAAGCAGTCCCGACTTCGCGAGCGCGACCCCGGCGCCCCCCGCCACGAGCGCCGTCAGACCGTACGCCGCGACTTTGTCGCCGCTGCGCCACTCCGCGTACTTGTGCCCCGGCGAGTAGGTGTAGCCGCCAATCATCCCGTTGAAGGTGGGCACGAGGGTACTGAGCTGCTCCGGCGTGGTCACCAGGTCCGCGTGCATCACGCCGCCGCGGCCGAGCAGTCGCACCGAGTGGTTAACGGTCCGGCCGCCCGTGTTGTCGTGCGCCGTGATCGCCCAGGTCAGGTTGTTCGTCCCGCGATCGTAGAACGGCTTGGTCGCCCAGCCTTCGACCGACAGCGTGCCCCAGCCGCGCCGCTTCCGTTCCCGGTTCGCCGCCTCGGTGCCGCTGCGCACCGATTTGAGGATTGCGTCGGCGTCGAGGTTCGAGCCCTCGTCATCGCGCACGTAGCCGCTTTCGTCATAGGAAAACAGCACGAACCACGGGTCCGGCGACGCTTCCGCCTGGCACATGATGACGCCGCGCTCGTTCCCGGAGACCGGGTTTTCGGTCACCGTGAGGAACGTCTTGACCCCGTCCCTCCCGGTGAAGAGGCAGCCGGCGGGGACGTTGATCGTCGCCTCCGACCCGAGCGCTCCCTTCGCCGGTCCCCTGGCCCAGGGAATCTTGTCCGCTTGCGCCGCGACAGCCGCGGGCAACAAGGCGAGACAAAGGACGAGACGCGAAATGAGCGAACGCGCGGTCATGCAACCTCCAGCGAGTAGAGTGCGCGGAGAGAGCGGAGGGGCGCTTTTGGGCGGTACCAACATTGTAAACGCGTTAAAAAATGCAACTAGGAGAGGGCCTCTAGGGAGTCGTCGGCAGCTCGTTGATCATGAATCGCCAGATACGCCATCCGCCAGGTTCGCGGCGCCAGACGGTCGTGTAGCGGCCAGTGCCATGGATCGGCGGGCCGGTCTTGGGAGCCTGGATCTCGTCGTACGTCCCGATGTCCACGGCGTGATCGCCGGCGACGACGAAATCGGCACGCTTGAGTGTCAGCGCCGGGATGCGGTACGTCGCCATCTCCGAGATGACCAGCGCGTGCACGGCCGCGCTATCCAGGTCCGGAGTGCCGGGAAACAGGAACCTGACGTCGCCGGAGAGCCGGCGCAGCGCCATGGCCGTATCGCCCTGCAGCCAGGCCTGCCGGTACTCCTCGAGCGCGGCGTCCACCGCCGCGCGATCTGCCGCCGAGTCGGCCGCCGGCGGCCGGCACGCGGGAATCACGAGGGCGGCAAGGAGGACACCAGTCGCAATGTGTTTCATAGTGCCTGGCCCAAAACCGCGTCGCTGCCGCGCCAGCGAACCAGCGCGACGCCGAGGATGATCATGAAGAGCGGCAGGAGATAGTTGTTCACGGCGGCGATCGGCGCGACGACCCCCGTGACGTTGCGGAACATGCCGATGAGACCCAGGGCGGCGGTCACCACCCCAATCCATCCGATCCAGCGTGCGCGCTGCGAGGAGCGCAACCAGGTGAACGAGGTCAGCAGAAAGAACATACTGATCGCCAGCTCGCCGAGGAATTCTCCGATGAAGTTGCCAAGGTAGGTGTTGAGGCCGTCGAAGATCGTCGCGAGCACGGCCTGCTCCGCCGGGGCCGCGAGTGCGAACGAGCCCGCGAGCCGCCAATGCACGCTGGGCCAGCGCATCAGCCCGAGCATCATCGCGATAGCGCCGAGGAAGGCGAAGAACAGGGCGAGCCGCATGGCGCCGCGCCGTACCGGCGCCAGCGCCTCGAACGCCGCGACACCGGCCGGAATCCAAATCAGCGGCAGGAACGCATAGATCGTCCACACCGCGCGCCCGCGCGTTCCGGTGGCGAGCAGGCTGGGCAAGACGGTATGCGCGGGTCCGTCGAGCACGTCGGGGTAGTTGAAGTTGGCCGCCAGGTAGCTGAAGACGACGAGGAACGCGAGCGCGCCACCAGCGAGACAGATGCCGCCCCAACGAATCACGCTGGGCTGGACGAGCGATTTCAGGGAGGCCATGCTGTAGACTACGGCGCTTTTTGAAACTGCGCGAGTTAGTAGCCGAGCATGTTGCACTCGCCCGTAGACGTGGTAGAATCCCGCAGCATGACGCGCCCCATCCTCTGGATATCATGCGCCGCCCTCGCTGCCGGCGTCCAGCCCGCTCGATCCCAGGCTTTTGCACCTCCTGTCGGCGACAGCGCGCGCCGCGCCTACACGGCCGACGACGTGGCGTTCATGTCAGGGATGATCTACCACCATGCGCAGGCGATCCTGATTGCAAAATGGGCGCCTACCCACGCGGCGTCTCCGTCCGTGCGCACGCTCTGCGAGCGCATCGTGGCCGCGCAGACTGACGAGATCACGCTCCTGTCGCGCTGGCTCAGTGACCGGCAGCAGGCGGTGCCGCACCCCGATCCCGAGCACATGATGATGCCCGGGATGGACTCCACGCACATGATGCCGGGGATGCTCAGCGCCGAGCAGCTGGCGCAGCTCGATCGGGCGCGGGGGGAGGACTTCGACGCGTTGTTCCTGCGGCTGATGATCCAGCATCACGAAGGGGCCATCACGATGGTGAATCGACTCTTCGCCGCCGGCGCCGGCGAAGAGAACCCCGTGTACAAGATGGCGAGCAGCGTGTACGCCGATCAGACGACCGAAATCGAGCGGATGCAGCGGATGCTCGCCGCCGACATCTTCGCCCCAACCACACCCAAATAGGATTGGCAATGAAATCGTTTCATGCGTTGGTCCATGCTGTCGCCGTCGTGTCCCTCACCGCCTGCGCCTCCTCGGGCGGCGTTGCCAAGAATTCGACCGTCGCACCGACGCCGGATCCGCGCGTGGGCCTGAAGCCCGGGCGCTACAACGCCGGCCAGGCACAGTGGAACATGCGGCTCGTTTCGAACAACCCGTCGCCGTCCCCGTTCGATACCTCGACCAATTCCGATCTCGCGTTCTATAAGAACTACGCGATCCAGGGCAGCTACGACGGCTACCAGGTCTGGGACATCGCGAACCCCGGGCATCCGACGCTCAAGACGTCGTACTTCTGCCCCGCGTCGCAGAGCGACGTGTCGGTGTTCCGGAACCTGCTCTTCGTGTCGGGCGAGGGCACGAGCGGCCGGCTCGACTGCACCGGCGCCGGCGTACACGACTCGGTGTCGCATGACCGGCTGCGCGGCATCCGCATCTTCGACATCTCGGACATCACCAAACCGAAGTACTTGGCGAACGTGCAGACGTGCCGCGGCTCGCACACCCACACCGTCGTGATCGATCCCAACGACTCGAGCAACGTCTACGTCTACGTGTCCGGCTCGGCGCCGGTCCGCTCGCCGACCGAGCTGCCGGGCTGCGTGCGGCAGTCGCCCGATTCGAACCCGAACAGCTCGCTGTTCCGCATCGAAGTCATCCGCGTGCCGCTCGCAGCGCCGCAGCAGGCCGCGATCGTGAGCTCGCCGCGCATCTTCGATTCGCTCGCGCCGCCGCCGCAGCACGGTGAGATGCAACAGGATATCGACGAAGGCAAGCGGGTGGTGGATTCGGCGCGGGCACACGGTGGGTACGTCGCCCGGCTGTTCGGCCAGGAACGGGTCGTCAGCAACCGGTTCGTGACGCCGATGATCGACAGCATCGTCAAGGCACGGGGGGGCACGGGCGCGACGGCGGCCGACAGCCAGGTGCTCCGCGACAACCTTCAGGGTATCCTCGACCGGATGTTCCAGGTGAACCAGCGGCGGCGCACCGGCCCGAACCAGTGCCACGACATCACCGTCTATCCGTCGATCGGACTGGCAGGCGGCGCCTGCGGCGGCTACGGGCTGCTGCTCGACATCCGCGACCCCGCAAACCCGCGGCGCATCGGGGCGGTGTCCGACTCGAACTTCTCGTACTGGCACTCCGCGACGTTCAACAACGACGGCACCAAAATCTTGTTCACGGACGAGTGGGGCGGCGGCGGGCAGCCGAAGTGCCGCGACTACGACAACCCGCACTGGGGCGCGGACGCGCTGTTCACGCTCGAGAACGGCCAGATGCAGTTCCAGAGCTATTACAAGATGCTCGCGCCGCAAACGGCGAACGAGAACTGCGTCGCGCACAATGGGTCCCTGATTCCGATTCCCGGGCGCGACATCATGGTGCAGTCGTGGTATCAGGGCGGGATCTCGATCTTCGACTGGACCGATCCGGCGCATCCCAAGGAGATCGCGTTCTTCGATCGCGGCCCGATCGACGGGACCCAGATGGGCAACGCGGGGACGTGGTCCGCGTACTGGTACAACGGCCACATCTACAGCTCCGAGATCGGGCGCGGCCTCGACGTACTGGAGCTCGTGCCGAGCGGCTTGATTTCGGCCAACGAGATCGCGGCGGCGAAGCTCGTGCATCTCGACTATTTCAACGCGCAGGATCAGCCCAAGGCAACGTGGCCGGCGACGTTTGTCGTCGCGCGCGCGTACGTCGATCAGCTCGAGCGCTCGAACGGCCTCTCGGTCGAGCGGCTGAAGGCGGTCCGCCAAGAGCTCGGCCGTGCCGAGAAGAGTCAGGGCCAGACGCGGCGCGACGCGTTGACGGCGTTGGCCACTGCGCTCGGGCAGGACGCATCGGGTTCAAGCGATCAGTGGAAGGTGCAGAAACTCGCCGCGGTCGTGACGGAGCTGGCGAACACGGCGGTCACTGGAGCGCAGTAGGATGTAGAGCCGGGAGAAAAGGTAGGGGCGCAGCATGCTGCGCCCCTACCCTCAACCAACCTAGCTAACGCAAAAGGCCGCGGATCCCTCCGCGGCCTTTTCACTTGTCTGTAATCGTCCAGCAATGGTCTTCACGTGCGCTGAAGCGCCGGCTCCGCAAAGACGCGAGCCCTAAAGGGCTGACCCTCGTCCTTTAGGACGCGCGTAGTGGCCGAGCCGGCCCTTTAGGGCACGGTTTCATACGACGGCTCGGGTCCTCGGATCTCGAGGGGAGTAGAATCGAATCATCCCTGTCCGAGAAGGAGAGAGAAGAAGGATGGTTGGATGTTATCCGTGCGCTGAAAGCCTGCCCTGAGCGCAGCGAAGGGCGCCGGCTCGGCGAAGACGCGAGCCCTTAAGGGCTCCCTCGTCCTTTAGGACGCGCGTAGCGGCCGAGCCGGCCCTTTAGGGCACGGATCACACGACGCTCGGCGTCCTCAGATCGTAAGGAGAACGGAATTACTCGATCCTGTAATTCACCGGCACCGTAATCAGCACGCGCACCGCACGTCCCTTCACACGTGCAGCTCGAAACACGGCATGCAGGACGTAAGCGCGCGCCGACTCGTCGAATGCGGTATTGGGTCGCGCGACGACCTTCACCGAGGCAGGTTCCGCGCGGCCGAGCGTGTCGATGACGGCCTGCACCGTCACGCGTCCTTGCAGTCCGGCGTGCCGCAGCGCGAGCGGGTACTCGAGCGGCGGCGCGGACACGACCTCCGCGCGTTCATCGACGGCGGCCTCCGCGTAGACCTGATCGAGGGCCCGACCGTCTCCGTTCCCGCCCGGTGGACACGCGGCTTCAATCTGCGACATATGCCGCTCGAGTCCCCGCGCGTTGAAATGGATGAGCTGTGCCGATTTCCCCGAGGGATGAATCTCGAGCCGAAGGTCCGGGTTGGACGCGAGCTGTCGCAATAGCGCTCGCGGATCCGGCGCGAACGCCGACGTCGAATCCGTCGAGCGACTCCACCGGCTGTCCGCCGGGGCCGCGCTGCCCCCGCTGGCCCCGCTGCCCCACTGGATGCGGACCGGCGTCATGACCATGTCGTCCGCGTCCAGGACCGATCCCGTCGACACGAAGACGTCGAGTTGCCTGTCCTGGCAGCGCACGAGGAGGACTGGGCGCACCTCGAAGGTGGCTGCCGCTGCCGCCCGCACGGTGTTGAGCGCCGGAAGCTCCAATGTCAGCGATGGCCGGTTGGTCAGCTCGGTGACTTCCCACGGGTCCGTCGATGCCGGACGTGTCGCGCGTTGCGCGTGCGCGGCTGAGGCGAGCAGCAATGTGGCGATCGAGATTCGCAGTGTGCGCATGACGGTGCCCCCCCCCCCGTGTCGGCTAGGGCGACCGGTTCGTCCTACGTCGGAAAAATATTGCCTCAGATCGTGACGCGGTTGTGTCGTATGACCCAAACGGCGGTGATCGACGTCGAGCGGCCCGCAAAGGCCGCGGAGTTCCTCCGCGGCCTTTGAGCATGCCGTGCGCTAACTACAAACCGGCAGCGTGGCGGGCGCGCTGGTCCCAAACGTGTTCCTGTTCCAGCAATTGCCGGTGCCGGAGCCGTCCCAGAGAAAATCCACGGCGGGGAGGAAGGGGATGGGTGACGCACCGCCGTTCCCTGTCACCACGTTGCGCACGATCCGCGCACGATCGGGGTTCGGCTCGATGTCGGCGAAGGCTTCGGGGGGCAGCCCCGCGAGCGCGCCGAGCAGCAGCGAGCTGCCGACGGCGATCCCCGTGAACTGGTTCCCGGTCACGGTGTTGCCGCTCACCGTCGTGGCATCGGTTCCGACAATAAGGATTCCCGAGCCCGTGGGCACGAAGAATTCGAATCCACCCGGCTCGGCGAAGTTGGGATGATTGTTGTCATGGACCCGGTTGCCGCGCACCAGGATCGTGGAGGACGCCTTGACGTCTAGGCCCGGCAGGAGCACCACCAGGATCCCCGCGACGTTGTCGAAGCTCTCGTTATTCGCAACGAGGACGTCGGAGGAATTCTCGATCTCCAGACCGTTCACGTTGCCGCTCGCGACATTGTCGACCACGACGATGTGATCCGACTGCCCGACGTAGATCCCCGTGTCGCTGTGGCCGCTCGCCGCGCAATGCACGATCACGCCATGCGACGAAAACACCGGAAAGATGCCGTACTCGCCGTTCTTCTCGGCCCGCACATTCCAGAGCACGAAGCCGTTCACGTGCTCGAGCTTGACGCCATTTTCCTCGAATCCGCGCACGGTGACGTTGACGAGGGCGAATCCGTCGCCGGCGTCCGCGACGAGGATCCCGTCCTCCGCGGCGCCGGGGTTTTCGATCACGACATGGCCCATCCCGACGAGCGTGAGGCGCGGCTTGGCGATGGTGAGCGCTTCGTGGTAGGTGCCGGCGCTGATCCGGATGATGGCGCCCGGCGCGGCGGCGTCGATCGCGTGCTGTATCGATCCACCGGCCGGGACCAGCGCGGCTGAGACGGGGGCGCCGCCGGTGTCCGGCGCCGCGGTGGGCGATCTGGTTTCACCGCAGGCGATGGCGGCGACAACGAGGAAGGCAGAGCAAAAGCGAGCGCGGAGCATGGTGACCTCCTTGATGTTTTTCACTCCTCGATTTTGCGTGCGGGCCATCAAGCAAGCGTCAAGCGAAAGCTACTGCGAGCGATTGCTCTGATCGATGTCGGCCGCGATCAGCCATTGCCCGCCGGGAGCCCGCCGCAGGGCCAGGACGAACTTGCCGCGGTCGGGCGTTGGTGGTGTGGCACCATAACCATATGCCCCAACGATGTAACCGACGGTGTCGGCGACGGCGTACGCCAAGGCACGGAGCTGGAGGTCGCCGCCGGAATTCTCGTATGTGGCGCGAATGCGATCGCGCCCGCGGACCCAGCCGCCGCCCGTCGGGACGAAGCCGTCGTCCGTGAAGATCGCGGCGAGCGCTTTTTCATCGCCCGCGCGCCAACCGCGCTCGTAATCGCGCAGCACGCGATCGAGCTCGGGCGGAAGCACAATGGAGGGGAGCGGTGCCGGCGCTGCATTCGGCACTTGGCCGAGCGCCGGTGCCGCAGTGAGAATGGCGAGAAGAGGCACGACGTATGTGATCTTCATGCGAAAAGACTCCTTATCGGCGTGATAACCAGCGCAGCAAGGTCGGCACGTAGTCTGGTGCGGTGACGGGCCATCCGCTCGGTCCCGGGGGAAGGCGGAATGTGTGATCCGCGCCGGAGAGGATGCGCACCGTCACATCTACGTTCGGTGCACTCCGCTCCAGAACACTGGAAATGCGTGCGGCGCTCTCGCGCGCCGGGACGCGCTGGTCCCCCGCACCGTAGATGAGCAGCACCGGCACGTGGACCTTCGCCCACCATTCGAGCGGTTGATACTGCGCGTAGGCTTTCGAGAATGTCCAATACGAATCGTCCGGCGCCGGGGGTGCGAAGAACCAGGGCCGATCGTGCAGCGCCGTCGCGAGTGAGTCGAGCCGTGCGCGCGGCTGTCCCCGATACGCGACGGCGACGAGCTCGGAGACATAGCTCCGAGCATTCGCCGAATCCGCGGCCGACGTTGCCTCGGGAAGCTGCGAGTTGAGGATGCTGAAGATCTCGACCGAATCCATCGGCTGCCCGGCGGCGGC
>Ga0193725_1000575_pt1 | contig 10715 bp, 11 predicted proteins | sample H2a2metaG_FD_143058 | JGI IMG/M metagenome (GOLD analysis project Ga0193725, IMG submission 143058) | Soil microbial communities from a riparian zone of the East river system, Colorado, United States - H2a2 | ecosystem: Environmental > Terrestrial > Soil > Riparian zone | place: USA: East River...
CGGCCATCTGGATGTGACCCGCGGTCGGCTGGGTGGTCCCGGTCAGGATCTTGAGCAGCGTGCTCTTGCCGGCGCCGTTCAGACCGATGATGCCCACCGACTCGCCGGCCGCCACCGAGAACGTGATGTCGCGGAGCGCCCAGAAGGCCTCGTGCCAGGCCAGACGCCCGCCCGACAGCCACTCGCCGAGGCGGTGCCACGGCCGGACGTAGCGCCGGTACGACTTGCTCACGCCGGAGACCACGATGGCCGGAGTCATAGCTCGTCGACCATCGCGGGCGACAGGTGCCGGTACGCGGTCTCGGCGATCACGGTGACGACGACGGCGACGGCGACGGCCAGCCACAGATGGCTCCAGGCCGGCCACCGGTGCTCGACGACGATCCGCTGGTAGGAGTCGACGAGCGCGTACAGCGGATTCCACGTCATCACGCCGCGGAAGACGTCGGGGACCACGCCGAGCGGATACACGATCGGGGTCAGCCAGAACCAGAACTGCAGCCCGACCGCGACGGCGTGGGCGACGTCGCGAAAGAAGACGTTGATCACCCCGAGGGCCAGCCCCAGCCCGACCGCGAGTACCTGCTGGACGATCAGCAAGGGCAGGAGTCCGACCAGGACCCATCCGGGCCATCGGCCGCTGACCAGGAGGAAGACCAGGAAGAGGCCCCACACGACCGTGAAATTGACCGTGGCCGAGAGGAACACGTAGGCGGGCAGCGTGACTCTCGGAAAGTTCACTTTCTTGAGCATGCTCGACTGCTCGAGAAAGACCGTCTGGCTGCGGGTGAGGACTTCGACGAAATAGCTCCAGGTGAGGGTCCCCGCGCAGAGATAGAGGCCGTAGGCCAGCGTGTCGGGCATGTTCGGGAGCCGCGCGCGCATCACCTGGGAGAAGACCAGCGTGTAGATCAGGATCTGGGCGAGCGGACTGAGGACGGCCCAGGAGGCGCCCAGCACCGAGCCCAGGTAGCGTCCCCGGAAGTCGCGCGCCACCATTCCGGCCACGAAGCCCCGGTAATCCCAGAGCGCCCGGAGGCGGCCGGCGAGCATGATCGAGGTTGAACTCATCGCAGCGGGATCGATCGATTGTAACCGATCCCCGGGTATTTGGACCGAGGCTATGGTATAAGTATCAGCCAGTTTCGATGCCCCCGGCACCTTCCGTGTTACCGAGAATCATCCTCGCGAGCCTGCTCCTGGCGACAGCCGGATGCGGCTGGCTCAGGCCCGCGCCCACGCCCATTCTCCCCGCGGAGGAGCTCTACAAGCTCGGCGAGGGGGCGATCGAGCGGCGCCTGTACTCGGAGGCCCGGGAGTCCTTCAAGAAGATCGTCGAGCGTCACCCCACGTCGTCCTACGCGGGGCGGGCGCGGTTCCTGCTGGGCGAGACCTACTATCGGGAGAGCGAGTTCGACAAGGCCATCGTCGAGTTCCGGACCTTCCTCTCTTTCTACCCCCGCCACCAGATCGCCGACCTCGTCCAGTACCGGCTGGCCATGGCGTACTACGATCAGATCAAGCCCATCGAGCAGGACCAGAGCCTGGCCCTCAAGGCCCTCGAGGAGTTCAAGAAGCTGGTCAAGGATTATCCCGAGAGCCGTTACGCCACCGACGCGCTGGCCAAGATCGACATCTCGCGCGGACGCCAGGCCCAGAAGGAGTTGTGGGTCGCCACCTACTACTTCAACCAGGGCAACCCGAGCGGCGCGCGCCAGCGCCTGGAGCTGGTCCTCAAGGAGTATCCGCGGACGCTGGTGATCCCCGAGGCCCTCTGGCTGCTCGCCGAGGTTAACTTCCGCGAGGGACGGGACGCGGCGGGACGCGAGCTGTTGCACCGACTCGCCGACGACTACCCGTACACCGAGTTCGGCCGGCGCGCCGGCGCCCGGCTGCGCGCGCAGAGGTAACCCCCCATGCACGACGTCGTCGACCTCCGCTCCGACACGCTGACGCTGCCCACCCCGGAGATGCGCGAGGCGATGGCCCGCGCGGAGGTCGGTGACGACGTGTGGGAGGAAGATCCCACGATGCGCCGGCTGGAGGCCCTCGCCGCCGAGCGGCTGGGCAAGGAGGCCGCGCTGTTCGTGACGTCGGGGACCCAGGGTAACCTGGTCTCGGTCCTCGCCCAGACCCGTCCGGGGCAGGAAGTCGTGCTCGACGCCTACGCGCACATCTTCAACGCCGAAGTGGCCAGCGCCGCGGTGATCGGGGGTGTCCAGATGCGGCCCACCGTGACCGAGCGCGGGTTTCTCTCTCCCGCCCAGGTCCGCGAGGCCCTGCGTCCCGCGAACATCCACGTCCCGCCCACGGGTCTGGTGTGCATCGAGAACACGCACAACCGCCACGGCGGCACCTGCTGCAGCCCGGAAGAGATCGGCGCGGTCGCGGCGGTCGCTCACGAGCGCGGCGTCCCCGTGCACCTCGACGGGGCCCGGATCTTCAATGCCGCCGTCGCGCTCGGTCGCCCGGCGCGCGACTTCGCGCGCGACGTGGACTCCGTCACCTTCTGCATCTCCAAGGGGCTCAGCGCGCCCGTCGGCTCGCTGATTTGCGGAAGCGCGGACTTCGTCGCCGGGGCGCGCCGGGTGCGGAAGATGCTGGGCGGCGGCATGCGCCAGGCCGGGATCATCGCGGCCGCCGGCATCGTGGCGCTCGAGCGCATGGTCGACCGCCTCGCCGAGGACCACGTCAACGCCCACACCCTCGCCGAGGGGCTGGCCACGCTGCCGCGAATCTCGATCGACCTCGCGAGCGTGCAGACCAACATCGTGATCCTGCGGATCGACCGTCCCGGCGGCGCCGACGAGCTGGTGGCGGGGTGCGCGGCGCGCAAGGTCAAGCTCCACGCGATGTCTCCGACGTTCATCCGGTGCGTCACCCACAAGGACGTCGACGCCGACGACATCGGTCGCACGCTCGACGCCTTCACGGAAATCACCAAGGGATGGTAGTGCGAGCCGCAGGCCGTTCGACGGCCGAGGCGAGCCCTTCAGAGGCTCGGAGGTAGAGGGACGATGGCCGAACGACTGCTCGACGTGAAAGGACTGAAGACCCACTTCTTCACCGACGAGGGCGTCGTCCGCGCCGTCGACGGGATCGACTTCCACATCAACAAGGGCGAGACGCTCGGCGTGGTCGGCGAGTCCGGCTGCGGCAAGAGCGTGACCGCGCTCTCGATCATGCGGCTCATCCCGCAGCCGCCCGGCCGCATCGTCGAGGGCTCGATCAACTACAACGGCAAGAACCTCCTGGACCTCTCCCCCGCCGCGATGCGCAAGATCCGCGGCAAGGAAATCTCGATGATCTTCCAGGAGCCCATGACCTCGCTCAACCCCGTCTTCACGTGTGGTGAGCAGATCGCGGAGGCCCTCCGCCTGCACGAGGGTCTGGGCCGGCGCGACGCCATGGACAAGACCGTCGAGATGCTTCGGTTGGTCCACATCCCCAACGCCGAGCGCCGGGTCAAGGAGTATCCCCACCAGCTCTCCGGCGGCATGCGGCAGCGCATCATGATCGCGATGGCGCTCTCCTGCAACCCGAACCTGCTCATCGCCGACGAGCCGACCACGGCCCTCGACGTCACCATCCAGGCCCAGATCCTGGAATTGCTGAACGAGCTGAAGGCCAAGCTCGGGATGGCGATCCTGCTCATCACCCACGACATGGGCGTCATCGCCGAGACCGCGCAGCGGGTCGTGGTGATGTACGCGGCCCAGGTGGTGGAAGAGGCGCCGGTCGGCGAGCTGTTCAAGGAGCCGCTGCACCCGTACACGCAGGGGCTGCTCCGGTCAATCCCGCGGATCGACCTGGCCGCGACCAAGCGGCAGAAGCTGGAGACCATCCCGGGCACGGTGCCGACGCTCAGGGGCGAGATCAAGCCGAGCTGCCGCTTCGCCCCCCGCTGTCAGTTCGCCAAGCCCACGCACTTCGAGAACACGCCGCCACTCAAGGAAGTCAGGCCTGGCCACAAGGTCGCCTGCTTCCTGTACTGAGGTCCGCCATGGCAGACGCGCTCCTCCGGGTCCGGAACCTCAAGAAGTACTTCCCCATCCGCGGCGGCCTGCTCTCGCGAGAGGTCGCGCGCGTCCACGCCGTCGACGACGTGTCGTTCGACATCATGGCGGGGGAGACGCTCGGTCTGGTCGGTGAGTCCGGGTGCGGCAAGTCGACGACGGGCCGCAGCATCTTGAGACTCATCGAGCCCACGGCCGGCGAGGTGTGGTTCGAGGACAAGAACGTCACCACCCTGGACAAGCGCTCGCTGCGGGCTCTGCGCAAGGAAATGCAGATCATCTTCCAGGATCCCTACGCGTCGCTGAACCCGCGCATGACCGTGGGCTCGATCATCGGCGAGGCGCTGGTGATCCACAAGCTCGCGAAGGGCCGGCGCCAGCGTGAGGAGCGCGTGGTGCAGCTCCTGGAGACCGTGGGGATGAACGCCGATCACCTGCGCCGGTATCCGCACGAGTTCTCGGGCGGCCAGCGCCAGCGCATCGGCATCGCGCGGGCGCTCGCCGTGAGCCCCAAGCTGATCGTCGCCGACGAGCCGGTGTCCGCCCTCGACGTCTCGGTGCAGGCCCAGGTCATCAACCTGCTGGAAGACCTCCAGAGCAAGTTCGGGCTGACGTACCTCTTCGTGGCCCACGACCTGTCGGTGGTCGAGCACATCTCCACGCGGGTGGCCGTGATGTACCTGGGCAAGATCGTGGAGATCGCGCCGGCCAGGGAGCTCTACACCAACCCCAGGCACCCGTATACCGAGGCGTTGCTGTCGGCAGTGCCGATCCCCGATCCGACCATGAAGCGCAAGCGCATCCTCCTCGAGGGCGACGTGCCGAGCCCGATCAACCCGCCCTCGGGCTGCCGGTTCCACACGCGCTGCGCGCTTCGGGTGCCGTCGTGCTCGCAGAACGAGCAGACGCTCAAGGAAATCTCCCCGGGTCACTGGATCGCCTGCCAGGTCCGTTCGGGGGCCGTCACCGCGTAGTCGTCGCCCGCCCGGGGCGCACATGCCGAAGATTCGCGTCAGCGATCTGTCGATGTACTACGTCGAGGCGGGCCAGGGCGATCCCCTGGTCTTGATCATGGGTTTGGGCGCCGACCACCTCGCGTGGGGATTTCAGTTTCCCGCCTTCGCCGAGCGGTATCGGGTGATCGCGTTCGACAATCGGGGGGCCGGCCAGACCGACGTCCCTGACCACCCCTACACGACGCGCATGATGGCCGAGGACACTGTCGGGCTGATGGACGCGCTCGGCATCGAGCGGGCCCACGTGCTCGGGGCCTCGATGGGCGGGATGATCGCTCAGGAACTCGCGCTGGCGCATCCCGACCGGGTACGCTCGCTCCAGCTCCATTGCACGCTGGGTCGCCCCGACCGTTACCTCCGGGCGCAGATCGACGCGGGGCGGCTCCAGCGGCGCGCGCTGGATCGCGAGGGCGCGATGCGGGCGGGCTATCTCTGGCTGTTCGCGCCCGCCACCTACGACGAGCGGCCGGAGTTCGTGGAGATGATCCTTCAGAACGCCCTGGCCAACCCGTATCCGATGTCGCTCACCGGCTTCGAACGCCAGTGCGACGCCGTGCAAACGCACGACGCGCTCGACCGGGTGGGGGCGATCCGCTGTCCCACGCTGATCAGCGTCGCCGACCAGGACATCCTCGTTCCGCCGCGCTTCTCCCGCGCGCTGGCCGAGCGCCTGCCGGGCGCGAAGTTCCGTCTGATCGAAGGGGCCGGCCACGGCTACTTCTGGGAGCGCCCCGACGCGTTCAACCGGATGTGCCTGGACTTCCTCGACCATCATTGACGCCCCCGATGGAACCGTGATCACCTCACGGCGGGGACGGGCCAGGGATTGGACTCGGCGTTCGAGTGTGCGCTATGGGTCCAAGAATGCTATTCTGGCCCGCGTTAAGCAAGACCCTGACGGATGGCGAGAGACCAATTGTTCTCACAGTGCTCGTTAACAGCCCGCGGTGAAAGTCCTGCGGGGTCGTTTTCATCCTACCGCCCCTCAGAAACTCAGACGATTCAGCATGTTTTCTGTGACGCAAACTAGCTCACCCGACTTTTACCACGGGCTGTTAACCCTTGGGTGAGGGGTTCTTGCCACCCGAGCGACCAGCCTACGACACCTTCCTCAGTTACAGCCGAAAGGATTCGGCGCTGGCAGGAGAGATCCACCGAGCGCTCGAAGAGGAGAAGCTTCGCGTCTTCCGGGACACAGTCGATATCGGCGGCGGGGCACCCTTCGTCAACGACCTCGAGCATGCACTCGAATCCAGCCGAACCGTGGTGTTCCTCGTCTCGCGCAGCTCTGTGGAATCCCGCTGGGTCGACGAAGAGCGCCGGTTCGCGCTCTATCTGGCGAACAGCAAGCCGAACGGTCCGACACTGATTCCAGTGCTCCTGGACAACGCCTGGCCCCCAGGGTTTCTCGCTACGCGCAACGTCGTCGACTTCCGGACCGACGAGGCCTTTCCGCAGAAGATGCAGCGCCTCGTGGCGGCGGTCCGAGGCGGCCCACTACCTGCGCCCATAGCTGAGCCGCCCGCGGCAGACATCGGCTGGCTGAGCTTCTTTCCAGAGGGTCTTCTCGAGACGCTGTACGACAAGCTCGTACGTCTCAAACATCTCGAGGATGCCTCCAGCCGATCCGAGCGGCTCGGCACCATCGTTCGGATCGACTCCCACGAGGTGGATCTCGTCGGTTTCGATCCCGCGCGTGTCGGGATCATCACCGACGTGAGCGCCGAAGTGCGGCGCCTTCTCGATGCCCTTGAGGCCTGCTTCGCTGAAGAAGATCCATTCATCGACGACTACGCGCTCGGTCGAGGCCGCGCACTGTTGCTCCGCGATATGCTCGGCCTTATGGTTCTCTTGGGTGACGCGCCGGCTGAATCCAGGCGCCAGGAACGAATGCGAAACCTCGCACGGGTCCTGCTGCCTCGCGTGGCGGAGGAGGGCGAGATCCGTATCGCGTTCGAGATGAGTACGCATCTGCTCTCGCAAGTCTTTTCGCCCAGCGTATCGGATTACCTCCTCCATGCGAATTTGCTCCTGCGCCTCGATCAACCGCGCCAGGCGTTCGACCTGTTCGAACTGTACCGGGCCCAAAGCGATCTCTTCGGCGAGGCGGGTCTCGGCGACAAGGACCGCATCCGGTGTGTCCTCGATTGGGCCCGCGCGGCGAAGGCTACCGGACAAGGTCGCAGGCTGCACCATTCGATCGTCGAAGCGTGCGGGAAGATGATCGACCTCGCCGAGAGGTTGCTCGCGACGGGCGACGGCGGCTGAACAACCGCGCGACCCAGCTCGCCGTGTTCGGCGATGAACGCGACTGGACGCGGGCTCGCGAAGATCTTCAGAGTGCGCTGAGCCTCTACGAGGCCTCAGGGCAGTACGATAGGGCGCTCGAATCCCATGCCAACCTCGTCAGTCACCGGCTCGACCGCGACATCGTCGCACCTGACGAGCTCGCGTCTCTCCTCGAGGAGATGCAGCGACTCGAACATCGGGTGCCGCCCGAAATCCTCGAACGAAGCTTCTTCTTCGTCTACCAGAAAGCTCGTCTCTTCGAGAAGGCGACATGGCTCGAAGAGGCCCGGCGGACCTTCGCTGCCGCCGCCGAAGTTGCCCGACTCACAGAGAGTCCGCACCGGGCTGCCCTGGCCCGGTGGCGAGTTCTCCGTCTCCGAAAGCAGGACAACGACATCTCCGAACACGACTATCTTCACGGCCTAGACGGCATCGCGACGGTCCTCAGACGATTCACGGGGGATGCGTGGTCCACCAACGCTTTGGCAATCCTCTTGATCGACGTGGCGAGGTTGCGGCTGAATCGGGGGGAGAAAATGGAGGGTTGGACGGCGGCCGAGGAGGCCTTGGTCTTCAGGCTCCGGCGCTTGCAAGGTGACAGCGCGACGTCCGAGATGAGTCGCAGCAGGCTCCGCGAACCGCTTGAGATCATGAGGAAGGCGAACCCTGACATCGCTCCGGGATCGCGCCTCAGCACCGAGCTGGGACGATTCTTCAAGCAACTTGTGGGGCAGCCGCCCTATGCGGCGCTGGATTGGGGCTATATCGACCGATGGCTCGCGGGAAGCGGAGCGTAGGCGGCGATGGGCACACAATTCGCGAGCAGGCTCACCCCACGGGACACAGAGAGAGTGCTCGCTGGAGTGCGCACGGCCTGGCAGACGGTAAGCCCCGAGCGCCCGCGGCGGGGTACGCCGGCCGGCCAAGCGCTGCCACCTGCCGACAGGAGAAGGCTGGGAGACTTGACCGTCGCCAGTGTTCTCCAGGTGGCCGAGACGCACGCGTTGTCCACCGACTTTCGTCAGAGCCCGGTCTTCATCCCGGTCCTGGATTGGCTGAAGGGGCTGGTCACGAACGCTAAATACAATGGGTTTCGAGGAGTTATCAACGACTACGGGCTCGAAGACACCGTGAGCCCTTCCAGTGAGCTTATGCGCCGGGTCGAGGACGTCATCACAACCGCCGAGCGGGGCGAGCGGGATGCGTTCAGATCGGCGATCAAGGCTGCGGCGAGGGGTGTGGTGGCACGGGTGCTCGCGAAACCCTTGAGCGGGCGCCCAAATGAATCTGCCGCTCGGTTCATGGGCCGGCGGTTCGCGACGATGGAGATCAAGGAAGTAGTTGATCACTACATCCGGAACTTCGTGTTCAGCTTCGTCGAGACGCTGCTGGATCGCGCCGACCCGCACAGTGAAGAGAAACTGGTGTACGGCTCGAAAGACGCCGTCCTCGGAGCTGCCGAGCGCATGGCCCGCCGGGCTGCCCGCAAGGCCGAGGCGGAAGGCAAGCTGACCGACAGCCGGCGCGTGCGCGAGATTGTGTTCGAGGAGTTGAAACAGTGGAGCGTATCGCCGGGGGCGGAGACGGTGGACGTGTGACTCTCCGGGCCTTGTCCCCGACGCTACCCCAGGACGCAGGCAGAGCTGAGGTGCGATTCCGCCGCGCCGTTCCGGCGCGGATCGCGTGCCGCGGCCTCGCCGATCAAATCGCCTGGCGCCCCGAGAGCCTTGACCTAGTCGACCTGGCAACCGCCGTGCTGATCGCAGATCGGTCGGTCCGCCGCGTTGGCGCCCAGCCCCGACGCATCAGCGTGCTCATACCGGTGCGCCACCCTCGGCTCTGGCGAGACATCGCGTCAGACATCGCCAAACTCCTGCACGTGCTGACGGATGACCGTTTCGAGCTCGAGTTCTGTTCCGCACCGCGAAAACCCTCGTCGAAGCGCCTCGGACGCCCCCCACGCCTCGATCGGGTGGCGCTGTTTTCGGGTGGCCTCGATTCTGCCGCGGCCGCTGCCGTGTTCGCCGAAGGGGACGAAATCACCGGTTTCGTCAGCCACTACGTGACCGGCATCCAGCGGATCAATCGGCTCCTTCAGCAGATCGGCATCGCGTATGGCCGACGCCGGCCCGTCATCCACGCCGGCTTCTTCATCTCACCCGGCCGCGGCGTGGCCCTCCGCGAGCACAGCCGGCGGACTCGTTCGTTCCTCTTCGCAAGCCTCGCCACCGTGACGGCCGTCGAAACGGGCGCCAGCGAGATTGCCGTCTGCGAGAACGGACCACTGGCGCTGAATCTTCCTCTGAGCGCGGCAATGGTGCCGACGCGGCACGCTCACAGTGCCTTCCTGGATGCCGTGGCTGGTCTCGCCCGCCGCGCGTTCGGTGCCGAGATTCGCGTCGTCAATCCGTTCGAGCTACGAACCAAAGGTGAAGTGTCGCGCGTCTTCACTCCGAACCCGGCCTTGGCCCTGCAGACGACGAGTTGTTGGCATCAACAGTGGTCCGGACGGGGTGCACGATACGGCCACGGGCATTGCGGACTGTGCCTACCCTGCCTCGTCCGGAGGGTCGCGCTCACCGCAGCGGAGATTGCCTTTCCACCGCGACATTTCGATGTCGACGTCGTCCGACTCGCACACAAAGCGCGAAAGACAGCGGCGGACAGCGTCAGTCTCGGACCGTTCCGGGCCCTGTCCCGCTTCGCTGACGAGATTCAGCATTGTCCAACGTGGCGCCGCTTCCTCGAACAGTTTCCTGAGGCTATCGAAAGCCATTCAACAATGGCTCCTCTGAGTCCCGACGAATGGTGGCCGGCGCTCTTCGGAATGATGAGGCGCTTCGGTACGGAGGTCACGACAGCACTTTCGGGCCCGGTGCCAAGGGTCGGCTCGTGAGAATGCGGGCGCTGTCCGTGCGTCAGCCCTGGGCGAGTCTGCTCGTCTGGGGCCTCAAGACCGTGGAGATTCGCTCCTGGCGTACAGAGTTCCGTGGACGGCTGTTAATCCATGCCGCGAAGACCCTGGATAGGACGGCCATGCGCAGGCTTGGGGTGGAGGAGCTTCCCGTAGGAGCGCTCATCGGCTATGTATCCGTCAGTGAAATCGAGCCCCTGACTCCCATCAGATGGCGTGAACTGGACGAGCATCACCTCGACACAGGCGTCTATCAGCCGGGGCTCTTCGCATGGCACGTCGTCGAGCCGACAGCGCTAAAAGCACCAATCCCTTATCGGGGTGACCGGGGGTTGTTCACCGTCGAATGCGAAGGAGAGTGGGACCAGAGCCCAGTTGTACGGTGACCTGAATCCGAATAGCGAGTCAGTCCCAGAAATACGCGCGGGGGTTGACCGGGCGGTTCTTGACGAGGATTTCGTAGTGCAGGTGCGGGCCGGA
>Ga0193725_1000576_pt1 | contig 10702 bp, 11 predicted proteins | sample H2a2metaG_FD_143058 | JGI IMG/M metagenome (GOLD analysis project Ga0193725, IMG submission 143058) | Soil microbial communities from a riparian zone of the East river system, Colorado, United States - H2a2 | ecosystem: Environmental > Terrestrial > Soil > Riparian zone | place: USA: East River...
TCGCGCGTGAGGTTGGTGAAGATCGCGGCCTGGAACACGAGTCCGTCCACCCGGCCCTGGTCGAGGCTGTGCGATGACACCTCCATCGCCGCCCCCTTCGCGCCGCGTTCGACCAAGGCGGCGAGTCTCGCCTGGAGATCGATCGGCCCCGGTGTGGTAAGGTTCCCTGCTTCGCTCTCGACCGACGCGCCCGCCGGATCGAAAGCGCCCAGCGTGCCGATCGATCCCATCGGCCAGAGCGCGTTGAGCACGTGACGTGCGAGGGTGACGGAGGTCGTCTTGCCGTTGGTCCCCGTGACCCCGACCAGTTTCAGACGCGTGGCGGGCCGCCCGTACCACGTCTCGGCGGCGACCGCCGCGGCGCGGCGGCCGTCGCGCACGACGATCTGCGGGATGTTCGCGACCTGGCGTTCCTCGACGAGCGCCGCCGCGGCCCCGCGGGCCGCGGCGGCGGCGACGAACCCGTGCCCGTCGGCCGCCGCACCCCGCACGGCGCAATACAGCGTCCCGGGCGTCAGGCGACGGGTGTCAGCAGTCAGCCCCGTGATCTCCGGGAGCGCGGACGGCGCTTCCACCAACAGGTTCGCCGCGCGGAGTGCGTCGACGATGGCGGTGAGGCGGCTCAGTTGCGCGGCTCCGCGAACACGGTGACGGTCGAACCCGCGGCGGCATCCGCCCCGGCGGCAGGCCAGCTGTGATGTACGACGCCCCATCCTTTCACGACCACGCGGAAGCCTCGCCGGTGCAGCATGCGCGCCGCTTCACGCAGCGGACGCCCGGTCACATCCGGCACCGCGCGCTTCGGCAGCACCCCGGCGCTGTCGGACCCCGGAGGAGGCGTGGGCACGCTCACGACGTACGGCACGAGTCCGTCGGGTTCCTCGAGCGGTGCCCGTTCGGCAGTGGGCGCGACATTCGAGAGGCGCGCGCGGTCCAGGGCCACCGTACGCGCGGCGAGCGCTTGCTCGAGCATGGAGCGCGTCACGGGCGCGGCCGTCTGCGCCGCGAAGTAGCTCCCCTTCTGCGGGTTGTCGATCTTCATCACAACGACTAACTGGGGATCGTCGGCCGGGAAGAGCGCCGCGAACGACGCCGTGTACTGCCCGGGCGCGTACCGCCCGTCCACCACGCGCCGGGACGTCCCCGTCTTGGCGGCAAGCTGGAAGTTGGCGAGGGCGGCGCGCTCGCCGGTTCCCCCCGCCTCGACCACGCCCCGGAGCAGGTCGCGCAGCCGCGCGGCAACCTCCGGCGTGACGGCCCGCCGCACCGGCTCGGGCCGATGCCGGTACCGCACGGCGCCGGACGGATCGCGCACTTCCCGAATGAGGGTGGGCTGCAGCAGCACGCCGCCGTTCGCAATCGCCCCATATGCCGCCGCCAACTGCAGCGGCGTAACCGCCAGCTCGTAGCCGATCGCCAGGCTCGCCGAGCTGGGCCGAGTCCAGTCGCGCGGGAGGCGCAGCTTCCCCGGGGACTCGGCGGGAAACTCGATGCCGGTGGGCGCCCCGAAGCCGAAGGCGCGCAGCATCGTGTACTGCTCGTCCGGCTGGAGACGGGCGGCGAACTTGATGAGGGCGATGTTGCTCGACACGCGGATCGCGTCGGCGAGGGTGAGCGACGGCAGCGGGTGCTCGTCCGTGACGACGCGGTCGGGGAGCTGGTAGCGGCCCCCTTCGCCCGAGACACGCTCGTTGGGACGCACGCGGTTCAGGCTGACGAGCGACGCCGCGGCGAAGATCTTGGCGAGCGACCCCGGCTCGAACGTTTCGGTGAACGCGCTCGGGCGCGCGCCGTCCCGATGGCGCGAGGCGACCGCGAGCACCTCGCCCGACACCGGATCGAGCATCACCACGTCCCCGCCCTCGGCGTCCATGCGGTCCAGCGCGTCGTCGAGCGCGCGCTGCGCGATCTCCTGCAGCTCGGCATCGATGGTGAGGACGACGTCGTGGCCGGGGATCGGCTGCGAGATGACGCGGGCCGGGGACTCATACTCGCGCCCCGCCCGATCCTTGAGGACGACCGCGGCCCCTGGCGTACCCGCGAGGAGACTGTCGAGCAGACGCTCGAGCCCCGACGCGCCGAGCCCGTCGTCGCCGACGCGGCCGATGACCGCGCGCGCGAACTCCGCCGAGGGATAGAAGCGGCGCAGCACGGGCTCCAAGTGCACGCCGCGCACGGCCCGCAGCGGCTCCACGTCGAGCGCCGTATACGGTCCGGAGAACCACGCGTAGCGGCGCCGCAGCGCGCGGTCCAGGTCACGCGGGGCGAGCCGCAGCCGCCGCGCGATCAGCGCAGCGTCGCTGCCCGGATCGCGCAGCTCGTTCGGCGCGATCCCGACGTGATACGTCTCTTGCGTCAGCGCGAGCGCGGTCCCGTGTCGGTCCGACAGCGTGCCGCGCCGCGCTTCGAGGACCACGTGCTCCGTCCGCTGGGCCGCGGCCTCGGCCGCGTGCCGCCGTCCTTCCAGGAGCTGCACTTGCGCGGCGCGCAACACCAGCGCCGCGAGCGCCGCGAGCAGACCCACTTGCACGAACCTGAGGCGAACGACGGGCTTGGCCATCAGTCTAACTGTGGAGGCGGAGTGACAGCCGCGCCGGGCGCCGGCAGCAGAATGATTTCCGTGTCGGCGGGGAGCCGGAGTCCGAGCCGCTCGGCCCGCGGCAGCAGTACGGCGCGGCTCCCCGCCGTGCGGATGCGGCGCTCCAGCTCCGAGCGCCGTCCCTCGAGTCCGGCGCGCTCGGCGCGCAGGTCCGTGAGGGCCCGCGCCGCGTTGAGCGACGCCGTCTGCCGCGCGATCACGGCCCACAACGCCGCGAGCAGCGCCACCAGCCAGATCGCCAACCAGTGGCGGCCTTTAATCCTCACGGGGCCCCCGCGGTCTCGAATGCGCGGAACTGGGCGGACCGGGCCCGCACGTTCCCAGCCACTTCCGCGGCGTCCGCGACGATCGGCTTCTTGGTCAGCACGCGTCCCAAGGCGCGGCCGCGGCAGGTGCAGATCGGCTGGCGCGGCGGGCACACACACTCCCGAGCCCATTCACGGAACAGGTGTTTGGCGATGCGGTCCTCGCCCGAATGATATGTGATGACGCCGAGGCGGCCCCCCGCAACGAGGGCGTCACGGAACTCGGGCAACGCGGCGGTGAGCTGCCCCAGCTCATCGTTCACGGCGATGCGCAATGCCTGAAACAGCCGCGCGAAATCTCCGGGGCCCGAGCGGGGCCCGAGTTTCGCGCGGATCGCGTTCACGAAATCGTCGCTCACCGCGAACGGCGCCGAGAGCCGCCGCCGCAGAATCTCCTGTGCGAGCGGGCGGGCGCGTCGCTCATCCGCATAGTCTCGGAACGCGGCCGCGAGCCGGTCCTCGGGCCAGCTGTTCAAGATGTCGCGCGCACTCGGCCCTTCGCCCGGGGTCATCCGCATGTCCAGCGGCGCTCCCGGGCGAAAGGTAAACCCTCGTCCTTCCGTGTCGACCTGATGGGAGCTGATGCCGAGATCCAAGAGGATGCGGTCGGGCCGGAAGGCGTGGACGAAGGCCAGCGCATGCGGGGCGCCGTACGCGGCGGTGAGGTACCGAATCCCGTCGCCGCCGAGGCGGGCCTGTGCCGCCGCGATGGCGGCGGGATCGCGGTCGATGCCAAGGACGTCCGCGCCCGCGGCCATGAGGAGGGCCGCGTGGCCCCCGCCCCCGAGCGTCGCGTCGACGGCCCGTCGTGCGCCGGCCGCCCAGTCGCGGACGGCGTCCGCGAGGACGGGGATATGGTAAGTGGGGGGGGGGACGCTGGACACCATCCAAAATACGACGGCCCCGCCTGCGGAAACAGGCGGAGCCAGTTCAGGCGGGGCTGACGGGGCTCGAACCCGCGACCTCCGGTGTGACAGACCGGCGCTCTAACCAGCTGAGCTACAGCCCCCTATGACGGAGCGCCGGAAGATAGACCCGTGCCCAACTCAATTCAATGGTGGCTCAGAAGTTCCGGCACTTGAACGCCGCCTTCACCTGCGCCCGTGCCTTCTCGTATTGGGCGACGAACCCGAGCATCTGGTCGGCCGTGGGCGGATGCACGCGCCGGCCGAGCGTCAGCGCGGCTCTCGTGCGATCCAAGCGGTCGAAGATCGCCTTCGCCTTCTCGCAGCGAAGCGGGTCCGAAGCCTTCAACTGGGTCATGACCTGGTAGGGCTTACTCAGCGTCAACACGGAAGACAAGCCAAACCAGAAGCTGGCGTTGACCCGCACCTGGAAGCGGGGCCCCACCGTATCGGTGGGTGAGCGCGGGGCGACCACCTGGAGCAGCGTGTCGAGCCAGATGTACGCCTTATCGTACGCGGCGGCCTGCGCGATCTTCGAGCCGCCGGTGAGCATGATGACCGCGGCGGTGAGGCGCTGAGTCGAGTCGCTCGACACGAGGCCCGGATGCAAGTAGGGACGCGCGGAGTCGACACGTTCGCCGAACGCCGCCTGCAGCGCTCGCAGTCCCAGCGAGTCCTTGGTCTGGGTTTTCTGCCGCGCTTGGGCGGTGTCATACTGCGCGTGATCCACGATCGTCTTCGCAATGAGCAGGCTGAGCGACACGTCGTTGCCCTGCTCCAGTGCCAACGTCTTTTTGTAGACGGCGAGCGCCGAATCCACCATTCCTGCCGTCTCGAACGCCCCGCCGCGCGCCTTGAGGAAACGAATGCTGCTCGGGAACTGGCGGAGGGCAACGTCCGTGAAGCTGAGCAACGCCTGCGTATCGGCTGCCGACTGGGCCGCGCCGATCGCGGTGTTGAGGAACGAGGTGTCCTTGGCGAGCGCGGAGTCGTGCTGCAGCTGCTGCCGCAGTCCGACGACGGCGCACTTCCAGATGGAGCCCTCGATGCAGGTGCGCGTCATCAACTCGAGCATCTGCTGGTCGCCCGGTGACAGCTTGAGGCCTTCTTCCAGGAGGTCCGCGGCGCGCTGATACTGTCGGATCTGGCGCAGCAACTGGGTGATGGCCATCCGGCGGCCGGTGTTACGCGGTTCGCACTCCAGGCCGCCGATGAAGGCGTCGATCGACTTGAGGGTGTCGCCTTTCTGCTGCCAACCGCGGGCAACGTTCTCCCACGCGGTGGTGTTGCACGAATCACCCCTCAATGCACGACTCGATGCTGCGATCATGCTGTCCACCGGCATCCGCATTGCCTCGTACACGGTGCCGATGCACAGCCAGGCGCCAGCCGACGTCGAATCGATGGCGAGCGCCTTGTGTGCCGCCGCGAGGGCCCGCGCGAATTGCGTGCTCTGCCGGTTCTTCGTGCACTCGCGGGCCTGTTCGCTCGCGCGGATGATCGTGTTGAGGCGCTGGCTGATCGTCTCGGCGAAGGTCTGCACGGTGCCCGGGTTGCCGTTCGTGACCGTGAAGCTCGCCGCCATCCCCGAGCTGGAGATGTCGATCACGCGGATGTTGGCGACGAGCGTGGCATCGCGGCGCACGAGCTGTCCGGTCAGATACCCCTGCACGTTCAGGAACCGCGCTAATTGCTTTGCTTGCTGATCGTCGAGCAGGACGTCGCAGGGGAAGCCCGATGCCTGCAGCGCTTCGCACAGTTTCGCCTTGGGGATCACCATCACTTTGTACTTGGCGAGCTGCCCGATGCGATCGCGCACGGCATCGGCGAGCGCGATGCTCGTCGCGGAGTCCGTGGTAGCGGCGGCGAGAGGCAGTACGAGGAGCTTTTCGGTCGGCTGTTGCACGGCGAGCTGCGCCGACGCGGTGCCGGCGGCTCCCGCCATCAGTGCGACCACCAAACAAAACTGTCTCACGCAGTAATTCCTCCGTTGCAGTCTGCTACCCCGATGGGCGAAGAGGGATTCGAACCCCCGACATCCTGCGTGTAAGGCAGGCGCTCTGAACCGCTGAGCTATTCGCCCGGGCGACAACGTGTCGCTAAAGGGCCAAGCCTACCGGAAAGAATACGCAGTAGCCAAGGACGAGCAGAACTGGTGCCAGCGTGGTGGATCCCTTCGACAGGAGCCAGTAACCCACTGCGAGCGACACGATCGCGGCGGCGAGAAACAAATAGTTCTTGGGACCGAAGCGCAGGCGCGAGCGAGTGAGTATCTGCTCTGGCATAGGGGCAGGAGTTTACGGGGTAATGTGAAGCTCGTCAAGCAGTTGGCCGTCGTTCATCGCCGCGCGCCGGGCGCGGTCGCGGCGCCGCCGCCACATCACGAGCGCCACCAGCACCACGCTGATCGCGGTCCAGAAGAGGCCCATCGCGGCGGCCCAGGAGAGCCACCCGTAACGCGACGCAACGTCGCGCTGCCAGCGCGCCTCGAAGTCACCCTCGGTGATGTGATAGGTGGCGCGGAGCGCTGCGTCGAAGGTCGGGGCCGGCGCGAGGTTCGCGATCAACTGGTCGAGCCCGCCCTTCCCCCCCCACCGGTACAGGAGCAGCACCGCCGTCGTCGCCAGCGCGTACCCCGTCTCGGCATCCCCACGCGTGCCCCGCAACGCCCGGTCCACCTCGTCGAGATTCATCCGTTCGCCGCGGGCGATCTGCCAGTTCAAGCGGAGCGCGTCGAGGCGACCCCACTCCCCGGCGGCGACCGCCGCGTACCCTTCCTCGAACCAGAGCGGAGTGCCGCGTCCGATGTGCCAGCGGAGGGCGAGATGCGCCAGCTCGTGTCTGAGGGCACCGGCGAGTCGGTTGGGCGGTTGGTCGGTGAGCAAGACGACCGTGCCCGCGTCCGGGAAGGCGGCTCCTTCACTCCAGAGCGGCAGCCGGCCGCGCGTGAGTGAGTCGTAACGCTGGCGAGTCGGTGCGAGGATGAGACGGATCGGACGATCGGGGAGCGCGCCGATTCCCGGGAAGCCGGACGCGCGATCGGCGACCTCGGCCAGCGAGGTGGCCAGCGCTTCTTGGCCCGGCCAGGCGACCGCCGTCACGCGGCCTACCGTCACGGCGGTGGGCGAGGAGGCCCCCTGCAACCAGAGGGCGAGCAGCGCTATTCTCGCGGCGGCTCCTCACCCCGGGCGACCAGCTCGACCATCTCGCCGCACTTCTTGCCCCAGGGGTTGAACTTGTTGGCCTTGAAGCCGTCCTGCCACGTCACCTTCGCTTGCTCCTGATCGCCCGCGAACCAGTAGGAGCGGCCCAGCTCGTAGTACGCCTCGATGAGATTCGGTCCGAGCTTGATCGTTTTTTGGAAGAACGTCTCTGCGTCCTCGAACATCTCACGCTGCAGGTAAACGAGGCCGAGATAGAAGTGCGCGTAAAGGCTCGCCTTCTTGTCGTTGTCGAGGCGAATCGCCTTCGAGAGGTGCTCGATCGCCTCGCCGAAGATACGCTTCTTGAGGCAGATGTAGCCTACGTTGATGCGCGCGAGCGAGTTCGCCGGCTCCTTCATCAGGACCTTGGAGAAGGTCTGGAGCGCGTCGTCGTAGTCCTCGTGCAGCATCTGCGCCCACCCGAGCAACGACTCCGCCTGCGTTTCGCCGGGCGCGAGCTGGAGCGCCCTCTGCAGGGCCTGGATCGCGCCCGTGTGGTCCCCGAGCGAGATGAGGCTCCACCCCTTTTCGATGAAGGTGGACGCGCCGATGTGATCGGCGTGTACCACGGGGCGTGTGCCCGTGAACTCAGGGGCGGCGGCCTGCTTGGTGTCAGCCGTCAGCTGCTTGTACCGCTCCACCAGCTGGCGGATGTCGTCCTTCAACTGGGTCAGATCGCCGAGGTATCCGTCGACCCGCTTAAAGTAGCCGATGATCTCGCGCTTGGCGGCTTCGCGCTCGGCGCCACCGGTCGCCACATCGAGCTGGCGGGCGATCGCGTCGTACTCCGCGCGGAGTTTGGCAATGGGAGATTCGCTCATGTCGCCTTGGTGGCCGCTTGTACGGCTTCGAGCGCCACCTTCTCCTTGGACGACAGCAGCTTGTTGGTGTTGAGCACGATGATCGTCCGCCCGTTCGCCACCACCAGCCCGGTGATGTACTCGGCCGCGAGGCCCTTCACGATCCCGGGAGGCGGCGTCACCGTCGCCGCCGCCACCTGGAGCACTTCGGTCACCGCGTCCACGATCAGGCCGATTTTTCCAGCTTCGAACTCGAGGATCACGGTCCGGGTATCGTCCCGCAGCGGCGCCGCCACGCCGAGGCGCTTGCGCATGTCGATGAGCGGAATGGCCCCCGCCTGATACTGCAAGACCCCTTCGAGAAACTCGGGGGCCTTCGGGAGCGGGGACGGCGCCTCGTACCGCAGGATCCGCTCAACCTGAAAGATGTTGAACGCGAAATCGTGCCCACCCACCTTAAAGGTCACGAGCTGAACGTCGTCGCCGGCGGTACTCGTGGTCATCCGATGCGATCTCCCAGCGCTTCCAAATCCAGTATCGGCACAAGCGCTCCGTCCTGCTCCGCCACACCCGTGGCCCACGGGAGCGATTGACCGCGCGGCACGGGCATCACCTGCTCCCGCACCACGGCGTCGGCGTCGTCCACTTCGAACGCCACTTGGCGTCCCCGTAGCTCCACCAACACGACGGTGCGGCCCAGCTCCGTGGGCGGCGTGCGCCCCGAGAGGAACGCTCCAAGATGAATGAGCGGGACGAGCCGGCCGCGCAGCGGTGTCATGCCCCGCACGGCGGGCAGCGAGCGCGGCACGTCGAGCACCTGGCCGGCATCCGCGACCTCGAGCACGCGTCCCACGGGCAGCCCGTACGCTCTGCCCTCGGCGCGCACCAGCAGGTACCCCTTCACGACCGGCTGACCCCGCCGCGCATCACGCCTCCACGCCGCAGCAACTCCACCGAAACGCGGTCGGCAATCTGTCCGAGCGGCAGCACGGCGTCTACTCCCCCCGCCTGCAGCGCCGCCCCCGGCATCCCGTAAATCACCGCGGAGTCGCGGTCCTGCGCGAGGCCGCCGCCGCCCGCGTCGTGGATGGCGCGCAGACCGTCGGCGCCGTCGCGCCCCATCCCCGTCAGCACGACGCCGACGCTCTTGCCGCCGAATACCTGGGCCACGGAGCGGAACAGGTGATCGGCGGCGGGACGCACACCCCACACGGTGGGCGTCTGATCGAGCGCAATCACGGGTCCGTCGGGACTGGCGCGCACCCGCATATGATAATCGCCCGGCGCGACGTACGCCGTGTCGGCTACGATCGGCGTCCCATCGGCCGCTTCGACGACGCGCAGCTGGCTCATCGAGTCGAGGCGCTCGGCGAGGCTACGCGTGAACTTGGGCGGCATGTGCTGGACGATGAGCACCGCCGCTCCCCGACCGGTGGGCAGGTGCGGCACGAGATCGGCGAGCGCGCGGGGCCCGCCCGTCGAGGCGGCGACGGCCACGGCCAGCGTCGCGCGGCCGCGCAACGCCAGCTCCGGCGGGTGCGCGACCGGCGCGGGGGGTCGCGCCATCACCCTCACGTGCGACACATCGGCGGCGAGCGCGCGGCGCACCGCGGCGATCAGCTCCGGGGCCAGCCCAGCGAGCGCGGCCCGGCCTGAGACGTCCGGGGGCGGCTTCGCGACGATCTCCACGGCCCCAAGCTCGAGCGCCCGGATCGCGGTGGCCGTGCCGGGGCCGGCGTGGGCGCTCACCACGACGATGGGCCGGGGCAACTCCGACATGATGTACCCGATGGCGCCGAGCCCGTCGAGTTCGGGCATCTCGAGATCGAGCGTGACGACGTCGGGGTCGTACTGGTGCACCTTGCGGATGGCGTCGACGCCGTCGCGCGCGGTCGCGACCACGCGGAACGGACCCGACTCCGTTTCCCCGCCGCCCAGGACGTCCACGAGCACGCGACGCATCAGGGCGCTGTCGTCGGCGACGAGCACGGTGGGGCGCGCGTCAGATGACTTCTGCATCGGCCCCCACGGAGCGGATTTCCACGCGGCCGTCCTTCACGTGGAAGCGAATGCTGCGGCCGCGCTCACCGCCCACCGCCTCCCGCACGATCGGGATGGACGCGTGGCGTAGCGCGTTGCGGGAAGCCACGATGTTGCGTTCGCCCATCTGAATCGTGCCCGGGGTCATGAGCTGGCTGAACATGCTGGCGCCGCCGGCGAGCTTGGCGACCAGACGCCGGGGCTCGGCGCCGAGGGATTTGAGGCGCTCGACGAGCAGCGGCACCGCGGATTCGGGGAACTTCGCCAGGTTGCTGGTATCGTGGGCCAGGCTGCGGGACGGCAACAGGACGTGCGCCATGGCGCCGGCTTTCACCTGCGGATCGTGCAGCATGATCGCGACGCAGGACCCGAGTCCGAGCGTCACGATGACGGCGTCCCCCCGCTCGGCGGCCCAATCGGCGACCTTGACGATGACTTCCTTCACACGGGCTTCCGGTAGATCCGCTCGCGCGGGTCGATGAGCGTGAGGCGCTCGCGCGCGGGCCCGAACAACGTCTCGACCTTGCCGAGCAGGAGCAGGCCGCCCGGAGCCAGCGCGTCCACGAACACCTGAAACAGTTTCTCCTGGGCCTGCCGCTCGAAGTAGATGACGACGTTGCGGCAGGCGACGAGCTGATACGGTTTGTGCGGCGGCGGCTCACGCATCAGGTCGTGCGCCAGGACGTGCACGAGCGCGCGGACGGCAGCCACCGGCTGCCGCAGCGGCTCCCCGGTGAAGTAGCGGCGCTGCAGGTCGGCCGGCATCTCGGTGAACGCGGTCTGGGGATAGCTCGCCTGGCGCGTGCGCTCGAGGCTCAACCGATCGACGTCGGTCGCGTCGATGGACGCG
>Ga0193725_1000577_pt1 | contig 10693 bp, 11 predicted proteins | sample H2a2metaG_FD_143058 | JGI IMG/M metagenome (GOLD analysis project Ga0193725, IMG submission 143058) | Soil microbial communities from a riparian zone of the East river system, Colorado, United States - H2a2 | ecosystem: Environmental > Terrestrial > Soil > Riparian zone | place: USA: East River...
CCAAAGCAGCCGGTGTGTCAAGTGGCTCTGCGAGCCACACCCCGCGATCGGGAAGCGGTCGTCACCGCTTCTTTCGTTCGAGCGCTTCCGGATTCATCACGTCGATCGGCTTGCCGGCGGCCCACGCCAGCAGCCGGTCGACTCCGCCGGCGTAGATGCCCTCGTACCCCTCCTTTTCCGCGTAGCCGAGGTGGGGGGTGCACAGCGCATTGCTCATCGTGAGCAGCGGATGCGCGGCGCCGACAACCGGCTCCGTTTCGTAGACGTCCACCGCCGCGAAACCCGGGCGGCCCTTGGCCAGCGCGGCGACGAGCGCTCCTTCCGCGATGATGGGCGCGCGACTCGTGTTGACGAGCAGCGCTGTTGGTTTCATGCGCGCGAGATCGTCGGCCGTGACGATGCCGCGAGTCTCCTTGCCTCCGGGCAGGTGCAGGCTGAGGACGTCGGCCTCCTCGAAGAAGGCCTCCCGGCTGGCCGCGACCTCGAACCCCTCCGCACGGGCGCGCGCCGTCGAGCCTTCGCGGCCCCAGCACACGACCTTCATCCCGAACGCCCGTCCGACCCGCGCCACCGCGGCCCCGATGTGGCCGAAGGCGTAGATGCCCAGCGTGTTGCCCTCGAGACGCGTGCCGACGGTCGTGTGCCAGTGCCCCTGCTTGAGGCGCTCCACCTCGAACGGCAGATGGCGCAGCGCCGCGAGGATCAATCCCCACGTGAGCTCCGCGGTCGTGGAATAGGGAGTGCGCCCGCCTCCGCCGCCACCCCTGCCCGCGGAGACCACCACGCCGTGCTCGGTGCAGGCGGCCAGGTCGACGTGGTAGACGTTGGCGCTCGTCTGGCTGATGAACTTCAAGTCCGGGAGCCGCTCGACGATCTCACGGGTCACCGGGACCCGCTGCTGCGTGAGCAGCACGGCCTCGCAGCCGGCCACCTGCTCGACGACGCGCGCCGGGTCGGTGTAAGCGTCGGTGTGAACGACCACGTCGTGCCCCGCCAGCCGGTGGTAGGCGCGTGTCGTGCGAAAGACGTCGGCGTAGTCGTGAATCACCGCGATCTTCATGGGTCTTCCTCGCAAGTTGCTGAGGCGATGCTGTTAACTGCTTTGGATGGCCAGCCAAACCGCAACGATGAGAACGAACACGCACGGCGACAGAAACAGCCATTGCGACGAATCGGGGCTCGGCGTACTTCCGATGACGATGACCGCGAGCGAAGCTCCCGCGAGCAGAGCCAGGCACACGGCGCCCAGAAAGCGAAAGCGTGGAATCACGCCGAGCACGGCGACCACCATCATGACGCACGGGAAGCCGATCAGCCCCCACGGCATGATCCAGAGCGCGTGCGCCAGCAGGGTGTCGAAGAACGACCACAAGGACCGCCTGGAAATCGCGTGTCCAAGAATGACGATGCCGCAGGCGAACACCACATAGGGAACGATGACGACCGTCGCGAGAACGTGCAGTGCTGCGAGCATGTGCCTCCCGCCTAACGTTCGGGATGACGTCAGTATGCCGCATCAGCGGCCCTTGGCGCGGACCGTCGTGTCGGCGCCAGAGCCACGGGCGCGGAACCCGAATCGGCGCACGATGCGCGGCACGCGGGGCCGAGATCGCGCGCGCAACTGGTATGATCCGGCTCGGGAGAACGGCCGGCGGCGAACCCACGGCAGCGCGCCAGCCAGGGCGCGCGTCGCCTGACGGACCGCTACCTCACTGGCCCGTGACGGAGGGAAAGACGACATGCGGTTCGGCCTGTTCGGCAGCGCGTCGGCGAGGCGCGGCGGTGCGGAATTCGACAGCAGCGAGGGATTTCGCGACTTCATCGAATACAACGTCGAGGCGGAGGCGCTCGGCTTTCACAGCACCTTCGTGGTGGAGCACCACTTCACGGGCTACGGTCAAGTGTCGGCCACGCTCAATCTCCTGACCTGGGTCGGGGCGCGCACGCGCCGGCTGCGTCTCGGCACCGCTGTCATGGTGCTGCCATGGCACAACCCGGTGCTGCTGGCGGAACAGGCCGCGACCCTCGATCTCCTGTCCGGGGGCCGGCTCGATTTCGGGATCGGCAAGGGCTATCGGTACAACGAGTTCGCGGGCTTCCGCATGTCGATGGAGGAAGCCGACGCGAGGTTCGAGGAGTGCCTCGAGGTCCTGCTGAAGGCGTGGACCGCCGACGAGCCCTTCAGCCATCGGGGCAAGTACTGGGAGTTCGACGACATCGTCGTCGAACCGCCACCGGCCCAGAAGCCGCACCCGCAGATCTGGATGGGCGCGGGCAGTGAGCGCTCGATCCGCCAGGTCGCCGCCCACGGGTTCAACCTGCTCCTCGGGCAATATGCGTCGCCCACGAGCGTGGCCTCGCACATCGCCGCCTACAAGTCCGAGGTGGAGGCGCGTGGCCGCCGCTTCGACCCGATGCAGGTCGGGGTCACCCGCGCCTTTTTCGTGACTGACGCCGCCGAGGAACGAGAGGCGGCCCTGGAGCGCCGGCTGCAGAATCGGGTCCGCCAGCTGAAGCTCGCCACCTGGCCCGACGGCACGGTGCTCGGCGGCCCGGACCGGGCCACCGGCGATCCCCGGACCATCAACGAGAACAGCGCCATGTACGGCACTCCCGACGACATCGCGAAAATACTCGCCGAGCTGCGCGACGTCGGGGTCGGCTATGTCCTGATCAACGGCGGCGGGTCGGGGGGTGGCGCGCGCGGGCGCGAGAGCCTGCGCCGCTTTGCCCGCGACGTCATGCCGATATTCGCCGACTGACCGACGGTGATCCCAACCCAAGAGGAAAGACATGAAATCCTGACGTTCGGGCGCGGAAGCATCGAGAAACGTGGCGAGCGTCTCCCACGTTTGGGCAGCTCACCGGCCAACGCTGACCGCAGGAGAGACATCATGAATGGTATTTCGCGAACCCCTCGACTTGTTTTGATCGGCTTGTTTGTAATCGGGCTGCTGGTAGCCGCCGCCGCTCCCACCGAAGCCAACGAGGTGATGCTGATCAATGTGCAAACCGGCAAGTGCCTCACCATTGCTGGAGGAATGAGTACCGAGAACAATGTCGACGCCGTCCAATTCAACTGCGACAACCATCCGTCACGCAGGTGGTCTCTGAGCGAGACCAGTGCCGGATCCTCTCAGATCAGGAATGTGCAGACGGGCAAGTGTCTGACTATTGCCGGGGGGATGAGTACGGACAACAACGTCACGGCCCTCCAATTCAACTGCGACAACCATCCGTCACGCAGGTGGAACGTGAGCGAGACCAGTGCCGGCGTCTCTCAGATCAGGAATGTACAGACGGGCAAGTGTCTGACCATTGCCGGGGGGGTGAGTACGGACAACAACGTCACGGCCGTCCAATTCAACTGCGATAGCCATCCGTCGCGTACTTGGAGGCTGAGGGCCCGATAGTCCCTTGATGTACACTCGCGGCCACCCGAAAAGGAGTGCGCGTCGATGAGAAACAGCTACAGAGTCTACGACAGCGATACTCATGTCGGGCCATCGGCTGACACGCTCGAAAAGTATCTCTCGGCCCGGGTCCGGGAGTTGGTGCCGGATCTGGAAAGCCGCAAAGTGCCCCAGAGAAGGCATTCGGCGGGCGTGGCGTACGACGCACCATACCCGACGCGTTTCCGCCTCGGCAGCGGCGGAGCCGTCGGTGGCTGGGGAGCAGACGTCCCGCGCACGCTCGGCGAGGCGGAGCCGCGCGCCACGACGGGCGGGGCCTCGGGACGGTTCATGGGGAGCAAGGCTCCGAACCTGTTCAGCGATGACTGGGACGCCGACGGACGCATCCGCGACATGGACGAGGAGGGGGTTGACGTCCAGCTCTTGGTCAACAATGGCGGGCCGAGCGGCCACGAGAACCGCGAGGTCAACGTCGAGTTCATGCGGGCGCAACATCGCTTTCTGGACGACTTCTGCGGCCAACACCCGCATCGGCTCAAGTCGATGATCAGCACGAACGCCAGCTACATCGACGAATCGGTGGCGGAGATCAAACGCTGGAGCGGGTCACCATGGGCGGTCGGTGTGTATCTCAACCTGCCGGTCGACTACCCGCTGGACCACCCGGCCTTGCATCCGATCTGGCAGGCGATCGACGAGACGGGGCTCTGTTTCATCCACCACAGCTTCTCGCAGGGGTACCCGGGGTATCGCGACCTCTGGCACAACCCATTCCTCGGCCGCTCCGCGTCGCATCCCTGGGGTGCGATGCGGGCGATGGGCGCGTTCTTCGGCGCCGGTCTCATGGATCGCTATGCCAACCTTCGCTTTGCCGTGCTGGAATCGGGATTTGGCTGGATCCCGTTCTGGGCCGCTCGAATCGAGGACCAGGCGCACTACATGGGCTTCGTGGCCGACGGCCTGCAGCATACGATGCTGGAGTACACCACCGGTGGACGCTTCTTCGCCTCGATCGTCCTGCACGAGGGCGGAAAGATGGTCGAGCTGGTCTCGGAGTACCTCGGCGAACACCTTCTCATGTTCAGCTCGGACTACCCACACGCCGAGACCCGCTTCCCCGGATCCGTCGACCTGGCGCTGAGCTGGCAGGAAGTCAACCCCGACCTGATGCGAAAGATCCTCTGGCACAACGCCGTCAAGGCCTTTGGAGAGCCCTAAAAGCTGTCGGCAAGTCGAGCGCGAATACGAAGCATCCGCGCGCGACGCGCGGGTCCGGCATTACAATCGCCGCATGCTTGCGGAGCGTCGGATGCCCGAGGACCTTGCCGATCGAATCGACGCCCTGGCTCGAGCCTGGAGCGGCGACCCCGACCTTGCCGCGATCTACCTGTTCGGCTCGCGGGCCGAAGGCCGAGGAAGGCCGCGGTCGGATGTCGATCTCGCCGTGGTTCTTCGCGACGGACTCGACGCGTCCGCCCGCTGGCAAAAGCGCCTCACCCTGATCAGCGACGCGTGTCAGCGCCTGGGAACGGACGCGGTCGATCTCATCGTCCTCGAGGACGCTCCGGCGCCACTGGGCCATCGCGTGCTCAAGGGGGGCCGCTTGCTGCGCGATCCATTGCCGCGACGACGTGCGGACGTCGCCGAGCGCATCTTGCGGTGCTATCTGGACGAAGCTTACCTGCGCCGCGTCCTCGATGCCGGGCTCGCGGAGCGACTGCGCGAGAAACGCTTTGCCCGTTGACCCGGTGGTCGTCCGCCGGCGTCTGCGGGCGATGGAGCGATCCCTGCGTATCCTGCGCTCGCTACGTGCACGTGGCCGCGACGCGTTCCTCTCCGACGAAATCGTTCAAGACCGGGCGGAGCGGCACGCGCAACTCCTCGCCCAAGTCTGCGCGGACATCGCCCTGCACATCCTCGCCGGAACCGGCACCGCCGCTCCCGAAACCTATGCCGAGGCGCTCAGCGCGCTCGCCGCGGGCGCCGTGATCCCGGGCCCCCTCGGCGCACGCCTCGCCCAGGCCGTCCGGCTGCGAAACATCCTGGTCCACGGATATCTCGACATCGACCACGGGCGCCTCTTCGACGAGCTCGACTGGATCGAAAGCACCGAGGAGTTCGCGCTGGCCGTCGAGCATTGGCTCGAGCAGAACGTCGACCATTGACGGTGGCGCGAGCAATCAAGCCCGACCCCAATGTCCCTTCTGGCGCGCTGCCCGGCCAGGAGCGGCTTGGCACGGCGAGGATCGTAGGCGTAGAGCGGGGCGCGCCAGGCGCGTGTCAGCCGCGCGTGGACGGCGAGCCGAAGACCGGCAGGTTGTACTCGCCGAACCGGTCGGTGGCATCCGTCCAGCGGAGCTCCAGCGTCATGCCCTCCCGGAGGTCGCTCGGGTCGATGTCCACGGGCCAGGAGATGAAGAGTGGGCCTTCGGCGAGCTCGAGTGCCAGAACCGTGTGGGGCGGCGGATATTCCGGGAAGTAGCCTCGCCGGAACGTCGTCCAGGAGAGCACCTTCGCCACCCCGCTGAGCGGGGACCATGAAAAGTCGTCGGACAGGCAGCGGTCGCAGGTCGGGCCCGGCGGCCAGCGGAACTTCCCGCAGGCGGAGCACTGTTGCAGGCGCAGCTCCTTGCTCAACGTGAACGCCCAGAACTGCTCGGCGTACGGGTCCATCGCGCGGGGCGGTCGGGCGGTGGCCATCGTCACGCTCCCCTGGTGTAAATCAGGCTCTTGCACTTGCCAGCAACGTCGTGGACGTATTGCGCGACCTCGGCGCTCTGCACCTGACGATTGCCGAGACCGCCGCGCAGCTGGCGGACGAGCTCGGGCTGGTGATTCCAGCTCTGCATGTAGCTCTCGGAGAGCATGCCGCCGCTCGTGTTGCACGGAAGATCGCCGCCGATCTCGATGCGGCCGCCCTGCACGAACGCGCCGGCCTCGCCCTCCCCACAGAAGCCGAAGCCCTCGAGCGACGCCAGCAGGTGCACGCTGAAGCTGTCATAGGTGGCGAACACGTCGACGTCCTTCGGCGTCACGCCCGCCATGGGATAGGCCTGCGCCGCCACGTCGTGGTGAGCGCCGTGATAGAAGGTCTTCAGCCGCGGCCGCAGCTGGGTGGCGTCGACGTTCTCCTCGGACCATCCGAAGCCGCTCACCATGATCGGCCTCTGCTTGAGATCCCTCGCCATGTCAGCGCGGCGCACGATGATGGCGACGCCGCCGTCGTTGATGAGGCAGTAGTCGTTGAGACGGAGCGGCTCGGCGATGTAGGGCGCGTTCAGGTAATCCTGGATCGTGAGCGGCTTCTGCATGACGGCGTTCGGGTTCAGGCAGGCGTGCTTGCGGAAGGCGACCGCGACCGCGCCGAGCTGCTCGTCGGTGGTGCCGTAGAGCAGCTTGTGGCGCTGGAAGAAGAGCGCGTAGAGCGCGCCCTGCGACGTCAGGCCCCACGGCGCGTAATAGAAGTACGAGGTGATGCCGCCGCCGGTCACCCGGGCGCCCCCGTAGGCCGTGTCCATCGAGCGCTGAGCGTTGCCGTAGACCAGGGCGACGGTCGTGCAGAGCCCGGCGTTGATGGCCAGCGCCGCCTCGATGATGCACTGCGCGGCGTCGCCGCCGCCGCTCCAGCGCGGGTTCAGGCCCCACTGCTCGCTGGCCCGCTCACCGGACAGCGTGCCCCCGACGCAGAGACCGTCGATGTCGTCCTTCTTCAAGCCCGCGTCGTCCAGCGCCCGCTTCAGCGCCCTCGACGCCAGGGTGTACGAGTCGTACCGGGCCTCACCCTTGCTCACGGCCTGGCCGCCCGCCCCTCGGTAGTCCTTCCCATAATCGGTCTCGCCGACACCGACGACCGCCACCGTGTCCTTCAGGGCGCCGAGCCGGGTCCGGTCGAAGCTCACCGCCATCGTTCCCCTCCCCTCAAATCACTTTCTCGTCTTCGAGCGATTTCATCTCCTCCTCGCTCAGGCCGAGGAGGTCGCCGTAGACGTAGCGGTTGTGCTCGCGCAGCAGCGGCCCCCGTCCGTGCACGAAGGCCGGGGTCCGTGAGAGCTTCACCGGATAGCCCTCGTACTCGAAGTCACCGATCTCCGGATGGTGGACGACCGGGTGCATGTCGCGATGCTTGAGCTGCGGATCGTGCTCGACCCGGTCCTCGGCGCTCTGGACCACCGACGCGATGATGCCGGCCTCCTGACACCTGCGCATGACGTCGTAGCGCCGTCGCGGCCTGACCCATCGGCCGACGATGGCGTCGAGCTCGTCCTGGTTGGCCACCCGCGCCTCGTTGGTCGCGAAGCGCGGATCCACGCACAGCTCGGGCTGGCCCATGAGCCGACAGAGCGACTCGAACTGCGGCTGCGTCTCGCAGGCGATGAACACCCACCAGTCCTGCCCCACGCGATCCTTTCCGGAGCATCGATAGGTGTTGTGCGGCGCGACCGCGGGCCACACGGCGCGATTGCCGGGCGGGAAGCCCGGGCGGCGCGTCGTGCGGCCGTTCACCTGGAAGTCGAGCATGTACGTCCCGAGCAGCGACATCGCGCCTTCGGTCACCGCGTAGTCGACATAGGACCCTTCGCCTGTCTTCTTGGCCTGGAGCAAGGCCATGATCAGCGCGAGGCCTCCCATCCATCCGCCCATCACATCCATGTAGGAGAAGCCCCAGCCTGCCGGCGGCATGCCCGGCAACCCGGAGGCCAGCGACAGACCGGACTGGGCGGCGGCGGTGGGCCCGAAGCTCCGGTACGCCTTGTACGGGCCGGAGTGACCGAAGCCCGACGTGCTCATGTAGACGACGCGCGGGTTGATCTCGTGGATGCGCTCCCACGTGAGCCCCCAGCTCGGAAACACCTCGCCGCTGAAGTTCTCGACGACCGCGTCCGAGACGCCGATGAGCCGCTTGGCCAGATCGAGGCCCTTGGGATGACGCGTGTTCAGGCTGATGGCCAGCTTGCCGTGGTGCAGGATCGTGAAGTACGGGGTGGAGTAATAGGGCTTCTTGCCGTCGGCCTGACCGCCGCCGTGCAGTGGCCCCGTGCCCTGCCCCGACGTGAACTCCTTCTGCGGCCCTTCGACGATCGGACTGGGGTGGGCCGCGTAGCGGTGATCGTCCCAGGACCCGACGCGCTCGACGTGGATGACTTCGGCGCCGAAGTGGGTGAGCAGGCGCGGAGCCCACGGCCCGACGGTCTTCCACGTGAAGTCGAGGATGCGGACACCTTTCAACACGCCGGCCGGCAGGGCGTTCATCGAATCACTCCGGCCGCGGCCAGCGCGTCGACTTGCGCGGCGGAAAGACCGAGGTCGCCTTCGAGCACCAGCCGCGTGTGCTCTCCCAGATGAGGCGCTCGTCCTCGTGGCGCGATCCCGAGCGCGTCGCACATGAACGGGCCGCGCGGATACGGAATGGCGCGGCCGACCTCCGGGTGCTCGACGGCGCGCCAGAAGTCACGTTGCTGGTAGTGCGCGACGTCGTAGTTCTCCTCGGGCGCGCGGACGAGCCCCCACGAGATGCCGTACGACTGCGCGCGGGTGAAGACTTCTTCTCCCTTGCAGGCGGCGACGAGCCGGCGGATGCCACCGAGGACCGCGGTGCCCTGGCGATAGTCCGCCATCCGGACAGCCTCGTCGCGATACTTGGGATCGGTCAGCTCGCCGGCCACGCCCTTCTGCTCCATCCACTCGATGAGCTTCGCCCAGCCCTGGTCGCCAAAGCTCTGGTTCACCGCGATCACGTACATCCCGTCGGCCGTCGGCAGCTCGATGTCCGGGCGCCGTCGCGCGGATGCGTGCTGGCCCGTCTGCCGATAGAGGGTCGCGCCGTTGTAGAGCCACTCGGGCACCGCGGACTCGGTGCCGATCGAGCAGGCGTCGTGGATCGAGACGTCGATGTACTGGCCCTCACCGGTCGTCATGCGGTCGAAGAGCGCCAGCGTGATGCCATGCAGCGCGAACACGCAGCCCATGTGCCACGCCTGGTGCCCCTGCCCACCGATCGGAGTGAGCGTGGGATCGGAATATCCGCTGCTCGCCATGTGGCCGCCGAGGGCCAGGTGGGCGGCGTCGTTCATCTGGTAGTCGCGCCACGGGCCGTCCTGGCCGAAGTCGGTCAGCGACGTGTAGATGAGCGCGCGGTTACTCGAGACGGAAGCGTAGTCGAGACCACACGCGCGTAACGCTCCCGCCGGCGTGCTTTCGAGGAAGATGTCCGCGCGAGCCAGCAGTCGCCTGAGCAGATCCTGGGCCGGCTGACGGCCGATGTCCATGGCCACGCTCTGCTTGCCGGTGTTGTACCACCAGTAGTCGAGACAGCGGTCGGGATCGACCTTGTCGTCGACGAAGGGGCCGCACCACCGGCCCGGCCCCCCCGCGGGAGGCTCGATCTGAATCACTCGCGCGCCGCCGTCGGCCAGGAGCTTGCCCGCCCACTGATTGCGGCGATCGGCCAGCTCGACCACGGTGAGTCCGTCGTACACGCCACTCATCTCCGTCTCCCCTTCATGATCGATGATCGCGCCCGGTCAGGGTCGCCTGGCAGGCACTCTACCGCAGGATTGAATTTTCGCTCGCTTGGCCCTACCGTCGCGGAATGGACCCATGCCGAAGGGAACGCGCATGATGAAGCACATCTCCGCCGGTGTTCTCGAAGTCGCCTACGAAGAGGCGGGGCCGGTCGACGGCACCCCGGTCGTCCTCCTGCACGGCTTTCCCTACGACGTGCGCGCGTACGACGAGGTGGCGCCGCTGCTCGTGGCGCGGGGCTGTCGCGTGATCGCGCCCTATCTGCGCGGCTACGGCCCCACGCGATTTCTCTCGGCGGACTCGCCGCGCTCGGGACAGCAGGCGGTCCTGGGGCACGACCTGCTGGCCTTGATGGACGCGCTCGCGATCCCGCGCGCGGTGCTCGGCGGCTACGACTGGGGCGGGCGGGCGGCGTGCATCGTCACCGCGCTGTGGCCCGACCGCGTGCGGGGGCTCGTCTCCTGCGGCGGCTACAACATCCAGGACATCGCCGGGTCGGCCAAGCCCGCGCCGCCCGAGAGCGAATACCGCCACTGGTACCAGTACTACTTTCACGGCGAGCGTGGACGCGCCGGGCTCGCGCAGAACCGCCGGGAGCTCTGTCGGCTCCTCTGGCGGCTCTGGTCGCCGAACTGGCGCTTCGACGACGCGACGTACGAGCGGACCGCGGTCTCCTTCGACAATCCCGATTTCGTCGACGTCGTGATCCATTCCTACCGGCATCGCTATGGTCTGGCCCCGGGCGATCCTTCCGTGGA
>Ga0193725_1000578_pt1 | contig 10678 bp, 8 predicted proteins | sample H2a2metaG_FD_143058 | JGI IMG/M metagenome (GOLD analysis project Ga0193725, IMG submission 143058) | Soil microbial communities from a riparian zone of the East river system, Colorado, United States - H2a2 | ecosystem: Environmental > Terrestrial > Soil > Riparian zone | place: USA: East River...
GGCGAGCCCTGCTGTCGGGCGCGATCATGATGTGGGCGCGGGCAATCAGCGAGTTCGGATCGATTGTGATTATCACCTACAATCCGAAGGTTGCGTCGATTCTGATCTATGATCGGTTCACTACCTACGGCCTAACCTATGCTCTGCCGGTCGCTGTGGTTCTGGTCTTGATTTGCTTGTTCTGCTTCGCTTTACTACGGGGAGTAAATGTTCGGGTCGATCAAGTCAAAGTAATATGATCCGTCTTGTCGATGTTTCCTGTAGAGTAGGCGCGTTTGAGCTTCGGTCGGTCAATCTTGAAATCGAACGTGGCGAATATTTCGCCATTCTCGGTCCGACGGGCGCTGGAAAGACCAAGCTCCTGGAAATCATTGCCGGCCTCCAAGCGCCCTCATCAGGAGACGTTTGGATTGATGATAAGAAAGTCACCGGGCTGCCTCCCGAACGACGGCATGTGGGCTTGATGTATCAGGACTATCTTCTGTTTCCTCACCTCACTGTACGCAAGAACATTCTGTTCGGGCTTCGCGACAAACCAAAACTGGAGAGGCTCCGGCGCGTCGATGAGATCTCACGCCTGCTCGGCATCGAGCACTTGCTCGATCGGCATATCACAGGACTGAGCGGAGGCGAACAACAGAGGATCGCGCTCGCCCGCGCCCTCGCCCCGCAGCCGCGAGTCTTACTGCTGGACGAGCCGCTCTCAGCACTTGATCCTCAGAACCGCAGAGCCGTCAGACGCGAACTGACTGCTCTTCACGCGAAACTAGGCACTACGACAATTCATGTTACGACAGGCTGGCTGTGATGAGTCGGGGCGAGATCGTTCAGGTTGGTCCTCCAGAAGAAGTGGTTCACAAACCAAACTCTGCCTTTGTGGCGAACTTCTTTGGAGTAGAGAATCTGTTCAAAGGTGAGATCATCCGGTGCGACAGCACACCAAGCTCTGGGGCGGAGGCCTACAACGCGATCTTCAAGGCCGGGGGCTTGCAACTATCCGTCATAGCCGACCGCGAAGGTCCAGCTTACGCCGCCATACGGCCCGAGGATGTCGTAGTATCGACCGAGCTGGCTCATTCCTCAGCTATGAACAATCTGAGCGGAACCATAGTGGCGATCGAAGCAACAGGCCCTCTCGTTCGGTTGACCGCCGATGTAGGAGTACGATTAGTCGCCTTGCTCACCAAGCAATCGCTTGTGTCTCTCAAGCTCGATACCCAAACTCAAGCGTACTTTTCGGTCAAGGCCGCCGCGATCCACATTTTCTGATATCAGACAAATAGAATTGAAAGCCCCTTTTGTACGAATCTCGCCCGCTGCGACTTAGTAAATAAGTGTTAGCTTCTTGCGCAAGCTCGAGCAAGAGCCAACGTACGACCGAATCATCAAGACTCGCAATAGCTTGGACCGACTACTTGGTAAAGCTGCGAGCAAGGATGCAACACGGCGGACCAGCCCCTCGAAAGAAAAGATCGGCAAGCCCGGGCGACGCTTCATCTCGACGGACGGTTTCGAAGTGCGGACCGGCAGAAACGATCGAGACAACAACCCAGAGAAAGTTCGTCTCAAAGCCGCCGCGCGCAAAGCCGGGCCTAGTGCGATTGTCGTCTTTCAAGACAATAATGGTGCAGCCTCGCAGCGTGCTTAAAAGAATTGAATGAAACAAGCGGCAGGCTGGCGGTAAGCATTCCACCTGCATCAGATCGAGGGAACTCTCTGCGTCGGAGCTTCCAGAAAATCCCCTGCGAAAGCGATGCAATGAGTTGACCTTGAGACTTGGCTTATCGAGCCGGCTGAAGCTCGCGGTATCAATTGCTTGGCCAGGGCAGAAACCGATCGGCCTGACAGAAGTGAGACTGAGCCGACGAGTGATGAATCCCAACCGTCTTGCACCCATCCAATTCAGATCGCATTCTTGCTGATCGTCCGTTCATTTATCCGCGAGGGGCCATGCTACACACACTGCCATAGGATTACCGCCTGCCAGCTATTCAAATCGGTTTCGCCGAAAGCGATTCTTGAATGAACCATTTCGACAACCTCTCAATGCGTAAATGTGTCAGCCGAATGTTCTGCCTAGACTCTCAATACGCACATAGAATATGCACGATGCTGATCAGACAATAGTGAGGCACGTATCTGGAGCAGTTGAGCTGTTCCGGCGTTCGCCGTTCTCCGCCACTGCTCTTTACATCGAGGCTTTTAACCAGAATTGGCTTAGTACATATTTTCGGGGGTATTGCTAATGGACATCGTCAAACGGCCTAAGCGGCTGTCACGATGTTTATGTATCTAACGAAGGGTAGACTATTCACTTCTTCTCCGTTGGAGATTCGGTAAGCGCTTTAATTTTCGTTCGTATGTCACCATTGTCTTTGATGAGCGGAAGCGCTAAATGATAATACTCAATTGCTCTCTTCCTGTGCCCGGTCTTCTCGTAGCCCTGGGCGATATCAATAAGCACATGCGCTTCATCCGCAGGTCTATGAGCTTGTCGATATATCTGAAGTGCTTTGTTGTAATACTGTTCTGCCTGTTGATTGTCGCCTAATTCAACAGCTAGATGACCAATGACAAGCAACGTATCAACTTCTCGATCAAGGTCCCTCGAATTCGTAGGGGTTTCTCCTATTAGGATAGGCTTAAACCCGGCCGACCCATCAGACCCGGCCGTGAATTGATTGTCTCGCTTTCTTATTGCCTCAAAGAGTGGCACCGCCGCCTGAAAGGACATCAGGGCCTGTCGCTTGTTGCCCAATTCCCTATGAACTCCAGCAATTTCTAATACCATGCTGATTTCGTTCAATATGTCGCCATTCTTACGGTAATTGCGTGCAGCTTCGTCGAAGTAGCGTATCGCAGTACCCTGCTTTTTAGCCGCAATTGATGCTCGCGCCATAGTCGCGAGAAGCTCGGCGCGGTCTCCAGGGAACTTCAAAAGTGCAAGTGCTCTTGCATAAGAATCAAGGGCTTTCTCGGGATCCGGGAGTGCGTCGTAGATATCCCCGCAGCTCATGAACACGTGCACTCGCAATTGCGTGTCGCTAGTATATTTCAGTAGTGGTAGTGCCTCCTCATAATAACCAAGGGCCGCTTTTGGATCCGACGCGGTGGCACTAACATAATCAGCAAAGCGGAGAAGGGTGGAAAGCTCGCCTATATGATCTCCGATTTTTTTGTAGAGTGCGATAATCTTTCTGAATTCCGGTTCAGGGATTTCGGCTAGTTGTAGCTCAGAACCGGCCTCCGTTTCTCCGGTAAAGATTCCTCGATACAGCTCGCCTAGATTCTTCATGTTAGTTGCGATCCTAGTTTGATGCTGAGCCAACTCTTTCTGCGCCTCAGCGATATTTCGTTCGTTTTCCGCTTCCTTCTGTTTTGCTAGTGCCATTTCACGCTGAACATTTGCCTCCTGCCTCAGACTTTCAGCAGACTGTCTCTGTGCACCGGCTTCATCCCGTTGCCTAAGTGCCTCTTGGCGGCTGATCAACGCGATTATCGCAACAGGGACAGAAACAACCAACAGCGTGACTATTAGTATTGTCGCTAAGCGAGCAAGTCGCTTAGGCCAGTTGATGGGGAAATGTTCCCTAATCCACGTCTCGTCGAATACTCTTTCGTAGATAAGATTTCGAGGGCGCAAGGTTCCCCGCTCAACACGCGCCACGCCCGATAGCTTTAGATGCGACTTAACAACTGACTGTTCCTCATCAGGAACAGCCCTCCAGCCTCGGCGCAGTTTCCGATAAATAGCTAAAACTGCGGCCGGATCGGGCGAACGCTTTGTTAACAGGTCTCGAACTGCCGTGAGATTCGAGTCGTGTTTGCTCTTCTCTCCGAAGAAAGTATCAGCCACGAGCCTGTCAACCTCATCTTCAGTCCAGGTTTGTTTTTGGCGGTCTGCTATCGCGCGACAGAGGCGCTGTGTCAAGAACGGATGCCCCCGAGTCCATCTAAGCACTCTCCGTAACGTTTGTCGAGCATCATGCGGTGCAAGTCCCAGCCCGTCAGCTAGAGGAAGCGCCTCCTCAAACGAAAAATCTGTCAGGTCTATTCGCTGGCCGACATTGAAAGGCGTACGTTTAGGATTCTCGATCAAATCACTCGGTGTTGCTACGCCAACGAAGACGAAAGACAGACGTTGAAATGCCGCCACATTGATGCGTGAGTTGTACATATGTCGGACAGCTATGAAGAAATCGTCAGAGAACTCAAGGCTTAGAGTAGTATCAATTTCGTCAATAAATATTACTATCTGCTTTTCAACTTTTGCTAGAAGTACTATTTCGAAGAACAGCACGAACCGCTCTGTTTGGCCTAACTCCGAATTTGCGCGCCACCATTCAAAGACATCAAAACCGGGTAATAAGCTTTGAGCGATTCTATGAATCATGCCGAGGTACCATTGCTCCGCTGTTACCTCCTTTCCGATTCGGGACAGATCGATAATAACTGACTCTATTCCTTGCCGAGCAAGAGCCTTAGCAGTCCGAAACATCAGACTCGATTTACCCACCTGACGAGTCGTTAGAATGAATCCGTATTCGCTCTTGCTGCAGACTTCCATGAGCTCACGGTCGGCAGAACGACAGATATAGACGCCAGCACCAACTGGGCCGCCTGGTGTAAAGAACTCACCTGACATCGAAACGTCTCCGAAGATAAGAATTGTACAAAGGACAGCGAGGAACCACTGTGCCGCCCTTTCGCACTGCGAGACCTTTCTTTCTCAAGACGAAGAAGGCCTGTTCGTCTGGGTCGCCGTGTCGTAGGATCTCCACAAAAGCAGTTCGTAGCTTTTCCCTTGCACGCAACCAAGAATACCAAGCCGTCAGATGGCGCCCAAACGGACCATCGTCTTCGCATGCGTTGTGCAGCAGCTCTTCAAAGTCGCATGTCCTTGCTGCAATCTGATAAAGCGCCAATTGCCAAAGATAAGGGTGACCTTCAATAACGCTAGTCAATCTGGACAATTGAGCAGGGTTTAGGTGTAGTCCATATCGCTCATTGAGTTCTTGTGTCTCCAGAGCAGTGAAGTCTGGCAGTTCTATGACTTCGCCGACATTGAAGGGGGATTGATTTGGGTCGTCAATTAGTTGGTGAGGTTCCAATGAAGTCACCAAGACCAAGTCGAGTTTCTCGAAGTGCTCATCGACGTAACGATCGTTGTGCCAAGCGCGAAGCATAGCGAAAAAGCTAGAACGAAAGTCTGTATCAAGAAGTCTGTCAATCTCATCCATTGCCAAAACTAAGGGGCGGTTTATGTGCTCGAGTATGTATTTTGTATATCCCGTACAGCGATCGCCAATGCTCAGTTCTTTCTTCCAGAGACTAGCCATTCGATCCGGTATGTTCAGTCTATTGGCGAGCACAGCACAAAAGCGCTGATGAAAGGCTTCGCGGTCGGTCAAGTCTGTATCGTCAAAGGCCTTCGTGAAATCGATTTCGACGACTTCTTTGCCGACATCTCTAGCAGCGCCCATCATTCTGCGTAATAGGGAGCTTCCGCCAGTCTGGCCGGGAGCCTGTATGCAGATTGTTATTCCTTGGTTCTTGATCAATCGCAGAGCTGTTTCGTCTGCTTTTCCCCGTTCGACATACAGAGAGGACTGCACCGACATGGTACCCGAAGGCGGGCTCGCGGGAACACCGACGGTTCCTTGGTTGTGAACCGTTTCAGGAAGTTCAATAGAACTAAGTACGCCTGGGTTTCCGCTGTCTTCGCTCTTCGGTGTCTCTTGCGGACCTGGGAACCGAGGTTGGTTAGCAACCGATCGCTTGACTGTACCTGGAAACTTCGGCTTCACCTGAGGCTTAACTCGGCGGCGCTGCACTCCTTCTAATAGGGTTTTCTTTGCTTGAGCCTCCTTCAATTCCACCAGGTCAATATGTACGATTGGCGTCAGTAACCCTTCTGGGTTGCACTCTCTTACAATCACTGGAAGCAGTTTACCCATCGTGCCTGTCGGATCCACAACAAACGCCGCAGACCACTCCGACTGAGTAAACATTGCGCTTACATAGTCCGGGGAGAGAATACCTATGGTACGTTGCGCTTGCTTACTCGCTCGATCCATCTCGACCACGAAATTCGATCCCGGGCGGAAGTCCCAAGCCTGGATAACGACGGTATAACCCGCTTCCTCCAACTCCCAGGCTACCCATTCAGCCCAAGCACGATCGGCTTTGTTGTAGCTGATGAAAAAATCCCTTGACGGTAGGTTCTGTTCGACCATAAATCCTCTAGTGCCGATTGGAATCGAAGCACACACTACGCGGCGTACCGCTAGCTGTGAACTGGGACGGCACCGGAGACTGAGGAGCCCTGAGCTGCGTGTTCCTACGTTCCATCATCGCTGACGGCCCAGTCACCGTCGTTTCCGAACGCCGCTGATGGTGACAATTATAGCATACCGGCAGGCCGAATCCTTACACTGAGCCATGTACATCCGAGGGCCGTCGTGACTTCTTGCGTCTTTTCCTATCTCGAGACTGAAAGGCTGCGTCGTACGGATGAAGCCAATGAGAGTATGGACGAAGCGGAAGTCGCGGCGATTCGTACCTTTCGGCAATAAGACCGCGAGCCAGGCCAAGTCAGTAAGCTAGAAGTAGAAGTCCGAAACTCGGTTATTCATACCGTACTCCGAAGAAGATTTTCGAGTGGCTAAACGATAAGCGCAGACACCAAAGGAGGCGTGATGAAGGAGCGAGTGCAAGCAATGCTTTAATACAATCTTTCTTCCGAGCTTTCTGTTATCTTTGTTTTTCCGAATAGCTCGATCGATAAATAACCCATCCCGAGCGCGCGACTGGCCGAACTTAGATATGGGCTCGTCAGTCTGAGCAGTCCGATATCTGTTTCGAGAAAGGGGGAAATATCATGTCTTGGACCAAACAACAACTATCAGAAATGAAGGAAGCACAACTACAAGAGAATGTTCTTATCCCCTTGTTTCGATCAATGAAATATGAAGATGTCCAACTCCATCAAGGGGGAACAGAATTTGGCAAAGACATTGTAATGTGGAAAGCGGGAGAGGTAAGCCAACGCACAGACTATGCTGTCGTTGTAAAAGCAGATAAGGTCACCGGCAAGGTAACCGGACATTCTGGCGTTACAGCGGTCCTAACGCAAATTCAACAGTGCTTTGGCAAAAACTATTTAGATCATATTACAACTGAGCCTCGCCAAATTAAGCGGGTTTATGTTGTCTCCTCGAAAGAAATCACCAAAGACGCAATCGAACACATTGACAGCGCCTTATCGGCTTCGAGACTAAACCTACTTGTTGAATTCATAGATGGAGAAAAGTTGTGGGAACTCATCGAAAAATACATGAGCGAAAAAACCGTTCTCTACAGGCTCGCCCAGATAAAACAAATTTGCGATGAAGCTGATCCATGCTACCGCATTGTACCTGTAATGAGTGGCGATACAATTTCACTTACCATACAACCGAAAGATCCAAATGCATTAAAAAACCATCCCCTCAAATTCTCCCCATACTTTACTTTCCACAAGACTGCTGAAGGCCGCGCAAAGCGGGAGGAAGTAGAGCGGTCTCTTAAGGATGGCGAACAAGTAACTATAACCAAGGAATATATAGAGAACCTTGGCTTGCCAGAATTCTTTAGCCGTTTTATTGATCCTTCCATTCTGACCGACTGGAAAATAACGATCGGGTCGCTCCCGCCGATAATACTTACCAAAATAGAGATTGAATGTTCAGATGGCGAAATTGCAAGATTTGATTATGTCCCTTTACAAAGATTTGATGAGGAAGACGGAAGTACTACATATAAGAACGAAGGCCAATTAATGCCGTGGAGAATTCAATTAAAACTGGATAAGCAAACACGGCAATTTCTTTTTACTTATCAAATCAAATACGAGAGCGTAAACGTAAACCTAGCTCTGCACGGTACACGATTTGATCGCGCAATGGCTAAGGGAGGAATTCTGCGTATCAAGAACCTTGAAACAGATCTACCACTCGTTGTTTACAATGTTCAGTCTGGGATAGTTGAAGAACAGAATGAAACCTGGATTCAAATACTCGAAAAGCTCTTATTCGTACAACAAAAAACTCACACGCTATTCTCAGCGCCGATAGGCCCGATTGAAGCCGAAGAAGTGCAGAACATTTTCGCCGTAGCTCAAACTCTAGAAAGCGGGAAAATAGATGCTCAACCTCAACCTCTGCCAATTAAGATCACTGGCCAAGACCTTGCTCAAAACCTACTGCAATACGCAACCAAAGAACACTTTGCCTTTGGATTCGGGAAAGAAGAGATAATACCAATTCTGGGAAAAGAAATTCACCTTGGTCGCGCCGAGTATAAGTTTGGGAAAGTAACTTTATCGAAAGAAGAGTGGGAGGCCCTAAGACTATTTGCCGAAACTGGCACACCAGAAGGTGGGATTGATGTTGTCATAACCCCACTCCAAGACTCTGAATCAACAGTAGAATTCTTGAGTTGGCTTCCCAATGCTGAAACTCCCATACCTTCTCAAAACCAGGAGGAGATGCAGCGTGAAAGCTAAGTGCTTACTCTTGCTTGCGCCCAACACATATAAACATTTTGTGGTCTTCAAACGGTGCTGGATGTGGATGCTTAAAGAATTCAACTGAAGCAGGCAAAGAAACATTTTCAAACGCCTTCTTAACTTTATCTAAGTATGGTAAGGGTTCTACCGAATAAACTCTGATTCTCAGGCCATCTGGAGTATCTGGTGACAAATGTACTCCGAAAAGCCACCACTCTACTGCTCTAAAGACGTGTCGAATCTCAACAGCAAAATCATGAGCCTCTGGATCATTCGCAATCGACTCAATGACGACTTTATCTCCACGTTGTGGAACACCCGTTAGCGCTTTCACGAGATCATTATGCTGCTCACGAGTTAGTCTTCGCGCTTTATTAAGATCAAGCTCGCGTTCATATCGTTCGGCCTGTAACTTTGTGGCTCGCCTGCTGGCGATTGCGCTTAATATAGCTATGACACCAGCAGCGAAACTAAAGTATTACAGTTGCGCTTATGATACCCATCAAAGCAAACGCGCCGGCCAAGAAGGCAGGTATCGAAGCCACAATCTGTAGTCCCGTATTTACCTTTGATACGCTTTCGCTAGAGTCCCACCAAGACATCAATCTATTCCTCAAACCTGCTAGTAATCATTCTAGACGAATTCCTTAATATCAGTCTTACAGAATTGCAAATATGTCTATCTTGAGTGTGGTTTGAACTGAGGACATGGAACTGCTGGAAGCAGACCTTTAGCTTGGACTCTTTAATCGGCTTTCTCTCAGAGCTTGCAAACAGAACTCAAAGCCTTGGGGGGCCTGTGCCTCAGCATACGCATTCGCTGAAGGCGGTGGCACTTCTTAGCATCGCATCTATATACCTAGCGTTGATTCGTTGGGAGACTTCGCACGTTGGCTTTCAGGCTTATCTGTCGGGCGACGCTGATATTCAAACTGCGGTCGCGATCGACGTGCTTTCACTTGTGGCGGAGTGGGGCATATTTCAAGCCCTTTGTCTCGGTTTGCTTGTTGACCCTTTCTGACCGCTTGCGGTATTTTCAGCGGCAAATCTTAGACGCCTCACCGTCTAATAGTTTCGGGGCCTCACCGCCCGCGAATAGAGTTTCGAATATCTCGATTGCCCCACATAGTGGGATCGTTGTTCTTTGCCGAGCAAAGTGGATGGGTTTAGTTCATTTCTGGATGAGTTGACTAAGCGCTGCGCTTCTCGATTATCTGCGCTGCCACTTTTTCAGGCGGGAGTGAGCCAGTTTCAACTACATAGTCGGCTGCGCTGTAGGCGGCGCGTCTACTATCGAAGAGCTCTCTCAGTTCACTCTCTCCGGCGAGCAAGGGTCTTGAAGAGCCGCCTTTGATTCTTTCAAAACAAACTTCGAACGGGCAATCAAGCCAAACCGTCACTCCAATCGTTCGCAGCGCCGCTCGATTGGGTTCGGATTGATAAGCTCCGCCGCCCAGCGCAACCACCGAGAACTTCAATTCGTCGAGCGATCTAATCGCTTCACCTTCGAGCCGCCGAAACTCTTGCTCACCGAGTTGAGTGAAGATCTCGCGAACGGACTTCCCTGCTCGCTCTTCGATCAGGGCATCAAGGTCAAGAAAGGAATAAGCGAGCAGACCTGCGAGCGCGCGGCCGGCCGCCGTCTTGCCGGCTCCCATGAAGCCTGCCAAAAAGATTGGATCACCTTCGTTTATCGCGAGCCTCGCATCGCGAGATTTCATGGTCACTTGCAGTTCCACGGCGCCCGGTTCAGTCACAGAAGCCAGCGTCTGGTAAAAACCGGGAAATGAAACGGAGGCGCAATCGGCATCCCGAATCTCGGTTGTTCCGTCCGCCATCAACCCTCCAATCGCGAAGGCCATAGCTATTCTGTGATCGCCCGCCGATTGAACTATGCCGCCGGTCAGTCGCTGCGGTCCGCTTATCGCGAAGCCGTCATCGAACTCTTCAATATCGCCACCCATCGACCGGATTCCGTCGACGATCGTTCGAATGCGATCGCTTTCCTTCACACGCAGCTCGCGCGCATCGCGAAGCTCGATCCTTCCGCTGACTTGTGTGGCCAACACTGCCAGAATCGGGACCTCGTCGATGATGTTAGCGATGATCTCGCCGGACAAAGTAATCACC
>Ga0193725_1000579_pt1 | contig 10648 bp, 11 predicted proteins | sample H2a2metaG_FD_143058 | JGI IMG/M metagenome (GOLD analysis project Ga0193725, IMG submission 143058) | Soil microbial communities from a riparian zone of the East river system, Colorado, United States - H2a2 | ecosystem: Environmental > Terrestrial > Soil > Riparian zone | place: USA: East River...
TCCAGCATGCCGATGAGCGAGCTCTCGGCCGCGGGAATCAACCGCGCGCCGGCCATGAAGAGCAGGAAGCCCGCGCCGAACTGCCCGATGCCGAACAACGCGAGGAGGCCCAGGTCGCGCGGCGTGGCCGCGAGCGGATCGGCCAGCGGCAGCGCGACCAGCGCGGTGAGCGTGGTGGAGAGCGCCGCCGCCGGAGCCATCCGGATCTCCGGGTACCGCCGCACGAGCACGGTGGCGACGGCGAAGCTGGCCGACATGACGATCGCGAGCAGGTCACCGACGACCGTGCCCCGACTGTACGAATCGGACACCATGATCACCGCCCCCGCCAGCGCGACGCCCATCGTCACCCACGTGCGCGGCGCCACGCGCTCGCCGAGGACCAGGAACCCCACCAGCGCGGTCACGTAGGGTCCCGTGGACATGAGGATCAACGTGTTGGCCACCGAGGTGTGCGCGAGCGAGAAGATGAAGCACGTGGAGGCCAGCGCCATGCACGCGGCCACCGCCAGGACCGGGCGTCCCCCGTCGCGCCACTGCGCGAAGATGCTGCGGCGCCCCACGGTCCGCAACACCGCGCTCAGAAACAACGACGCGAACAGGCTGCGCCACAGGCTGGTCGTCCAGGGGCTCGTGGTGACGAGCCGCGCGATGAGCCCTCCGCTGCTCCAGCACACCGCCGCACATCCCACGAGCAGGGCGCCGCGCCGCGCGGCGGGCATCGCGGGATCCCGCCGCGTCGCGAACGAGTCAGAATCCGTCATCGGCATGGCGCAACGCGCGCACATGCTATCAGGTCGCGGCGGGACCGCGCGGGCTACCGCTCGCTCACGCGGTGAACAGCGCCGGCCAGGTCTCCACTCGGCGGCCCTGCCACGTCGGGCCTTCCCGGACGAATCTCCACTCCGGGTTCTGGACGACGTCGCGCAGAGCTGCGCAGACGGCGTGGAAGGTCGGCACGTCGGCGTCGGCGCACTCGAAGTACGTGACGAAGTCGTAGCTGCCCTCGGGGGCGGGCTCCGTCGGATACTTGTAGGTGCGTCGGAGCAGGCACGGGATCCCGGCCGCCGCCGCCACGGCGTGCCCCGCGCTCGTCATGCGTCCGGCGTCGTCGTAGCGCGACAGGAAGTACGTATGACGCTCCATCCAGTCCTTCGCCCACCACGCGGCCGTCTTGCTCATCGGCACGAGGAAGGCGTTCGGCATGACGGCGCCCGGCTGCTGGACGACGGCGTGCGCGTAGGCGAAGTTGTTCATGGCCGCGCCGGTATAGACCTTCGGCCGGACGACGCCGCCGAGAACGCGGACGCGGGCCACCGGGCCGAGCAAGCGCGTCGCCTCGGCGCAGAAGTCGCTCACCGGCTCCGCCTTGGGTGAGGCGACGTGCACGACCGCGTCGGCGTGGAGCACGCCGTCGTCGGTGATGTCGGCGGGCGAGGCCCCGACCCGGCGGACGTAGGCGATCGATGCGGGCGCGGCCGGTCGCGTGAACTCGTTCTCCAGGCCGAGCTTCTCCGCGAGCGCCGGGATGGCGACCGAGGCGAGAGCCCTGGTGTCGGCACCGGCCGACTTCAGACAGACGTACGCACCGTGCCGGATGATTTCTCCCGCGAGGACCGAGTTGTCGAGCATTGGGCTTCCTCCTCATCCGGCAACGTAGCGGGCGATCGACGATGTGTCCAATGCATAGAACGAGGGAGGGTCATCGGCTATGCTGATCGCCGTGGAGATCGACCAGGTCGCGGCGTTCGTCGCGATCGTCCGCGGCGGCGGATTCACGCGCGCGGGCTCGCTCCTGCACCTGTCACAGCCCGCGGTCAGCCGGCGCGTGGAGCTGCTGGAGCGCGAGCTGGGCGCGCCGCTGTTCGAGCGCCTCCGCAGCGGCGTGGTGCTCACCGAGCCCGGCCGGACGTTCCTGCCCCACGCCGAGGCGCTGCTGGCCTCGATGCGCGACGGCATCGACGCCGTCCGCGCGCTGGCCCAGGCCGACCGGGGCGCCATCACGCTGGCCCTGGTCGGCACGCTGGCCAGCACCGTCCTGACCGCCTGCCTGACGCGCTTCCACCACGCCTACCCGCGCGTCGAACTACGTCTGCGCACCGCGCTCAGTCAGGAGATCAGCGAATTGGTGCGCCGCGGCGACACCACGCTCGGCCTCCGCTACGGCAGCGACCCGCATCCCGAGATCCTCTCGACGCCGGTCCACGACGAGCCCATGGTGGTCGTGTGCTCGCCGCAACACCGGCTGGCCCGCCGCCGAAAGATTCCGCCGCGCGAGCTGGCCACCGAGCCCTGGGTCGCGTTCCCCCCGCGCAGCAACGCGCTCTACGAACCCTACCCCTGGTCGCTCCAGCATCGGCTTGCCGCCAGCGGCGTGACTCCCGCCGAGATCATCCCGATCGACAGCCTCACCGCCCAGAAGCGAATGGTGGAAGCGGGATTCGGCCTGGCCCTGCTCCCCGAAAGCAGCGTCGACGAGGAACTGCGGGCAGGCACCCTGCGGGTCATGGACGTCCCGTCGATGCGAGTCACCATGCCGGTCGTCCTCGTCCATCGCCGCCGCGCGTACCTCAGCGCCGCCGCCCGCACCCTCATCGCCGACCTGAGCGCGTGGCCGAAGCACCAGACAACGCGCCGCCGGCCGGCGCTCAACAGCATGCTCAGGCGGCGGCGCCCCCGGGATTCCCGGTCAGGCCCCTCGGAGTAACGGTCGAGGGTGCCTTTGGAAACGCGATCGACTACGCCATGCTCGTGAAGATGTACGAGGGCGATTCCGGTAAGCGCGCGTCGGCCGAGCAGCGCTACAGCCCGCCGGCCTGCACCGGCGCCCGGCAAGTCAAGATCACCGGCAACCCGGACGCGCGCCACATCTCAACGAGCTACGTGGAGCGCCAGAACCTCACGATGCGTATGAGCATGCGCCGCTTCACCCGGCTGACCAACGCGTTCTCGAAGAAGCTCGACAACCACAAGGCGGCCGTCGCGTTTTACACGATGTGGTACAACTTCGCGCGGATTCATCAGACGCTCCGCGTGACGCCCGCCATGGAAGCGGGAATCAGCGATCACGTGTGGGACGCCGAGGAAATCGCGCGGTTGGCGGAATAGCCGGGCGATGGTATCCAGTCGCCCACTGCTATGATCAGGTCCCCATGATGAACCGCCGCGCGTTCCTCCGCACCCTGAGCGCGGGACTCCTCGCGGCGCCGCTGGCCGCCGAAGCGCAGCAGGCGGGGAGGGTGCCTCGGATAGGTTTTCTTAGTTTGACGTCCCCTTCCGATAGGCCGCCCCTGCTCGACGCGTTCCGGCAAGGGCTGCGCGAGCTCGGGTGGGTTGAGGGCCAGAATATTGTCATCGACTATCGATATGCGGAGGGTCGGGTCGACCGGCTGCCCGACTTGGCGGCCGAGCTGGTCCGGCTCAAGGTGGACCTCATCATCGCATCGGCGGGGACGCAAGTAGTGACGGCAGCCAAGAACGCCACCGAGACGATCCCCATCGTCATGATTGCTGTTCGCGATCCTGTTGGCATCGGGCTCATCGCGAGCCTCGCGCGCCCGGGCGGGAACGTCACAGGGGTGTCCGGCTACGCCGGCCTGGAAATCGTCGCCAAACAACTGGAGCTGCTCAAGGAGACCGTCCCCAAGATCCGCCGCGTGGCCATCCTCTCGAACCCGTCCAATGCGTACCACCAGCTCGCGATAAGAGAAGTGAACGTCGCGGCCCGGTCGTTGGGAGTGCAGCTTCAACTCCTGGAGGCTCGAGGTCCGAACGAGTTCGACGGCGCATTCGCGGCGATGGCCAAAGAGCGCGTGGGAGCCCTCCTCGTACTGTCAGATGCGATCTTCAGCTCCCACCGAACACGGCTCGCAGACCTCGCAGCCAGGAGCCGCCTGCCGGCAGCATACGGCGTCAGGGAGAGTGTGGAGGCCGGGGGTCTCATGTCTTACGGGCCGAGCTTTCTCGATTTCTACCGGCGCAGCGCCGCGTACGTGGACAAGATCCTGAAGGGCGCAAAGCCCGCCGACCTGGCCGTGGAGCAGCCGACCAAGTTCGAGCTCGTCATCAACCTCAAGACCGCCAAGGCCCTTGGCCTCACGCTTCCGCCGTCGTTATTGCAACGGGCGGATCAGATCATCGAGTGACGGCCTCGCGCGGGCGTCGATTTCAAACTGATGCACTACCGAAGTAACGGGTAGATGGAGTATTCGAGATCACGTATACATTGTGATCTGAGATGAAGAAGAGCAGAAAGGCGGGAATTCGCTTCGAGGAAGGCAGCGGCAACGTGTTCGTCGATCTTGACGTCAAGCAGCCCGAACAGGAGCTTCTGAAAGCGCGCCTGACGATGCAGATCTACAAGCTCATCAAGGCGCGCGGCCTCACCCAGGCCAAGGCCGGCGAGATCCTCGGGATCAAGCAGCCGCACGTCTCCGCGCTGATGCGCAACCGCTCGGGGACGTTCTCGGTCGAGCGCCTGATGCAATTCTTGACCGACCTCGGCCAGGACGTCGAGATCACCGTCCGCCCCACGCGCAAGGAGCACGGGCGGCTCTCAGTCATCGTGGCGGCGTGATCCCTGTGATCGGCGGCTGAATTCGCGCGGGTTTGCGATGGCGGTGAAGTCGGGTTCTTCGTTTCATCGACGTTCCTCTTTCATCGTCCCGCAGTCACCACGCACATCGGTGTTCACTGCTGTTCAAATTGCAGTAGCTTAGCTTTTCTGGTGGAGATCATGTCGTGAAAGACCCTCACGTCGAGTCCTTGATCTATCGGGTGGAAACCGAGGGAACGCTCCATTTCCAGGATCCGCCTCCGCTGGACCACCAAACTCACGCCTTCGATCTGCGCGTGGACGACGGGCGTTTGACGATGACGATGAAGGATCACTATGCGTCTCGCGATGAAGCTCGGGAAGCGGTGAAGTCCTTTCTCGAAGGATGGGAGATTGATTGGGCGCTCAGGAACGGTGGTCGACGCGAGATTAAATTCGTGTACGAGAAGGCGAACGTTGTGGACCGCGAACCACGACCGCCGGGCGCGACAGTGATCAACGCTGAAACTTGGGACATGCCGTGGGTTGGAGGGGAAGCGCACGTAGTCGTCAATGTCTCCGCCTATCCCGTGCCACCATCAGCGTTCCGAATCCCGCCGGATGTCGAGACTCTTTGGAACCGGTATGAAGGATTCATGAAGGGAAAAGAGCCTTTGCTGTCGATGGCGTATTTCTGCCTCACAGTCGTCGAAACCATGTACGGCGGTGGGAGCCGTAGCCGTGCCGGCACGGTGCTGCAAATCGACCCAAAAGTATTGAACAAGCTCGGTGAACTGACGAGCGAGCGTGGCGATGCAGCAACAGCACGGAAGGTCAAACCTGGACCGGCTCGTCCGTTGAGTGGCGCTGAGTCAGCGTGGGTTGACGAAACAATCAGAGCCATCATCCGGCGCGCGGGAAATCTCGTCGCTGGGGGAACGCCGGAGCCGGTGCTACTGATGCTCACAGACTTACCGACGCTGCAATGATCGCCAATGATCGCCAAGCGGTCGTCGGCTATAAGCCCTCCGTTATGATTGCCCGCTCATCAGCCGCCGCTACCAGCGTGGCTCGACGACCCTGACCGCAACCCAGGGGTTCGGCAGCTGGTTACAAGTACTCGGCGACCGCTTGTTCGCCAAGGCTCTTCGATGACCACACCTGAGAGAATTGGACCGTTGACACGCATGGAGACGGAGAGACGCCAGCCTTTGACCGCTCGACTTGTTTTAGTCCTGCGACAAAATCTGCGTAGACAGAACTCGCAGAAACCCTCTGTATTTGGCGAAAACATGGTCGTAACTCGAACACGAGCTCGAATCCCGTTGAACTCTCATGAGATTCCGACGACACCGCTAATGATCCTCGCGGAATTGGTTGACGATCTCACGGCGGGGGTCGAGCGCCGATTTCGCAGAAAAGAGGAGCGAAGCTCCTCTTTTCGAGGACCCAGGCCAGCCGACCCCCGCCGTGAGATCGTCAACCAATTCCGCGAGCTCCATTAGGGTCCCGCGTCGCCGTCCACGATGGCCATGTCGGGTACGCGCTCGAGGTCAAGCACGCGGTCGTAGAGCGCCTCCGCCCTCTCCTTGCCCCACACGGGCGTGGCCAAGTCGAGAAACTTCCTCCGTATGGCACCGAGTGGGTGTGGGTTCTCAGCTTCTCCGGGGTGGAAGTCTGAGCGCTCCGAACGCTCGGTGCCGTCGGCGAGGGTCATGGTGACTTCGGTGGGCTGGCGTTGGGGGAAGGCGCGGGTGAAGTCGGGGTCCTCCTTCACCTCCACGCGGCGGGCGAGCGAGCGAATACGCGGGTCGGCCACCGACGCTGCGTCGTAGTTGTCGAGGCCGGAGCGGCCGTGACAGATGAGCGAGGCGAGGGCGAACGGGAGCGAGAAGCGGGCGCCGAACTCCGAGTGGACGTCGGCGTGGCCGAGGCTGGCGGCCATGGCGTAGGTGCGGACGCGGATCGCGGTGATGGAATCGGGCGGGAGCGGGCGGCGTGACATCAGGGTCTCGACGCACTCGAGCGCGCCGTGGATGTAGCGGCCGCAGGCGTAGATCTTGATGAAGCCGCGCGGGAGCAGAAACTCCTCGCCGAGGCCCCGCACAACCGTCTCCGGATCGAAGCGATCGGCGTAGATCCCACCGTAGACGGACGAGACGGCGTCGGGCTCGCCGGTGAAGCCGCTCTGCACCAGCGTGTGGGCGAGCCAGCCCATCGAGCCGCTCAGTCCCGTGTAGACGTTGCGCACCGTCGCGCCTGTCGTGAGCGCGCGGCGGCTGGAGGCGATGCCGAGCGTGGCGCTCACATTGATGATCGCGCGGGTGGCGGCGGTGTCGTAGCCGAAGAGTCGGGCGAGAGCGACGGCGGCGCCGATGGTGCCGAACGTGCCGTGCGGGTGGACGGCCAGGCGCGTGGCCGACGCGCGCTTGATACGGGCGCTCACCTCGTAGCCGGCGATGAACGCGGTGAGCAGGTCGCGGCCCGATCGGCCGTGCTGCTCGGCGAGCGCCCACGCGAGCGGGACAACCTGGATGCCGGGATGGCCGTTCGCGTACAGGTTGCCCTCGTTCATGTCGATCCAGGTGCCGGCGGTGCCGTTGAGGAGCGCGGCGGTCGGGGGGTCGGTGCGCCGGCCGGCGCCGATCACCGAGGCGCGGCCGGGGCGTCCATCTGCCAACTCGCGCGCGACGAACTCGCGCATCTCCGCGGTCTGCATGCCGTGGGCGGTCACGCCGAGGCTGTCGGCGATCACGACGCACGCGCGCTCGCGCACGGCGGACGGCAGCGCGTCGAGCGGCGTGGTCGCGGCCCACGCCGCGAGGCGGTCGAGGTAGTCGGTCATCGCGTCGCGCATTGTAGCCCGCGTGTGGCGCGCTCGGCCTCGCGGCGTGAGGCGGGCGAAGCCCGATCTACATCTTCGCGGAGAAGCGAGGACGGCGCAGACGGGTGAAGCGACTTGCCTTCCGGGGCCGGATGCGGGATATTCGCGACACCGCATCCCGAGGAGGAGACGTCCATGGCACGGTTGACGATCAACGGCAAGACCAGTGAGGTGAACGTCGATCCCAACACGCCGCTATTGTGGGCGATTCGCGAGCAGGTCGGGCTCACCGGGACCAAGTACGGGTGCGGGGTCGCGCAGTGCGGCTCGTGCACCGTGCACGTCGACGGGAAGGCCGTCCGCTCGTGCATCATGCCGGTCGCGGCGGCGGTGGGCAAACAGGTCACGACCATCGAGGGCCTCGCCTCCAACGGCACCCTGCACAAGGTGCAGAAGGCCTGGGTCGACCACGAGGTTCCGCAGTGCGGCTACTGCCAGGCCGGCATGATCATGGCGGTCGCGGCGCTCCTCAAGGACAAGCCCAAGCCGACCGACGCCGACATCGACGGGACGATCACCAACATCTGCCGGTGCGGCACCTTCCAGCAGGTGCGCGAAGCCATCCACGCCGCGGCGAAGGCGTGAGGAGGAGAGGCCAATGATCACCAAGACTCCGAAGATCGATCGCCGCTCCTTCATCCTCGGTACCGCCGCGGTCGGCAGCGGGCTCGCGCTCGGCCTGAAGGTCCCCTTCGGGACCAGCGTCGTGCGCGCCCAGGCCGCGACCCCGGAAATCAACGCGTGGGTCGTCATCAAGCCGGACGACACAGTGGTGATCCGGGTCGTCCGCTCCGAGATGGGCCAGGGCACGATCACCGGTCTCGCGCAGATGGTCGCCGAGGAGCTCGAGTGCGACTGGGCGAAGGTGACGACCGAATATCCGACTCCCGGGCAGAGCGTTGCACGCAAGCGGATCTGGGGCGATTTCTCCACCGGAGGCAGCCGCGGCATCCGGATGTCGCACGAGTACGTCCGCAAGGGCGGCGCCACCGCGCGCATGATGCTGGTGCAGGCCGCGGCCAACGGCTGGAACGTGCCGGTCGCCGAGTGCACCGCCGCCAACAGCGTGATCACGCACAAGCCTTCCGGCCGCACGACGACCTACGGCAAGGTCGCGGAGGCCGCGTCCAAGCTCACGCTGCCCGAGAACCCGCCGCTCAAGGATCCCAAGGAGTGGAAGCTCATCGGCAAGTCGGTCAAGCGGCTGGACACCATGGGCAAGGTGACCGGGGCCCAGGTCTACGGGTTCGACCTGAAGCTGCCGGGGATGCTCAACGCCGCCATCAAGGACTGCCCGGTGTTCGGCGGCAAGGTGAAGAGCTTCGAGGCCGACAAGGTGAAGGGCATGCCCGGCGTCAAGCACGTGCTGCAGGTCGGCGACTCGGCGGTCACCGTCGTTGCCGACACGTGGTGGCAGGCCAAGACCGCGCTCGACGCGCTGCCGATCGTCTGGGACGAAGGTGCGAACGCCAAGGTCTCGAGCGCCACCATCGCCAAGATGCTCGAGGAGGGGCTCGGGGCCGAGCAGGCGTTCGTGCGCAATCAGAACGGCGACGTGAAGGCCGCCGTCGCCGGCGCCGCCAAGAAGATCGAGGCGGTGTACGCGTATCCGTTCCAGAACCACGCGCCGATGGAGCCGATGAATGCGACCGCGAAGTTCACGCCGGACCGCTGCGAGGTCTGGGTGCCGACGCAGAACGGCGAGGCGGCGTTCGCGGCCACCACCGCGGCCTCCGGTCTTCCCGCCGACAAGTGCGAGGTCTACAAGATCAACCTCGGCGGCGGGTTCGGCCGCCGCGGCGCCTTCCACGACTACGTCACGCAAGCTGTGCTCATCGCCAAGCAGATCCCGGGCGTACCGGTGAAGCTCCTGTGGACGCGCGAGGAGGACATGACGCACGGCCGGTATCACCCGGTCATGCAGGCCAAGCTGACGGGCGCGTTCGACGCGAGCGGCAACCTCACCGGTCTGCACTTCCGGCTGTCGGGTCAGTCGATCATCACGGCCGTGTTCCCGCAGCTCCTGCAGGACGGCCGCGACAACCTCGCCTTCCAGGGCCTCGACCCGACCGGCGATTTCGCGTTCGGCTACACGGTGCCCAATCTGTTGATCGACCACGCCATGCGCAACACCCACGTGCCGCCGGGCTTCTGGCGCGGGGTCAACATCAATCAGAACGCGATCTTCATGGAATGCTTCATGGACGAGATGGCCCAGGCCGCCGGCAAGGACCCGCTGGAGTTCCGGCGCGCGCTGATGGCCAAGCATCCCAAGCACCTCGCGGTGCTCAACGCGGTGGCCGCGCGGGCGGACTGGGGCAAGCCGGCCCCGCAGGGCGTGCACCGCGGACTGGCCCAGATGATGGCCTTCGGCAGCTACGTGGCGGCGTGCGCCGAGGTCTCGGTGACCGACGGCACCAAGGTCAAGATCCATCGCATCGTGGCCGCCACCGATTGCGGGTACGCGGTCAACCCCGCGCAGATCGAGCGCCAGGTCTCCGGGTCGTTCGTCTACGGACTGTCGGCGCTGTTCATGGAGGAGTGCACGGTCAAGGACGGCCGCATCGAGCAGACGAACTTCCACAACTACGACTCGATGCGGATCGCCCAGATGCCGAAGGTCGAATCGATCATCATGCCGTCGGGCGGGTTCTGGGGCGGCGTCGGCGAGCCGACGATCTGCGTGGCCGCGCCGGCGGTGTTGAACGCCATGGCCGCCGCCACCGGCAAGCGCATTCGCACGTTCCCGCTGAAGAACCACGGCATCACGCTGGTATAAACACATGTTGAAGGCGACGGCGGCGGTGATCGGGCTCGCCTCGATCGCCGTCGCCGTGGCCGCGGCAGCCGAGCCGCCGGCCGGTGCGGTGTCGTGTTCGGGATGTCATCCTTCCTCCGCGCGTGTCACGTCTCCAGTCGTGCGGCTCAACGGGCTCGACCGGGCGGCGATCGTCAAGGCCATGCAGGACTTTCGCTCGGGTCAGCGCACCGGCACCGTCATGGATCGAATCGCCAAGGGTTTCACGGACGAGGAAATCCAGGCCATCGCGGCCTGGTACGCGGCGCAGCGGTGACGACGAGCCGACGTGAGTTCCTGAAGCTCGGTGTCGCGGCGACCGCCGCGGTGCTTCCCCTCCCCGCGTTCGCTCAAGGCGCCGCGTCGCGCGTGGTCGTCGTGGGGGGCGGGTTCGCCGGCGCCAGCTGCGCGCGAGCGTTGCGGCCCACCGACG
>Ga0193725_1000580_pt1 | contig 10644 bp, 10 predicted proteins | sample H2a2metaG_FD_143058 | JGI IMG/M metagenome (GOLD analysis project Ga0193725, IMG submission 143058) | Soil microbial communities from a riparian zone of the East river system, Colorado, United States - H2a2 | ecosystem: Environmental > Terrestrial > Soil > Riparian zone | place: USA: East River...
GCCCGTCCCTCACGGTTGAGCTACTCCCCCAATTTTCGCGCGCAGCAGCTTCACTCCCCGATGCAGGTTGACCCTCACGGACGCCGGCGTCAGTCCGGTGCGCGCGGCGATCTCCGGTCCGGTCATTCCCTCGACGAACCGCAAAACCAGCGTTTCGCGATAGGCTTCCGGCAAACGGCAAATCAAATCCAGAATCTCTTTAGCAGTTCTGTTTGGTGGTCGATCGACCGCCATCTGTTCGGTGACCTCAACGGTCTCGCGCGAGTTGCGATAAAAATCCATCGCGCGGTTGCGCGCGATCATCGCGATCCACGGACCAAATGCCGCGGCGTCGCGCAGCGTGTGCAGTTTTCTTAGCGCGTGTAGAAAAATGTCCTGGACCAGATCGTCGACTTCACCGCGCGGCACGCGCGCCAGCAGAATGCCGTGGATCATCGGGGCGTACATTTCATACAGACGCGCGAAACGATCGTGCTGGCCATCAAGCACCGCCTTGACCAGCATGACCTCGATGGGTTGGTCAATTGCTTCAGGTGCTTCGGGCGCGCCGAATGGTTGGTTCATTAGCAGCATGTCTGCCGTTGCTTGAGCCTCTAACATCCCTGCGCCTCGGAAATCTCCTGCTTTGACTAACTTTGGTTGATCCGCTCGGCCAGGTCCTCTCCCATTGACCCTCCATCCGGGAGAGGTGAACCACTCACATGACCCACCAGAATTTGTCGGACTTTGCGTTTGTCTGACATGGCTAAGACGGGAATCGTGGAGAGAGTGTTAACAGCCGCCGCCGCGGCCGTAGTTGGTTTGGGTGCGGCTTTTCGGACCTGGCTTCGCGTCAGGACCTGGCTTCGTCTGACGAATACAGGACTTCAGTTCGCGCTTGCTCGCTTCGTACGTCTGCGGTCGAGAATAGTTTCACCCGCCAGATCAGGAGCGTCGAAACCAGCAGCGCTACGGTGCAGGCAGCCCCCCCTTCGATTCCATAAGAACCGCCGGTCAACCAATCGGGCCCGGCGTTGATGGCCTGCAATAAAGGCGCCGGGGCAATGCGTTGAATGCCGCTCACCGGTAAGCCCAGTAGAGATGCCTGAGTCCAGTTCCAAGCCCAATGAAGTCCGAGCGGCAACCAAAGACTTCGCGTTCGCAGGTACGCGACCGCGAGCCAAACGCCGGCCAACGCGGTGTTCACGAAAGTGAAGCCGGGAACTGCATTCGGATTATTGAGATGGACTGCGGCAAAAGGAACCGAGGTGAGAAACACACCAAGCCACGCGAGGCGCGCGCGCGTCAATGTCTGCAAGGGATAGCCGCGGAAGAGTATCTCTTCGGCCGCAGCGCCGAATAGAAACAGGAGGGCCGACCCAGCCAGGGTCTGGCTGATTGAGCCCGCCCCCGCTGGGTCGATGCGGAAATGTATGCCGCGCGCAGCAGTTGCCAAGATGGCCGCGAGAAAGAGCGATGCGGCGCCCAGGGCCGATCCGATCGCGAGGTTCTTGAGCCAGCCGGGATGTCGAGAGCATCCCAACGCGCGAAAGGGCAACTCTTCGAGCAGGCGACCCAAGGCCCAACCTACCAATGTCGCCGAAATCAGGATCGATCCATGCCCGGCCACGAGACTCCAAATGCTGTTTGCCAGGTCCGAAATCGAACGATCAAGGACAACAGTAAGACTCGCGAGCAAGAGGACGTGGCTTAATTGAGTGCAGATCAGGAAGGCCACGATAAAAATGGCCAGACGCCAGCCACTGCGGAGGTGCCCCTCTTCATTGATGAAAAAGTTATAAGTTTCCATCGGGCTGCGGCATTCTAGCATCTTGCCTGTCCCCGCGACGTTTTGGCAGCCAGAGGCGGCTTTGCCGCAGCACAGTGCGGTAAGCCCTTGGCTTACCGGCCGCGATTGTTTGATTCTTCTGAGGCACGCCTCAAGCATTACTGAAAGGAGTCTTGTCGGAAAGCCAGAGCCTTTCCGCACTGTGCGGTGGCAAAGCCACAAAGCTACCGGGGTCGCGCTGTGCTAAACTTTCGACTTGCCTGATTCCATTTTTCGAACCAACCGCTTCACGTGAGCAAAGCCAGAAATCAATCCGGTGAAACTGACGACGGGACGCAAATGCCGCCACCGCGGTCCCCACGATCAGGCCGTAGAACTGTGCCCTGGCTTCTGGCCGGCACGGTCGCGGTCTTACTGACGATCATCGCTGCCCAGCAACTCTTGAATCTCGGCTCGGTCGTGCCGCCTGAGACTGGCTCAGATACGCTGCTGCTTTACGCGCTTTCCTCGCTGAATTTTGCAGCTTTCATCGTCTTCAGTTTTATCCTGCTGCGTAGCCTTTTGAAGCTGCGCCGCGAGCGACGTGAGAGGCAACTTGGATCAAGAATCCAAACCCGCCTGCTTGTATATTTTATTGGACTGAGTCTGCTGCCGATCGCGGCCATGGCTGCGTTCTCGTACCTGTTCCTCAACCGCTCGATCGAAAAATGGATGGGACGCCTGCCTGAGAACGTCGTCGAGCGAGTGCGTGAGCAGCAGCGTGAGAGTCTGGCCGGGCGGAATCGAAACTTCAGTGAAATGGCGACGCTGCTGGCAACCGCGGTCAAAACCAGGCCGCAATCCGAATGGCAATCGACGCTGGACCAGTTGGCCTTAACCGGCGAGTTATCCGCCATAGCGATCATTTCGGACAGCAGCGAGGTTCTGGCCCAGAGCCAGGCGCCGGTGCCTGAATCTCAACGTAAGGAGTTAATGGAGATTCTAAAGCGCGCGCGCGAGCCGGGCGCGCAAGCGGCAGAAGAGTTCGCGGACGGCAAAGGCTTCGACCTGACCGTTGTCCCGGTTGGTTCAACCTCGCGTTTGGTGTTGATCCCGCGCCGCTTCAGTGACACAGATGTCAATGACACGATTGCCGGCTCCCAACGCGAATACCAACACCTGCTTGAGCGACAGAGAAAGGTGCGCTTGTTGGGAGTGTCGACGCTGGGTCTAATGACCTTGCTTATGCTGTTTGCTTCGACCTGGGTGGCGATACATCTCGCCCGCGGTCTGGCCGCGCCGATCAAAGCTCTGGCTGAGGCTTCGAAGGAAGTTGCGCGTGGCAACCTGTCGCACCGGGTTGACACCATCGCCGATGACGAACTGGCTCTGCTGGCGGAATCGTTCAATCAAATGACCGCCGAGCTTGATCAAAACCGACGCCACATCGAAGATGGCGCCACAGCTCTGAGGGAAAAAAACCTGGCGCTCGAAGAACGGCGTAATTATATCGAAACCGTGCTCGAGTCACTTTCAACCGGCGTCGTGTCGCTGGATCAAAATGATTGTGTCACGACTATCAACACCGCGGCAGTCTCAATACTAAAACTGAGCGAGGCGCCTCCGGCCTGGGCCAAGCTGACGGCTCTTTTGAGCAGCGACGATCGGGTTGTGTTGGAGCGCTTGTTGCGACGGGCAAGACGGGCCGGGCGAGCGGCAGAGCAGAATCAATTGACTCGCGGCTCAGTCGGAACCGCCATCCCGGTCGCGCTGACTGCGACGGCGTTACGCGGAGCGTCAGTCGAAGGCGGCGATGCCCGTGGCGTGGTGCTCGTGATGGAAGACCTTTCCGAATTATTGGCGGCGCAGCGGGCCGCCGCGTGGAGCGAAGTGGCCCGCCGGATCGCGCACGAAATCAAGAACCCGCTGACGCCAATTCAGCTCTCGGCGGAACGAATCGCGCGCAACTTCCGGATACGCCTGAATGGTACCGATCCGGCGGCAGTAACGACCGGGTACAACAATAGCCAGGACGAGGCTGCAGAAGCAGTAGCGAGCGACGGTGCGTCGAATGGCAACGATGGAAATGGGGCGATCGGTCCTGGTCTAACCGAAGAGAATCGCGAAGAACTTACGCGGCTGGTGGAAGAATGCACGACGTCGATTACGCGAGAAGTTGCCGGCTTGAAGGCTTTAGTGGACGAGTTTTCGCGCTTCGCGCGAATGCCGCCGCCGCGCATGGAGCCCGGCGATCTGAACGAAGTGATCAGGCAAGCCGTCCAACTATACGAAGAACGGCTCGATGGCGTGGAGTTGCGACTGACGCTTGAGGCAGACATTCCGCCAGCGAGGCTCGATACTGAGCAAATGAAGCGAGTGTTCGTGAATTTGACCGACAACGCGCTGGAAGCGCTGGCGGCCACGCCTGATGAGCGTGGCCTGACGATCAAAACCAGATACGATGCAACGCGTGATCTATTAATCGCCACCGTCGAAGACACTGGCGAGGGAATTCCTGCGGGAGATTTCAAACGGCTTTTCCAACCTTATTTTTCGACCAGGGGACGGGGCACGGGTTTGGGCCTGGCGATCGTCGCGCGAATTGTCACCGAACATAAAGGCCGCGTCTATGCCGAAGCCAACGTGCCACACGGAGCGCGGTTTGTGATCGAGCTTCCAACTGCGAGTAGTTAGTAATAGTTGAGATAGGTCATATAGGACCTATTCGACCTATTCTCCAGCTGACCACTACACTGACAAACAAGAATGTCCGAATCAATCCTAATCGTTGACGACGAGCGCGGCATTCGCGAAACGCTGAGTGCCGTTCTGCGTGACGAAGGTTTCAATGCCGACGCGGTCGAGTCCGGCGAGGACTGTTTGAAGGCCATTGGTCGTCGGGCCTATGGCTGCGTGTTGCTCGACGTCTGGTTGCCCGGAATAAACGGCCTCGAAACTTTGCAGCAAATGCGCGATTCAAACTGTGACTCCGCCGTGGTGATCATCTCGGGGCATGGCAACGTCGAGACGGCCGTGCGCGCCACCAAACTCGGAGCGTTTGACTTTATCGAAAAGCCACTGTCGATCGAGAGAACCGTACTCACGGTCAGGAACGCGCTGCGGCAGCGTCAACTCGAGCGCGCGAATGAAGAGATGTCTGCCGAGTTGAAAGAAGAGTACGCAATGGTGGGGGAGTCGGTGGCGATGCGCGCGCTGCGAAAACAGATCACCGTGGTTGCACCGACCGATGGGCGCGTCCTGATCTCAGGGGAATCAGGCGCCGGCAAGGAACTCGTCGCCCGCGCGATTCATGCTCAGTCGCGTCGGGCAGCCGCTCCTTTTATCGAAGTCAATTCGGCGGCAATTCCCGAAGAGCTGATCGAGTCGGAACTCTTCGGTCACGTTAAGGGATCGTTCACAGGCGCAACCGCGGCCAAGAAAGGAAAGTTTGAAATTGCCGATGGGGCGACCCTCTTTCTGGATGAAGTGTCGGACATGAGTCCGAACGTGCAAGCGAAGGTTCTGCGCGTGTTGGAAGAACAAAGATTCGAACCTGTCGGCAGCAATACACCGATTAGTGTGGACGTGCGCGTGATCGCGGCCACCAACAAGCGCCTGGATGAAGAGATCGAAAAGGGAACTTTCCGCAGCGATCTCTTCTTTCGTCTGAATGTGATTCCGTTCGAGGTGCCGCCGTTGCGCGAGCGTCTGGAGGATGTGACTCTCCTGGTTGATCACTTCAATCAACGATTCGCCAAGGCTTATGGCAAGAAGCCCAAACGCTTTGATGCGAAAGCCATCGAAGCAATGCAGAGGTATTCCTGGCCCGGGAACGTGCGAGAATTGAGAAACACCATCGAGCGAGTGATGATCATGCACCAGCCTCACAAAGTCGAGGGCAAAGATTTACCGGCGTTCGGCGACGAAGAGCCGCCGGCGTCTTCATACCGCTTTCCTTCCTTCAAAGAAGCCAGCGACGCCTATCATCGCGAGTTCATTCAGCGCAAGCTGGATGAAGCCGGGGGCAACGTTTCGCGCGCTGCCGAGTTGATGGGCATCGATCGCAGCCACCTTTATCGCCGCATGCGGGCTTTGGGGATAAATGCAAGAGGGTGAACGATAGAAGCGAATAAGACGTATACGACCTATAGGACCTATCATGCTAGAATCCTTCTGAGGCAATAATGGATTACACCACCAGAGAATTACTAAAGCGTTACGCCAAGCTGGCCACCGGCCAACCGTTTGCGCCGGTTTTACTTAACATCCTGGTTACATCGGTGTGCGACATGCGTTGTACGCATTGTTTCTTCACGGACGAACTTGATGACCGGCCGCGCAAGAAGCTGCAGATGAAGACGCACGAGATTGATCGCATCGCCGAAACTCTCGGAGGGAACCTCGGTGTGCTGATACTCGCCGGCGGCGAACCGTTCACGCGCAAAGACCTGCCGGAGATCGTTAACTCGTTCTATCGCCATAACAATTTGGAATCGGTTTACCTGATGTCGAACGGGCAGATTCAGAAACGAATCTTTCCGGATGTGACGCGCATTCTCGAAGAGTGCCCGAACCTTAACGTTACAGTCGCGATGGGCATCGATGGATTGCATGAGCAACACGACAAGATCCGGCAGAAGCCCGGGTCGTGGACGATTGCGATCGAGACGGCGCGCGAACTAAAGGCGATGAAGCAGCAGTACCCACGCCTTGATCTCCAGACCTGCACCTGCTTCATGCATTCGAACCAGGAGACGATCTTTGAGTGGTATGATTTTCTGAAGCACGACCTCAAGCCGGACAAAGTTAACTTCAATTACATTCGGCCGCCGTCAGCCGATCCGATCGAGCTGAATATTGATCATACTCGCTACGCGAAACTGGCTCAGATGATCGACGATGATTCGCGCCATGCCGCGATTAAGAATAATTACGGCGGCAACGCCGGCTTCTTCAAAGCAGCAATCGACATCTACATGCACGGGCTGATCACCAAAACCCAGGAGACGCAGGAGGCGCAGTTAACTTGTTACGCGGGCACTGCCGGCGCGGTGATTTACGATGAAGGCACGCTGTCGTCGTGCGAGAATTTGGCGCCGATCGGAAACCTGCGCGATCACGATTGGAATTTTCAGGGGCTTTGGTTGTCCGAGGCTATGAAAGCGCGGCGCAAACAGGCTGCCGATGGTTGCTTTTGCACCCACGAATCGAATTGCTATTACCCTTCGCTGCCTTTCAATCCAAAGCACCTGATTCAAATCAAGAAGCTGGAGCGAGAGATGAAGAAGGCGCGCCGGGACATGGAGCGTATTCAGCCGGTGGCGGACGGCATCAGGGTACAGGCATAGCCGTGCAGGGAAGGACCTGGAAAAGTTTTTACGCTCTCCTGCTGACTGGGGTTTCTCTCTACGGCATCGCCGTTGGTGGAAATGTCCAAAGCCAAAAAGCTCAGCAAGTGACACTCAACGGCGTGGTCTTCACCCTGCCGCAAAGATTTGTGAAAGTGACGGGTGAGCCACGCGAGAACTTTGTTTTCCTTTACGACGGGAAGTACAAGGACGGTATGATTGTGACGGTGCCGCAGGTCCCTTTCGTCGAGCAAGACGTGCGGGACAGCCTGATGAAAGCAAGTCTGCGCACATTTTTTCCTAAAGAGACTCAGCCTTACGTGTGGAAATCGGAAAGTTCACTTCAGAAGGTCAGCAAATTTGAAACGGGAGATTTCCTGGGAAAAGGCTTCAACCAAAGTAATCTCCTGGTGTTCGAGTGTCGCCACATCGTCTTCGACCAGAAGGATGTGTTCGTGGCAACGATCTTCGAGGCGCGCAAAGGCAAACGGGCGAAAGAGATGTTCAATGGCGAAGGCACGCCGATGTCTATGTCTACGTGCGGTGCCTCCGCTGAGATCATATACTCGTTTACGGGTGAAAAGATTGACCCGGATAAGCCGCCTTGTGAGTTGATCGCTAACGTCCCTTAAGTCAAATGATTTTTTGTTTAGGTTGATGACGGATAACGCTCCGAAAATCCTGATTATCTCTTCCGATACCGGCGGTGGCCACCGCTCGGCGGCGGCAGCGATCGTCGCCGGGATTCAGAGCTTTGTCACGGGTGAATCCTACGCGATTCGCGTCGTGCGCGCGGTCGAAGAATCGGCGTCAATTGCGGCCAGGCTGGTGCGCCTCTACAACTGGCTGCTGCGCAATAAGCAGCATTGGATGAAGTATTACTTCTGGGCTCTCAACCGGTTCCGGCCTGAGACGCGGGAGTTTTTTCATTCCCGCTGCATCGGTTATGTGCGCGAACTTTTTCAGCGCTGGTGTCCCCACATTGTCGTCAGCGTACATCCGCTGACCCAACACATTTTCGCCCGCGTCCTCAAAGAGATGGGTTTGGCCGACCGCATACCTCTGGTTACAGTCGTCACAGACCCATACTATGGTTTTTGGAAGGCATGGGCCTGCGATGACGTTAGTCTCTATCTCGTCGCCAGCGAAGAAGCGCGCCGCCAGTTGATCGACTATGGCATTTCGGCGGAGCGCATCAAGATCTCAGGCATGCCGGTGCACCCGAAGTTTTCGTTTCCCGGCGAGCATGCCGCGCAGGTCGCGCGCACCGCCCTGGGTCTTGACGCTGAAAAGTTTACAGTGTTCGTCAATGCCGGCTGGGAAGGCGGCGGCAACATTCCGGAGATCTTTCGTGAACTGGTGCGGGGTGATTTGGACGTGCAGGCGATTTTCCTGGCGGGTAAGAACGAGGCCTTGAGGAGCGAAGCGGAGTCGCTGGCGGCGGAAGCCAGGTTCCCGGTCAAAGTCATCGGATACTCGGACGAAGTCGAACAGCTGATGAACGCGGCCAACGTAATGATTTCGAAGCTCGGCGGATTGAGCACTTTCGAAGCATTAAGTTGCCGTCTTCCCATTATCGCTGACGGCACTACGGCACCCATGCCACAGGAAGCCAGCACCGTAAATCTGATCGTCAAGAGCGGCGCCGCGGTGTTGCTGCAACGCACTTCGGATGTGGTGCCGGTCGTGCGACGCATGATTGATGATTCGAAGCATTACGCGGCGATGCGCGCGGCTACCATTACCATCGCGATTCCAAACGCCACCAGACGCATCGTCGAAGAGATCACTTCGTTGATTCCGGTTCCGGCAAAGGCGGAAAAGAGTCTGTCCGCCCCGAAGGAGCTTACTGAGAGTGCGCTTGCCTGAACCAGCGCGGTTTGGTGGCCGCTTTGGTTCGTATTCTTCGACCGTCCTGTTCGGCTGACCAGGTGGCCCTGATTTGATAAACCTAATAGGAGTGACCGAGATGGACGATGAACTCCAGGCACGACCAAACAAGAGACGGCACCAAATCTTTAGGTTGGGTGATACAGTACGCATTGTGTACGGGCCGTTTGGTTCCTTCAAGGGTAAGATCGAGGGTATAAACCAAGCCAAGTCCCTCCTAAAAGTAAAAGTGGCAATCTTTGGCCGTGACAAGCCTCTGAAGCTCAATTTCCGGGGTGTGGAAAAGGTATCGGACCCGTGAGTCGTGGGCACTCGTTTCCTTTCCCAGTTCAAAAACGAGATAAGCTGAAACTTCGGGCCGGGCTTATTCATATCCACGAACACCCCACTACCCTTGTTTCGCTCGTCTTGACTGTCATACTCGCTTCGCGGTCTAATCGCCGTTTTATTCAAGGGTTTAATCGAAGATTGACGTTAGTGGCAGGGCACTGGCCCGGTCGCATAGGAGATTGCATAGAGTGAGCCTCTTACTCGAAGGAAAACGAGCGTTCATAACCGGCGGCACCCGCGGCATAGGCGCGGCCTTGTGCGAAGTGTTCGCGCGCGAGGGCGCCGACATAGCGTTCAACTATGGTTCGCGCGACGACCTGGCGGCAGAGATTCGGCAAAAGATCGAAGCGCTTGGCCGCCGCGCGCGCTCGTTCAAAGTGTCGGTGATCGATCGCTTTGGAATGAAGCATCTGACGCGGGAACTCGTCCAGGCATGGGGCGGCATCGATATCCTCGTCAACAACGCGGCCATTAACCGGGGGGATAATTTCGCGACCACGACTGATCGTGCCTGGGACGAAGTGATTGGCGTGAATGTCGGCAGTTTGTTTGCCGTGACCAAGCCGATCTACAAGCAAATGATCCGGCAGCGCAAGGGAAAGATTCTGAACATTACTTCGATCGGAGCTATGCGCGCCTTGCCGACAGCGGTCCACTACGCAACTTCCAAAGCCGCGATGATTGGTTTCACCAAATGTCTCTCACGAGAGGCGGGAACCTTCGGCGTGAGCGTGAATGCGATTGCCGCGGGAATCTTCAATACCGACCTGGCGCAGCAGCTGCCTGAACGCCTGTTACAGATGCATGACTTCTGGGCCTCCGCCGGCCGCCTCGGTCGTCCATCCGAACTGGCAGAGTACGCCGCCTTTATGGTTAGCGATCGCAACTCGTTCATGAATGGCGAGGTGGTGATCGTCGATGGCGGCGCGATTACCTAAGCCTAGCTAGGGGCCGATCGACTGCCCGGCGCCGTGAAGGAAATCGGGCCAGTCTGTGAGGAGCGTGACGATAAGTAACGCCGCCAGCAGGGCGTAAGTAGACCAGAAACTCCAAAACAAAACCACTGTCCGAAGCTCTTCGCGGGAGAAGCGAAGTTTCTTACCCTGATCCTGATTTCTCGATCTCATCCAGCCTCTTTTCCAAAGCACGGATTCGTTTCGGAAGGTCCCCGAGTTTTTTGAAGACCGCGATCGCGCGCCAGAAGGCGCTTACTTCAAACGCCGGAGTGCCAACAAGGACCTGGCCGGCCGCGACATCGTTCGGGACTCCGCTCTGTGGATAAAGTATCGCATCGTCGCCTACCGTGATATGGCCGCCGATTCCCACCTG
>Ga0193725_1000581_pt1 | contig 10614 bp, 5 predicted proteins | sample H2a2metaG_FD_143058 | JGI IMG/M metagenome (GOLD analysis project Ga0193725, IMG submission 143058) | Soil microbial communities from a riparian zone of the East river system, Colorado, United States - H2a2 | ecosystem: Environmental > Terrestrial > Soil > Riparian zone | place: USA: East River...
GACGACTCACGGACGTGTGGGAGATCAGGTCCGCCGATACAGTGACGGGAACAGAAGCAGTGACGTTTCCCAATCACTCTGAGGTGACCGCAGGCTATCGCACCAAGTACAGCTACGATGCTCTTGATGATCTGAAACAAGTAACGCAGCAGATCGGAACCACCGGAACAACACAGACCCGCACGTTCGACTATGATGGATTGAAGCGACTGATCAGCGCTTTCAATCCAGAGAGCGGAACGATCAGCTACAGCTATGACAACAACAGCAACCTGTTGACAAAGACAGACTCGCGGGTTCCAGCGGTTACCACTACTTATGACTACGACGCGCTGAACCGGGTTAAGAGTCGAACTTATACCGGCAGCAGCACCCCGGCTGTGGCCTTCAAGTACGATGCGCAGTCGCTGCCCGCAAACTACCCGCCGTCCTTTAACGGAGGGTCTTCGATTGGGCGGCTGGTCGCGGTTACCTATGGCGGCGCCAGCGCCGGAAACTACATCGGCTACGATCAGCTCGGGCGAGCGAATTTGAGCTATCAGCAGACCGACTCGCAAAACTATGGGTTTAGCTACGGGTACAATCTCGCCAGCCAGATGACCAGCGAGACATATCCCTCTTTGCGCCAGATCACAACCACATACGACGCCGCTGGAAGGATAAGCACGATTAACGGCCAGAAGACCGGCGAGTCGAATAAGACTTACGCTTCACAGTTCAGCTATGCGGCGCACGGAGCTGTGGCCTCGATGACACTTGGCAACAACCTGGTTGAGGCTGCAACATTCAACAGTCGTCTCCAGCCGACGTTCATCAAGCTTGGGACCACTTCTAATCCGACAAGCGTGGTGCAGCTTGGGTATGAGTACACCGGAGCCTGCCAGGCAAGTAATAACGGCAACGTGCTGAGACAGACAATCACTGCGCCAGGACTGAGCGTGACTCAGAATTACTGCTACGACGCGTTGAACAGGCTGTCGACCGCGAACGAGAACAGCGGAGCAGTCTGGTCACAGACTTATGGCTATGACCGCTACGGCAACCGTTGGGTTAGTAACTCATTCGGATACACTCTGAGTTCGCTCACACCTCAGTCGCAGGGCTCGTTCAACGCAGCTAACAATCGGTTGCTTGCGAGCGTGTACGACGGCGCCGGCAATCAGACAACGGACAGTCAGAGTCGGACATTCACCTACGACGCAGAGAACCGGCAGGCAACTTTCAACGGAACGGTGGGGCAGTATTTCTACGACGGCGACGGTCATCGAGTAAAGAAGATCGACTCTTCTGGGACAACTGTCTATGTGTATAATGCAGGTGGTCAGTTGATAGCTGAATATCACAGCGACCCGGTGCCTCCGCCAGCGGGAGGAGGCGGCACGAGCTATTTGACAAGCGATCATCTCGGAAGCACGCGATGCGTGACAGACGGCTCGGGCAATGTGAAAGCGAGGCACGACTATTTGCCGTTTGGTGAGGAGTTGGGTGCGGGTATAGGACAGAGAACAGTCGCGCTGAAATACGACGCGCCGGATTCGACGAAGCAGAAGTTCACCCAAAAAGAAAGAGACAATGAATCGGGTCTGGACTACTTTGGGGCAAGATATTACTCAAGCGCCCAGGGTAGATTCGCTTCCCCTGATCCGCTCGGCCACTCGGCATTCAAGAAAACGGAGCAGGCTCAGTTCTTCTCCAATCCACAGAGATGGAACAAGTACATATACGTGCTTAATAATCCGCTGCGCTACGTTGATCCGACGGGGCTAGCAGAAGTTCCTACCTGGGATAAGCTAAATAAGGAACTTCAAGACGACCTGGCAAAACGGTTTGGCGGAGCTAAGAATGCAAAGGATGTGTGGGATAAGCAATTGGATAATAACAGGAGGCAGGAGGTGCTCAATACCAGAGCATCATTGATTGCTGCTGGCGTATGGGACAACGTAACCAGCGTCGCGTTCATAAAGATTAATACGGAAGACAACTGGGGAACCCAGAACGATAGCGTGACTTCAACCGTCGATAATAAGGAAGGCTGGGCACTTGCGATCAGCGCAAATAAGGATATAAGGCCCGACTTAGAAAAAGCTGGGTTTGGCTCCGAGACTAATGTATGGAACCACCCAGAAGGTCAATGGACTTATAAGCAGAAGGGCGATGACATCGTTTTGCACGTTATAGGTCTTAAAAAGCCTTCCGATCAGTTTCTAACCACCCATTATGACGCTGGAGGCGGCAGTATCTTCAGTATGCAGCACGCCAAGGATTGGTGGAACAACAAGGGCGTGACACAAGACCAAGTAACCAGAGGACTCGCGGGCACACCCGCCGCGCAGTACCTCAAAGGAGTCTCGCCGGACATAGACAAACTCCTGACACAAGGTCAAAAGAAGTAAACTTGGTTATTATGTCAAATACCATATGGCTCCGCGTATCAGTAATGCAGCGACTTGCGGCTTGGATCGTTCTACCTGCCTTGGTCAGCCTTGTCGTTGCGCACCAGATAATGATCACTAACTACCCAGGCGCCATCGGGTATTCTTCGGCTCCGAGGCCACCAGAATGGTTGATGTGGTGGCGAAATGGAAGTCTGATCCTGGTACTCTTAGTTAGCCTAATGTCATTGCCGCGCTGGCAATCGCTGGTGGGCTTAGGAGGAATTCTGTTGTTTCTCTACTTCGCCCTCAAGTTTTGAGGAGAGGAACCTTCCGCGGCATCTACTGCGTTAACTTCGAGAATGGGCGGGCGTTCGCTTTGACACTGGATGCAGATAAAACATTCTGTGAAAAGAGGAGCGAAGATTATAGAATCACAAGAGAACAAATCCCTTCCTGAGGAAATTTACGTTGCCAGAACAAGCCACAGGCCCATCTTCAAGTAGCTCTATGACTCGACCAGGATTCGCGTGGCAACCTCAGCTTTTGAATCAAGGCCTGCAGCAGCGGCAATCATCTACGACAGCCTCGGTGACGCGGCAGCTGGGGCTTCGCACAGCAACGGGTTAGCATCTCCTCAGGCTGTCCGCGATTATCTAAAGAGAACCCGACAGTATCCCACCAGATGAATTGGAATGAACTAAGTATGGTGAAAAATCTCTTCATGACAGGCCTTGTTTGCTACCTAGCTGTTTCATCAATGGACTGTACTTACAAACAAGAAAACCTCCCCGTTCGGCCCGGACACGTTAGAGGCTGGCAAGAAAAAGTCTTCGATGGTGTTCATTCGCTGGCGGAGCTTATCCTTGATCAGAGCCAGTCGAGCGAAAGCGGTGAATTCGGAGTTGAGGTCGTGAGCATCAGTCCGTATGAAACCAGAGGGAGTCCATTCGACCGTCCAACCGGGCCCGAAGCTGTGCTGAGGTTTTATAGACTACCCGATCACCAAGTGATACAAGAAACGACTGTGTTCATGGGGGTGCGAATCTAGAAGGAACCCCCATCTCAGAGCCTCCGTTTGTAATAAAGGGGATCTATGTCAACGGAATTAACACGAAGGAACGCTGGGTGTGGTTCGATCTACGTCAATAGATTGGAAGGATCGAAATCAGATCAGGGATAATTCCTCTTGACTTTTAGTAGTTCGGGGACGGGAAGAACTCGACTAACCACATGCTGGGCACACGTCGATCAAGAGTCTGTCTTGGTGCCACTCCTTTTTGGTAGCTCGTGCAACACACTATTACTCACCTACGCCTGAAGTCGCTTTGCTCGCTTTGGGCTTCCCAGAAGCCTTTCACAGGAAGAGACGCCGCAAACCGGTTAGTTAGTTATCCTCGGCATTGGCGTGACGGTGATGACCCAGAGCTACGGATATGACGCACTGAACAGGCTTTCAAGCGCGAGCGAAGGACCCGCGTGGTCACAGACATACGACTGTGACCGCTACGGCAACCGAGCCGTGCGAGTCGGGTCATATATCCCGCAGCTGCAGCTCACGCCACCGTCATCGTCGCCGACTGACTTCACGGCGTTCAATCAGAGCAACAACAGAATCGCGCTGAGCGGATTCGGCTACGACAACGCGGGAAACCTTACTAGCGACCCGACGACCGCTGCCAACGCAATCTTCTACGACGCGGAGAATCGTCAGACGCAGTACACCAAGAGCGGGCAAGCGACGAACTACTATAACTATGACGGCGATGGCCGCAGAGTGAAAAAGATCGACGGCTCGGGCACGACGGTGTTCGTGTATAATGCTGGCGGTCAGTTGATAGCTGAGTACATATCTGGCACTCCGTCTGGTGGCGGAACAAGTTATTTGACAAGCGATCACCTGGGAAGCACTCGAGTGGTGACGAAGCAAGATGGAACAGTGAAGGCTCGATATGACTACCTGCCCCTTGGCGAGGAGTTGGGCGCAGGCATCGGTCAACGAACTACGGGGATGGGCTACAGTTCTGCGGACAGCACAAAGCAGAAGTTCACCCAAAAAGAAAGAGACAATGAGTCGGGGCTGGATTACTTCCTCGCGAGATACTACTCATCGGCTCAGGCACGCTTCACGAGCGCGGACCCGTTGCTCGCATCGGGCAGTATATATGACCCACAGACCTGGAATCGCTATTCGTATACTCTCAACAATCCGCTGAAGTATATTGATCCCTCCGGGCTGTACGTTTATGCCTCTGGAACCACAGATGAGCAGAAAAAGAAGTTCGAGAAGGGTCTAGAGAAGGTTCGAAGCGCTCGCGATCACTACAGGCAAGGCTCCAGGGAGTACAATCGTCTTGATAGAGCTCTGACTGCGTATGGCGCGAGGGGAGTAGATAACGGAGTAACGGTTAAATTCGGCTCGGCAGAAACTCCTGGTAACACAAACATTGGGATCAAGGTGGATGCTTCCGGTAACAACAAGGAGACAACGGCTGACAACCCGACAGGCCAGAACATAACCGTTACACTCGATCCATCAAGGAACAGCAGCGATAACGATTACGCCTTTGCCGCGGCTCACGAAGGATCACATGTTGCTGACATGTCCGAGCTGATTGGGGCACTCCCGAGAAACTTGACTCACTTCTTTTCGTCGGCGACGGTTATTTTGAATGATCCAAACAAGAATCTTAGCCTGTTTGCGACCGAGTTCAGGGCGTATGAAACCGAATCCTTCGCTGCTCAGGCACTCGCATCGAATAGGAGCGTCTCGGTTCACGGATATGACATATGGAGTGGGGGCTGGGCCGAAGCAGACAGAGCGAAGAAACGGACAGCCGGGATCATTAGAGTCGTCGCAGAACCTAAAAGCCAAGGCGGAAGGTATGGCGTTACTCCATTTGGTCCAGGTCGGAAGCTCATGTAGTGAGATGAAATTAGCACATAAGCATATGGCCAAGTTGCTCTCAGGCGTCTTCATCGTTTGTAGTTTTGCTTTGATCGTATCAGGTCAGGCGCAAAAGCCATGCATTGCGAGGGGAGATGTGGTCCTTGCGACAAGCAAAGCGACAGTATACATCGCATATGAAGGCGTGGGTCAGTTTAAGATTCTTCCGGGAAGGCTAGCAGCCGCAGATCCACCGGGTGATCAGAAATCAGCGGATGAGGGTAAAACTATCCGGGGTTTTCGGCTTCGATTACACAACAACACCCATTGGGCAATTAGTTTTCCTACCGACAGCCTCTATTTAGGGGCAAAGACAACCGCGTTTCGTCTCTGTGATGGGCGCGGCGCGATTGGTCTGCGTGATGGAATCGAAGTGAATGCGCGCTACGAGGTAGAAGTGTTGGCTGGTCGTGACGGTGTTCGAAGACCGCGAGTTGCTAATAGACTCGATGTGTCTTCAACTTCATGGATTCCGCCTGGGGGCTCTGTCCTTTTCGTGGTGTCGAGTGATTATTTAAGTGCTCCTCTCGCGATTTATGTTCCCTTCAACTACGAGTGGGAAACGGACAATGGACATGTGAGAGGCGATGAGCCACAGCACCGCGTTTACTTCTACTCCTGGAATCTTCCTGAGAATGTTCGTTGATAGCTGCCCACCAGCTCTTGGGCGAGACATTCAAGCTTACTCCGGGCAACGAACATCTTCAGAACAACATAATCGATGACAGCGATAAGGTCATCAAGATCGAGAACGAGATACGTGAGTTCCACGGCTTGCCACTGCGGAGCGGCAAAGACCACGGCTACATGCGAGAACAGATGACAGTACGGCCGTAGATAAGGATAGGAGTCATTATGCAAATGGTAACAACTGGATTTCTGCTGCTTGTAAGTTTTCTCGTTCACTGCGGCGGACAGGCCGATCAGACCGTAGGACAGGCTAATGTTAACGGTTCGAGGGCTGGCAACGAAGTAAGTTCGGAGAAAGCAAAGGTGTCTACCGGTGAGTGTAACTTTTCGGCGTACAAGGCCATCAGGGAGGATCACTTCGTTCGGCGCGCGCTAGTTAAGAGCAGCAAACCGCTTTACCCACCTGAAGCGATACGAGAGGGGATCCAAGGCTGGATCAACGTAAGGATCCTCGTCAACAGGAGTGGGGACGTTGAGAAGGCGTGCGCTATTGATGGCGATGAGAATTTGAAGATCGTTTCGGAAGACGCCGCTCTTCAGTGGAAGTTTGAGCCCAACTTTGGTCTTTCGACTCCGGGGCGCAACTCGTACAGAGAGGAGGTAATTGCTTTCCACTTCGTTTTGGACAGGCTCGAGAAACCTGTCTCGAAGGCAAACGTCGTAACCATTCAGGCTGGCTCAAAGGATTAAGTATCTCTCCTCATGCATGAGTTTCAGGCGGCCGGCCGTTCGGTGGTTAGCCCGCCGCGTTGCGGCAGCGCCAGCCCCCTGGGGGCGTCGACGCAAGGGGGGTGGGGAACCGGAGCGCGCGGCGGCGTGCTGTTTCCGCCGCAAGCGCGAGGAAAATAGCGGGGCATACGATAACGTGCATTATGTTGTCGTTGCAGGCACGTGCCACTACTTTTAGCGGGACGCGAGCGGGCCTCGATGAACAACTACCCTGTTAGATCCTCGTCGCATGCAGTAACGCGACCCAGCAGAATCCACCGGAACAACGCAGACCCGCACGTTCAGCTACGACGGATTGAAGCGACTGATCAGCGCTTTCAATCCAGAGAGCGGAACGATCAGTTACAGCTACGACAACAACAGCAACCTGTTGACGAAGACCGACTCGCTGGTTCCAGCGGTTACCACTACTTATGACTACGACGCGCTGAACCGGGTTAAGAGTCGAATCTATACCGGCAGCAGCACCCCGGCTGTGGCCTTCAAGTACGATGCGCAGTCGCTGCCCGCAAACTACCCGCCGTCCTTTGACCGAGGGTTTTCGACCGGGCGTCTGGTTGCGGTTACATACGGCGGAACGAGCGCAGGAAACTACACCGGATACGATCAGCTTGGGCGAGTGACTTCGAGCTACCAACAGACCGACTTCCAAAACTATGGGTTTAGCTACGTGTACAATCTCGCGAGCGAGATGACGCGCGAGACGTATCCGTCAGGCAATGAGATCAGGACGACCTACGACACTGCAGGACGAGTAAGCGATGTAAAGCGCTACATCAACGACGTTTTGGACAAGACCTATGCGTCGCAGTTCAGCTACGCGGCGCACGGCGCGGCCAAATCCCTGCAGCTTGGCAACTTGAAGGGGGAGCACACCAACTTCAACTCCCGGCTGCAGCCGACGCAGATAGGGCTTGGCACATCGGCCACGAATTCGAGCGTCCTGCAGTTGGACTACGGCTATGGGACGACGAGCAATAACGGTAATGTGGTGAGCCAGAACATCGTGGTTGGCGCGACGACCATCAGCCAGACCTACACGTATGACGCCTTGAATCGATTGCAGACCGCGAACGAGAGCAGCGGAGCAGTCTGGTCGTTAGACTTATGGCTATGACCGCTACGGTAACCGCTGGGTTAGCAACTCATTCGGATACACGCTGAGCTCGCTCACACCTCAGTCGCTGGGCGCGTTCAACTCAGCTAACAATCGCTTGTTTGCGAGCGTGTACGACGGCGCCGGCAATCAGACTACGGACAGTCAGAGTCGGACTCTCACCTGCGACGCGGAGAACCGGCAGACAACTTTCAACCGAACGGTGGGGCAGTATTTCTACGACGGCGACGGTCATCGAGTGAAGAAGATCGACGCTGGGACAACTGTCTATGTGTACATTAACCGTCCTCTTTTTCAGATTGTTGTTGGACTCGCTCCCCTTAATAGACCGAAAGCGCAAAGAAAGTAATGCAAACGAAGAAGACCAAAAGCGAGGATACCTGTCCTCCTTTTCCCAAAGAGGTTTCTTGAGACAGTTGCTGAATTCGCTTAGGCCGGGCCCTTCAAGGCGCGTCAGGCACAGTGCGGTTCAGGTCGAGCGGGGGTCTTTGATAACAACTCGGAGCGCGTGGTAGAATCCGCCTCGTCACCTCAAGTTATGACAAGCCTAAGCATACTTGGCTCGACCGGCTCGATAGGTCAAAGCACCCTCTCGGTCGTCGAGTCTCTCTCGGACAGATTCGTCGTGAGCGCACTCGCCGCGGGCCGCGACCTCGAAGGCCTGACCGGGCAGGTAGCCCGCTTTCACCCGCGATTGGTTTCCGTCGCCGACGAACACGATGTCGGCGATCTGAAAGAGAGGCTACGAATTGCAGGCGTTGATCCGTTGCCCGAGATTGCTTTCGGCGAGGAAGGTCTCGTTGCCGTGGCGAGTCTTGAAGGCGTCGACACGGTAGTTTCCGCCACGGTCGGCGCGGTCGGCTTTCTTCCAACCTACAAAGCGCTCTCGCTCGGCCGGCGTGTGTGTCTCGCAAACAAGGAGACGCTGGTGATGGCCGGCGAGCTTATGACTCGCGCGGCGAGAGACTCGGGCGCCGAGCTGTTGCCGGTCGACAGCGAGCACAACGCGCTTCATCAATGCATGCGAGGCGAGCATATCCGCGAAGTGAAGCGGCTGATCCTGACTGCCTCGGGCGGACCGTTCCGGCAAACGCCGCTTGGGGCGATGCGCGAAGCTACGGTGGAAGAAGCGCTCGCGCATCCGACGTGGCAGATGGGCTCGAAGATTACGATCGACTCGGCGACATTGATGAACAAGGGTCTCGAAGTCATCGAAGCCGGCTGGCTGTTTGGCTTCGGCGCGGACCGAATATCAGTCGCCGTTCATCCGCAGTCGATAGTTCATTCGATGATTGAAATGATTGACGGCTCGATCATCGCGCAGTTGGGCGTGACTGATATGCGGCTGATGATCCAGTACGCATTGACCTATCCCGAGCGGCTTCCGACAGATCTGCCGGCGCTCTCGCTGGACAAGCTCTCAAAGCTGGAATTCTTGGAGCCCGATCTTGAAAGGTTTCCTTGTCTCAGGCTCGCTTACGAAGCGATGCGCGAAGGCGGGACGATGCCCGCGGCAATGAGCGCCGCGAATGAAGTCGCAGTAGCTGCGTTCCTCGCCCGGCGCATCAAGTTCATGGAAATTCCACGAGTCATCTCTGAGACGATGGAACGGCACGACACTCAGCCTTGCTCCAGCATCGAAGCGGTTCTTGAGGCTGACCGTTGGGCGCGTGCGTGCGCCGAATCAGCGATTGCGGGCCAGGCATCGATGGCCGGAAGTTAGTGAAGCCGATTTCCACAAGCTTATTAAGTGATCCTGCGTGGCGAAGGGGATAGCCTGTGGGCCGTGTCCCTTCACGCGCAGACTAAAGTCTGCGCCGCCACTCCGTAGGAGTGGAATGTTTATAGACAGCGAGGCGGCCACGTCCTGACTCCTCCAACAGCCATACAACTCCGTCAGGAGTTGTATGTCAGCATTGGCGGCTCATGCAATAAAGTCTCCTGTCGCAATTGACGACGTTTCACTCCTGCGGAGTGATTCGTTACCGGCCTGAGCATCCAAAACAAAAAAAGGGCAGCCTCACGCGGCTGCCCTTCTAGTCCGATCATCCGATCTCCGAGATCACTGCACTGAAACGTCGTCAACTCGGAAAGACGTCGGTAGTGAAAAGTCCTCGGTTGCACGGAACTGCACCCGTATCGTCTGTCCCGCGAAACTTGCAACGCTGAACGGACCACGCAGCACGTAAACGCCTGCCGTGCCGGAGTTGAGGTTGCTAAAGGTCGCCAGCGTGGCCAGCAACGTGCCCGACGTACTGCGCACCTCGATAAACAATCTGTCGAACACCATTGTTCCGGTTACTTCGCTGGTCGTAATGTTGAGCCAGAAGTTCAGATTCGGCGCCGACCCGGCGGGAACCGTGATCTGTTGATATGCCGCTCCGGTTTGACTGTTGGCGCTCGCGACTATCAGGTACCCCGTCCCGGTGTGCGGGAAGGCGCCCGTCGATCGGACAGCGTTACCCGAAAGCACCCACGGCGTACTGCTGCCTTCGAACCCGCCGTTGACAATCAACTCAGTACTCGCTGCGTTAACCGTCAGCGTCACTGGTACGTTCACCGGCGTGTTCGAAGCGCCGGGCGCGCTGATCGTTATGGCGCCGTTGTAGGTGCCCACCGCAAGCCCGCTGATGTTTGCCGATACAGTAGCCGTCGACGGCGCGGTGCCTGAAGTCGGGCTCACACTCAGCCAGGTAGCGTTGCTGCTGGCCGTCCAGTTGAGCGTGCCCCCGCCGGTGTTGGTGATATTGAGCGACTGG